>JADMIO011638370.1_pt1 | contig 36474 bp, 38 predicted proteins | sample 8958161 | NCBI WGS metagenome assembly JADMIO01 (sample SAMN16585339, study PRJNA669376) | soil metagenome | isolation source: Crop rotation soil | place: USA: Cullars Rotation, Alabama | collected 2011
AACTTGTCCACGTGGAATTCTAAGCTTAGGATCCCAATGTGCTGGAAAGCGGCTTCCCTTCGGGGCGAAGCCCGGACGGAGTTTGCCATGACGACAACGTTCGCGACGCTACGCCGTGCCGCCTTGATCTGCGGCGCCTCCATCGCTCTCGTGGTCTGCACCGCGGCGCTCGCAACAGCCGCCGAGATCACCGTTTCGTGGACCGAGGTGCAGCAGCAGGTCCGGCCGCTCGCCCGGGTGAACAGCGTTTCCAAGAGCATCCGGCTCACACTGCAGGGCGGAAACGCGATCTCGGATCATTTCGAGGCACGCAACATGCGCGGCCGCACGTTCAATACCGCGGTCGACGGCCGGCTGCGCGAAGGGATGGGGCTCGGGCGCTCGACTGTGGCGTGGCGCGTCGGCGACAGCAAGACGCTGGTGCGGACCGCAAGCCTTCCGCAGTATACGCTCACCGTCCGCGTGCGGACCTTGTCCGACACCAGTTGCGCCGCGACCGTCTCCTACCGTCTCAAGCCCGGCTTTCGCGAATATCGGATGCGCAGCATTGCCGGCCCGGAGCCGGTGTTCTTGTCGTCGATCTCCCCGCAACAGGTAGCGTGTTCGGTCCGTCCGTGACTTCTTTCCGAGGTCGCGCGTGGCATACTCGATCTGATTCGGGTTGCTCCACGCCATGACCGACGTTGCCGGCCGGACTGCACAGACGAAGCGCCGCAAACGCGGCGCCTCGATCGGCCTTGTCTTCGCGCTTGCCGCGCTGGTGGTGCTGATCGTGATCGCGGCGGCATTCGTCGCGCTGGTGCTGTGGCCGCGCTGGCCGGCCGCCAGCGTCGCGCCCGACGCGCCGGCGCTGCCGATCACGGTCGGCGGCGTGCTGTTCAACGTGCCGCCGGACGCGATCCGCGTCACGATGCAGCGCCGCCCCGGCGCGCAGGACCGGCTCGACCTCGCCTTCCTGTGGCCCTCGCTGGCGCCGCCCGATCCGCAGGGGCGTCCCGCCGCGAGCGAAACGCTGCCGCCGATCGACCGGCTGTTCATCACGATCGAGCCGCAGGCGAGCGCGCTCACGCCGAGCGACCGCGTGCGCACGATCTATCCGCGCTACCTCGCCGAGATGCAGTATGAGGGGCCGGACGGGCTGAAGGTGATCTCGTTCAAGGAAGGCTCACCCTATCAGGGCGAAGACCTGTTCTTCGATCCGGCCGCCCAGCCCGGCTTCGTGACGCGCTGCTCGCGCCCCGGCAAGGCCGGGACGCCCGGCATGTGCCTGTACGAGCGCCGCATCGACAGCGCCGACGTCACGGTCCGCTTCCCGAGCGACTGGCTGACCAGTTGGCGCGCACTCGCGACCGGCATCGACGGCCTGCTCGTGAAGCTCCGGCCTGCGGGTTAGCGCCGGTAGCCCGGATGAGCGCGTAAGCGCGACATCCGGGAGCGGCGGTGCGACGGGGCACCCTCCCCGGGTTTCGCTTCGCTCGCCCGGGCTACAAACTATTCCAATCCCTGCGGCGGCGGACCGCCAACGCCGGGTGCTGGCGCGCGCGGCGCCACCGATCCGGCCTCCGGACGCGCGGCAGGCATCGGCGTGCGCGGCTGCGCCGCCACGCGTGTCTGCTTCGCGCGCACGGCCTGGCGCGGATGGTTTCGATTGCGCCGCCAGGATTGCGAGATCGAAGGCCCGGCGGCGTAGCCGACGATCGCACCGGCGACCAGTCCGACGGGACCAAACACCAGAGCGCCCGACACCGCGCCAATTGCGGCATCGCCCGGCCGCTCGTCCGCATGCGCGGCAAGCGGCAGCAGCGTCAACGCAGCGCCGAGAATGAAATGAATCGCTCGCATTCGCGCCTCCCCTTCAGGCGCGCTCCATGATCGGCCCGAATGCGGCGTCAGTGGGGAGCAGGCGTGGAGGAACTTGGCGCATGATCCCGGAAAGTGGGAACCGGTTTCCGGAAAAAGATCATGGCAATCAAAGGACCGGACGACGAGTTTGATTCGACCGTGTCGAATCAAACTCTAGCCTTCGAGATCCTGTTCCAGGATCGCCATCTCGAGCGCGAAACCGGCGTCATCCGCGAATACCACGCCGACGAACTCGTCGCCGATGTGGAAATCGGCGGAGTCGGTCTTGGTCGGGCGCTTGCGCACCGAGAACTTGTCGCCGAGCTGCGCCTTCAAATGCTTGTTGAGCTTGGTGACGGTCTCGTTGTCGAGCTTGGGCGAACGGCCGGCGCCCGGCAGCGTGATCGCCTTCTCGAAATTGTAGGAACGCTCGTCGTCCTCGTCGTCGACCACGATGCGGCCGAACAGCTCGTCGCCGAGAAACACCTCGGCGTAGTCGTCGCGCTGCGGGCGCGGCACCACGCGGATGCGCGGGCTGGCGAACAGGCGTTTGAGGTAGCTGTCGAGCTTGCTGATCTCGGCGACGTCCACAGGCTGCTCCTTCGGTTGCGCGTACCCGCGCAGCAATCGGATTTGCCAGTGGTTTCGGTCAGATAAATGACCGGGTCAAGGGGCGTATGGATGATGCGGCCGAGGGGCGCAACGGAGCGCCCGAGATCCTGTCCCGATTGGAAGGAATCGGGACACGATCCCGGTTCTTGCGTTGGCACATGTCCTTTTCGGAAAACCGGTGCCCACCTTTCCGGGACACGCGCTACGGCCCGACGTCGTACAGCATCTGGTCCATGGCGCGCGACGGTTCGGCGCAGCCCGCCGTACCCACCACCCTGGCCGGCACGCCGGCGACCGTGGAGTTGGGTGGGACCGCCTTGAGCACGACCGACCCTGCCGCAATGCGCGCGCAGTGGCCGACTTCGATATTGCCGAGGATCTTTGCCCCTGCCCCGATCATGACGCCGCGGCGGATCTTCGGATGACGGTCCTCATCCTCCTTGCCGGTGCCGCCGAGCGTGACGTCGTGCAGGATCGAGACGTCGTCGTCGATGGCGGCGGTCTCGCCCACGACCAGCCCGGTGGCGTGATCGAGGAAGATGCCGCGCCCGATCCGCGCGTTCGGATTGATGTCGGTCTGGAACACCGAGGACGAGCGGCTCTGCAGATAGAGCGCGAAGTCCTTGCGCCCCTTCTTCCACAGCCAGTGCGCCAGGCGATGCGTCTGGATCGCGTGGAAACCTTTGAAATAGAGCAACGGATCGATGTAGCGGTGCGCGGCCGGATCGCGATCGATGGTCGCGACGATATCGGCGCGGAACGCATCGCCGATCGACGGATCGTCCTCGAGCGCGTCCGCGTAGGCCTGACGGATCAGTTCGCCCGAGACGTCCGCATGGTCGAGCCGCTCGGCGATGCGATGCACCACCGCATGCTCGAATGCGTCATGATGCAGGATCGACGAATAGATGAAGCTCGAGAGCTCCGGCTCGCGCCGCGCGACCTCTTCGGCCTCGTCGCGGATGCGTGCCCAGACCGGATCGACCTTGTCGAGCTGGCGGACAGTCTTGAGCTGCTGGGCCATCTGTGCCTCCGCGGTTCGGGTCTTGCTGAATAGCACAAGTGGGGCGCGACTTTTAGTCCCTCAAGGGTGCCGGTCGCATGAGAGTAAATGATCAAATTGTTGATGAAATCTCATGTGTGGCAGGCGCAAGCGCTACGCCGGAGCCTCCAGCCGGCCGACAAATTCGAGCACCGCATCGGAAAAGCGGTCGTTGGAGTCCCCCGCCACCATATGGCGCGCCTCGGCGACATCGATGTAGTCGGCGTGCGGCACCAGCTCGAGAAACTCGCGCACATGCGCCTCCTTCACGAGCTCCGAGGCGCCGCCACGCACCAGCAAAGTCGGAATCGTGATCGCCTTGGCGGCCTCGATCAGCGCCGCCTCGAGCACGCGGTGATCCTGCGCGAACGACTGCTGGCCTTCGAGCACGCGCGGATCCCAATGCCAGCGCCAGCGCCCGTCCGGATGCAGCCGCAGGTTCTTGCGCAGCCCGTCATGCGAGCGCGGCCGCTTGCGATGCGGGAGGTAGGCCGCGACCGCATCGGCGGCCTCCGCGACGGTGGCAAAGCCTTCGGTGGCGCGTTCGCGCATGAAGCCCTGAATTTTGGCAACGCCGCTCTGGTCGACGCGCGGCGTCACATCGACCAGCACGACCGCGGCGAACAGCGGTCCCCTGCCCGTTCGCTCGGCAGCGCCTTCGGCGAGCAGCGAGGACACGCCACCGAGCGAGGCGCCGATCGCGATCGGCTGCTTGCCGGTGCGCGCCGCAAGCGTGCGCGCGACCGCCGCCGCGTCGTCGGCATAGTCCGTGAACGCGTAATGCCCGTCCGCGACCCATTCGGAATCGCCGTGGCCGCGCTGGTCGAGCGCAAAGGCGAGCGCGCCGGCACGCGCCAGATGCTCGGCGGTGCGCGCCCAGGCGTGGCGTGTCTGTCCGCCGCCATGCAGCAACAGCACCGGCTGGCCGGTATCGCCGAACACATCCGCAACGAGCGTATTGCCGGCCGCGCCCTTGAACATCGCGGTCGACGGCTGGATATGCTTCACGCGCGCTCCTTCAGGAACGCGAGCACCCCCGCCTTGTAGACGCGGTCGCCGACCGCGAGCATGTGGTCGCGGTTCGGGATATCGAGCGCCTGCGCGCCGGGAATGAGCGCGGCGAGATCGTGCGGCGAGCCCACCAGATCGTCCTTGGTACCCGCCGCGACCAGCGCCGGCGCGCCGATCGCCCCGACCTCCGCGCGGCTGAGCGCTGCGCCGCGCGAGCCGCGCAGACAGGCCGCCAGCGCCTTCAGATCGGACTTCGTCTGCTCGGCGAACAGACGGAATGCTTTCCCGAGCGGATCGGTCACGTCGTTGATCGAAGGCGCCTCGAGCGCACCGGCAACATCCGAGCGGAAGCCCGCGCCCTCGATCAGATTGGTGCCGATGCCGGCGAGCACCACCGAACGCACATGGGACGGATGGCGCGCGGCCACCACCGCGCTGATCCGCCCGCCCATCGAATAGCCCATGAGATCGACGCGGCCGATCCCGAGATGCGCGACCAGGGCGACGACATCGCCCGCCATCAGATCGGTGTGATAGTCGGCGGGATCGTAGAGCTTGCTCGACTGGCCATGCCCGCGATTGTCGAGCGCGATGACGCGCCGGTTGTCTCGCGTCAGCGTCGAGACCCAGCCGGGCTGCACCCAGTTGGTCTCCTTGTTGGACGCGAAGCCATGCACGAGGACGATCGGATCGCCCGCGCCCTGGTCGAGATAGGCGATCTCGACGTCGCCATGTTTGAAAGTCGGCATGAATTGACGAAAGCGTTAGAGACGCCTTCGTTTAAGCAGCCTGCACCGCCGCTGCCAAGCGCTGGTTTTCTGCCCGGAGCCGGCGGACCCGCCGCCGCTCGCAATGGCGCAGCGCGACACGCTCGGCGGTCCGCTTGCAGGCGGCGCAGAACGCGAACAGGTTCAGGAGCGCCCACAACATCCAGGATGCGAGCGTGAAGGCCGAGGTGGTGAGGAAGATCGCGCCGCGCCCGAGCAGCTTCACGATCGCGCGCGTCTTGGTCCCCTTCACGGCGGCCAAAGTCGCGAGCCGCGCGACGTCCTTGGGGTGCTCGGCGATCTTCAGGCCGTCGAGCGCACCGCGCATGCTGGTGCGGCTCTGCACCTTGCCGAGGTCGCCCACGAATTCGACGAGCTTTTCGCGCTTCTCGAGCTTCAGCAGCCGCAACAGCGGCAGCCCGATGCGCTCGGTGCGCTTGCCCGCCTTGATCACCGACAATCCGGCGCGCACCGGCGCCGCAAGCCCGCCGCTCGCATAGACGCCCGCGGTCACCGCAAGGCCGGTTCCGGCAAGCCCGAGCACGAGCTTGTCGACTTCCTCGCCGCGCAAGCCATGCCAGCTCTCACGCACGACGTCGCGCACGTCGCCGAACACGAACAGGTCGCCGGTCAGCATGCCGGCCGCACTCGCGACGTCTTCCGGCTTTCCGGTGATGAAGCCGCGCGCGAAACTTGCCGCGTGGCTTGAAGCCTTCGCGGCATCCTGCTCGGCGGATTCGACTTTTCCGACCAGCGCAGGCGGCAGCGCGACCGCGCGCTCGGCCGCGAGGTCGACGAAGCTGCGCGCCAGCTCGGTGTCGCCGGCGCTGAGCGCCTCCTCGATCTCGCGCGTCGCAACCGCGGCGTTGAATTGCCTGTCGAGGGCCAGATCGGCAATGCGCGTCGGATCATCGCCGGCCGCAAGCTCACGCGCCGCGCCAACGCCCTGCGGCAGGCTTACCGTTATGGCGAGTGCAAGGCATGCCGCAACTCCGAGCGACAGCGTGATGGCGAGGCGCGTTAACAATTTCGTTACCCCTGGCGCCGCCTCAAATAGGGACGGATTGCGGCGGGACGGGGGCTCGGGCCGTGCGGGTTTTTACGCGGTCGAGTTCCTTGGCCACCGCGATGACCTGCTGGCGCAACCAGGCCGAGGCCGGATCGGCCTGCGCCCGGGCCGGATGGAACATGAACTGCTCGTCCGTGCCCGGATCGAGCGGGGGCGCGACCGCCACGATCCGCAGCGGCTCGGACAGCGCCGCGATCAGCCGGCTCGGCACGAACGCCACGAGGTCGGTCTGCGCCGCCATGCGCAGCGCCTGCAGATAGCTCGGCACCGTGAGCGCGATCCGGCGCGCGATGCCGGACCGGCGCAACCAGGCATCGATCATGTCCTCGCGGGCGCCGTCGCAGGCGACGGCGACGTGGCGCGCCGCGAGAAAGACCGGAAGCTTCGCCAGCCGCGTCGCCGCCGGGTGGCCGCGGCGCACCGCCAGCACGTCGCGATCGGCATAAAGCCGCTGACGATGAAAGCTCGCGAACACATCGGGCAGGCAGGCGAGGATCAGATCGATCCCGCGCGCGAACTCCTCGCTCATCGCGGCGGGTGCACGAAACGGCACCAGATCAAGCCGCACGCCTCCCGCCCGCGTCCCGACGCGCCGCATCAGCGGCGGCATGACCAAGTCGGCCACGAGATCCGGCATCATCAGTGCGAAACGACGCTCCGACGTCGCGGGATCGAAGCGATCCGCCACGAACAAAGAGCGCACCTGCTCGAGCGCCTGTCCGAGCGGCGCGCGCAGCATCTGCGCCCGCGGTGTCAGCTGCATCCGGACGCCGCTCCGCACCAGCAGCGGATCGTTCATCAAGGCGCGCAGCCGCGCGAGCGCATGGCTCATCGCAGGCTGCGACAGGCCGACTTTCCGCGCGGCACGGCCGACATGTGTCTCGGTGACCAGCGCGTCGAGCGCGACCAGCAGATTGAGGTCGAGAGAAGATAAATTCATCACATGGATACTCGATATATCATCAATCGATTGTACGAATGATGTGCTTTTCAGCATGCTCGCGTCAATGGATGCGAGGAGATCATGAGCACCGAGAGCAACAGGCAACTTCTGCAAAACATTTTCGCCGCGCTGGCGCGGTCCGATGCAAAGCCCTTCGTCGACGCGATGACGGAGGATTTCCGCTGGACCATGCACGGGCAGAACAAATGGGCGCGGACCTATGACGGCAAGGCGGCTGTGATCGGTGAGCTGTTTCCGGCGCTGCGCCGCAAGATGGACCGCATCATCACGATCGCGCATCGCTTCATCGCGGACGGCGATCATGTCGCAGTCGAGGCGCGCGGCGCGAACACGACCAGAACCGGCGCGCGCTATGACAACAGCTACTGCTTCGTCTTTCGGCTGGCCGAGGGCAAGCTCGCCGAACTGACCGAATACATGGACACCGAACTCGTAACGGCAGTGCTCGGCGATCCGGGCTTTCCTCCTGTCACAGTCAAACGCTAGAATCGGCGCCTAGGAAACGGGAGGCGATAATGGCGGACGCAATCAATTTTGCCGGTACAGTCGAATGGTCGGGCGAGAACCCGGGCATCTCGCTGAAGGAGAAGGCGGACGGGCCGTTCGTCGCGCTCGCGAGCTTCTTTCGCGTGGTGCTCTCGCCGCACGGGCGCGGCCACGCGCTGGTGCTGATGCAGGCGCCGCAGGACGGCGCGGCGCGGAGCAACCTGGTGCTGCACGACAACGAGAAGCTCGCGCGCTACCTGGTGAGCGATTTCGTCTCGCATTTCGGCGCCTGGAAAGGCTTGCCCGGCCTGCAAAACCTGAACTATCGCGCGCTCGACAGCGTCGCGGCGTCGGGCGATCCGGGGAACAGCTACAGCGAGACCGTGAAGGCCGGCGGCACCACCGTGCGCCTCACCTGGAGCGGGCTCGGCAAACCGTTCTGCTTCGCGCTGCCGCCGGAGAAGTCCGCGACCGGCAAGCACTCGATGCCGAGCCTGTTCGTCCCCTGCCAGAGCGCCACGATCGAGGTCAACGGCAAGACCCTGCCCGGCCAGCCGATCCCGCGCGAGATGGCGGGTCATGCCTTCTCCACCGCGATGCTGGCGTTCTCGGAGACCTGGATCCGCGCCTGATGGGACGCTTGTCGAGACCGGCTACTTCTTCAACTTGTAGCCGGTCTTGAAGATCCACCACACGATCGTCAGGCATACGGCGAGAAACACCAGCGTCATGGCGAGGCTGACGCGAACATCGACATCGGCGATGCCGTAGAAGCTCCAGCGGAAGCCGCTGACCAGATAGACCACCGGATTGAACAGCGTGATGGTCTGCCACGTCGGCGGCAGCACGTTGATCGAATAGAACGTGCCGCCGAGAAAGGTCAGCGGCGTGATGATCAGCAGCGGAATGACCTGCAGCTTCTCGAACGAGTCGGCCCAGATGCCGATGATGAAGCCGAGCAGGCTGAAGGTGAGCGCGGTCAGCACCAGGAACGCGATCATGAACAGCGGGTGCTCGATGCGCAGCGGCACGAACAACCAGGCGGTCGCCAGGATGATCAGTCCCAGAATGATCGATTTGCTCGCCGCCGCGCCGACATAGCCGAGCACGATCTCGATATAGGAGAGCGGCGCCGACAGGATCTCGAACATCGTGCCGACGAATTTCGGAAAATAAATGCCGAACGAGGCGTTCATCGTGCTCTGCGTCAGCAGCGTGAGCATGATCAGCCCCGGCACGATGAAGGCGCCGTAGCTCACGCCCTCGATCTCGGTGATGCGCGAGCCGATCGCGGCGCCGAACACCACGAAATAGAGCGAGGTCGAGATCACCGGCGAGACGACGCTCTGGAACACGGTGCGCGCGGTGCGCGCCATCTCGTAGCGATAGATCGCGTAGGCGGCGCGCCAGTTCATGCCTCACCCCGCACCAGGCCGATGAAGATGTCCTCGAGCGAGGACTGCGTGGTCTCGAGGTCGCGGAAACGAATCTCGGCCGCGCCGAGCGCGGCCAGCAGGCGGGTAATGCCGGTGCGCTCGGCCTGCGTGTCATAGGTGTAGATCAGGTCCCTCCCCTCATTTTCGAGCTTGAGGTTGAAGGCCGCGAGCGCCTCGGGCAGCGCCGCGAGCGGCTGGGCGAGATGCAGCGTGAGCTGCTTCTGCCCGAGCTTGCGCATCAGCTCGGCCTTGTCCTCGACGAGGATCAGCTCGCCTTTGTTGATGACGCCGACGCGGTCGGCCATCTGCTCGGCCTCCTCGATGTAGTGCGTCGTCAGGATGATGGTGACGCCGGCGGCCTGCAGGCCGCGCACGATCTCCCACATGTCCTTGCGCAGCTCGACGTCGACGCCGGCGGTCGGCTCGTCGAGGAACAGGATGCGCGGCTCGTGCGCGAGCGCCTTGGCGATCAGCACGCGCCGCTTCATGCCGCCCGAAAGCGTGATGATCGGGCTGTCCTTCTTGTCCCACAACGAAAGCTGCCGCAGCACCTTCTCGACGATCTGCGGACTGCGCGGCTTGCCGAACAGGCCGCGGCTGTAGCTCGCGGTCGCGAACGGGCTTTCGAACGCGTCGGTGTGCAGCTCCTGCGGCACCAGTCCGACCAGCGCGCGCGCCGCGCGATAGTCGCGGCGGTGGTCGTGCCCGTCGATCGTGACGGTGCCGGTCGAGGCGTTGACGATGCCGCAGATGATATTGATCAGCGTGGTCTTGCCGGCGCCGTTCGGTCCGAGCAGCGCGAAGATTTCGCCGCGGCGGATCTCGAGATCGATGCGCTTGAGCGCCTGAAAACCGGATGCGTAGGTTTTCGAGAGATTCTTGACGGAAATGATGGATTGCATTGCGTGGCTAGATGGGAGGTGGAGGCGGCGTTTATAAGCGCCTTGAGGCACTCTACAATTCAATGTTTCTGATCGTTGCGGTAAAGCCACACAGGCTACGGGACGGAACCGGACTGATGGAAGACCTGCGCGGCGAGATCGCGAAGCTGGAGCAGCGCATCGAGCGTCTGTCGGACTCGCTCGAGCGCTGCCGCAAGGTCGCGCTTGCCGCCAAGATCGCCATCGCGGCCGGTGCGATCCTGCTCGCCGCGCTGCTGTTCGGCCCGATCACGATGGACGTCCTCTGGCTGATGGTTGCCGCGATCCTGCTGCTCGGCGGGATCGTGCTGTCCGGCTCGAATTCCCGTACCGCCAGCGAGTACGCCGCGGGCATCGCCGAAGCCGAGCGGCTGCGCGCCGCGCTGATCGGTGAGATCGAGCTTACGCTCGTGCCGGAGCCTTCGCGGCTCCTGCATTGAGAAGCCGGGCGAGCGCCGCCAGGACGGCGATCGCGCAATAGGCGCACACGCCGGCGAGCGAATAGCCGGAAAGCCTGGTGCCGCCGACGCCGGTCTGCAGCGCGATCAGGAACACCGGCCCGAGCGCGAGCAGCACGCGCACCGTCAGCGGGCTCGCGCGCTTCACGCCGATCTGATTGAGATAGATCGGCACCGCCATCAGCATGAAGGCCGCCGGAAGGAGCGCCTTCCAGCTCGCAGCCGAAGTCGCGGCCTGACGCGCGTCGTCAGGCCCGAGCGAAAGCGCGACTGCGGCCGCCACGAGCACGCCGAGGAACCGCGTTGCCACCACTGCGGCGGCGCTCGCCCCGGCATCGTGCAGGCGCTTGGCGTAGAGCGTCGCGATCGTGATCGCGATGCCCGAGACGATCACGAACGCGCAGCCGATCAGCGCCGTGGTACCCCCGGCCGAGGCCGCAAGGCCGAGCAGCGTGGCCGCGACGAGGCCGGCGAGGCAAAGCCCCATCGCGGCTTGGCAGGCCGCTTCGAGCGGCGTCAGCGCGCCGGCATCGACGATGCGCCAGCCGACCGCGCTCATCGCCACGATGGTGAGTGGGCCGAGGCCCGCATGCAGCACGTTGGCGACGGCCGGCTCGAGGTGGCGCAGCGACTGGAAGTAACAGAGCCAGGCGCAGGCGGTGAACAGATTCATCGCGACGAACGTGCGCAGGTCGGCGAAGACGATGCGCAAAGTGCGCTCCCGCTCGACCAGCGCCACGACCAGAAATGACACCGTGCAGGTCGCAAACGCGATCAGCGCCAGCGCAAAGAACGGCGCGGAGCGCAACGCATCCGCGAAGAAGACGTCGCGGAACGCCGACAGGACGACAAAGGCGAGGATGAAGGCGGGCCCGGACATGCGCGATGGATGGCGCGGAGCGCGGTAAGGAAGCCACCCGATTTCCGCCACTGGTCATTCCGGGGCGCCGACGAAGTCGGCGAGCCCGGAATCCATAACCGCCGGCTCCTCCGGTGCTTATCCGACCGCGTTGTGGTTATGGATCCCGGGCTCCGCGCTACAGCGGGTCGCAGACGCGCGTGAACGCGCTTCAGGCGCGGCCCCGGGATGACGGATCACTTCTCTTCATGCTAGGCACCCGCCCGACCGCCCGCTATGGTCCGCCCGAAGATTCCCGCGAGAGCCCAATGACCGATCATCCCGTTCCGCATTTCCACAACGACCCGGGCGTCCCGGTGATCGAGATCGGCGCGAAGGAATTCATGTGCATCGGCGCGACGCCGCCGTTCGACCATCCGCATGTATTCTGCGACATGGGCGGCGACAGCGAGTTCATCTGCTCCTATTGCTCGACGCTCTACCGTTACAATCCGCGCCTGCACGGCAACGAGGCGCGCCCGGCCGAATGCGCCTGGCTGGTGCCCGCAGCGACTTAGCCCTTGCATAACGGACCGGTGCGTCACGCGCGTCCAGCCGCGATATTGATCGAAAACACTCAGCGAGATTCCGGAGCGCGCCGCTTCCGCCCTCTTGGCGGCAGCGGCAGGTTCACGCGGAACGCGTCCGCTAGCAACAGCTCTTTCAATGTCGGGCGCGCACCCTTGGTAGCCCGAGGCGGGCGTCTCAGGCACGTTTGCACCAATTCCCAGAAACGGGCCTTTGCACCGCACTCCTGCGAACGACTCATGACGCCTCCCAACCGCTCGCGACTAGTATAGTCATTTGGCGCCTCATCTGCCGCAGGTCGCGAGGGAGTTCCAAACGAGTAGATCATGGCGCGTTCCCGCACCATCATCATTGCCGGCGCCGGGATCGGCGGGCTGACCGCCGCGCTGGCGCTCACGCGCGCCGGCTTTCGCGCCGTCGTCCTGGAGCAGGCGCAACGGCTCGAGGAAGCCGGCGCCGGCATTCAGCTCTCCCCCAATGCGACGCATGTGCTGTTCGGCCTCGGCCTCGCCGAGCGGCTGCGTCCGCTCGCGGTCGCGCCCGAGGCGCTGCGCATCGTCAACGGCGCCTCCGGGCACGACATCGTGCGCCTGCCGCTCGGGCCGGCTGCGCAAGCGCGCTACGGGGCTCCCTATTGGGTGATCCATCGCGCCGACCTGCAGGGCGTGCTCGCCGCCGCGATCAGCGAAAGCCCGGACGTGACGCTGCGGCTCGGCACCCGCGTCGAGGACTTCGCCATTCACCAGCATGGCGTCACCGTCGAAGCGCGCGGCCCTGCACAGAGCATCCCCGACGAGCAGGGCGTGGCGCTGATCGGCGCCGACGGCCTGTGGTCGACGTTGCGCACGCGGCTCGGCGATCGTGGCGGCCCGCGTTTCGGCCGGCGCACGGCCTTTCGCGCCGTTGTCCCGGCGTCGCGTCTGATCGAGGAGTTCCGCACGCCCGTCACCGGCCTGTGGCTCGGCCGCGACGCGCATCTGGTGCATTATCCGCTGCGCGGCGGGCGCGACGTGAATATCGTGGCGATCGTGCGCGACACCTGGCATCAGCCGGGCTGGAGCGCGCCGGCAGGCGCGAGCGAACTTGCGCCGCGCTTTGCACGCTTTGCCGCGACGGCGCGCGCGCTGATCGCGATCCCCGAACGCTGGCAGAAGTGGGCGCTGTTCGACCGCCCGCCCGGCCGGCTGCGCCAGCAAGGCCCGGTCACGCTGCTCGGCGATGCGGCGCATCCGATGCTGCCGTTCATGGCGCAAGGCGGCGCAATGGCGATCGAGGATGGGGCGGTGCTCGCCCACGCTCTCGAGCGCGACGAGGACATTGCGCGCGCGCTGCGGACCTACGAGCAGGCGCGGCGCCATCGTGTCTCCCGCGCGCAGCGCGCCGCGCGGCTCAATTCCTGGGGCTACCACCTCGCCGGCCCACTCGGACTGGCCCGCAATGTCGCGCTCGGCACGATGGGCGGCGAAAAGCTCTTGCGCCGCTACGATTGGCTGTATGGTTGGCGACCAGAACAACAAACCTGAATCTTCCGGGGAAGCGCATGTTCGAGACCACCATTGCGGGCAGCCTGCCGAAACCCTCCTGGCTCGCCGAGCCGAACAAGCTGTGGCCGCAGTGGCGCCTTTCGGGCGATGAGCTTGCCGGCGCGCAAGACGACGCGACGCTGCTCGCCGTCAAGGAGCAGGAGGATGCCGGCATCGATTGCGTGACCGACGGGGAGATGTCGCGCCAGCATTTCGTGCACGGCTTCCTCGAATATGTCGACGGCATCGATTTCGCCCACAAGGTCGAGATGGGCATCCGCGCCGATCGCTACAAGGCGATGGTGCCGCAGGTGGTCGGCGCGCTCAGCCTGAAAGGCCGCGTGCATGCGCGCGAGGCGAAGCTCGCGCGGGCGCATACCAGGAAGAAGCTGAAGATCACCATGCCGGGCCCGATGACGATCATCGACACCATCGCGGACCGCCACTACGGCGACCGGGTGAAGATGGCGTTCGCGGTCGCGGACCTGCTCAACAGCGAGGCGCGTGCCCTCGTCGCCGACGGCGTCGACGTCATCCAGTTCGACGAGCCGGCCTTCAACGTCTACATGGACGAGGTCGCCGGCTGGGGCATCGAGGCGCTGCATCGCGCGATCGACGGCGTGAACTGCACCACCGCGGTGCACATCTGCTACGGCTACGGCATCAAGGCCAATGTCGACTGGAAGGCGACGCTCGGCAGTGAGTGGCGCCAATACGAGACGACCTTTCCGGTGCTGGCCAGGAGCCGCATCGACCAGGTTTCGCTCGAGTGCCGCAACGCGAAAGTGCCGCTCAAGCTGCTCGCGCTGCTCGACGGCAAGCAGGTGCAGGTCGGCGTGATCGACGTCGCGAGCGATGTGGTCGAAAGCGCCGAGGATGTCGCCGCCGTGATCGGCGCGGCGCTGCAGCATGTCCGGAAGGACAAGATCATCCCGAGCACCAATTGCGGCATGGCGCCGATGCGGCGCGACATCGCGGCAGCAAAGCTCAAGGCGCTGGGAGATGGGGCGGCGCTGGCGCGAACCCGGTTCGGCTAGAGCATTTTCCGGCGAAGTGGACACCGGTTCGCCAAAAGAAATGCGACCAAACAAACGACTCTAGGCCATGACCCGATCAAATTTGATCGGGTCATGGCCCAGTCCCCTTCCCTCAAATCATCGTGTGCCGGCGGCGGATGCGGAAACATCGCGCCGGGCCGGTGTTATTGTCGTTGGGTGGAATGAATCGTGCCCGGGAGCAATGCATGAACAGGCTGTTGATCGCCACGATCGCCGTTGCGCTGACGGCCGGCGTCGCGCACGCGGCGCACAAGCCGAAGCACAAGGCGCCGCACAAGGGAACGATCGCCTGGCATCGCGGCCACGTCCTTCCGATCCCGGCCGATCCCTACGCGGCCTTCTATCGTCCCGGCCCGCGCCCGCCTTGGGCAGCGCCGTGGCAATGCTTCACCGATGAGGGTTATGGCCGCTACCGCCCCTGCGACGCCGGGCCGTCAACGCCGTTCTGACCTTCAAGCCAGCAGCTGGCGCAGCACGGTGGCGTGGCTGAGGTCGAGCTCTTTGGTCGCCGTGAGCAGCGTCACCTTGTGGCCCTTCAGGCGTGCACGCAGGGCGGCAACGCCGTCCTTCTGCGGTGCCAGCTCTGCGCGGTAGCGCTTGCGGAATTCGGCAAACTTCTCGGGATCGTGCTGATACCATTTGCGCAGGGCGTTGCTCGGCGCGAGGTCCTTGACCCACTCATCCAGCTTCAATTTCGCCTTGGCGATACCGCGCGGCCAGAGCCGGTCGATCAGGATGCGCAGGCCGTCGCTCGCCGCTGGCGGATCGTAGGCGCGCTTGACGCTGATTAAGGCAGCAGAGCGCGGCTTGCGCTTGGCTGTCGCCGGCTTCTTCGCGGCTTTCCGTGTCTTCCTGATCGTCTTCGCCATCAGCGGTCCGCCCGGCCGAACACGTCCATCAGCTCGGCGATCTTGCGCCGCTGGTCGGTCTTGTTGCCGGACGCGATCGCGCCTTCGACGCAATGTCCGACGTGATCGCGCAGCACTTCCTCCTCGACCTTGCGCAGCGCGGCGCGCACCGCGCCGATCTGGGTCACGACGTCGATGCAGTAGCGATCTTCCTCGACCATGCGCGCGAGCCCGCGCACCTGGCCCTCGATCCGTTTCAGGCGTTTGAGCGATGCGGCCTTGGCTTCCTCTCTCATCGCCTCTATATACCCCCCAGGGGTAACCATATCAAGACGGCGCAATGAACGATCATCACGTCCACGATCATCATCACGGCCATCGCCACGGCGATGCGGCGCCGGCGGATAGCGTGCTCGATCCGGTCTGCGGCATGACGGTCGACCCTCATACCGCCAAGCACCGCCACGCCTACAAGGGCCATCCCTACTCTTTCTGCTGCGCCGGGTGCCGCACCAAATTCGCGGCCGATCCGGAAAAGTATCTTGGCGAACGCGCTGCCGAGCCGGTGTCCGCGGGCACCATCTACACCTGCCCGATGCACCCGGAAATCCGCCAGGTCGGTCCGGGTTCCTGCCCGATCTGCGGCATGGCGCTCGAGCCTGAAGTGGCGACCGCCGACACCGGTCCCAACCCGGAGCTCGCCGACATGCGCCGGCGCTTCTGGATCGGCGTCGTTCTGAGCGCGCCGGTGGTGGCGCTGGAGATGGGCGCGCACATCGTCGGCGGACATGGATTTGTCGACCCGACGCTTTCGAACTGGATCCAGTTCGCTTTCGCCACGCCGGTGGTGCTCTGGGCCGGCTGGCCGTTCTTCCAGCGCGGCTGGCAGTCGCTGGTGACGCGCAATCTCAACATGTTCACCCTGATCGCGCTCGGCACCGGGGTCGCCTATGCGTATAGCCTGGTCGCGACGTTCGCTCCGGGCCTGTTCCCCGAAACGCTGCGCGGCCATTCCGGCGCCGTCGCGAGCTATTTCGAGGCCGCCGCCGTGATCACCGTGCTGGTGCTGCTCGGGCAGGTGCTGGAGCTGCGCGCGCGCGACCAGACGTCCGGGGCCATCAAGGCGCTGATCAATCTCGCGCCGCGCACGGCGCGTCGGATCGGTGCGGACGGCACCGAGGAGGAAGTCGCGCTCGATGCGATCGCGGCCGGCGACACGTTGCGGGTCCGTCCGGGCGAAAAGGTGCCGGTCGACGGCGTCGTCACGGAGGGCCGCTCCGCGCTCGATGAATCCATGGTCACCGGCGAGTCGATGCCGGTCACCAAGGAGGCCGGCGCGAAGCTGATCGGCGGCACGCTCAACACCACCGGCAGCGTGCTGATGCGCGCCGAGAAGGTCGGGCGCGACACCATGCTGGCGCAGATCGTGCAGATCGTGGCGCAGGCGCAGCGCTCGCGCGCGCCGATCCAGCGGCTGGCCGACCAGGTCGCCGGCTGGTTCGTGCCGCTGGTGATTGCGGTCGCGCTCGTCGCCTTCGCCGCCTGGGCCATTTTCGGTCCGCAGCCGCGCTTTGCCTACGCGCTGGTCGCGGCCGTCACGGTGCTGATCATCGCCTGTCCCTGCGCGCTCGGCCTCGCGACGCCGATGTCGATCATGGTCGGGGTCGGGCGCGGCGCCGGCGCCGGCGTGCTGATCCGCAATGCCGAAGCGCTCGAGCGCATGGAGAAGGTCGACACGCTGGTGGTCGACAAGACCGGCACGCTCACCGAGGGCAAGCCGAAGGTCGTCGACATCGCGGTCGCCGAGGGCTTCGACGAAGCCACGGTGCTGCGCCTTGCGGCAGGCGTCGAGCAGGCAAGCGAGCACCCCCTCGCCCGCGCGATCGTGACGGCCGCGCAGGAGCGCGGCATTGCGCCCGGGAAGGTCATGGGCTTCGACTCGCCGACCGGCAAGGGCGCGATCGGCATGGTGGAGCGCAGACGCGTCGTGCTCGGCAATGCGGCCTTCCTCGCCGAGCTCAATATCGCGACCGCCCCACTCGACGCGCGCGCCGAGGCGATGCGCCGCGAGGGCGCGACCGCGATTTTCATCGCGCTCGACGGCAAGGCCGCGGGCGCGATCGCGATCGCCGATCCGGTGAAGGAGACGACGGCTGCGGCGCTGCAAGCGCTTGCCGCCGACGGCATCCGCGTCGTGATGCTGACCGGCGACAACCGCACCACCGCGCAGGCGGTGGCGCGCAGGCTCGGCATCGGCGAGGTCGAGGCTGATGTGCTGCCCGACCAGAAAGGTGCCGTGATCGAGAAATTGCGCCAGGCGGGCCGCGTCGTCGCGATGGCGGGCGACGGCGTCAACGACGCCCCGGCGCTCGCGGCCGCCGATGTCGGCATCGCGATGGGCACCGGCACCGATGTGGCGATCGAAAGCGCCGGCATCACGCTGCTCGGCGGCGATCTCACCGGCATCGTGCGTGCGCGGGCGCTGAGCCAGGCGGTGATGAGCAATATCCGCCAGAACCTGTTCTTTGCGTTTGTCTACAACGCCGCCGGCGTGCCGATCGCGGCGGGCGTGCTCTATCCGCTGTTCGGCATCCTGCTGTCGCCCGTGATCGGCGCCGCCGCGATGGCGCTGTCGTCGGTCAGCGTGGTCGGCAATGCGCTGCGGTTGCGCGGCGTGCGGCTGTGACTTCTCAGCCCTCATGATGAGGAGCCGCGCCGCAGCACGTCGCAGACGCGCTATCGCGGCCCCCTCAGGATGAGGTTTGCGAGCGTCGCTCGTCAGGATGAGGGCGGCAAATCCCTGTCCGGCGGCGGATCGGGATCGCGCAGCGGCGTCTGCTGCGGATCGCTCGGCTGCGGCGGCACCGGATCGCGATAGGGCCCGCCCGGCGGATCGCGCATCGGCGGCACGACCGGGTCGGTCATCGGTTGGGGCGGTTGCTGTTCGGGCGTCGGGCGTGTTGGATCAGGCATGCATCCTCCGCCCGATCAACGGGCGGAGCCGCAACCGCGTTCCCGAGCGCGGGTCAAAACACCGCGATGTATTTCAGCAGCGACAGCACGCCGATCACGATCACGATGATGCGCACGATCTGCTTCGCGCGCCCGTCGATCGGCAACATGTTGATGAGGTAGAGAACCAGGATGATCACCAGAAAGGTGATCAGAACGCTGATCAGTAGCGATGCTGTCATGGCCGACCCCCGTTTGCGTGCAGTGCTGGACCTGGAACGCGACGACGCGATGAAAGTTCCCTCCCAGGAACTCGCGTCCTAAGAACTCGCATCCTAATATGGCGCCAGCAGGGAGGCCCTCGTGCGGACGTTCATCGCGCTCATCCTGACCATTGCCGCCATGGCGACCGCCGCAGCCGATCCGGCCGCGGAGCTGGCCCCGACCGGCACGTTGCGCGCCGCCTACATCGGCACCAACCCGGTGCAGGCCTCCGTCGACCCGGCGACGCGGGAGGTGCGCGGGCCGGCCGCCGCGATCACGGCCGCGCTGGCGCAGCGCGCCGGTGTCCCCTTCACGATCACCGGCGCGAAGGGCGTCGAAGGCGTGCTCGAGAGCGTGAAGAACGGCAGCGCCGATATCGGCTTCCTCGCCTTCGACGCGGTGCGCGCCGCGCAGGTCGACTTCTCGCAGAACTATGCGTTGGCGCAGAACACCTACGTGGTCGTGGAAAGCTCGCCGATCAAATCGGTGGCCGACGCGGATCGGCCGGGCGTACGCATCGGCGTCGGCGCGCGCGATGCCGGCGATTATTTCCTCACCCGCACGCTGAAGGCCGCGACGCTCGTCCGCAACGACGGCGGCATCGGCGACGCGGTGGTCAAGGCGCTGCTCGCCGGCGAGCTCGACGCCTATGCGGGCAATCGCATGCGGCTCGCCGAGGCCGCGAAGAAGACACCGGGCCTGCGGCTCGTACCGGATAATTTCTACGGCGTGGAGCAGGCGGTGATCGTGCCGAAGGGCAGCGCCGCGCGGCTTGCGATCATCAACAGGCTGATCGACGAAGCGCGCGCATCCGGACTGATCGCGGATGCGGTGACGCGCGCGGGCCTTGTCGGGGTCGACGTCGCTCCGCCGAACACGCGTTGAGCCGCCCGCTTTGCGGGATCATACCCCCAAACGCGAAAGCGGGACCGCACCGAAGTACGATCCCGCAATTCGCTTCCACTGATACGCGGGGGCGACGATTGCGCACCAGCAGACGCACGCGTATGTCGCCACGCGGAGGCGCTTCGGGCAAGTTAACAATGCGTAATGTGGAAAGGGTGGTGAACGCGCTGCGGCCGTAGGCGCATTAACCTGCGTGAAAGTCACAAAAACCCGATCGAAAACCACGGGATGGCGGCGACCACCAGAAGCCCGACCAGCAAGGCCAGCAGATAGGGCCAGATCGGCCTGATTCCTTCGTCGGGGTTGACCCGCCCGATCGCGCACGCCGCGTAGTAGCCGACCCCGAAGGGCGGCGCGAACAGGCCGATGCCCATCGCGAGAATCACCACCATCGCGTAGTGCACCTCGTGGATGCCGACCTGACGCGCGATCGGAAACAGCAGCGGCCCGAACAGCACGATCGCCGGTATCCCCTCCAGCACCGAGCCGAGGACCACGAAGGCGACGATCGACACGATCATGAAGCTGAACTTGCCGCCCGGCAGCCCCTGCATCGCGGCGGCGAGATCGCGCGAGAAGCCGGACTGGGTGAGCGCCCAGGCCATCGCGGTCGCGGCGCCGATGATCAGCAGGATCGCGCCGCACAGCGATGCCGTGTCGATCAGCATCGGCATCAGCCGCGCCACCGGAAAGCTGCGCGTCAGCACCAGGCAGACGACGATCGTATAGGCGATGCCGATGGTCGAGACCTCGGTCGCGGTCGCGACGCCTTCGACCACGGCCGCGCGAATGAGGAACGGCAGCGCCAGTCCCGGCACCGCGATCAGGAAAGCGCGGCCGCTCTCGCCCCAGGTCGCGCGGCGCACGCCGGTGAGGTCGTCGTCGCGATAGCGCCACCACACGATCACGCACAGCGCGAGCGCAAGCACCAGCGCGGGCAGCAGTCCGCCATTGAACAGTGCGGCAATCGACACGCCGGTGACCGAGCCGATCGTGATCAGCACGAGGCTCGGCGGAATCGTTTCCGACATCGCGCCCGAGGTCGACAGCAGCGCGACCAGCTCTCCCCCCTTGGCGCCGCGCTGCTTCATCTCGGGGAACAGCACCGGCGCGACCGCCGCCATGTCGGCGGCCTTGGAGCCGGAAATGCCGGAGACGAGATACATCGCGCCGAGCAGCACGTAGGAGAGTCCGCCGCGCACATGGCCGAGCAGGGTCGCGAGGAAGTCGACCATCGCGCGCGCCATGCCGGTCGCCTCGATCAGCAGCCCGAGAAACACGAACAGCGGCACCGACAGCAGGATGATGTGGCTCATCCCTTCGTCGATCCGGCTCACCACCACGGTCAGCGGCGTGCGCGTCGTGATCGCCAGGAATGCGAAGGTCGCGATCGCGAACACGAACGCGATCGGCGCCCCGGCAAGCACGCCGGCCGCGACCAGCAGGATGAAGAACACGATGAGCTTGTAGTTGCCCATCGCGGCAAAGAGCGGCTTGAGCATCCACAAGCCCAGCCCGATCGCCGCGATCACCAGCAGCGCCAGCACGATCTGGCCGAGCCCGCCGGTGCGCACGAGCCGCAGCATCGCGAACACCAGCATCAGGGCGCAGCCGACCGGCAGCGCCGCGGCGCGCCAGATGTTCGGGATCTCCATCGCGGGCGTCACGACCGCGGCCTCGTCGAGCGCGTATTCGATGCTCGGATGAAGGATCAGCACCAGGAAGGCGATCGCAAGCGCGACCGCGAACGCCTCGAAGAACGGACGCCAGGCCGGCGAAGCACGCGCGACCAGCGTCGACATGCGCATGTGCTCGCTGCGGCGGAAGGCGACCACCGCGCCGAGCATCGCGAGCCAGAGGAACAGGATCGAGGCGAGCTCGTCGGACCACACGAACGGGTTGCGGAAGACGTAGCGCGAGACCACGCCGGCGAACAGAATGACGACCTCGATCGCGGTCAGCAGCGCGACCGGCACCTCGACGGCGCGGCCGAGCCAGCCGTCGAGCCGGGCAGCCGCGGAAGCGAATGAGGAGGCCGGCGCGGCCTCCTCGGTCGTGGCGATCTCCATCGAGATCGAATCCCCAAGCCAGAAGTTAAGTCGGAAGTTAAGCGATCTTGCCGGTGTACTTCTCCAGCACGGCCCACGCCTCTTCGCCGTACTTGCCGCGCCACTCCTTGTAGAAGCCGGACTGCTCCAGCTTGGCGCGGAATGGCTTCTGGTCGACCGCGGAGAACTCCATGCCCTTCTTGGTCAGATCGGCCTTCAGCGTCGCATTCTGCTCGGCGATGTCCTTGCGCTGGTCGATCGCGGAGGCATTGAGGTTCTTGGCGATGATGTCGCGCAGATCGGCCGGGATGCCGTTCCAGACCTTGCCGTTGGCGAGGAACCAGAAGCCGTCCCACATGTGATTGGTTTCGGCGAGGTACTTCTGCACTTCGTAGAGCTTGGCCGCGCTGATGATCGCGAGCGGGTTCTCCTGGCCTTCGGCCACCTTGGTCTGCAGCGCCGAATAGACTTCCGAGAAGTTGATCGACATCGGGGCGGCGTCGAATGCCTTGAACATCGAGGTCCAGAGCGGGCTCGGCGGGACACGGATCTTGAAGCCCTTGAGGTCGTCCGGGCCCTTGATCTGGCGCGTCGACGACGTCATCTGCCGATAGCCGTTGTCGTACTGCTTCTCCATCGCGTAGAGGCCGGCCTTTTCGATCTGCTTGCGGATATGGCCGCCGAGCTCGCCGTCCATGGCAGGCCAGACCTTGTCGTAATTCTCCCACACGAAGCCGAGGCCGTTGATCGAGGCGACCGGCACCAGCGTCGACAGGATCAGCCCGGAGAGCGTGAAGAACTCGATCGCGCCGGAGCGCAGCTGGCTCAGCATGTCGGTGTCGGAGCCGAGCTGGTTGTTCGGGAATATCTGGATCTCGACCCGGCCATTGGTCTCCTTCTTGATGCGCTCCATCGCTTCGGTGGTGCGGATGTTGAGCGGATGCGTGACCGGCGAGTTGTTGGCGTATTTGAGCTGAAATTCGGCCGCGCCCTTGGCGATCCACGGCATGCCGATCGCGGCGGTCGCCGCGGTGCCGGCGAGGAGCACGGAACGGCGGGTGGTCTTCAGCGACATTGCAATTCCTCCGAGTGATTATTACAGCAAGTGATTATTGCGGCCTTTGCAGCCGTGCTCGTGCGCTTTCGGCGTTCATCATGAGCAGCCGGAAGGCAGGGGGCAAGTGCCGTTCGGTTAGCAAATCGCCGCCATGCGGTCCACGCCGAACAGCTCTGCCGCGTCGATTTGGCCGCGGCCGGCTCCCCTCGCCGAGCGCGATCGTGGGCCGATCATCGCTGAATTTGGCGCAAATTGACGATACGACACGGCCTTCGCGATCATGACGGCCATCGCGAGGGGTGCGTAGACACCCGCACAATTCAGTCCTACGATTCTGCCACGCGGGGCGATTTGCAGGAGCAGTTCCTGATGTCGCGTGTCTTGATCGTCGACGATGATCTGCTGATGCTCGCGACACTCGAGGCCATGCTGGTCGATGAAGGCTTCGATGTCGTCGCAGTCGATGGCGGGCGCAAGGCGGTGAGCGAGCTCGAAGCCTCGCCGTTCGATGCCGTCATCGTCGATATCGTGATGCCCGGAATGGATGGCTATCAGACCATCCGCGAATTCCGCCGGATCAAGCCGAGCGTGCCGATCATCGCCATGTCGGGCATCGCGTTTCAGATGCCGACCGGCGGCCGTCCGGATTTTTCCGCCATGGCGGCGAAGCTCGGCGCAACGCGCATCCTGCACAAGCCGTTCGACCAGGCGCGGCTCGGGAGCGCCGTGCGGGCGTGCCTGGGGTGAGCTGGCGATTGCCGCCGTAGGGTGGGCAAAGGCGCCGTAAGCGCGTTTACGCGCGTCTTGCGACGCGCTATGGCGCCGTGCGCACCGTTACAGAAAAGATGGTGGGCGCGGCGCTGCGTCGTGCGCGGGGATAGGGTGGTGAACTGGGCCCGCGCCTTCGCCCACCCTACGACGCTACAGCACTATTACCCCAGCAGCGTCTTGACGGCTTTCGCGACCTTCTCCGGCGAAAGCCGCACCTCGGCTTCGAGCGGCGGCGCGAACGGGATCGGGATGCGCGGGGCCGCGAGGCGTTTCACGGCTTTCACCGCGGACGGACCGAGCCTCTCGACCACGGTCGAGACGATCTCGGCGCCGAAGCCCGCGACCTCCACGGCCTCGTGAACCACCAGCAGCCGTCCGGTCTTGCGCACCGACTCGACCACGGCCTTCTGATCCCACGGCCAGATCGTGCGCAGGTCGAACAGGTCGACCGCCACGCCGGCATCGGCAAGCAGCGCCGCACCTTTCGTGGCAACCGGCACCGCGGCCGACCACGTCACGACGGTGGCGGCATCGCCCTCGCGCACGCGGCGCGCGGTGCCAAACGGAATCGGCTCGATCGGATCGGCGATCTCGCCCGGCACGCCGAACAGATCCTTCGGATCGAAGAACAGCACCGGATCGTCCGAACGTATCGCCTGCACGAGAAGTCCCGCGGTGTCCTCGGCGGTCGCGGGCGTCACCACCACGACGCCGGGCAAATGCGCGAACCAGGCCTCAAGCATCTGCGAGTGCTGCGCGGCGGAGTTGCGCCACATGCCGTGCGGCATGCGCACCACCACGGCGGGCCGCGCCTGTCCGCCGAACATGTAGCGGATCTTGGCGATCTGGTTGACCAGCTCGTCCATCGCGCACATCACGAAATCGAAGATGCGCATCTCGATGATCGGCCGCATGCCCACCAGCGCCGAGCCGAGCCCCGCGCCCATGATGGTCGACTCGGAAATGGGCGTGGAGACGACGCGCTCCTCGCCGAATTCGCCGAGGAAATCCTTGTACTGGCCCCACAGCCCGCCGCGCGCGACGTCCTCGCCGAGCACCCACACGCGCGGATCGCGCCGCATCTCCTGCAGCGCGGCGCGGCGCGCCGCTTCGATCAGTGTGACTTCGACCACGCAATCGCCCCCGTATCCTGTACGTCCTCGAACGCCACCGAAGCCGCCGGCCACGCGGCGGCGTTCGCCTGCGCGCGCGCCTCGGCCATCTCGGCCTTCGCCTCTTCGATCATCTTGCCGAGCTCGCTTGTCCCGACCCCGCGCTCGGCGAGCACCGCGCCGAGCCGCGCGATCGGATCGCGGCCGCGCGCCTCGTCGACCTCGCCGGCCGGCCGCCACGCCGCCGCGTCGGTCGAGGTGTGGCCGGTGATGCGATAGGTGCGCACATGCAACAAATGTGGCCCCTCCCCGCGCCGTACCGCCGCGACCGCGATCTGCGCCGCGTCGTCGACCGCCATCGCGTTGTTGCCGTCGACCGTGATCGCCGCGACGCCGAGCGCCTTGGCGCGGTCGGTCACGCCGGGACCCGCCGTGACGCTTTCGGCGCGGGTGAAGGCCGCGACGCCATTGTCCTCGCACACGAACAGCACCGGCAGCTTGTAAAGCACCGCCCAGTTCAGCCCTTCGAGGAACGGTCCGCGATTGATCGCGCCGTCGCCGAACATGCAGGTCGCGATCGCGTCGGATTTCTGCATCTTCAGGCCTTGGGCGGCGCCGACCGCGATGGGGATCCCGCCCGCCACCACGCCGTTGGCGCCGAGCATGCCGACGGAAAAATCCGCGATGTGCATCGAGCCGCCTTTGCCGCGGCAATAGCCGCCCTCGCGGCCGTAGAGCTCGAGCATCATGCGCCTGGGTTCGGCGCCCTTGGCGATCGCATGGCCGTGGCCGCGATGGTTCGAGGTGATGCGATCGTCGGTGCGCAGATTGACGCAGACGCCGGCTGCGACCGCTTCCTGGCCGATCGAAACATGCAACGGACCCGGGATTTCGCCCGCTCTGTGCGCTTCCAGCGCGGTCTCCTCGAAGGCGCGGATGCGCACCATGGTACGGTAAAGGCCGGTGAGGCGGCGGAGATTGTCGCCAGGTTCGCTCATGGTGTCGCCCGGGAGGTGCGCTGCTTGCGCGGGAGGATCAAGCGTGTTTGAAACACGCTCACGTCCAGTAGGGGAAACGCCGTCAGGCTGCAAGGCGTCCATGTCATTGCAGGGATGCGACAGGAACGACGCAAGCGAAAATCGTGTCGAAAGGCGCGGCGCGCCTCGTTCTAAAGTATCAAGATGCCACACCTGATCTTCGACAGCGTCACCGTCTTTCCTGAAAGCGCGCGCGGGCGCGCCGCGCTCGCTGCCTCGCATGGCGGCGTCTATGCGGCCTACTGCGCCGCCAAGGCCGGCATCAAGGGCGTGCTGCTGTGCGACGCCGGTGTCGGGCGCGAGCGTGCCGGCATCGGCGGGCTCGACTACCTCGAGGCGCTCGGCGTCCCGGCGGCCGCGATCAGCCATCGTTCGGCGCGCATCGGCGACGGCGCGGACTGCCATGCCCGCGGGACGATCTCGTTCGTCAACATGCGCGCCGCGCAGGCCGGCGTCACGCCCGGCATGACCGCGTGGGACGCGCTCGCAAGGCTTGAAGCGCTCGACGCGCCGCCCTCCCCGGCCCCGCCGCCGATGCACGAGGCGCGCCATGAGGTCAGCGTCATCGGCGGGGTGCGCGTGTTCACGCTCGACTCCAACGCGCTGGTGACGCCGGACGACGCCGGCCACATCATGCTGACCGGCTCGCATGGCGGGCTGCTCGGCGGTCGCCCTGCCACGGCGGTGAAATACGACGTGTTCGCGGCGATCTACAACGATGCCGGGTTCGGCATGGACGAGGCCGGCGCCTCGCGTTTGCCTGCGCTCGAAGCGCGCGGTATTGCGGGCGCCTGCGTCAGCGCCTTCAGCGCGCGCATCGGCGATGGACAATCGACGCTGCGCGACGGCTATGTCAGCGCGATCAATGTGCATGCCGCGGCCTGCGGCGGCGAAATCGGAATAACGGCGAGCGAGCTCACCGAACGGCTCGTCGCGGCACGCATGAAGGAACTGAAATGAACGCACCCGCTTCCAACATCGTCGCGTCGAACTCGGCGCGCAAGCTCAATGGCGGCCAGGCGCTCGCCGAGATGCTGAAGCTTTCGGGCGTCGGCCCGATGTTCGGCATGGGCGGGTTCCAGTTGCTGCCGTTCTACGAGGCGATGCGCGCGCTCGGGCTGAAACATTACCTCATCAATGACGAGCGCTGCGGCGCCTTCGCGTCCGACGCTTATGCGCGCGTCACCAACCGCCCCGGCGTGTGCGACGCGACGCTCGGACCGGGCGCCACCAACCTGGTCACCGCGCTGGTCGAGTCGCTCAATGCCGGCATGCCGCAGATTGCGATCGTCGGCGACGCCAACCGCGAGCACGCCTGGAAGAACATGACGCAGGAGGCGCGCCAGGTCGAAATCCTGAAGCCCGCCGTCAAGGAGCTGATCCGCGTCGAGGCGACCAAGCGCATTCCGGAGCTGCTGCGCCGCGCCTTCGCGGTCGCGACCTCGGGGCGCCCGGGGCCGGTGGTGCTCGACGTGCCGGAGGACGTCTGTCACGGCGAGCACGATTTCGACGCGGCGGATTTCTGGGTCGATCCCGGCACTTTGCAGGCGCAGGCGCGCCGCACCCGCCCCGATCCGTCCGAGCTCGAACGCGCGGCGAAGATCATCGCCAAGGCCGAGCGCCCGCTGCTGCTGGTCGGCGGCGGCATCCATATTTCGCAGGGCTATGACGCGCTGCTCGCGCTTGCCGAGAATTTCGGCATTCCGGTCGCGCACACGATGTCGGGCAAGGGCGCGATCCCCTGCACGCATCCGCTCTCGGCCGGACTGTTCGGGCGCTATTCGCGCATCGCCAATGAGCTGATCGCCGAATCCGACGCGCTGATCGTGGTCGCCTGCAAGCTCGGCGAGATCCCGACGCGCCGCTTCCAGCTGATCCCGCCGGGCAAGCCGCTGATCCACGTCGACATCCTCGCCGAGGAGATCGGCCGCACCACCCGCACCGACGTCGCGCTCGTGGCCGACGCGAAGCTCGCGCTGGAGGATCTCGCTGCCGCGCTGAGCGATGGTGGCGCCGCGCGTGCGAAGCGCCAGCCCTATTGCGCCGAGGTGCCGGCACGCATGGCGAAGTGGGCGGAAGGCGCGGCCGACCGGCTGAAGTCGAAGGACACGCCGATCAATGTCGGCCGCCTGATGGGCGAGCTGAACGCCATCATGCCGGCGGATGCGATTTTGGTCGCCGATGGCGGCTTTGCGGGTCACTGGGGCGGGCTCTGCTTCGACACGAAGAAGGCGGGGCGCCACTTCATCGCGGACCGCGGCTTTGCGTCGATCGGCTACGGCCTGCCCGGCTCGATGGGCGCGCAGCTCGCGGCGCCCGGCCGCCGCGTCGTCGGCCTGACCGGCGACGGCGGCTTCAACATGACGCTCGGCGAGCTCGAGACCGCGCGCCGCGCCGGCACGCCGTTCGTGCTGTGCGTGTTCAACAATGCCGCCTCCGGCTACGTGAAGGCGCTGCAGCACTCGATGTTCGGCAAGGGGAACTATCAATCCTCCGACCTGGTCGAGATGGATTACGCCGCGATCGCGCGCGCGATGGGCTGCAAGGGCATCCGCATCGACGATCCCGAGAAGCTCAGCGTTGCGCTGCGTGAGGGTCTCGACAACACCGCGACACCGACAGTGCTCGACATCGTGGTGACGCGCGATCCGGCAAAGATGCTGCCCGGCGTCGACAACCGCACTTTGGTGGTGAACAAAGGTGACCGGCCGGTGTAAAACCCCGGCATGCTCACCCGCCCTACCACCGTCCTCGCCCTGCTCCTCGCGCTGCCGGCTCTGGCCGCACCGGCGGCCGCGTCCGCCGCGGTCGAGTGCCCAAAGCCGGCCACGCTGCGCTTCGACGTCACCGACAAGATCGTGCGCAAGACGGTCGGCTTCACACAGGGGCTGGAGTGGCGCGACGGCCGGCTCTACGAAAGCACCGGTGCGGTCGGCAATCATTCGGGCCTCAACACGGTCGCGCCCGACGGCACGGTCACCAACCTGCTCGACCAGGGCACGAAAGTGTTCGGCGAAGGCCTGACCATCCTCAACGACGAGATCTACCAACTCACCTGGCAGGAGCATGAGGTCTTCGTCTACGGGCTCGACGGCAAGCTCAAGCGTACGATGCGCAACCCGCGCGAGGGCTGGGGCCTGACCAATGACGGCAAGAGTCTCATTTTCTCGGACGGCAGCGCGTCGTTCTTCTTCGCCAATCCGAAGGATTTCGCGATCGAGCACGAGGTGAAGATCAGGTCGGACCGCCCGGGCGCGATCGACGGGCTCAACGAGCTCGAGTACGTCGACGGCAAGCTTTATGGCAACATCTTCCTGACCAACACGATCCTGCGCATCGACCCGGAAAGCGGTTGCGTCGAGGCGACCGCCGATATGGGCGCCTTGTGGCGCGCGATGACCGACGCCGACAAGAAGCAGGTCACTTCAAGTGAGCAGAACGTGCTCAACGGCATCGCCTACGACAAGGCGACCGGGAATTTTTACATCACCGGCAAGCGCTGGCGCACGATTTTCGTCGGGAAGTTCGTCCCGGTGAAGTAGTCGGTCCTCATTCTGAGGAGTCGTAGCCCGGATGAGCGCAGCGAAATCCGGGGCCGGCGGTCCCGCATTTCGCCATAGCGCGTCGCAGACGCGCGTACACGCGCTTCAGGCTTCATGCGGGCTACCAGCGGCGCCTCACCATGAGGGTCGGAGCTACGCCGCCTGCCCTGTCGGCACGCAGGTCTCGAAGCTCAGCTCCGCCTTCGGCTGCGGCCGGCCGAACAGATAGCCTTGCATCTGATCGACGCCGGTTGCGCGCAGGAGCTGGAACTGCTCCTCGGTCTCGATCCCTTCGGCGGTGGTCAGGATGTTGAGCGTCTTGCCCAGGCTGTTGACCGCGCAGACGATCGCGGCGCTGTCGTTGCGGCTCGACAGCTCGCTCACGAACGAACGGTCGATCTTGAGCTTGTCGAACGGGAATTTCTGCAGATAGCTGAGCGACGAGTAGCCGGTGCCGAAATCGTCGAGCACGATCGCGACGCCGAGGCTGCGCAGCGCGTGCAGCACCGCCACGTTGTTGTCGTCGTTCTCCAGCAGCACCGACTCGGTGATCTCGAGCTCGAGCCGCTCCGGCGTGAGCCCGGTCTGCAGCAACGAGTTTGCGACCGTCTCGCGCAGATTGAGGCTGGTGAACTGCGCCGCCGACAGGTTCACGGCGAGCTTGATGTGCGGCGGGAACGCGACCGCGTCGGCGCAGGCGCGCCGGAGAATCCATTCGCCGAGCGGCGCGATCAATCCCGTCTCCTCGGCGAGCGGGATGAAGTGGTCCGGCCCGAGCAGCCCGCGGCGGGGATGGCGCCAGCGCACCAGCGCCTCGACGCCGCAGACCTCGCGCGTCGCCGACGAGATGACGATTTGATAATGCAGCTCGAACTCGTCGCGCCAGATCGCGTTGCGCAGGTCGCTTTCCATCTCGTGACGCGACCGCGCCGCGGCTTCCATCTCCTTGTCGAACAGCCGGCAGCGATTGCGCCCCTCGGACTTGGCACGATAGAGCGCGAGGTCGGCGTTCTTCAGGAGCTGGTTCGCGTTGTTGCCGTCCTGCGGCGCCAGCGCGACGCCGATGCTGGTGCCAGCCGCCATCTTGGCGCCGGCCAGCTCATAGGGCTCGCGCATCGCGGCGAGCAGCCGCTCCGCGAAGGCGAGCGCCGCGTCGCTCTGATCCTCGGTGGTGCGCTGCAGGATGGCAAACTCGTCGCCACCGAGCCGCGCCACCAGGTCGGTGTCGCGCGTGCAGCGGCGCAGCCGCTCGGCGGCTTCCTTCAGCAGCGCATCGCCGACCGGATGGCCGAGCGTGTCGTTCACGATCTTGAACTGGTCGAGATCGAGCACCAGGATGTTGAACGTCTCGCCGTGCCGGTTGAGCCGCGCGAGCGCATCCTCGACCGATTTGAGGAACAGCACCCGGTTGGCGAGCCCGGTCAACGCATCGTGATGCGCCATGTGGTGGATCTGCGCCTCGGACTCGATGCGCTCGGTCATGTCGACCACCACGCCGAGGATGTATTTCGGCTGCCCGTCCGCGCCGTCCACCACCACGCGGTCGATCGCGACGTGGCGGATGCCGTCGGTGTCGTGGAACGGCACCAGGTCGTCGAGGTGCTGGTGCCCGACCTTGAGCACCGCCTCGTCGAGGATCTGCAGCTGCTCGGCGGCGCGCTCCGGATAGATCTGCTGTGCGGTCCGCCCGATCACCTCGTGCGCCGGCCGGCCCATGAACCGCTCGGCCGCGTTGTTGATCAGCACGTAGCGGAAATCGCGCGCGTCCTTGACGATGATCGAGGACGGCACCTGCTCGATGATGGTCTTGAGGAAGTTGCGCGTCTCGGCGAGTTCGGCTTCCGCCTTCACCTCGGGAGTCACGTCCTTGTGCACCGTGATCCAGCCGCCGCCCGGGATCGGGCGGTCGAACACGCTGATCACGCGTCCGTCGGCCTGCGCGACACGGATCAGGCTGTCGCGACCGGCCGCGATCGCACTCTCGATGCGGCGGCAATGATCTTCCGGCTCCCCGGAAAGCACGCCGACCTCCTTGCGATGGCGCATCAGCTCGCGCAGGCTGCAGCCGGGCTTCACCACCGCCGGCGACAGTCGGTACATTTCGAGATATTGCCGGTTGCACACCGTGATGCGGCCGCGCGCGTCGAACATGCACATGCCCTGCGCGATGTTCTCGAGCGCGGTGTCAAACCGTAAATTGGTGGTCTCGAGCTTGCGCGTCGCGGCGAGGATCTTGTACTGCCGGTTGGCGCCCGCGATCACCGCCAGGACGATCCCGAACGCCATGAACAGCGCGATGCCGTAGTAGATGCGTGCGCTGTGCGCCGCCGGTCCGTAGATCTCGTCGGTCGAGCGGCCGATGATCGCGATCAGCGGATAGTCGGCGAGCGCCCGGTAGGTGATCAGGCGCGGCGTCGGATCGACGGTGCCGGGCAGATTCCAGTAGCTGCCGGCGCGCTCCCGCGGCAGGCGCTGGAACACCGGCGCGCTTGCGATCGTCTTGCCGAATGTTTCCGGCTGCGAGAGGCCTTCGGCTCCGCCGCGTGCGCGGATGTATCCGTCGAGCCCGACCAGCGAGGCGATGCCGTCGGAGCCGAGATTGATCGAGCGATAGAACGAGTCGAGCAGCTGCGGATCGAGCAGCGCCACGATGACGCCGGCGAACGACCCGTCCGGCGCGCTCAGGCGCCGCGTCAGGCCGATCGCCCAGCCGCCGGTGCTGCGCATCCGGTACGGCCGGCCGATGATGAGATGATCGTCGGTGGCACGCGCGGCCTGCTGAAACGACTCCGTCGCGCTGATGCTGATGCCGGGTTGACCGATCGTGGTCGCCGTGAGGACGCCGTCCGGGCCGGTGAGCGCGAAGTTCAGCGCGATCTGCGGCCCCTGGGTGAGCGCGGAGGTCCATTCGGCGAGGTCGAAATTCTCCGGGTGCTGGGTGCGCATCTTGCGCAGCAGCATCAGCTTGTCGTCGGCGCTCTTGATGGTGCGCGCGATGTATTCCTCGAACACGCGCGCGTCGGCCTGACTCTTGACCAGCGCCGCCTCATAGGCGCCCTTGCGATCGCGCTCGGTCAGGAAGACGAGCGCGGCCGCGATCACCAGCAGCACGGTGATGCCGAAATAGGTGAACGGCTGGGCGAACGCCCGCACAAAGATCCGCCGCTTCCCCTGCATCGCCAACGCCCTGCTTTTGCCGGGCACGATACCCAAGGGAACCTACGAACAAGCTTACTTCGACCGCGGAAACGCCGCGCTTTGGGCGGGCGGTTAACGAAGGACGAACGGCATTGAATAAAATGCGACTTACACGCCGCGGCGCGCCGAGATGAGCGCGCGCAGTGCGCGCTCGACCGAGGCCACGACCGGCCGCCAGTCGCGCCGCTCGTCCTGGCGGAACAGGCGCGCGCTCGGGTACCAGGGGCTGTCCGGACGGTTGAGCAGCCAGCGCCAGTCAGGGACGAAGGGCAGCAGGATCCAGACCGGGGCGCCGAGCGCGCCGGCAAGGTGCGCGACGCTGGTGTCGGCCGCAATGACGAGGTCGAGCTCGCCGATCAGCCCCGCGGTGTCGGCGAAATTCTCGAGCGAGAGCGAAAGATCGCGGATGCGCGGCATCCGCCCGAGCGCGGTCGCATCGGCCGGGCGCAGGTCCTTCTGCAGGCTGACGAAGCTGACGCCGGCATCGACCAGCGGCGCGAGCAGCGTGAGCGGGATCGAGCGGTTGCGGTCGTTGGCGTGGCGCGGATTGCCGGACCAGGCGAGGCCGACGCGCAGCGCCTGCTTCGACCCGAGCTGCTCGCGCCATTTCGGGGATGGCGGGAGCTGCAGCGCGGGGATGGGCGGGATCTTCGTCACGCGGGTCGCGAAGGCGAGCGGCAGGCTCGAGAGGGGGCAGTGCAGGTCGAACGCAACGGGGTCGGCCGGCGCCACGCAGCGCGACACGCCGGCAAGACCCGCCATCAGCGGATGCAGCGGCGTCTCGGCCTCGATGATGACGCGGGCGCCGCGCGCGGCGAGCAGCGGCACGTAGCGGCTGTAGAAGATCGCGTCGCCGAAGCCTTCGTCGGCATGGAGCAAGATGGTCTTGCCGTCGAGCGCCTGCGCGCCGGTCCACAGCGGCTGCGGGAACGCGCGAGGCACCAGTCCAAGCGCCGGATTCTGCCAGCGGCATTCGGCCTGCGCGAGGCCGCGCGCGAAATCGCCGGTCAGCAGGCGCAGATAGGCTTCATTCCAGCGCGCCTCGACGTAATCCGGCTTCAGCGCCTGCGCCTTGCCGTAGGCGGCGAGCGCGGCGTCGATCTGCCCGACCGCCTTGAGCGCATTGGCGCGGTTGTAGTGGGCCTGCGCGTGGTCGGGCGCGAGCGTAATCGCGCGATCGTAGCTCACAAGCGCCTCGGTGAACCGATCCTGCGCCGCAAGCGCGTTGCCGCGGTTGTACAGCGCCTGCGCGCAGTCGGGCATCAGCGCGAGCGCCGTATCGCAGTCCTTCACGGCGGCGTCGAACGCGCCGAGCTCCTGCAGCACCACGCCGCGATTGTTGAAGGCCTCGACGTAGTCGCGCTTGAGCGCGATCGCGCGGTCGTAGCTCGCGCGCGCTTCCTCGAGCCGGCGCAGCGCCAGCAGGGCATTGCCGCGATTGTTGAGCGCCTGCGGGTGATCCGCCTTGAGCGCCAGCACGCGATCGTAGCTCGTGACCGCCGCTTCGAGCTGACCGAGATCCTTCAGCGCGTTGGCGCGATTGTAGAGCGCGTCGATGTAGTCGGGACGCAGCGCGAGCGCGCGCTCGAAGCTTGCCAGCGCGTCGGCCGGCCGCCGCAGCGCCTCCAGCACGATGCCGCGATCGTTGTGCGCCTCGACATAATCGGGTTCGAGGCCGATCGCGCGGTCGTAGCTGGCGAGTGCCTCATCCAGGCGGCCCAAATGCTTGAGCGCGAGGCCATGATTGAAGGAGTAGATCGGATTGTTTCGGTTGCGCTTGATCGCCTGGCCGATCATCGCGGCGGCGACCTCGTACCGGCCGGTCTCGAACGCGACGACGCCGAGCAGATGCAGCGCGTCGGCATTTTCCGGTTGCGCTGCGAGCGCGTGCTGATAGCACGCCTCGGCCTCCCCCCACCGGCCCGCGCGCTGGTGCGCGAGACCGCTTTCAAGGCGCCCAACGACCGCAGCGTCACGCGGATCGCCGGCGGCACGCCTTGTCTTGGCGCCGGAACGGCGCTGCTGGCGATTCATTGACGCGACCCGAAACCCGACTGATCCGCCAGCTAAGCCTGCACGCCTATGCTGGTCTCCCCTGACCGCTATCGTAATGAGCAAGCCTTAATTGTTCCTGTAGATTGCAAGTGCCGAAATTAAGGTCTCGTCAACCATAGCGGGCGAGGTGGCTCGCTCATCGGGCGAGGTATTGCCGCAGATCGATCCCGTCCGCCCCCGGAATGCGCTTGCGCGTGAACTCCTTCCGGCGTCCGAACGGCGCGGTCGCGTCGATGCCGAGCCGGCCCCAATAGTCGCGCTGCGGATCGCGGTAGAAGCCGGGCACATCGGGCATGACCATCGCGCGGGTATCCGCCCGGCCGCGCGTCAAATAGGCCCACCACACGTCGTCGAAGTCGTCGATGTTCACGTCGTCGTCGACCACCACGACAGTCTTGTTCCAGTCGTGATTGGCGCCGATCGCGGTGAGCAGCACCTGGCGGGCATGGCCTTCATATTGCTGCGCGATCTTGATCACCGTGCTCATGGCGAACGGCACGCAGGCGACGTCGATGATGCCTTCGAGGTTGGCGGCGAGCAGCGCCTGATAGGTGCGGGTTGCGACCGAGACTTCGAGCAGCCGCAGGTCCTCGGGCGAGCCACAGACCAGGCCGTGGAACAGCGCGCCGCGCCGCGCCGTCACGGCGGTGACCTCGAACACGTGATTGTCGCCGACCGGAACGTAGTAGCCCATGAACTCGCCGAACGGCCCTTCCGGCCGCCGCACGGTCGGCAGGATGCGGCCCTCGATCACGATCTCGGTCTCGGCCGGCACGTCGAGACCGACGGTGCGGCAGTGCCGCAGCTTGAGCGGCTCGCCCGCGATCTTGCCGGCCACTTCCATTTCGTTCTCGTGGTAGGCGAGCGGCGCCGCGGCGGCGAGCACCAGCGACACCGGCGGTCCGAGCAGGATCGCGGCTTCCAGCGCCTCGCCCCTCGCCTCCGCCTTGGCCTGATACTGGGTGAGATGGTGCGAGCGCCCGAGCCGCACGCGCAACTCGGTGTCGCTGATGATCTGCGAGCGATGGAACGAAAGATTGGGAACGCCGCTGTCGGGGTCGCGCGCGAGGAATACGCCGGCGGTGAGATACGGACCGCCGTCGTGCTCGAAATAGGTGATCTGCGGCAACTCGGTCAGCCGTACCTCCTCGAGATCGTTCGGTGCGTCGGCGATCCGCGGCGCCGGCGCCGCCTTGGCCATCACCTCGGCCCAGCGCCGGCAGAACGAGTCTTCATTGGCGCCGATCATGTCCATCAGGCGCGTGCGGCTGCCGAATACGTTCGTCATCACCGGAAAGCGCGAGCCCGCGACCTTGTGAAACAACAGCGGCGCCTCGCTTTCGCGCTGCGAGGCCTGCGTCACGGCGGCGAGCTCATGCCTGCCGCTGACTTCGCGTGTGATCTCGCGCACGCCGCCGGCGCGCCGCAGCTTTTCGAAATAATCCCGCACTGCCGTTACTCGTGAACCTTGGTGGCCCGCTTCAGGATGCTTTCCGGAATGGTCAGGCCCACGGCCCTGGCGGCACCGGCATTCACCTGCGTCTCGAAGGCCGTCGCCTCGACAGCGAGCAGGCTGCCGGGCTCCTTGCCGAGCAGCACCGGCGCCGCCACGTTGCGCGCCCAGTCGACCCCGTTCTGATATTGATGCTGCGCCAGCGCCGCGATCGCGCCACGCTGCACGGCGAGAACATCGAAGGAAAACCACGGCACTTTCGCGTCCCGCGTCGCCTTGGCGATCGGCTCATAGGCCGACGCCACCGTGTTGTCCTGCAGCGTGACGACGGCGTCGACCTTGCCGATCAGCGAGTCGATTGCGTTCTTCACCTCGGCGCTCGACGTGATCGTCACCGCAGTCCACGCAATGCCGCGCTTTTCGGCCTCCGCCTTGGCGAGCTTGTTGAGCGTTTCCGAATTCGTCTCGCCCGAATTGTAGATCGTGCCGATGGTCTTCAGGGCCGGACGAATGGCGAGAAACATGTCGAGGTTCGGCGCGACCGGCGGCATGGTGTAGAAGCCGGTCACCTTTCCAGCACAGTGGGATCCGAAGCTTGGAATTCACGTGACTTGAAG
>JADMIO011356702.1_pt1 | contig 36465 bp, 27 predicted proteins | sample 8958161 | NCBI WGS metagenome assembly JADMIO01 (sample SAMN16585339, study PRJNA669376) | soil metagenome | isolation source: Crop rotation soil | place: USA: Cullars Rotation, Alabama | collected 2011
CTTCGGCCTGCCGCGCCCGCACTTTCTCCGCCGCCTTGCGGCCGGCCAGGAACGCATGGTCCGAGTTGTAGTATTCCCACTCGCTGTAGCGGCCCGCCAGGATGACGTCCTGCTGCGCCAGCCAGGTGCGCACGGTTTCCACGTTGCGGGCCCGGGCATGGTCGTACACCACGTAGGCATACGGCATGTCGACTTCATTGGCCGTGATGACGGCGTCCTCCGGCCGCATCATGCCGACCTCGATGCAATCGTCCACGCAGCGCCGGATCAGCGCCTGGCCGGTCAGCGGCAGCGGCTTCCACGGTGAATAGGAAATTTCGCACGTGATGCCGAAGCCGCCCGGCGCATTGCATTCGGGGCTGGCATTGCCCTGCACGAAAATGCGGTGGAAGATGGTCTGTTCCGGGTAGTAAATCCAGTGCTTGTCCGTCACGTTTTCCCGGCCGTTACCGATGCGAATTCCTATGTTGACGCAGCGGATCGACACGTGCCGCAGGCCGCGCGCCGCTTCCTGCACGTGGGCCGGGGCCTGCGCGCCGATCAACTTCACCAGTTCCGGCAGCGGCAAGGTGCTGATCAGCTGGTCGTAGCGGTAGCGCCGGCCATCGGTCAGCGCCACCACGTGTTCCTTGGGCAGCACCTGGGCAATGTCGGCGTTCAATTCCAGCTGTCCCCGCAAATGGGGCAGGAAGCCGTTCATCAGGGCCTGGAAGCCGCCCCGCTTCGGATAGCCGAAGCGGGCGTTCGGTCCCATGGGCCGGGGCACGGGCTGCAGCGCGCCGTCGATGATCTCGCCCAGGTCCGGCAGCGGCACCCGGCCGCCCAGCCAGGACGTTTCCATTTCCGACAGCGGCACGGTCCACAGCTTGCGGTTATACGGAATCGCGAAATGTTTCGCGATGCCCGCGCCCCACACCTTGTAAATGAATTCCTCGAAGTTGCGGGGCTCGTCCGCCTGGTTGGCGGCCGCTTCCTTGCCGGCGGGGATGCCGGTGCCGTCCGCGCAGCAATCCTCGATGCCGGGCAAGGCGCAGTCGGTCCCCGGCGGTGCCGGCTTGCCATAGCGTGCTTCGATGGCGCCCATGATGCATTCGCGGATCACGTCCGGCGGCAAGCCATACAGGGCGCCCTGGAACGGGTAGCGGGTAAACACCTGCTTGCTGTAGACCCACGCTTCGCGCATCTGCCAGTGCTGGTTATCCCCCAGCAGCACGTCATACAGTTTCAGCACGTACGGGTCGTTGGAAAACATGATGTGGCCCGCATGGTCGAACGTGAAGCCGTGGTCCTGCACGGAGCGGCACCAGCCGCCCACCGTCTCGTTGCGCTCCAGCAGCAGCGTATCCGCATCCAGGTGGTAGGCGGCGGACAGGCCGGTCGGCCCGGCGCCGGCAATCACGCAGCCGAAGCGCTGCGCGGCGGCCGGGATCGGCACGGGATTGACACGCGCCTGCTGCGCGCCGCCCGGCCGCTGCTCCGTGCCCTCGGCCGCGGGATCGGACGCCACTGCCGCGCCGTCGGCCGGCATGGCGCCCGGCGGCGCGGCGCGCCGGCCCGGCGGCGTGGTGTCGATCAGCTGGCGCATGCGTTCGGCCGTGGCATCCCACGACGTGCCGGCCACGACGTCCCGCATGCGCGCCGCCATGGCGGCGCGCTGCGCCGGCGTTTGCGCCAGCGCCGCTTCGCAATGGGCGACGAACTGCTCGTGCGTGTGGCCGATCGCGACGATGTCGCCATACGGTTGCGCCACGTCGCGGATCGCCGTGCTGACGATGGGCAGCCGCGCCGCCATGTATTCCAGCACTTTCGTCGGGCTGATGAAACGCGTCGCCTCATTCAGCGCAAACGGCATCAGGCACACGTCCCAGCCGGCCAGGAATTGCGGCAGCGCCTTGTACGATTGCTGTCCCAGGTAATGGATGTTGCGGCGCTGCGGCAGCGATGCCGGGTCGATCTTCACGATCGGCCCGACCATGACGATTTCCCATTCCGGGTGCGCGTCGGCCAGCGCCGCCAGCAAATCGGCGTCGAGGCGCTCATCGATCACGCCGTAATAGCCGAGGCGGGGACGGCCGATATGGTCGTGCAGCGGGTGGCCGTTGTTGCGGTCCAGCGCCTGTTCGAAATGCACGGCGTCCACGCTGCTGGGGAAGCAGTGCACGTTGGCGTGGCGCTGGCGCTTGGCTTCATACAGGCTGGGGCCGCCCGTGAAGACGATGTCGGCGATGTTGAGCAGCGCCGTTTCCCGCTGCAGCAATTGCTTGGGCGGGTTGCGGAACGCGGACAGTTCATCCATGCAGTCGTACACCACCACGCCCGCGTGCAGCGGCCGCAGCAGCGGCAGCGCCATCGGCGTATAAAACCAGGCAATCACGTCTTCGCCGTCCGGCGCCAGCGCATCCATCATCGGCAGCAGCAGCGCGATCTGGTCGTCGTGGAAGCCGGGCGCCTGCAACGGCGTGTGCGGCTGGCAAACCGTGACGTTGGGCGCCGGCCGCAGGGTCTTCAATTCCGGCGCCCCGTCCGCGTATACCGGTTCTTCGACGAACAGGATCCGGTAATACTTGGCCAGGTGGCTCAGCAGGTGCTGCGGACGCTGCCAGACGAAATCCCAGCGCAGGTGGCTAAATACGATCATGGTTTGCATGGCACTCTCCCGTTGTGGCCCGCTTGGGGCATTGATATCGCACAGCGCGCTGGTCAGGCGCTGCGCCTGGTGAAGGGCGGTGGCATAGGGCGCGACCAGGACCCGCTCGAGGTTGTCCGCCACGTCCCACAGGCCGCTGCGGTGCCAGTGCGCCGCATTTTCCCAGTCGGGCCGGTCGATCATGGGATAGATGCAAATGCCGTGGAAGTCCACGCCCCGCTCAACCGCCATCGCGGCCTGCTCCGCGGTTTCGCGGATCCACACGCCGCGCCCGCTGCCGACATGGCTGGTCTCGGCCAGCATCAGCGGCCGCCCGTACCGCTGCTGCAATTCCTGCAAGATCTCGTGGAGAGGTTCGCGCCGCGGATGGTCCAGGTGCCACCACAGGCGCTCGTTGGTGCCGCTTTCCCACTGGTTGCTGTGGTAGTAGTTGCAGCCGATGATGTCGAGGTAGCGCTCCGCGCCGCCCAGTTCCGGCGCGCGCCGCCCGCGCAGCATGTCCCACGCGTCGAATTGCGAAGCGCGCCAGCTGCGCGCCTGCGCGGCCCATTCCGGGTGGCCTTCCGGCGCCACCACGTGGATGATGGGGTCGCATTGCAGGATGCGGGCCCCGGGCGCCACCTCGCGGATGGCGTCGATGCCGGCGATCGATGCCCGCACCAGCTGGCGCTTGCCCTCCTCGCCCGGATTCGGGTGCTGCATGTTGCGGTGCCTGAACATGTGCACCGACAGGCCCCAGCAAAAGAATGAAATCTCGTTGATGGGCGAGTACACCGGCGTATCGCCCACGTAGGGCGCCAGGTATTCCGTGGCGGCCCGGCAAAAGCGGGCGAAGCGCCCAATGAATTCCGGCGCATACAAGTCGACGTCGTCGGGAATGCCGTAATGGCAGAACGTCCAGCACGATTGCAGGCCCATGTCCCGGGCCACCTTCGCCCGTTCCTCGAGGATGGAAAAATCAAACGCGCCGTCCTTTTCCACCAGGCGCCAGCCGATCGATTCGCGCACCGTGCGGATGCCGAATTCGGCCAGCCGCTCGTAATCTTCGCGGACCCGGTCCAGGTGGCCGGTCACCACGTTCATGTCCTGCGCCTGGCCGGCGAGGTTGATGTGGTCGGCCCCCTCGTAACCGGCCTGCCAGAAGCTTGCAAATGGTGACGGCATCGGTCCTCCCCTCACAGCGGCACGTTGCGCGTGGCCGCGCTGATCTGGTCGAGCGGAATCTTCGGCGTGCGGTCCGCGTTCAGCAAGCCGTTGGTTTCCTGGAACGTGTCGGCGAACTGCGTGTAGCAGAAGCCGGAAAACATCATGGTTTCATTGACCACCTTCAGCAGCGCCTTGTAGTGTTCATAGAAGGCGGCCGCCGTGTTGGCGCGCGAATAGCCCCAGGTGTGGTGTTCCGGCTGGCGCGGATCGAACGCGATGCCGCCGAATTCCGTCAGCACGATGGGCTGGCCCCGGTGCGGGAAGCCGTCCAGCGTCAGGATGCGCCCGCCCGGACGGCGCTGGTCGAACAGCGTGCGCACCGGGTCCGCCACTTCGTAGCGCACGCGGATCTTTTCCGGGTCGGCATCGTAATCGTGGATGCCGAGGATGTCGGTGGCGGACGCTTCCCAGCCATCGTTGCCGATCACGGGCCGCGTCGCATCGAGCATGCGCGTGGTGTGGTACAGCGCCTCCACGGCATTGCGGTGCGCCTGCATCGACGTCAGGTTCGGCACGCCCCACGATTCGTTGAACGGCACCCACACGATCAGGCACGGGTGGCTGTAGTCGCGCTCGATGGCCTCGGTCCACTCCTTCAGCAGCCGCGTCATGGAGCGGGGGCTGAACGCATAGGCCGACGGCATTTCCTCCCACACCATCAAACCCAGCCGGTCCGCCCAGTACAGGTAGCGCGGGTCTTCGATCTTCTGGTGCTTGCGCACGCCGTTGAACCCCATGGCCTTGGCCAGTTCCACGTCGGTGCGCAGCGCCGCGTCGGACGGCGCCGTCAGGTGCGATTCCAGCCAGTAGCCCTGGTCCAGCACCAGCCGCAAGTGGTAGGGCCGGCCATTCAGCATGAAGCGGTCGCGGCTGATCGCCACCTGGCGCATGGCGGTGTACGAGCGCACGATGTCGACCACCTGGCCGCCGATGCGCAGGATGACTTCGGCCGCCAGCAGGGTCGGGTGTTCCGGGCTCCACAGCAGTTCGTTGCGGGAATCGTCGATGCCGGGGTCCGACAGCGCGATCTTGCGGTTCGCTTCCATGCCGACCAGCAGGTATTCATCGTCGGCCAGCAGTTTTTCGCCATGCCACAGCTTGACCTCGGCCGCCAGGTTGCTTTGCACGTCGCCCCCGGCCAGCACTTCGCAGCCGATTTCAAAGCCGTCGAAGATCGGCGTCCAGCGCAAGGTCTTGATGTAGGTGGCCGGCAATTGTTCGATCCACACCGATTGCCAGATGCCCGTGGTGCGGGGATACCAGATCGAATGGGGATGCAGCAGCCAGTCCTGCTTGCCGCGCGGCTTGGCCAGGTCGCCCGGCTCGTCTTCCACCTGCACGGTCACGGTCTGCGTCGCGCCGGGCGCCAGCGCATAGGTGACGTCGAGCGCGACCGGCGTATGGCCGCCCTCGTGTTCGCCCACCAGCACGTCGTTGAGCCAGATGCGGGCGCGGTAATCGATGGCGCCGAAATGCAGCATGGTGCGCGCTCCCCGGCCCTGCATGGCAAAGCGCAGCCGGTACCAGCACACCGTGTGATAGCCCTGGTCGCCGATGCCGCTGGCCGGCGCTTCCGGCGCAAACGGCACCGTGATTTGATGCGTCCATGCGATCTGGTCGGTGGGAAGGCGATAGCGGCGCTCGTCGTCAAAGGCGAAATCCCAACTGCCGTTCAGCAGTTGCCACTGGCTGCGTACCAGCTGCGGCCGAGGATATTCAAACTGGCTCATCATTGCTCGCTTTCGTTTCAGGGCGGGTGTGGCGGCACATCGTAGTCCCGTTTTCACGCCCGTTGCGACACGATTCAACCCGGAAAATGGGCCAGCCAGACGCGGCCATTACCGGCGGTGCACCGCCAGCGCGCCCGCTGCCAGGCCCAGCGCGAACGCCGCGTACACCGCCGCCAATGCCCCAGTCGACAGGCGCTGCTCGAAGCCCGGTTGCAAACGGCGCGGCGTCAACCGGTAGTCGGTGAAGCACGCCGCCGCCGTGGTCGCGGACGCGGCCGCCACGGCGGCGCCCGGTCCGGCCTGCTCGAGCTTGCGGCCAAACACGCGTTCGAACAGCGCGCCCCAGAACATGGCGCTGGCATGGTGGATCGCCAGGCCCAGCGCGGTGTAGCGCCAGCTGGGCCGGTCGCGCCGGAAGGCCTGGTCGCCCCAGATCCAGTGGCTGACGGCGTTCACGGCGGAAAAAGGCGAGCGCGCTTCGCTGCCGCTGCACGCGGCCAGCGCCAGCGCCGACGCGGCGCTGGCGGCGGAACCACTGATGAGTCCATTGCGTAAGGTGTGCCGTGTAAAGTCCATGGTGTCGTCCTCCTTGTGGTGAAAACGGGCCCGCTGCATGGGTCCGCTGAATGGGCCCGCTGCATGAGCCCGCTGAATGGCTCGCTGGATGGCCGCGTTGAGCGCCGCCGGTTCGGCGCACGATACCGAAACCCCGGACCGGGTGGCGCGCCGGTCCGGCGCCGGCGGCAAGGTCCGCTTGCCGTGTCCGCCTGCCGTGTCCGCGTGCAGTGTGCGCAAGCGTACGGAGCGCGCCCGCCGCACGAGGCAGCATGGAGTTTCCATCAACAGGAGGCCATCATGACCAAACGCATCGGCAACAAGGACGTCGCCCAGCACCGCGGCAAGGAGGAAAAGAAACGCACGCGCGCTTCGAACATCGCGATGGAAGCGGAAAAACAGGCGATAGCCCGCGAGAAATACCGCAACATGCAAAAGGGCCAGCCCTTTGCCGTCATGAAGGAACGCTGAGCCTGCCGGACGGCAGGCGCGCAATCAGGCGGGCGGCGCGGTGGGGAATTGCACGCGGATGCGGGTGCCCTGGCCGGGCTTGCTGTCGACCGTCACCGCACCGCCCAGCTTGAGCCCCCGCTCATGGATGCCGAGCAGGCCGAAGGACTGGCGCTTGCGGATGGCCGGATCGAAACCGCAGCCATTGTCGCGCACTTCCAGCTGGATGCGCTCGTCGTCCTGGACCAGCGCGATGTCGACCCGGCTGGCGCCCGCATGGCGCCGGATATTGGTCAGCGATTCCTGCACGATGCGGAACAGTTCCGTGGCGCGCGCCTCGTCCAGCGTCACTTCCCGTTCATCGACGTGCAACTGGCACAGCACGCCGGTGTGGCTGAAGAACTGTTCCCCCAGCCACTCCAGCGCCGACACGATGCCCATGTCCAGCGCACTGGGGCGCAGGGACGACACCACGTCGCGCACCACCTGGATGGTCGAGTCGACCAGTCCGGTCAGCGCCCGCGTGCGCTCGGCCAGCGCGGGATTGTCCCCGCCAAACTGCATTTCCACCACGGAAACGCCGAGCCGCAGCGCCGACAGGTATTGCCCCAGTTCGTCGTGGATTTCCCGCGTGATGTACTTGCGCTCTTCTTCGCGCACGGCGTCGCTGCGCGAGGCCAGCTGGCGCAGCATTTGCTGCGATTCGCTGAGGCGGCGCTCGGTTTCCTTCAGCGCCGAGATATTGCGCCCGATCGCCAGCACGCCCACCACCTGGCCTTCGGCGTTGCGTTCCGGGACCAGGTGGAACGCATAGTCGCGCGCGGTCTGGCCGGGATCGGCCAGGCGCACGAAGACTTCGGTGCCGGCGCCCGTCTCCATCACGCTGTGCAGCACGGCGATGTAATCGTCCGTCGAGATGTCGGACTGGGTGCGCACCAGCTTTTGCGGCGGCTGCCGCAGCGCCTCGGCCATCGGGATGCCGGTTTCCCGCTCGAACGCGGGATTGACGTATACGCGCCGGCAATCGCCGTCGTAGCGGATCACCATGTCGGGCGAATTTTCCGCCAGCGTGCGGAATTCCTGTTCGCGCCGGCGCAGCAGCGTTTCCGCCTGTTCCCGCTCGCGGATTTGCGCGTTGAGCGCGACCACCGTGCTGGCCAGCTCGGCGGTACGCTGCGCCACGCGCGCTTCCAGCATGTCGTGCGCCTGCCGCAACGCCGCCTCGGCCTGGTTGCGTTCGATCGCGTAGCGGATCGAGCGCACCAGCATGCCGGTATCGACCTGCCCCTTGACCAGGTAATCCTGGGCGCCGGCCTGCACCGCGCGCATCGCCACCGCCTCATCGTTCAGGCCGCTCAACACCACCAGCGCCGGCACGCGCGCGCGGCACGCCTGCAGGCGCTGCATGGTTTCCAGTCCGGTCGAGCCGGGCAGCCCCAGGTCCAGCAGCACCAGGTCCACCTGGTGCTGCTGCAGGTGCGCGACGCCCTCCTCCAGCGTACGCGCCCACGCCAGTTCCCAGTCGAGCGCACCGGCGTCGGCCAGCATATGGCGGAACAACAGTGCGTCGCCCCGGTTATCCTCGATTAGCAGGATGCGGATCGGGACGTGCTCGCCGGCATGGTCCATTACAGTGCCTCCTGTTCGTCCGCCGCCAGCGTCAGGTAAAACACGGAACCGCCCGCCGCGCCCGGCTTCACGCCGATCTCGCCGCCGTGGCGCTCGATGATTTTCTTGCAGATCGCCAGGCCGATGCCGGTGCCCGGATATTCGTGGCCGGCATGCAGGCGCTGGAACATTTCAAAGATGCGCCGCCCGTGTTCCGGCGCGATGCCGATCCCGTTGTCCTGCACGGCGATGCGCCAGTAGCGGCCCGCCCGTTCGGCGCTGATGTCGATCTGCGGCGGACGCGCGCGGCAAAACTTGATGGCATTGGCGATCAGGTTCTGGAACACTTGCGCCAGCTGCCCGGCGTCGCCCAGCACGCAGGGCAAGGGACCGCAGCGCACCTGCGCCCCGCTTTCCTCGACCGCCACCCGCAGCGCGGCCAGCGCCATCGCGGCCACGTCGTTGCAATCGACCGTCTGCAGCGGGCGCGCCTTGGTATCGACCCGGGAAATCGTCAGCAAGTCTTCGATCAGGGTCTGCATGCGCTTGGCGCCTTCCACCGCGAAGCCGATGAATTCATCGGCTTCCGCGTCGAGCCGGCCACGGTAGCGCTTTTCCAGCAGTTGCACGTAGCTGGCCACCATGCGCAGCGGTTCCTGCAAGTCGTGCGACGCGACGTACGCCATGCGCTCCAGTTCCGCGTTGGAGCGCGCCAGGTCTTGCGAGCGCGCCAGCAATTGGCGCTGCGTGGCGCGCAGGTTCAGGTGGGTGCTGACGCGCGCCAGCACTTCTTCCGCGTGGAACGGCTTGGTGACGTAATCGACGGCGCCCGCGTCATAGGCGCGGATCTTGTCGTTAATGTCGGACAGCGCCGTCATGAAGATCACCGGTATCCCGCAGGTGGCGGGGTCGGCCTGCAGCCGGCGGCAGGTTTCAAAGCCATCCCAGCCCGGCATCATGACGTCAAGCAAAATCAGGTCCGGCTGGCCGAAACGGGCCCGTTCCAGCCCCTCCTCGCCATCTTCCGCCACCATCACGGTGTAGCCATGGCTGCCCAGATACTCGGCCACCACCCGCACGTTGGCGGGCGTGTCATCGACAATCAGGATGGTGGAAAGCTCGCTCGCTTGCATGGCAGCCTGGCGCGTCGGCGATTCAGTTAGGACGATAGCCGTCATAATACCTCGTTACGCCGTCCGGCTGGCGGCCAGCAGCGTTTCAAACGCGGCGCGCGGCATCGGTTTGCCGAACAGGTAGCCTTGCGCCAGGCGGCAGCCGTGCGACGTCAGGTAATTGGCCTGTTGTTCCGATTCCACGCCTTCGGCCACGGTTTCCAGCCGCAACGCGGCGGCAATCGACAACATCGCCTTGACCAGCTCGCACTTGCTGCGGTCGTCCGGCACGTCGCCCACGAACGAACGGTCGATCTTCAGCTGGCTGACCGGAAAGCGGTGCAGGTAGCTGAGGGCGGAATAGCCGGTGCCGAAATCGTCGATCGAGATGGCCACGCCCATGCCGGTCAGCTCTTCCAGCATGCCGCCGACCGTGCGGTCGCCGTCCAGCAGCAGGCTTTCCGTGATTTCCAGCTTGATCCAGGACGGTTGGCAGCCGTGCTCCCCCAGATGGCGCCGCACCGCGCCGGTCAGGTCATGCCGGACGAACTGGCGGGGCGACAGGTTGACCGCCAGTTGCAGCGGCACGGCGGCGCCCTGGTTCCATTGCGCCACGGCCGCGCAGGCGCTGGCCAGCACCCATTCGCCGATTTCCACGATCAGGCCGGACGCTTCGGCGATGCCGATGAAGTGCTGCGGCATCACCATGCCGTGTCCCGGCCGGTTCCAGCGCAGCAGCGCTTCGGCCGCCACCATGCGCCCGCTGTGCAGTTCGACCTGGGGCTGGAAATGCAGTTCCAGCTCGCCGTTGCGGCAGGCCCGCCGCAGCGCCGCCTCCACTTCCAGCCGCTCGGCGGCCTGGCGCGTCAATTCCTCCTTGTAGAATTCGTGGTGGTTGCGGCCCTGGCGCTTGGCGTAATACATGGCCGAATCGGCGTGCTGATACAGCGTCGCGATATCCTTGCCATCGTCCGGATACACCGCGATGCCGACGCTGGCCGGCACGAACAGTTCATGGCCGTCGATGAAAAACGGCTCGTTCAGCGCGGCCACGTAAGCGGCCGCGCAGTGCGCCAGCGTCTCGCGCTCGGCATGCACCAGCATGGCGAATTCATCGCCGCCGAAGCGCGCCACCACGTCGCCCGGCAAGGTGCACGCCTGCAGCCGGCGCCCCACTTCGCGCAGCAGCCGGTCGCCCGCCGCATGGCCCAGCGTATCGTTGATTTCCTTGAAATGGTCGAGATCGAGCATCATCAAGCCGAACGGCGGCGCCAGCATCGCCTGCTGCAGCGACAGCGACAGCAGGCTGCGGTTGGGCAGGCCGGTCAGCGAATCGTAGTACGCCAGGCGGCGCACGGTGCGGCGGTAGTGGTCCAGCTTGGACAGCAGGCGCGATTTGTTGCGGCGCAGCTGGGCGGCATCGTCCGAGCAGGCATCGACGCGCTGCTCCAGCACGCCGGTCCACTGCAGCAGGCGCTCCAGCTTCCATTGCAGCCGGTCCGGCGCGGCGGCCGGCGGCGCCGTGTTCCAGGCCGTCCCGGAGCGGGCCATGGGTTTTCCTCCGTCAGCCATTTTGCTTTCCTCGCATTGTTGCAACTGCGTCAGCATGCCGAAAGGCGCCGGCGCGGGGTATCAGGCCATCTTGAAACTCGGGTAGGGAAAGCGGCGGCGGCCGTCAGCCCATCCCTACCCGGCCGCCAGCGCCAGCGCAGGGGGCGCGGCCGCCGCCTGCCGGGGCAGCCCATCCGTGGCGCCGGCCAGCCGGAACACGCTCATCATGTCCGACAATTCGCCCGCCTGCTCGCGCAAGCCGCCGGCCGCGCCCAGCGCCTGCTCCACCAGGCTGGCATTTTGCCGGGTGACGTCGTCCATTTGCGCCAGCGCCGCGCTGATTTGCGCGATGCCGCCGGTCTGTTCGCCCGTCGCCTGCGCGATATCGCTCATGATCTGCGCGACCAGCCGCACGCTGTCGACGATCTCGCCCATGGTGGCGCCGGCCTGGCCGGCCAGGCGCGCCCCCTCTGCCACCTGCTCCACCGAATCGGCGATCAATTCCTTGATTTCGCGCGCGGCGCCCGCGCTGCGCCGGGCCAGCGCGCGCACTTCGCCGGCCACCACGGCAAAACCCCGGCCCTGCTCACCGGCGCGCGCCGCTTCCACCGCCGCGTTGAGCGCCAGGATATTGGTCTGGAACGCGATGGCGTCGATCACGCCGGTGATATCGGCGATTCTGCGGGCCGAGGCCTGGATCGACGCCATCACGTTGACGACGTCGGCCGTGACGTAGCCGCCGTGGCGCGCCACGCTCGACGCGCTCTGCGCCAGCGCCTCGGCGCGGCGCGCATGGTCGGCCGTCTGGCGCACGGTGCCGTTCAGTTGCGCCATGGCCGCCGTGGTCTGCTCCAGCGCCGCGGCCTGCGCCGCCGTGCGGCGCGACAGGTCGGCATTGCCGGCCACGATGTCATCGGACGCGTGGTGAATCCGCATCGCGCCGCTGCGCACGCGCCGCACGATGCCGGCCAGGCTGTGGTTCATGCGGTCCAGCGCCGTCAGCAACTGGGCGATTTCATCGCGGCCCCGGTGCGCGATGCGGGAACGCAGGTCGCCTTCGGCCACCCGCTGCGCCAGCCCCACCGCCTGGTCCAGCGGACCGGTAATGGTGACCGTGGCGGCCCAGGCGCAACCCGCGCCGGCCGCCAGCGCGGCGATGCCGATCGCCAGCAGCGTCAGCGCCAGGCGGCGGTCCTGCGCTTCCACCCGCGCCACCACGCCCTGCGCCGCGGCCCGCTGCAGCGCCGTGAGCGCAACGATATCGGCCAGCGTGGCCTGGTTCAGCGGCGTGATCTTGCTGTTGATGAGCTGGGCCGCGCGTTCGCCGTCGAACGCCAGCGCCAGTCCCAGCGCCTCGCGGTAATATGCGCCGGCCTGCCCGTGCAGCATACCGATGTGCGCGATCAGCGCCTGCTCTTGCGGCGCCTGCGCGGTGGCCGCCAGCTCGGCGCGCAAGGCCTCGAACTGGCTCTGCTGCGCGGCCAGCGCTTTTTCCTCGCGCTGCATCACGCCCACCTCGCTGGCCAGGCCGACGTTGCGGATCGACAGCCCGCCCTCCAGGATCGCCGCCTTCATGCCGCTGCCCAGTTCGCGCAGGCGCTCCACGTGCGCCAACCCGTCCAGCAATTCCTGCTTGTGCTGCCGGTGCAGGAAATGGCCGAGCAGCCCGATCACCGCCAGCAGCACCAGCACGATGCTGAAACTGGCACCTAAGCGGATGCCGATGCGGATATTCGCGATTTTTAACATTCAAGCCTCCTGTCCTTACAGCATAGGTAGAACAGCAGGCAATACGTATCATCCCGGCCTGATTCCAGCGTAGGGCGGCGCGACCGCCGTGTCGGGAAATCCTGACGCGGCTAGCCCGTCACGTCGTGCGTGAAGACATAGCGCATCAGCTCGGCGTTGTTGGCGAAGCTCATTTTCTGCATCAGGCGCGCCTTGTGCGTGCTGACGGTCTTGTTGCTGATGGAAAGCTCGGCGGCGATTTCATTGACGGTGCGGCCCTGCCCCAGCAGGCCCAGGATGCGCTGCTCGCGCGACGACAGCTGTTCGTGCGGCGGCGACTGTTCGTCGTCCCCTTCGAACACCATGCGCTCGACGATGCGGGTGTCGATGTAGCGTCCGCCCGACGCCACCTTGCGGATCGCCGCGGTCAGCGTCTCGGCGCCGCAATCCTTGGTCAGGTAGCCGTTCGCGCCGGCCGCCAGCGCGCGGCGCGCGATCTGCACTTCGTTATGCATGGACAGCACCAGCACCGGCAAGGCGCCGTGATGCAGCCGCACGCGCTTGATCAGATCCACGCCGCTGATGCCGGACATGGCCATGTCCAGCAGCAGCAGGTCCACCTCGCCGCCCCGCAAGTGCGACAGCACCTGTCCGCCGTTGACGGCCTCGCCCGCCACGTCCAGGTCCGGGCACAGCGCGAACAACTGGCGCAAGCCCTCCCGCACGATGGCGTGGTCGTCCGCTATCAAAACCTTGATCATGTCTCTCCTCTTATTCTTCCGCGCTGGCCACCTGCGCATAGCTGTCGACCAGCTGGCGCAATGCCTTCGACTGGTAACCGCGCGCAAGCAGGCGCAATTGTTCCGCAAACGGCTGGTAACGCGGGTCCAGCCGCTCCAGGTGTTCGGCACGGACCTGGATCGCCCGCATGTTGCCCAACCGTGCCAGTTTTTGCAGCACCGCCATTTCAGCGGGCGGCGGCGGCGTCAGCGGCGTTGCCGCCGTGCCGTCGCGCAGCGGAATCAGCGGGCCGGCGCCGGCCCGCGCCTGCGCCACCTGCGTCACCGGTACCGCCGGTACCGCCGCCGGCAGCGGCATGGCCGGCGCCGCCAGGTCGAACCAGAATACGCTACCTTGCCCGGGCCTGCTTTCGACCTGGATTTCGCTGCCCATCATCCGCACCAGCTGGCGGCTGATGGCCAGGCCCAGCCCGGTGCCGCCAAGGCGGCGCTGGGCTTCACCGACCTGCTCGAACGGCTGGAAGATGGTTTCCAGCTGGCCCGGCGCAATGCCGACGCCGCTGTCGCCCACTTCGAAGCGCAGGCGCTCCGGCTCGCACAGCGTAACCCGCAGCGCAACACGCCCGCGGTCGGTGAATTTCACGGCGTTCGACAACAGGTTCAGCAACACCTGGCGCAGCCGCGCCCCGTCCGCCACCAGCATGGCCGGCACGTCGCCGCCCACTTCGCAGACGAATTCGAGATTCTTTTCCGCGGTGCGGATGCCGACCATGCCGGCGATGACCTGCAACTCGGCGCGCAGGTCGAACGGGGCCGCGAACAGCTCCACCTTGCCCGCCTCCAGCTTGGCCGCGTCCAGCACGTTGTTGATCAGGCCCAGCAAGTGCGCGCCGCTGGTGCGGATCGCTTCCACGCTGGAGCGCTGCTCCGCGTCGAGGCGCGTGTCGCGCTCCAGCAGTTGCGCGAAGCCCAGCACGGCGTTGAGCGGCGTGCGCAATTCATGGCTCATCTGCGCCACGAAGTCGCTGCGCAGGCGTGCCAGCCGCTGCGCCTCCAGCAGTGCCGCGTCGCGCGCCGCCTCGGCTTCCTTGCGCGCGCTGATGTCGCGCGCCAGCCCGACGGTGCCCAGCACCGTGCCGTCGTCGTCCAGCACCGGCGCCTTGAACACTTCCACCCAGCGCGTGCCCGCCGGCGAGGTGCGCACTTCTTCCACGGTTTGCTGGCCGCGCGAGTGCATCACCTGCATGTCGTCGGCGCGCGCCGCGCGCGCCACGTCCGGCGGCTGCACGTCGAAATCCGATTTGCCCGGCATGTCGTCGGCATCGCAGCCCAGCTCGCGCGCCGTGGCCAGGTTGGCGGCCAGGTAGCGGCTGTCGGTATCCTTGAACCACACTTGCCACGGGATGGTATCGATCAGCACGCGCAGGTAGCGGGTCTGCTGGCGCAACTGGCCGGTGCGCTGCTGCACCTTGAATTCCAGGCTGCTGTTGAGCGCGAGGATTTCCGCCTCGGCGCGCTTGCGCCCCGTGATGTCGGAAATCACCGCCACCGCGCCCGGCTGGGCGCCCGCCAGCGGGCGCGCCGTCATGTGCAGCCAGCGGCCAGCGCGGCCGGCGCCCTCCAGGTATATTTCCTCGCCGTCGCCGGCGTCGCTGCCGCGCACCGCGCGCGCCAGCGGCAATTCATCGCGCGGATACGGCGTGCGCCGGTCGCCACGGTAAAACACCACGTCGTCCGGCCAGCACGCGCCATGCGCTTCGCGGCGCAGCCCGACGATGCGTTCGGCGGCTGGATTGACCAGCACCAGCCGGCCCAGCGCGTCGGCCACCGCGACGCCGTCGCCCAGGCTGTCGAGCACCGATTGCAGGATGTCGGTCTGCCGCTGCACCGCCTGCTGCGACTGGCGCAAGCCATCGTTGGCGGCGGCCAGCATGCGGTGCGAACGGCGCAGCCGCAGCAGGAAGAACGCCAGCACCGGCAGCGCCAGCGCGATGGCGCCCAGCACGGTCCACAGCCAGCGCTGCTGCAACGCGCGCTCGCGCAATTCCAGCTGCTGCTGTTCATTGCGCCGCGTCAGGTCGGCGATTTCGCGCTGGCGCGCCTGCTGCTCATAGCGCTCGGTCAGTTCCAGCACCCGCGTGCTGATTTTTCTCCGGTTGGCCTGGGCCGTCATGTCGGCCGCCGCCTGCGCATGTTCGTACGCGCGGCGGTATTCGCCGCGCAGCGCATCGAGCTGCCCCAGCAGGCGTTCGCTTTCGCTCAGGTACAAGGCCAGCCCCAGTTCGCGCGCGATGCGCAGCGAGCGCTGCAGGTCCGCTTCGGCCGCCGCGTAACGCTTCAATTCCACGTAGCAGGCGCTGCGCGCCGTCAGCGTCCACCACAGGCCGGTCTTGTTGGGCAGCCGGTCGTACGTGGCCACCGCTTCGTCCAGCAAGGCCAGCGCCCGCCCGTGCTCGCCCTGCATGCGCGCCTGGCTGGCATCGGCAAACAGGCCGGCGGTCAGGTAAAACGGCAGGTCGATGGCGCGGTACATGGCGTTCGCCTGGCGCACCAGCGTGCTGCCGGCCGCGGTGTCGCCCTGCGCCGCCAGCACGCCGCCCTGGCCGGCCAAGGCCAGCGCTTCCAGCAGGCGCGAACCGGCGGCCTGCGCCTGGACCTGCATCTGGCGGTATTGCTCCAGCGATTCCTTGTTGTTGTCGCTCTGGTTGTAGGAAATGGCCATGCACTGGTGCGCGTACGCCATGGCCAGCGGCTGGCGGCTGCGGCGCGCCAGTTCCATGTTGCGCACACAGGCATCGACCGATTCATCGATCTTGCCGAAGCGCTGGTACATCATCGCCAGGCGCAGCATGGCTTCGCTCAGCAAGTCGGGGCGGTCGATGCCGTCGAGCGACTTGACGGCGCGCGTGGTCACGGTAATGAGCCGGTCGAAATTACCCTGGTTGACGGTATTGAGCGCCACGATCAGGTCGGCCTCGGCCTGCCCGGCCAGGTCGCCGTTGCGCAAGGCCACCGCGTACGCCTGGTCCGCCAGCGTCGCGGCCTCGGCGGTGCGGGCGCGGTACAGCGCGATGCGGGCGCGCAGGTTCAGCAGGCGCACCGTGTCGGTGGCCGGCGCGCCGGGCGGCAGCGCGGTCGCCAGTTTGTGGGCCTGTTCGTCGGCGCGGGCCACGTCGTTGTCGGCCAGCAGCTGGATGCGGGCCGCCTCCGCGCGCCACAAACTGAGCGGCATGCCGCTGGCGCCACACTGGCCATGCCATATCAGCAGGACCAGCAAGCCAGCACGGGTCCACCGGCCACTGACCTTGATCTTCATGCCCGCCCCATATTCGTCACTGCCCGGACCAGCATGACAGAATTCCCGGAGGCTGCCTATAAGGAAATCCTGATTTCCAAAAACACAATTCAATAGCGCATGGAGGCACTGAAAGCGACCTGGCGGTCATTGATGAAACTGCCCTGGTGGCGCTGCGGCTGGCCAAAATAATTGCGGCGCACGGTGTTGGTCAGGTTGTTGCCTTCCAGCGCCAGCGTCAGGTGCGGCGTCACTTTCCACGTCAGCGCCGCGTCCAGCCAGCCATAGCCCTCGGTATAGACCGGCAGCGCGCCCACGCCGACGATGTTCGATACGCCGCTGAGGAAGCTGGAGCGCCAGTTGTAGGCGGTGCGCGCGGACCAGCCGGGCGATTCGTACATCAGCACCATGTTCGCGCTGCGGCGCGACAGGTTTTGCAGCGGCACTCCGGCGCCGAGGATGGGGCTGGACGTGCTGCTGCCCACCAGCGTGGCGTTGACCTGCACGCCCAGGCCGCGCCAGGCGCCCGGCAGGAAATCGAAGAATTGCTGGTAGCCCGCTTCCACGCCCTTGATGCGGGCCTGGTTGCCGTTTCGCGGCCGGGTCACCTGGTACGTGACGCCATCGTAGACTTCCGGCGCGCTGACACTGGTGACGAAGCCGTCCACGTGCTTGAAGAAGGTGGTGACGGTCAGCATGCGGTTGCCCGCGCCGTACAGTTCCGCCGCCAGGTCCAGGTTGTCCGAGCGCACCGGGCGCAGCGCCGGGTTGCCGGCGCTGCCGATGTTGGCGGACGGCGTGATGGAATTGGGCACCAGGGTCAGCGACGGCGACAACTGGTCGAAATTGGGGCGCGTCATGGTTTTCGACACGGCGGCGCGCCACACCACGTCCGCCGCGGGCCGGTAGCGCAGGCTGGCGCTGGGCAGCCAGTCCAGCGCGCTGTCGGCGACGGTCAGCGGCGCCACGCCGGCGCCCGGCACGGAGCGGCTGCCGTCCAGCGCTTCGCGCACCCGCGTGGCGCGCACGCCCGCATTGCCGTCCAGCGGCCAGCCGTCGGCCTTGAATTGCGCCATCAGCCACGCCGCCGCGCTGCGTTCGTCGAGCGACCACAGCGTCAGCGGGTTGCCCTGGGCCGGCACCGGCGCGGTCACGCCCAGCAGCCGGCGCCACGCCAGCGCGTCGCGCGCCTGCCCGATGCCGCTGTACTGCAAGCCGCCGATGCCGCCGCCGGGCTCGCCGGGGAACAGCGCGCCCGGTCCCGGCACCAGCGGCGCGGCCGACGCCGGCAGGCTGACGGCCGCGTCGGCCACGATCAGGCCGGGCGCGTTGCCGGCGCTGCGGCGCGCCAGCCGCACGCCGGCCGTCACGGTGTGGAACAGCGCGTTCGGGCGCGCCAGCGTGGCGTCGAAACGCAGCGCGTCGAGCGCGCCATCGAACGGACGGGTGCGGTACGGCACGCCAACGTAGCGGTATGCCGCCGCGCCCTGCTGCGCCAACCCCTCCACGGCCGTGGCCGGCACTTTGCCGCTGTAATCGATGCGGTACTGGGGCGCCGTGGCGGACAGCGTGGCGCCGGAAAAGAACAGGTTGTTATAACTGTCGGTATGGCTGGCGTCAAGCTGCAGCAGCCAGTCGCCGCTGCGCCAGTTGCCGCCGGCGGCCAGCTGGCGGTTGCGGTCGACGGTGTCGCGCGCAAAGCTGAGCACTGAAACGGGCGCGTTGGCCCAGGTGACGCTTTGCACGTCGCGCGTGCCGGGGAACAGCGTGACGCTGCCGGGCACGAACGTGGCCGGCGCCGACAAGTTGACCTGGTAAGAGTCTTGCAGGGTCTTGAATTGCGCATAGCTGCCTTCCGCGTACAGCTCGACCCCGGCCGACGGGCGCCATTGCAGCATGGCGCTGAACGCGCTGCGCTCGCGCCGGCCGACGCTGGCCGTTTCCGTGCCGCCGGCCGGCGCCAGCACATCCTGGCCCGGCGCCAGGTCCTTGCGCAGGCGCGGTTCGGCGCTGCTTTTCTGGTCTTCGCGCCAGGCGCGGCGCTGCACCGACACGCTGGCCAGCGCGCCGAATTCACCGGCGCCGGTTTGCCAGCGCGTGCTGGCCAGCGCGGAATATTGCGGCGCGCCCCGCTCGATCAATTCGCCATGGACGTAGCGCGCCGTGGCGGCCAGGCGCGTGCCGTCGAAATCAAACGGGCGGCGCGTGCGCACGTCGACCAGCCCGCCCACGCCGCCTTCGAGCTGGCTGGCGATGGCGGTCTTGTGGACGGTGAGCGCGGCCACCATGTCGGCCGGCAGGTCGACAAAATCGAGGGTGCGCCCGGCGCCCGCGGTGAATACTTCACGGCCGTTGAGCGTGGTTTCCAGTTGCGTCAGGCCGCGGATCGCCACCGCCGTGCCTTCGCCGCGGTCGCGCGCGATCTGCACGCCGGGGATGCGCTGCAAGGCGTCGTTGACGCTGAAGTCGGGCAGCTTGTCGATGTCGTCGGCCACCACCGCATCGACCACGCCGGCACTGGCGCGGCGGATCTGGCGCGCCGTGTCCAGGCTGGCCCGCTGGCCCACCACGATCACGGAGGGCACGGTGTCCGGCGCGGGGGACTGCGCCTCGGCCTGGTCCGCCGCCCATGCGCCACATGGGAAGCACAGCGCCACGCAAGTGGCGCCAACACGCTGAAACTGTGACATGGGTTCTCCCGCAATGCGCCTGTTGATGTGGTTTTTCGGCAACTGGGTTTCCTATAATCACTTACTCGGGGCGGGAAGGCAAGCGCTTCAACGGCGCTTGTAGATGCCGGCGCAGATCACCATGCTGTCGGCGCGTTCGCAATACATACGTTTTGGCAAGATTGACTTGGTGACGGGGTCGACAAACGCATAGTCTTGCCAGAAGCTGGGCTTGGCGGCAGCCAGTTCCATGCGCTCGCGGATGAATGCCTTGCCGTCCGCGTCGCGTAATTCCAACACATCCTTGCCCACCATGCGCGCGTTCTGGCCGTGCGCCAGCACCTTGCCGTGCAAGTCATAGACCACCGGATACAGGTCGGCCTGCACCCACGCGGGGTCCTTCGCCGTGATGGCCGCGAAGGTTTTCGCGCTGTCCTTGCGCACGGCGGCCACGGCCTTGGCGACGATTTGTTCCGCCTGCGCCGGCGTCGCATAGGCCGACTCGGCGGCGGCCGGCGCGGTGGCTGCGCCGGCGCCCAGGGTGAGGGCCAGGCTGGCGGCAGTGACGAAGTACTTCATACATTTCTCCCAAGAATCATGCTACGTGCTTGCTAGTTTCACATTAACAATGCCGGCGTTCTTGCGCCATCGTCCCCGCCTGATTCCTGCCTCAGGATTTCCTTACCTCCTGGGGCACACGGTTCCGCCATAATGTGCATCATCTAATGAATATCCGCACGAATTGTGCGCAACTTAAGGAGGTTCCATGTCCACCATCAGCGTCGACCGCCATGACCTGGCCCTGCTGGCCGAACTGCAGCGCGACGGCCGCGCCACCAACAGCGCCCTGGGCGAGCGCATCCACCTGTCGACGTCGCAGGTGAGCCGCCGCATCCAGCGCCTCGAAGAAGCGCGCGTGATCGACCATTACGCGGCCATGCTCGATCCGGCCGTCGTGGGGCTGGGGGTGCTGGCCTTTATCCACGTCACGCTGGACCGGCACGGCACGTCGTCGGGCGCGAGTTTTGAGCAGGCTGTCAGCCATTTGCCGGAAGTGCTGGAATGTTTTTCCGTGACGGGGGAAGCCGATTACGTGCTGCGGGCGGTGTCGCACGACCTGGCGTCGTTTTCCGAATTCATGATGCACAGCTTGCTGCGCATCCCCGGGGTCACCAATGTGAAGACGAACATGTCGCTGAAGAAGGTCAAGCAAGTGACGGAACTGCCGCTGGACCACATCGCCCAGCCGCGCCAGCCGAAGATGCGGGTGCATTTCGCCCAGTAATTTCCAGCAGCCAGTCCCCGGCACCTTTTTTCCAAAAAGAAACAGCCCGCACGGGGCGGGCTGCTTGCGTTATCCACTGCGGCGGGGGAGGATCAGAATTCTTCCCACTCGCTGTCCGGCGAATTCACGGCTTTTTTCGGCGCGCCCGCTGCCTTCGGCGCGGCTTTCGGCTTGGCCTGGCGGGATACCGTCAGCGCCGTCACCGGCGCCTTGGCGGCGCGGGCGGCGGGCTTGGCCGCCTGGTGCGACTGGTGCGACTGGTCGATGCGGAACGCGCTGACCACGGCCGCCAGGCTGGCCGCCTGGTCTTGCATGGCTTGCGAGGCGGATGCCGTTTCTTCCACCAGCGCCGCGTTTTGCTGCGTGGTCTGGTCCATCTGCGCGATCGCCTGGTGCACCTGCGCGATGCCCGCGTTCTGCTCGGCCGTCGCGGAACTGATTTCGCCCACGATGTCCGTCACCTGGCGGATGCTGGTGACCACCTGTTCCATGGTCATGCCGGCCTGTTCCACCAGCTTGGTACCGGAACCGACTTTTTCCACCGAGTCGTTGATCAGCACCTTGATTTCCTTGGCCGCCGCGGCCGAGCGCTGCGCCAGGTTGCGCACTTCGGTCGCCACCACGGCAAAACCGCGGCCCTGCTCGCCGGCGCGCGCCGCTTCCACCGCGGCGTTCAGCGCCAGGATGTTGGTCTGGAACGCAATGCCATCGATCACGGAAATGATGTCGACAATCTTGCGCGACGAATCGTTGATCGAACCCATCGTGAAGATCACCTGTTCCACCACGCTGCCGCCCTGCACCGCCACTTCCGAGGCGGAACGGGCCAGCTGGTTGGCCTGGCGGGCGTTGTCCGAATTCTGGCTGACGGTGGACGTCAATTCTTCCATGCTGGACGCGGTCTGCTCCAGCGCCGCCGCCTGCGCCGACGTGCGCTGCGACAGGTCGCCCGTGCCGGCGGCGATCTGCTGCGAAGCGGAGCTGACGGCATCGGCCGACGCACGGGCCGCGCCGATCGCGCCGCCGATATCGGTCAACAGCTTGTTGAACGCCACGGCGGTGTGGCCGATTTCATCCATGCGCTCGACCTGCACCTGGCGCGTCAAGTCCAGCGACTGGCTGACGTCTTCGATCGTGCCCTTGATCGCGGCCAGGCTGTTGCGGATGATGCTGAACAGGTGGAACCCCAGCACGGCCGTGACGATCAGCGCCAGCACGATGACCGCGCTCAGCAAGGTCAATGCGCTGCTGTAGGCGCCTTCCGCTTCCTCGCGCACCTGGTCGATCAGCTTGTTGTTGTAGGCGATGTGGTCGTCCAGCGACTTTTGCAGGGCGGCGGCGCTGACGGCCAGCGGCGTGCCCGGCTGCAGGGTTGCGCGGATGGCGTCCATGTCGCCCGCGTGCGACGCGGCCAGGAAGGGCACCAGCGCCTGGCGGTAGGCCGCCATGGTGGACTTGTCCGACTCCACCATCTTGCGGTCGGTGTCGTCGTAAATGCGCTCTTTTTCGTATTCGCCGATCACCTTGTCGAAATTGCCGTGCGCATCGTTGTACGCCTTGTCCAGTGCGGTCTTGTCCGGCAAATTGGAAAACACGGACAGGCGGTAACCGGCCAGGCGGCTGGCGGCCAGTGCATGCTTGGCGGCGTTCAGGCCGGCAATGCTGGGCAGCAGGCGCGATTGCACGGTTTCAAAACGCTGCTGCGAGCGCTTCAATTGGATCAGGCCGTTGGCGCCGACAAAAATCAGCGCCAATAGCGCGACTGACAGGGTTGTAATCAAGCGCTTGGTAATAGTCATGAGTTCTTCATTTGGAAGTTGATCGAGATCAACCGGAATTCCGGTTTTGTCCATCGGCAAGTATCGCGGAATGCCTCTGCCACCGCAAGCTTCCACCGTGACTTTTATATTGAAATTGTTAATATATATGGTTTTTTATTGACATCAAAAATCCGCACTGCAAGCATTTGCTTGAATATTTACGCCATCACAACAAGGCGCCCAGCTCCACCTGGATCTTGATCAGGGCCGGCAGGCAGCGCTCGACGATCTGCGGCGCCGTCATGCGCCCCGCGTGCACGCTGATATTCATGGCCGCCACCACGTCGCCACGGAAATTGCGCAGCGGGACGGCGATGGTGCGCAAACCCAGTTCCAGTTCCTGGTCCACCAGCGCATAGCCCTGCTCGCGGGCGCGGGCGATTTCCAGCGCCAGCCGGTCCTTGTTGACGATGGTGTGCGCCGTGATTTGCTCCGGCTGCGCCCGTTCCAGGAAGCGTTCCACCGCCGCATGGGGCAAACACGCCAGCAGCATGCGCCCGTTGGCCGTGCAATAGGCGGGCACCCGCGTGCCCGGCTGCAGGGTAGTCGATACCAGCCGCCCCGCGCTCACGGCCGCCACGCACACCAGCTGGTCGTCATCGAGCACGCCGCACGACGCCGCCTCTTCCAGCGAATACGCGAGCCGGTACAGCAGCGGCTGCACGATGCGGGGCAGGCGCGCCGAGTGCAGGTAAGACTGGCCCAGCCGCAGCACGGCCGGCGTCAGGGAAAACTGTTTGTTTTCATGCCGCATATAGCCCAGGTACGTCAGCGTGATCAGGTAGCGCCGCGCGGCGGCCCGCGTCAGGCCCGTGCGCTCGGCCACTTCGGCAATGGTCAGGCGCGCGCGCTCCTGGTCGAACGCCGCGATCACCTGCAAGCCCTTTTCAAGGCCGGCGATCAGATCGCGCGGATGGGGGGCGGAAAAGTCATCGTCGGCAGCCATATCGCAAATAATCCATGAATTGTGCGATTGTCGCACAAATTGGGCGGATATCGCATGCAGGGTGCGATCACCCCATTGTCCCGCCCACCCGCCCTGCCTAAGATGGCTGGCATCGACACCGCAAACGCGCGCTATGCGCACAAAGGAGAGAGCGTGAATTTCGAAGCGATTGCCCCCGGCGTCTGGCCGGAACTGGTCTATCCCCCCTACAAAGCCACCGCCAAGCGCGGCCCGACGCAGCCGCCGCTGCGCCTCGCTGCGCCCCGCCCCGTGACGGACAACATCGTGGTCCACGGCGGCCTGCTGCTGCCGCACGACATGGATTTGACGGCGCAGGGCGAAGGCGCGCCGCTGGGCGAGAAAATCGTCGTCACCGGCCGCGTTGTCGATGAAGACGGCAAGCCGGTGCGCAACTCGCTGCTGGAAGTGTGGCAATGCAATGCGGCCGGCCGCTATCGCCACAAGAAAGACCAGCACGACGCGCCGCTGGACCCGAACTTCAACGGCTGGGGCAAGATGCTGACGGACGACGACGGCCGCTACCGCTTCGTCACCATCAAGCCGGGCCCGTACCCGTGGGGCAACCACGACAAGGCATGGCGTCCCGCCCACATCCACTTTTCGCTGTTCGGCAACGTGTATGCGCAGCGCCTCGTCACGCAAATGTATTTCCCCAGCGACCCGCTGTTCGCCTATGACCCGATCTTCCAGAGCATCCCGGACGAGGCGGCGCGCCAGCGCCTGATTTCCCGCTTCTCGCTGGAACACACGGTGGGCGCAGACATGCTGGGCTATGAATTCGATATCGTCCTGCGCGGACGCAACGCCACGCCGATGGGCATTTGATCAGGAACACCGCCATGACCAACATCACCAACATCACCACCTCGCAAACCATCGGCCCGTTTTCGCACGAGGCGTGGCAATGGGCCGTGACCGCCACGCAAGGCGCCACCCTGCAAACCAGCGCCGCCACCGTGACCGTGCGCGGCGTGATCCATGACGGCGACGGCGTGCCCGTCAACGACGCGCAAATCGAAGCGTGGCTGCCCGACGGCGCCGCCAGCGAAGCGCAGCAAGCCGTTCCCGGTTTCCGCCGCCTGCCCAGCGGTGAACAAGGCCAGTTTGAATTCATCCTGTCGCGCCCGGCCCGGCCCGCGCCGGGCGAGCCGGCCGCCTACATCACGGTGTTCGCGCGCGGCCTGGTGAAACACCAGTTCACCGCCGTGTTCCTCGGCGACGACGCGGGATTGCGCGAATCGGCTATCCTCGACCAGGTGCCGCCGGCGCGCCGCGCCACGCTGATCGCCGCCGCGCAACCCGATGGTTCCTACACCTGGGACATCCACCTGCAGGGCGACCGGGAAACCGTGTTCTTCGACTATCAATAAGGCGGCACCGTGAGCGGATCGATCTTCGACAGTTTTCTCACCACCACGGACATGCAGGCGGTGTTCAGCGACGCGGCCATCGTGCAGGGCATGTTCCGGTTCGAAGAAGCGCTGGCGGCAGCCCAGGCGGCCGAGGGCATGATACCCGGCAGCGCGGCGCGCGCCATCGCCTCGGTCTGCAGCGCGCCGCTGTACGACATTCCCGCGCTGATCGCGGCCGGCCAGCGGGCCGGCAGCCTGGCCATCCCGCTGGTGCAGGAACTGACGCGCACCGTGGCGCTGTACGACAAGGACAGCGCGGCGCGCGTGCACTGGGGCAGCACCAGCCAGGACGTGCTGGACACGGCCATGGTGCTGGCCACGCGCGACGCCCTGCAACTGATCGACCACGCGCTGGAAACGCTGTGCGCGCAATTGCTGGAACTGGCGTCGCAGCACCTGGACACCCCCGTGCTGGCGCGTACGCTGATGCAGCCGGCGCAGGTGACGTCGTTCGGCTTCAAGCTGGCCGGATGGGCCGCGCCGCTGGTGCGGGCGCGCGCGCGCCTGCGCGGCGCGGCGGCGTGCGCGCTGCAATTGCAGCTGGGCGGCGCGGTCGGCACGCTGTCCGTGATGGGCGGCCAGGGACCGGCGGTGGCGCAGCGCATGGCCCATGCGCTGGGCTTGCGCGTCCCGGACGGAAACTGGCACACGCAGCGCGACGAATGGGTGCGGCTGGGCATGGAAGTGGCGATCCTGACGGGCAGCCTGGGTAAGATCGCCACCGACCTGTCGCTGATGGCGCAGGGCGAGGTGGGCGAACTGGCCGAACCGTCCGGCGCCGGCCGTGGCGGCTCGTCCGCCATGCCGCACAAGCGCAACCCGGTTTCCGCCATGATCGCGCTGGCCGCCAGCGCCCGCGCGCCCCACACGGCGGCGACCTTGCTGTCGACCATGGGCCAGCAGCATGAACGGGGCCTGGGCAACTGGCAGGCCGAACTGGCCGCCTGGCCGCAACTGTTCCTCGGCGCGCATGGCGCGTTGCAGGCGCTGAACGATGCGTTCGCGGGCCTGCACGTGGACCGCGCGCGCATGCTGCGCAATATCGATGCGCTGCAGGGGCTGGTGTTCGCGGAAGCGGCATCGGCCCATATCGCCGCCGCGATCGGCCGTCCCGCCGCCCATGCGCTGCTGGAGCGCTTGTCGCGGCAAGCCGTGCAAACCGGCCGCCATTTGCGCGAGCTGGCGCTGGAAGCCGTGCAGGCCGATGCCGCGCTGGCGGCCATCGGCGCGGAGCAGCTGGCCGCGCTGTTCGACCCCGTGCAGGCGGCGGCGCCGGCGCGCAACCTGGCGCAAGACCAGTTGCCGGCGCTGCGGCGCGCCCTGGCGGCGCCCCAATAACATTTTGAAAACCACACCATGACTTACGATCCCTACCGGCATGACTACGAGCGCGGCATGGCCAACCGCCGCGCCGTCCTGGGCGACGCCTGGGTCGACCGCTCCACGGCCGCCGCCAACACCTTCAACGCGGATTTCCAGAACCTGATCACGCGCTTTGCCTGGCATGACATCTGGGGCCGTCCCGGCCTGCCCTTCCAGACCCGCCGCGCCATCGTGCTGGCCATCACCATCGCGCTGGGCCGCTGGGAAGAATTCGAACTGCACGTGCGCGCCGCGCTCCTGGGGCCGGACGAGCACCGGCTGTCCGTCGACGAATTGAAGGAAGTGCTGATGCAGTCGGCGATCTATGCCGGCGTGCCCGCCGCCAACACGGCATTCGCGCACGCCCAGCAGATCCTGCGCGAAGTGGGCCCGCAAATCGGCTACCAGCTCGAACCGCTGGCGCCGTCCGGCGTCGCGCACCCCGGCGTCGGCCGCGAAGGCCGCACGGCGTCAAAACCGGCGCTGCATTTCACGGTGCGCGAACCCCGCAACGGCGGCGCGCCGCGCCACACCGTGGTGCTGAGCCACGCGCTGGGCTGCGACTTGTCGATGTGGGACGGGCTGGCGCACGTGTTGCCGGACGATTGCCGCGTCATCGCCTATGATCACCGTGGCCATGGCGGCTCCGATGCTCCCGCCGGGCCGTATGCCATGGCCGAACTGGCAGACGACGCGGCGCGCATGCTGGAAGAATTGCATACCGGCCCGGTGGTGTGGATCGGCCTGTCGATGGGCGGCATGGTGGGGCAGGAACTGGCGCTGCGCCACCCGGCCCTGGTCAAGGCGCTGGTGATCGCCAATTCCACGTCCGGCTACCCGGACGCGGCGCGCGCCATGTGGCGGCAGCGCATCGCCACGGTGCGCGACGGCGGCACGCAGGCGATCGCCGACGCCGTCATGGGACGCTACTTCCACGATGACTTCCGCGCCACGTCGGGCGCCACGGTGGCCCGCTTCCGCCAGCGCCTCGTCACCACCGACACCGAGGGCTACATCGGCTGCTGCGCGGCCGTGGGCGGTGTCGACACCACGGCGCGCCTGCCGCAGCTGGCGCTGCCCGTGCTGGTGATTGCCGGCGAACTGGACCAGGGTACGCCGCTGGCCATGTCGCAGGCCATGGCCGGCGCCATCCCCGGCGCCGCGCTGGTGGTGCTGGCCGACGCGTCGCACCTGGCGGCCATCGAGCAGCCGGCCGCGTTTGCAAGGGCCGTCAGGCAGTTCATCGGCGGCCTGTAATCCCGGGGGGCTGGCGCGCCGGCAACAGCGCCGCCACGATGCCCAGCAGCGGCAAATACGCGATGCCACGGTACACGGCATCGATGCCGGCGCGGTCGGCCAGCATCCCCAGCACGGCCGCGCCCAATCCCCCCATGCCGAAGGCAAAGCCGAAGAACAGGCCGGAAATCGTCCCGACCCGGCCCGGCACCAGTTCCTGCGCATAGACCAGGATGGCGGAAAACGCCGACGACAGCACCAGCCCGATGACGACGGCCAGCACCGTGGTCCAGAACAAGTCCGCGTACGGCAGCGCCAGCGCGAACGGCGCCACGCCCAGCACCGACATCCAGATCACCGGCTTGCGGCCGATGCGGTCGCCGACCGGGCCGCCGATTATCGTGCCCAGCGCGGACGCGGCCAGGAAATAAAACAGTTGCATCTGGGCGTCCCGCACGCCCAGGCCGAACTTGTGCATCAAATAAAACGTGTAAAAGCTGCTGATGCCGGCGATATAAAAATACTTGGAAAACACCAGCACCAGCAGCACGGCCAGCGCGCGCCGCACGACCGCGCGCGGGTGGCCGCCCTGCGCCGGTTTGCCAGCGGTTTTGCCGGCGGTTTTGTCGCCAGTTTTGCCGGCGTGGCTGTGCGCTTGCGCGCGCGCCACGTGCCGCTGCGCATACCAGCGCCCCACCTGCGCCAGCAGCGCCATGCCAACCAGCGCCGCGAGCGCAAACCACGCCACGCTGCCCTTGCCATAAGGGACGATCACGGCGGCGGCCAGCAAGGGGCCCAGCGCGCTGCCCAGGTTGCCGCCCACCTGGAACAGCGATTGCGCCAGCCCGTGGCGCCCGCCGGACGCCAGCCGGGCGATGCGCGACGATTCAGGATGGAAAATCGCCGAACCCAGTCCGATCAGCGCGGCGGCCGCCAGCACCACGGCGTAGGTGGGCGACCAGGCCAGCAACAGCAAGCCGCAAAACGTGGCCAGCATGCCGAACGGCAGCGAATACGGTTGCGGGCGCCGGTCCGTATACAAACCGATCAGCGGCTGGAACAGCGACGCCGTCAACTGGTACGTCAGCGTGATGATGCCGACCTGGATGAAGCTGAGGGCAAATTCCCCCTTCAGCAGCGGGTACATGGCCAGGATCAGCGACTGCATCATGTCGTTGATGAAGTGCGAGGCGCTGACGGCGGCCAGGATGCCGTTGGCGGCGGGCGCCGGGGCGGCTGACATGGCGGCCGGCTTGGCGGAATCCGGCGCAGGGGCCGGGGTGGACGTGGCAAGGGTAGGCATGGCGCTCCTGTGGCGGACTTGAACTTGCCACCATCTTAGGCATAATAGCCACGCCTTTCTCACGCAAAAATGGCGCGACACCTCGCAAAAAGGACATTCATGCACACGCCCACCCAGCAATACCTGGACGCCATCGACCGCGCCACGACGGACGTCAGCTGCAAACCCAACGATTACGCGGCCAACACCTTCATCGCGCGCCACCGCCACAACAAGCACCAGCTGGTGTACGCGGTGCAGGGCGTGCTGTGCGTGCATTCGGACCTGGGCCAGTGGATCGTGCCGCCCAACCGGGCGATCTGGATGCCGGCCGGCGTCGACCACTGGATACGCTGCATCGGCGTCACGCTGATGCGCAGCGTCTACGTGCATCCGCAGGCCGCGGCATCGCTGGGATTGCCGGAACAGGGATATGACGCGCCGCGCGCCGTGGCGGTGACGCCGCTGTTGCGGGAATTGATCGTGGCGGCGATGGCCGTGCCGCAGCCGTATTTGCGCGAGTCGCGCGATGGCCGTTTGATGGCGCTGCTGGTCGATGAACTGGAAGCGCTGCCGGCCTTGCCCCTGCATTTGCCGCAACCGCGCGACGCGCGCCTGCGCGTCATTTGCGACGCGCTGCGGGATCAGCCGGACAGCCCGGACACGCTGGCCGACTGGGCCGGCAAGCTGGCCATCGACGTGAAAACCATCCAGCGCCTGTTTTCCCGGGAAACCGGCATGACCTTCGGCCAGTGGCGCCAGCAAACGCGTTTGCTGCAAGCGCTGGAGCGGCTGGCGCAGGGCCGCAAGGTGGTCGACGTGGCGCTGGAACTGGGCTACGACAGCCCCAGCGCGTTTGCCACCATGTTCAAGCGCCAGTTCGGGCAGACCCCCAGCCGCTTCTTCGCGTGACGCACGCCGTCACTTGCCCAGTTCCGCCATCGGCACCTGGTAGGTTTCCTTCGCCGACGCGGCCGACAAGGCGGAAACGATGCTGGTCGCCGTCACGAACGCCGCCACCGGCACCCAGCCCATGGTCCCCGGCTGCAAAATCGCCGCGCTGATGGTGGGGGCGAAACCGCCCAGCGCAAAACCGATCTGCGTGCCGATCGCCATGCCGGACAGCCGCACGCGGGTCGAGAACATTTCGCCGTACATGGCGGGCCACACGCCGTTGGCCGCGCTGTAGACCACGCCGGACAGCGCGATGCCGAACAGGAAGATCAGCGCCACTTGGCCATGGGCGATGGCCCACATGTAGGGCCACGCCAGCACGGCCGAGCCCAGCGCGCCAAAGATGAACACGGGCTTGCGGCCGATCCGGTCCGCCAGCGACGCCCACAGCGGGATGGCGCCCAGCGCCACCAGGTTGGCCAGGATCAGCACGGTCAGCATGGTGGACCGGGGCAAGTGCATGGTATTGACGGCATAGGACAGCGTGAATACGCTGAAGATCGTGCTGACCACGGACACCAGCGCGGCAAAGATCACGCGCAGCAGGTTGCCCTTGTGGTCGGCAAACAATTCCACCAGCGGCATGCGCTGCTTCCCCGAAGGCGCTGCTTCCTCGAAGGCCGGGGTTTCCGGCAAGGTGCGGCGCACCCACATGCCGACCGCCACCACCACGGCGCTCAGCAGGAAGGGAATGCGCCAGCCCCACGCCAATAAATCTTCTTCCGGCAGCGACGACAGCGGCAGGAACACCAGCGTGGCCAGGATCAGGCCCGCCTGGGTGCCGCTCAGCGTGAAGCTGGTGAAGAAGGCGCGGCGGTGCGCCGGCGCATGTTCCAGGGTCATCGAGTTGGCGCCCGCCTGCTCGCCGGCGGCGGACACGCCCTGCAGCATGCGCAACACCACCAGCATCACGGGCGCGGCCATCCCCACCTGGCCGTACGTGGGCAGCAAGCCGACGCAAAAGGTCGATATCCCCATCAGCAGCAAGGTGAACGTCAGCACCTTCTTGCGGCCATACTTGTCGCCGATGTGGCCCAGCATGACGGCGCCCAGCGGACGCGTGATGTACGCCACGCCGAAGGTGGCAAACGCGGCGACGGCGGCCACGGCGGGGTCGAACGACGGGAAAAAGATCTTCCCGAACACCAGCGCGGCGGCGGTTCCGTAGATGAAGAAATCGTAGTATTCGACGGCGCTGCCGATCCAGCTGGCAAAAGCCGCCTTGCGCGGCGAGCTTGTGGGCCGGGCGGCCGGTGCCGGGTGGCCGGGCGCGTCGCTCATGGCATCCCGCTGGTGCAGGGTGGTGGTGTTGGACATGTCTTCCTCCATTTTATAAGGGCTCACTCGGGGGGTAACTTAAAATTTGTGCAGGATGCCCAGCTGCAGGCCCTTCAGGCGGCGGCCATCGATGTCGGCGCCCGCCAGGTTGGCCGACGGCGCGGCCGAACTGCTGAAGCGGAAACCGGCGTTGGCCTGGTTTTTCATGACCGTGGCAAAGCCGTACAACACCGTGCGCTTCGACAAGTCGTAATAGCCGCCGAGATTGGCGCTGCGGGCGCCGGCCTGGCCGCCGCTGGTATCGTGCACGCCGCCCGCCATCGCGCCCACGCGCAATTGCTGGCTGATGCGGTAGTCGGCGGACACTTCCCACAGGTTGTAGTAGCGGTTGGCGTTGACGTCGGTGCCGGCAAAGCCGTTGCCCGTGGCGCCCACGTTGCTGAGGATGGACGCGGCGTTGCGGCCGGCCGCGCTGGCCGTCGAATTGTTGCTGCGGCCAGCCGCCACGTAGACCGTGCCGGGGCCGTAGCGGTAGTTGGCATACAGGTTGTGGTATTCGATCTTGCGGTGCACCTTGGCGGTGGCCGGGTCCGGACTGGCCACCACGCCCGCGTAGCCGGCGCGCCAGGCGCCCTGTTGCCAGTCGATGGCCAGCTGGCGCACGCCGCCGCCCACGCCCGCCCGGCTTTTTCCGGCAGCGCGTAGTGCAGGTCCACCTGCACGCCATGCAGGCGCGGCGACTTGTACGACAGGTCGTTGTCGTAGCGGGACGGCACGCCGAAGGTATTGAAGATGGAGCCGAACGTGGTGCGCTCCGTGTAATCGATGGCGCCGCCGATATAAAACACTTGCGTGTTCTGGCGCCCCGCGCGGAATTCGCCGTACGGCGTATTCAGGCCGATCCACGCCTGGCGGTCGAACAACCGGCTGCTGTCCGCGCCGGACCCGGTATCGGCATTGATGCCCTGCTCCAGCGTGAATTTCATCTGCAGGCCGTTGCCCAGTTCTTCCGTGCCGCGCACACCCAGGCGGCTGCGCAGGATGGCGCCATCGTTCAGGCCCGTGATGCTCTTGCCGGAATTGCTGCCGATGTAACCGAGGTATTCGTCAAAGGTGCCGTACAGCACAGCGCTGGAAGTATTTTGGGCTTGCGCGGAGCACGCCGCCCCGGCCAGCAGCAGCGCTGCGGTAGTGTGTTTTTTCATGATGTCTCAAAAATGTTGTGGTTATGGTTTTACTGCGGGTACTGCGGGTACTGCGATGGCGGCGATGGCGGCGATGGCCATCGCGTAGCCGTGTACGCCGAAGCCGCACAGCACACCGGCCGCCACGGGCGACAAATACGAGTGGTGGCGGAACGGTTCGCGCGCATGCACGTTCGAGATGTGCAGTTCGATCACCTTCACTTGCGCGCCCTTGATGGCGTCGTGCAGCGCCACCGAGGTATGCGTATAGGCGCCCGCGTTGAAGACCACGCCGGCCAGCGTGCCGGCCGCCTGCGCGGCGCCCGCTTCGTGCAGCGCGTCGATCAGCGCCCCTTCGTGGTTAGATTGGCGGAAGTCCAGCGCAAAGCCCTGCCGTTCGCAAGCCGCGCGGCACAGCTGTTCCACGTCGGCCAGGGTCTGGGCGCCATACACGCCCGGTTCGCGCCGGCCCAGCAAATTCAGGTTGGGACCGTTCAGCACCAGGATGGTTTGCATCGTCATCGCCCCCTCACGCCATTTCCGCGTGGCCGGCGGTCGCCTGCAACACCGTCACGCGGCGGCGCAGCACCTGGTCCGTCACCCACTTGGCGGAACGGTGCGCGCGCTGCGCCACCACTTCCGGCGTGAATTGCAGGTAATCGTCGTTGAAGACCTCGAAGCTGAAGTCGCCCCGGTAACCGTTGTGGTCCAGGCGGCGCAGCATGTTGGACAATTCCTTCGCATGGCTGCCTTCGCCGGGGAACACGCGCAAGTGGCGCGCGGTTTCCAGGCGCTCTTCGGCCGTGCGCACTTCGCGCCACATGAAGTCGGACAGCTGCACCAGCGCGATCTTGTGCGCGGGGATATCGTCCAGTTCCGTAAAATCCGCGCGGTTGGCCAGCATGTGGAACGAGTCCAGCACGATGCCCAGGTTGGCGTGACCGGCCCGTTCCACCGCTTCCCACGATTGCTGGTACTGGTTGACGTGGCGGCCCCACGACAGCGCTTCGTAGCCCACCTTGACGCCCAGCGGCACGGCCAGGTTGGCCAGCTTGGCCAAGTCGCGCACGATGTGGTCCATGTCGCCCGTGGCATGGGCCGACGTGCTGGAACACACCATCAGCAGCGGCGAACCCACGGCCTTGCAGACCAGCAGCATCGGGCGCGCGATATCGAGCTTGTAGTCGTGCAGCGCGCCTTCCAGTCCTTCGTAGTCGCGCATCACCTGGATGCCCGTCACGCGCACGCCGCTGGCGCGCACCAGGCGCACCGCGTCGTCCAGTCCGCCCGGGTGCTGGGCCAGGTCCTTCGCCCACAGCATCAGCTGGGAAAAACCGGCGGCCTTCGAGGCCCGCAATTTCGCTTCCAGCGGACCGGCCAGGGTGACCGTATCCATGCCGAAGTTGGACAGGTTCATAAGGCCTCCAGCGCGCGGAAATCATCAGCATTGACGCCCGGCCAGCCGAAGCGTTCCAGGTACAGCGGCGCCTGTTCGATCAGCATTTCCTTGCCCTTCTGGATGCGGCAGCCCTGCGCTTGCGCGGCCACCAGCAGGCGGCTCATCTCGATCTTCATGCCGCAGTCGGCCACCACGCACTCTTTCGACACGCCCCGCAAATCGATCGGCACCGGGTCGTCCGCGTGCATGCCCAGCGGCGTGCAATTGACCACCAATTGATAGCCTTCGGCCGCCGGCTTGCCCGGCACCACGCGGCAGTGGGGAAAAGCCTGCTGCAGGCGGGCGCGCAGCGCCTCGGCCTGTTCGGCGCGGGTATCGCAGATCGCCACTTCGGCGATGCCGCGCGCGGCCAGCGCTTCGGCAATGGCGCAACCGACGCCGCCGCTGCCCACCACCAGCGCTTTCGCGCGGGGCCAATCGAAGGGGCTGCCCGCCAGCGTGCGGTCGAAGGCGCGAATAAAGCCTTCGCCATCGATCAGGTCGCCGACCAGGGCGCCGCCGGCGTCCTTGTAGATCGCGTTGCAGGAACCGGCCAGCAGCGCGCGCGACGTCGGCTGGTCGACCGCCGCCACGCTCATCGGCTTGTGGGGAATCGACACGAAGATGCCGCCCACGTTGTCCATCGCCATCAGCGTGCGCACGGCGTTGACGTAGTCGCGCGGCGGCACCTTGAACGGCACGACGCGGGCGTCGATATCGTGGCGCTGGAAATACGCGTTGAACAGCGCGGGGGCCTTCACCTGTTCCACCGGCCAGCCGATCACAGGGAAAATGCGGGTGGTGCCGGAAATCTCACGCATGGCGGCCTCCGTGGGACTTGACCAGTTCAAAGCTCACGCCGCCCCGGTACAGCTGCGTCAACGCGCCTTTTTCACCCGACTGCACGGGTTCCCGGTCGACGAACACGATGCCCCGTTCGCGCAGCGTGCGCACGGCCTCAGGCACGTCCGGCGCGCCGAAACCGACGCGTATCAATTGCTCTTCCCACTGCAGGCCGCCGGCGCCGGCCGGCGGCTCCACCAGTTGCAGATAAAAGCCGCCGCAAGGGCTTTGCAGCAGCAAGCCTTTCGGCACCACGCCGAAATAGCGGCCTTCGGGCAGCGGACGGAAATCCATCAGTTGCTGGTAAAAGTCCGACCATTCGGCCGTGCGGCCTTCGCCGATGGCTTGCACCACGCCGAAGAAATGCAGCCCGGCCAGCGCCGGCGGCGCGGCGTGGGCATGGGAATGGGCGCCGGCGATCGGCTTGAAGTCCACGTCGTAAATGGAAAAGTCGTCGCAGCGGTCGACGAAATAGACGATGGAATCGCCCGCGCCGTGCACGCCGGGGATATTCAGTTCCATCGCGCCGGCGCGGGTCTGGATCGCCCAGGCGCCCATGCCGGTCGCATGGCGGTAGGCGGCGTCGGCGTCGCGCACGCGCAGCGCCACGGCGCTGATCACCGTCGATTGCGGCGCATCGTCTTGCTGCGGCAGCGCGCGCGGGTCGGCGTTGACGATCACGTTCATGCCGCCCTGGCGGTACAGCGTGACTTCGCGGGAACGGTGACGCGCGGTGGCGGTGAATCCCATCTGTTCCAGCAGCGCGCCCAGCGCCAGGGGCTGCGACGTCGCGTATTCGATGAATTCGATGCCGTCCACGCCGAGCGGGTTGTGTGGTGTTTGCATGCTCTGCTCCTTGCTCATGGCCTTGGTATGCAGCGCAGTATAGAAACGGCAAGGGGGCAAAAACAGCGGCGAAAACCGTGATTTCTGCGCTAATCGCGCAAATTGCGCGATTAACGGACAGCTTTACTGCATAATGATGGACCCTGTGCAACAATCGAAGCCATGAAAAAGCCACAGCTTTTAAACGTGCAAGTCGCGCGGCGCGACCTGATCGACGGCCTGGTGACGGGCCTGCAAGTGCTGGCCGCGTTCGACGACGACACCACGCGCCTGTCCGCCGCCACGCTGGCGGACAAGATCGGCATCAGCCGCAGCGCCGCGCGGCGCTACCTGCTGACCCTGGTGCACACCGGCATGGCCGCCACCGACGGCCGGCAATTCTGGCTGACGCCCAAGGTGCTGACCCTGGGCCGTTCCTACCTCGACTCGGCGCGGCTGCCGCGCGCCATCGTGCCCTACCTGCAAAAGCTCACGGCGCAATTGCAGGAATCGACCAATTACTCGGTGCTGGAAGGCGACGACGTGGTCTACGTCAGCCGCGTCAATGCGCCGCGCCACCTGTCGCCCGGCTTTGAACCGGGCACGCGCCTGCCGGCGTACGCGTCGACGGCGGGACGGGTGCTGCTGTCGGCGCTGCCGGACGAACAACTGCACGCGTGGCTGGCGCGGGTCGAACTGATCGCCTACACGCACCTGACGGTGACGGACAAGGATGCGCTGTTGCGCGAATTGCTGGCGATCCGCGAGACCGGGTTCGGCATCACGGAAAACCAGTATGAAATCGGCTTGCGCGGCATCTCGGTGCCGGTCAAGAGCCGCCACGGCCAACTGATCGGGGCCCTCAGCGTCTCCATGCTGGCCTCCGGCACGTCGAAGGCGGAAGCCACGGCCCGCTGCGTTCCCGCCTTGCAAGCCATGGCCAATACGCTGATGTTGTGGGTTTAACGTCACGGCGGCAGCGGGATTCGGCTGTCCTGAACAAGTTTCAGGTATTCTGATCAGGGACAACCACGGACGGCAGGCATGGAAGCAAGTTCGCAACCACTAGTCAATCGCAAGCCGGCACTGGTGCTGCGCATCATGCTGGCCGCCCTGGTGTATTACGCGCTGGCACGACTGGGCTTGCTGATGGCGCTGGAACAAAGCAATGCCAGTCCCGTGTGGCCGCCGTCCGGCTTCGCGCTGGCGCTGCTGCTGCGCTTTGGCATGCGGCTGTGGCCTGCCATCCTGGCCGGCGCGTTTTGCGCCAATGTGGCGGTGTTCCAGG
>JADMIO011298030.1_pt1 | contig 36461 bp, 29 predicted proteins | sample 8958161 | NCBI WGS metagenome assembly JADMIO01 (sample SAMN16585339, study PRJNA669376) | soil metagenome | isolation source: Crop rotation soil | place: USA: Cullars Rotation, Alabama | collected 2011
GCCGCGACTTCAAGTCACGTGAATTCCAAGCTTCGGATCCCACTGTGCTGGAAAGGCGCGGTCGCAGACGGCGACGATTTCCGGCAGCTCTGAGCTGATCATCAGGACGGCGGCGCCTTTGGCCACGAGGTCGTCCATCAAGGCGTAGATCTCCGCTTTCGCGCCGACGTCGATGCCGCGGGTCGGCTCGTCGAACAGGAAGACACGCGAGCCCGCTTCGAGCCACTTGCCGATCACCACCTTCTGCTGGTTCCCCCCGCTCAGGAATTTGACCGGACGCCGCGGCGAGGGCGTCGCGATTCGAAGCGTCGCCACGAGCTCGCGGCTCTCGGCCACGGCGCGCGCGGGGCGATACCAGCCGATCGGAAAGAGCCGGCGGTAGGCGGCGAGCAGCAAGTTGTCCTGCACCGAGCGCGGCAGCGCGAGGCCCTGGCGCTTGCGATCCTCGGGCACCAGCGCGACGCCGGCGCGGACCGCCGCGGGCGGCTGCTTCCCCAACCGCGCCGCGCCGGCGACAATCTCGCCGGCCGTAATCGGATCGGCGCCGAATATCGCCCGAACGAGCTCCGTTCGTCCCGCCCCGACCAGGCCCGCCAGCCCGACGATCTCGCCCGCATGCAGCCGGAGACTTGCCGACCGCGCGCCGTTCCGCGTGCTGACCGCGCGCACGTCGAGCAGCACCTCGCCCGGCCGATCGCAGAACCGCTGACGCGTGGTCGTACCAATCTCGCGGCCGATCATCAGACGCACGAGCTCGCCGGCATTCGTGTCGCGCGGCACCATCTCGGCGATCTTCCGGCCGTCGCGAAGCACGGTGATGCGATCGCCGATCTGGAAGATCTCATGCAGACGATGGGAGATGTAGACGATGGCGACGTGGTGAGAGGTCAAGGTGCGGATGATGGCGAACAGCCGCTCGATCTCGGGATCGGACAGCGCCGCCGTCGGCTCGTCCATCACGACGACTCGCGCCTGCTGCGACAGCGCCTTCGCGATCTCGACGATCTGTTGATGCGCGACGCCGAGGCGATGGACGAGTGTTCGCGTATCGAGCTCGACGCCGAGCCGCGAGAGGAGCGCCCGCGCCTCGACGTGCATGCGCGCGCGATCGACAGTGCCGGGGATCCGGCCGCGCGGCTCGCGTCCGAGGAAGACGTTTTGGGCGACGTCGAGATAGGGAACGAGTGAAAACTCCTGAAACATCACCGCGACGCCAAGCCGACGGCCATCAGCCGGCGACTCGATCCGGACCGGGACGCCGTCGAACAGAAACTCGCCGCGATCCGGGTGGTAGGCGCCGTAGATCGTCTTCATCAGCGTCGACTTGCCAGCGCCGTTCTGGCCGACGAGGACGTGGACTTCTCCTGGGTAGAGCGCCAGCGACACATCGTCGAGCGCCTGGACGCCAGGAAAGGCCTTCGACACGTGACGGGCTTCGAACAGCGGTGCGGCCGTCATCGGATTCATACAGACAGCTCAGCGCTCGATCGGCGGCAGGGTCACCTCGTAGAAGGTTCCCTCGCCGTTCGGTTCTTGAAATTGCTTGACGATCGTCGCGTGCATCGATCGCAGCCGCGGCGACAACCAATCGGCCTCGAACACGTAGAGCCAGAAGTGATCGCGATCGTGGAAGAACGCGTCGGCGCGCATCGCCGGCAGCGGCGTCCATCGCGCGAGCGCGAGATACCCTCGCTCGACGGTGTCGGTGTGTTCGATCGCCAGCTGCCCTTCCGGATCCGCCAGGTAGATCGCGCGGAAGCGGTACGGCTCGGGAATGCTGTACCAGATCGTGAGGTAATCGACGCCGCCGGTCATCACGACGGGGGGATCGCCCTTCACCCACTCGGCGAGCACTGGATGGCCCGCCAGCGGTGACACCCATACCGGCGGATTGATCGTCAATCGGACGGCGAGCGCGGCCACCGGCCAGGCGAGCGTCACCGCGCCAATCGTCTCGCCGAGCCCGAACACCGGCGTCAGCCACCAGATCACAATCGGCAGCGCGAAGCCCATCGCCACCGTCGCAAACACCAAGTACCGCATGGTGAAGACATGCGTGAGGTGGCCGAGGATCAGGCCACCCGCGGGAATCAGCAGACAGCCGACGACCGCCGCGATGTCGTGCGCCGCAAGATGCCGTGCCGATCGGTGGGTCGCGCGGCGACTCACCTCGATCGCGATGAGCGCGCCGAGCAGCGCGGTCGCGACCGGATAGGTCAGCAGATCTTTCAACACGTAGCGATATCCGTCGAGGACCGATTGATCGCCGACCTGTGCCCAGAAGGTGCCGCGCTGCGCCGCGGCGACGGACACGAGCGGCCAGAGCGGCAGCGCGCCCAGCGCGCCGCACGCCATCGCGATCCACGGCGCGATCTGAAACGTGTGCGTGCGCTGTCGGACCAGCTCCGCCGCGCCGATCGGGACGAATACGAGCACCGCGTAGTAATGCGTCCAGATGCCGGCGGCGAGCGCGACCGCCATCAGCGTCCGGTGCAGCGCGGGCCTGCGCCCGGCGGCGGCCTCGGTCCACGAGTAGAGCGCGAGCGCGAAGCAGCCGGCCATGATGCCATAGCCGCGTGCTTCGACCGCGTAGTTCCAGAGCGGCGTCGCCGTGAGGACGAGCGCCGCGAGCAAGCCGGTGAGCCCGTTCGTCCGGCGTCGCACCGTCACGAACAGGCACATCGCGGCGGTCAGAAAGCCGGCGATCGGCGGCATCCGCATCGTGATCGGCGTGACCCCGCCGATCAGCGCGACGACGTGCGACACGATCGTGTTGAGCGGCGGCGAGAGGTCGACGCCGTCCAGAGTCGCGCGCCACATCCGCGCGACCGGCAGCTGCGCCAACATCGCCGTGAAGACCTCGTCGTGCCAGAACGGTTTCGCGCGCGCCGCCAGCACCAGAAGATAAACGAACACCGACGCCAGCGCACCAGCGATCACGCCAGCGTGGCGGTCGATCCACTGCGTGGCGCGGGTCATGGTGCGGTCGATGAAGGTCCAGAGTTGCATGCGAGAACGGTCCGACCCATAGTACCGGAGCCGCGCTGCTGTTCGAGCGGCGTCCGTTTCGTCACACTTCGGCGGAACGACGATCTGCCTGGACGAATTTCTACTTCCGAATCGTCACTTCCCCATTGAGCGGCACGCCGGCCCTGCGGCAGCCGGGTGCTATCATCCGCCGCATGATCACGCACGAGACGCCGGGCTCATCGTGGCTGGCCGAGACCGGCTTGCGGTTGTCGGAGTGGTTCGAGCGCTGGTTTCCCGACGCCTTTTCGCTCGCCTGCATCGCCGTCATCGTCGTGTTCGCGGCGACGATCGCGATCGGCAACTCGCCGGTGCAGAGCGCGCAGTGGTTCGGCGCCGGCTTCTGGGATCTCGTCGCCTTCACGATGCAGATGACGCTGATCATCCTGACCGGCTACGCGGTGGCGACCTCGCCGCCGGTCTTTCGCATCATCCGCGGCCTCGCCGAGATTCCGCAGACCGGGCGTGGCGCGACGGTGTTCGTCGGCCTGTTCTCGATGCTGTCGTCGCTGTTGTCGTGGAGCTTCAGCCTGATTTTCAGCGCGCTGCTCGCCAAGGAAGTCTCACACCGCGTGCGCGGCGCCGACTACCGCGCGGTCGGCGCGGCAGCGTATCTCGGGATCGGCAGCATCTGGGCGCTCGGCCTCTCCTCGTCGGCCGCGCTGATCATGGCGGCGCCGGCGTCGCTGCCGGCGTCGATTCTGAAGATCAGCGGCGTCATCCCGCTCAGCCAGACGCTCGGCCTCTGGCAGAGCCTGTTCATCGCGCTGGTCCTCGGCATCGTCTCGTGCGCGATCTGCTACTACTCGGCGCCCACCGCGAGCCAGGCGCGGAACATGGCCGATATGGGCGTCGAGTACGCCGCGGCCGACATGTCCGTCGGACGGCCGGAACGCCCCGGTGAATGGCTGGAGCACAGCCCGCTGCTGACGATCTTCATCGGCGGCTGCGGCGTCGTCTATCTCGGGCGCGAGGTCGCCGACAAGGGTGCGTCGGTGATCCTCGATCTCAATCACTATGTGTTCGCGTTCCTGATCGCCGGCCTGATCCTGCACTGGCGCCCGAAGTCGTTCGCGCGCTCGATTGCCTCGGGCGTACCGTCGGTCGCCGGCGTGCTGATCCAATATCCGCTCTATGCCGGCATCGTGAAGATGATGACCGAGTCGGGGCTCGCCAAGCGGATCGCCGAATTCTTCGTCGACGTGTCGACGCAGCACACCTTCCCGTTCCTGGTCGGCGTCTATTCGGCGTTCCTGGGGCTGTTCATTCCATCGGCCGGCGGCAAGTGGCTGATCGAAGCGCCCTACCTGCTCGCCGCGGCGAACTCACTGCACGTGCACCTGGGATGGGTGGTGCAGACCTACAACGCGACCGAGGCGCTCGCGAACCTGATCCATCCGTTCTGGATGCTGCCGCTGCTCGGCATCCTCGGCCTCAAGGCGCGCGACATCGTCGGCTACTCGATGCTGCAGTTCGTGATGCACGTGCCGATCGTGCTGTTTCTGGTATGGATCCTGAATTACACGCTCACGTATACGCCGCCGCTGGTTCCGTAACCACGAAGACACGAAGGGACGAAGAAGATCAAACCACGAAGACACGAAGGCACGAAGAATCATTTGTAACCGTACAAAAAATACTTCGTGGCTTCGTGCCTTCGTGGTTCGGTCTTCTTCGTGTCTTCGTGGTTTACCAGGGCCGCACGGTGACGTTCGTCACGTGCTCGCGATCGGGCGCGGTGACGCAGACGCCGATGCAAAGATACGGCAGCGTCGGATGCGGATTGTGGCCGCGATGAATCTTGGCGATCGGTTCCGAGTACACGTCGCCGGCTTTCGCCGTGACGAGAATCCCCTCCTGAAACTCCGCCTCGAAGATCCCTTGAAGGGCGATGAAGAAGGTCGCGCCGTTGTGGCAATGCCAGTTCGTGTAGCCGCCGGGCGCGATCTCGGCGTTGTAGATCTGCACCTTGACCTGCGGATCCTTCGGCAGCGAGGCGTAGAGCTGCTCGAACAGCACGTTGCGGAACAGCTCCTGCCCCGGCTTGGTGTACCCGTCGAGTCTGAGCTTCAGATCCTTGTCATCCACCGTTCCTCCCCGCGGGTGTTACCACGAAGCGCGAAGACAAGAACAAATTTCAGCGCTATAGATATTTGTCCGCGTGCTCGAGTCCCTCGACGACATCGTGCAGAAACGCCGCGCCTCTCGCCCCGTCGAGCACGCGATGGTCGCAGGAGAGGGTCAGGTTCATCATCGGTTTGACGCCGACCGGAATGAGCGCCCCCGGCATCGGCACCACCCGATCGGTCATCGCGCCAACGGCGAGGATCCCCGCCTGCGGCGGCACGATGATCGCCGTGAACTGATCGACGTGATACATCCCGAGGTTGCTGATCGTGAAGGTCGCGCCGGTGATGTCGGCCGGGGTGAGCTTGTTCGTGCGCGCGCGCTCGGTCAATTCGCGGCGCTGCACCGCGATATCGCCGAGATCGCCGGCATCCGCATTGTTGATCACGGCGACGACGACGCCGTCGTTGACGGCCATGGCGAGCCCCATCTTCACGTCGGGATTGGCCTTGATCGCACTGCCGGTCCAGCTCGCGTTCATGCGCGGATGCTGCTTCAGCACGCGCGCGATGATCGCCGTCAAGAGATCGGTGTAGGTCAGCTTGACGCCGCGGCTCCGCTCGACCTCCCGCCCGCGCTTTTCCCGAAGAGCGACGAGCGCGCTGCCGTCCACGTCGCGCGTCACGAAGAAATGCGGCACCGTCGTCCAGCTCTGCGTCGTCCGCTCCGCCATGAGGCGGCCGATCGAGCTGAGCGTCTCGCTCCATCCGGTCGAAATCGGCGGCGCCGGCGGTGCGAGTCGTGGCGGCGCATGCGAAGGAGTGACGGACGACGCCGCCGGCGCGCTTGCGGCGGCCGACGCCGCGGCCTTCTGCACGTCTTCCGCGACGATTTCGCCGTCAGGTCCGGATCCGCGGAGCGTCGACGTGTCGACGCCGAGCTCCTTCGCAAGGCGGCGCGCTTTCGGCGAGACGCGGACGGGACCGGCCGGCGTCGCCGCCGGCGGTGGCGCCGCGGCCGCAGCGGCCACCGCTTGCGTCGCCGCGCTGCTCATCGTGCGGCCGGTCTGTACGGGCGCCGCCGCAGCCGGCGGCTTCTCACCCGGCCCCAGCAGCCACGCGATCGTCTGGCCGACCGGCACGACGTCGCCGATCTTCGCCGTCACGCCGCCGAGGATGCCGTCGGCCTGCGCCTCGACCTCGACCACCGCCTTGTCGGTCTCGACCTCGAGGAGCATCTCGCCCTTGGCGACCTTCTCGCCTTCCTTCTTCTTCCAGGAGACCAGCTTGCCGGTCTCTTGAGCCATCTCGAGCGCCGGCATGACGATGCTAACGGCCATAGGTGTAGGTGCGGGAAACGTGAAAATTGATGAGGGCTAAGGGCCAAGGGCTGAACGCAGGGATGAAGAGCTGACGCCAACAGGCATGTTCAGCCCTCAGCCCTCAGCCCTCAGCCTTCAGCCCTCAGCCCTCAGCTGGTCAGCCCTTCGCCACTTACCGAGCCCCGACGCTCTCCTGCTTCGCGCTCGCCGCGATCATGTCGATCACGTCTTTGCTCGGCGGCGCCTCGAGCTCGCGGCCGGTCGGCAGCGTGCCGCCGACGGTGACATAGGGCGCGCCGCAGACGAGGAGCTCTTCCGCCGGGAAGCGGGTGATCACTTCGTGCCCGGTCGGCGTGACGACGACTTCCTCCTCGATGCGCGCCGCGCTCCAGCCGTCCTTCGATGGCCAGAAGGTCTCGAGCGCGAACACCATCCCCGGCTTGATCTCGTGCGGGTGATCGAGCGACACGAGACGGCTGATCATCGGTTTCTCCCAGATCGCGAGGCCGATGCCATGCCCCATCTGCAGCGCGAACGCGGCTTCTTCGTTCGGGAAGCCGAACTCCTGCGCCTTCGGCCACACGGCCGCGATCTCCGACGTCGTCCGTCCCGGACGCACGAGCTCGATCGCCGCATCGAGATAATCGCGGCAGCGCTTGTACGCATCCTTCAGCGCGTGCGACGCGGATCCGATCGCGAAGCAGCGGTAATAGCAGGTGCGATACCCCATGTAGGAATGGAGGATGTCGTAGTAGACCGGATCGCCGGGACGGAGCATGCGATCGGAGAACACGTGCGGATGCGGGCTGCAGCGCTCACCGGAGATCGCGTTGACGCCTTCGACGTACTCCGATCCGAGGTCGTAGAGACGCTTGGCGACGATGCCGACGGCTTCGTTCTCGCGGAGGCCGGGGCGCATCGCGACGTAGAGATCGTGATACGCGGCGTCGACCATCGCCGCGGAATGCGTGAGCAGCGAGATCTCGTCCTGCGTCTTGATCTCGCGCGCGTCGGACATCAGCTGCTGGCCGTCGACGACCTTCAGCCCCTGCTGCTGCAGCGCGAACAGCACCGGCAGCTCGACGACATCGACGCCGACCGGCTCGTTGTGGAGGCCGCGCTTCTCGAGCTCGAGCTTGATCTTCTTCGCCACTTCCTCGGCGCGCCCCATCTCGGGCGACATCGCGCCGCGCATCAGCGGAATCCCGGCGCGCGACCGCTCGCCGAGCCAGTCGCAATTGAGCTGATGATGCTTCGCCGCCGATCCGAAGTCCCAGAGGATCGGCTCGTCGTTCTGCGCCAGCAGCGTGAAGCGGCTGATCTTGTCCTGCGCCCACGTGCCGATATGCGTCGCGGTGATGTAGCGGACGTTGTTCATGTCGAAGCAGAGCACCGAGCCCATCTCCGACTTCGCGAGCAAGCTCTTGACGCGGTCGAGACGCTCCTTGCGCAGCCGATCGAAATCGATGCGCCGCTCCCAATCCACCGCCATCGTGCCGTAGGTTTTTATGGCCATTGCTGTTTCTCCCCAGTCAGGCTGCGGGCTCCGGGCTCCACGCTACAGGCACTTGGAGTCTGACCCCATCATCGTCCACACAACTTCGTCGCGAGCTCCACGAGCTGCGGTTCGGTCGGCACGGTCGCGTCCTCGAGCGGCGGCGAGAACGGAATCGGCACGTGCATCGCGCACAGCCGCGTCACCGGCGCATCGAGATGATAGAACGCGCCCTGCGACACGACCGCCGACAGCTCGGCGCCGACGCCGTAGCGTCCGTAGCCTTCGTCCATCACGATGCAGCGCGAGGTCTTCTTGACCGATTCGATGAGCGTCCGCTCGTCGAGCGGCCACATCGTCCGCGGATCGACGACTTCGGCGCTGATGCCGACCTCTTCGAGCTTGGTCGCGGCGCCGAGCGCGACCTGCACCATGCTGCTGGTCGCGATCAGCGTGATGTCGCGCCCTTCGCGCTTCACGTCGGCGACGCCGAGCGGCACGGTGTAATCGCCCTCGGGCACCGGTCCTTTGACCTTGCGATAGCTGATCTTGTGCTCGAAGATCACGACCGGGTTGTCGTCGCGGACCGCCGCCTTGAACAGTCCCTTCGCGTCGTACGGCGTCGACGGCACCACGACCTTCAGTCCGGGCACGTGCGCTGGCCACGCGTGCAGCGATTGCGAATGCTGCGCGGCCGAGCGGCGCGTCGCGCCCATCGTGCAGCGGAACACGATCGGCACCTTCCAGTGGCCGCCCGACATGTAGTGGATCTTCGCGGCCTGGTTGACGACCTGGTCCATGATCAGCGTCATGAAGTCGCCGAACATGATGTCGACGATCGGCCGCATGCCGGTCATCGCGGCGCCGACGCCGAGCCCGGCGAACCCCGGCTCCGAGATCGGCGTGTCGATGATGCGGTCGGTGCCGAATTCGTCGACCAGGCCGCTCAACACCTTGAAGGTCGTGCCCGCCTCGGCGACGTCTTCGCCCATCAGGATGACCGACGAATCGCGGCGCATCTCCTCGGCGATCGCTTCCTTGATCGCCTCGCCGAAGCTGATGTCCCGTACTGCGGTGGCGAGTTCAGGCATAAATGTCCTGGTCGACTTTTGAAGGATCGGGATAGGCCGCGTTGATCGCGAAGTCGACCGCCGCGTCCATTTCGGCGATCAGCTCCTGCTGCATCGCGTCGAGCGTCGCGCGATCCGCCACCCCGTTGGCCATCAGCCATTCGCCGTGCAGCCGCACCGGATCGCGGTTGGTGACCCACTCCTGCTCTTCCGCCTTCGGACGGTAGTAGGCGCGCGCGATGTCGCCGACGTGATGCCCGTGATAGCGATAGGTCAGGCACTGCAGGAATGCCGGACCGCCGCCGCTGCGCGCCCGCTCGATGAATTTCAGCGCCGCCGTGTAGACGTCGCGCACGTTCTGTCCGTCGATCGTCTCGGTCGCGATGCCGAACGCGCTCGCGCGCGCGACGACGTCGCCGGCCGTCGACTCCTTGAAATTCGTGTACTCGTTGTAGCCGTTGTTCTCGCAGACGAAGATCACCGGCAGGTTCCAGAGCTGCGCGAGGTTGAACTCCTCGTAGAGCAGCCCCTGGCCGAGCGCCCCTTCGCCGAAGAAGCAGACCGAGACCCGGCCGTTCTTCAGGTACTTCGACGAGAACGCCGCGCCGGTCGCGATGCCGGCGCTGCCGCCGACAATCGCGTTCGCGCCGAGGTTGCCGGTGGCGGGATCGGCGATGTGCATCGACCCGCCCTTGCCCTTGCAGTAGCCGGCTTCCTTGCCCAGCAGCTCGGCGAACATGCGATCGGGCGACGCGCCCTTGGCCAGACAATGGCCGTGGCCGCGGTGCGTGCTCGTCACGTAGTCGTCGCGCCGGAGCGATTCGCAGACGCCGACCGCGATCGCTTCCTCGCCGATGTAGAGATGCGCGAGCCCCGGCATCAGCGCGCGCGTGTACAGATCGTTGACGCGCTCTTCGAACAGACGGATCGCGACCATCTGCTTGTACAGATGAAGGAGCCGGTCGGCGCCAATGGCCGACGAGGCATCCGCGGCTTTCGTCGTCACACTCATGACTTCTGCACTCCTGCCATCCGCGCGAGCACGTCGAACACCGTCGCGAAGTCGCGATGAGCGAGCCCCATCGCGCGCGCGGCGGTGAGCATCTCGTTGCCGACGGCGGTCGTCGGCAGCGGCACGTCCAGCTGGCGCCCCATCTCGAGCGCGAGCTGCATGTCCTTCTGCATCATGTTGACGTCGAACCACGCCTCGGCGGGCATCTCGAGCACGAACGGACCGCGGTATTGGACCATCGGCGAGCCAATTACGCTGTGCGTCAGCACGTCGACCGCGACCTCGCGCGGAATTCCGCTCTTCTCCGCGAGCAGCACGCCTTCCGAAAACGCGAGCATCTGCGCCATCAGACTCAGGTTCGTGGCGATCTTCATCGAGAGCGCCAGGCCGTTGCCACCGACATGCGTCACGCGCGGTCCGACATCGTCGAGCAGCGGCTTGGCGCGCGCGAAGGCGCGCGCGTCGCCGCCCACCATCACCGACAGCTTGCCCTGTTGAAGCGTAATCACGCTGCCCGAGACCGGAGCGTCGACCATGTCGGCGCCCTTGGCTCGGACCTTTTCGGCGAGAGCACGGCTGACGGCCGGGCTGACCGTGCTCATGTCGATCAGCAGCTTATCAGCCGACAAACCTGCGAGCAATCCGTCCGGTCCGCTCGCGACAGCGTCGAGGGCGGCGGAATTGGTCACCATCACAAAGGTCGCCTCGGCCGCCGCCGCGACCTCGCGCGGTGAATCGGCCCACCGCATCCCCTTGTCGATCAGCCGCTGCGCTTTGGACTTCGTCCGGTTGTAGCCGGTGACGGTATGCCCTTTCGACATCAGCCGCTCGGCCATCAGGCCGCCCATCGCGCCGAGGCCGACGTATCCGAGATGAGCCATACGTGATCGTAAAGGATCGGGGAAATTGGGAATTGGGAATTAGGAATTGGGAATTCCGGATCAAAGACAGGGGCTCGGGTGGGTCTGAAACGAAAAAGGGCTAGGGCCGAGTACGCGCCGAGTCGCCTCGACCGTCCCTGACCTTAGCCCTTGCAAACAATCGCAGACCTACGCGCGTGCCGTCCGGCTATTTGCCAATCCCCAACCCCTCATCCCCGCGCCGCGATTTCTCATGCCGCGGGTTCCGTGGCCTTCTGAATCTTGTCCTTGTTCTTCGCGACGAACTGATCGAAGTTCTGCACCTGAGGATTCAGCTGCTTGGTGACGTCGGAGCTGCGCGCGCCGAGCACCTCCTTCTCGAAGTCGCGATACACCTGGAACATGTTCCCCATCTCGTCGGCGCCGGGGAACCCGAAGCCGCGATAGACGTCGGCGTCGACGGCGTTGTACTTCACCGAGGGCAGGCCGAGCCCCTTCGCGAGCTTCTCGCTCATCTCCTGCAGCGTCAGGTTCTCGCCGACGATGCCGACGGTCTTGCCGATGTACTGCGAGCCGGCCTTGAAGATCCCGTAGGCGACCTTGCCGATGTCCTCGGCCGCGATCCCCGCGAGCTTGCTCGTCCCCATCGGGAACGTCCAGGCGTAGGCGCCGCTGTCGTCTTTCTTCGGCGCGAGCCCGAACATGTAGAGGTTGTCCCAGTAGAACGACGTCCGCAGCAGCGTGACCGGCAGTCCCTGGAAATAGGCGTCGGCCTCCGCCTTCGCGTCGAAGTGCGGCACGCGGTATTTTTCCTGGAGCATCGGCATCCGCTTGTCGTCGGCGCTCATCAGCGTGCGCGTGTCCTCGAGCGTCGACCAGATGACGTGTTGGACGCCCGCCGCCTTCGCGGCCTCGGCGACGTTCTTCGCCTGCGCCTTTTCTTTCTCGCCCGAGAAGTGCTCCCAGAAATTCGTGACGGCATAGACACCGTACGCGCCGGCGAACGCCTTCTTCAAGCTCTCGACGTCGTCGAGATCGGCGGAGACGACCTCGCCGCCGCGCGCCGCAATCGTCTTGGCCTTGTCTTTCCCCGTATCGCGCGTGATGGCGCGCACGGCGAAGCCGCCGTTCGGGTCGTTCAGGATCGCGTTGACGAGCCCGCCGCCCTGCGATCCGGTTGCTCCAACCACCGCAATGATCTTCTTGTCAGCCATGTTTGTGCCCTCTCGAAAGAGCAAAGCGCTGAGTGCTGAGGGCTGTTGACCAGCCCGGGGCCACTTCGACCTCAGCCTTCAGCTCTCAGCCCTAAGTCCTCGTCCTCAAGCCCTCAGCTGTCCTACTTGACGCCCATCAGCTCGTTGCGTACGAGCCGCGCGCCGTCGGCCAACGCCTTGAGCTTCATCTTCGCGACCATTCGCGGCAGCGGTTTCATGCCGCAGTCGGTGCTCAGGTAGAGCTTCTCCGGCGGCACGACCTCGAGCACTTTCCGGATCCGCTTCGCCACCGTCTGCGGCGACTCGACCATCATCGTCCGGATGTCGAGGATGCCGACCTGCAGCTCCGTATCCTTCGGCAGGTTCTTCATGAAATCGATCCCGGCCATGTCGCGGTTGGCATAGTCGAGCACGAACTGATCGATCCCGGCGGTATCCCAGAAGTACGGCAGCACCGTCTGATAGCCTTCAGGGAAGCTGGCGCTGAGAATGTCGTTGCCCCAGGCGTTGCCGAAGCAGAAGTGCCAGCCGATCTTGGCATCGACGCCGTCGCAGCACTGCTCGATGCACTCGCGAATCCACTTGTAGTCGTTCTTGTCGCCGGTGAAGAGCGGCATCCATGCGCCGAGGTCCTCGATCTGCAGATACTTGGCGCCCGCGGCGACCAGCTCCTTCATTTCCGCGTTGAAGATCGGTGCGAGCGCCATGCTGATGTCTTTGGCGTTCTTGTAGTGCTTGAAGTGGACGTGCCACGCGAGGTTGATCGGCCCGGCGCCGACCGAGACCTTGATCGGTTTGGTGGTGTGCTTCGCGGCGATCTTGTAGAGATCCGCCAGCCGAATCGGCCCGCGGCTGACCGGCCCGCTGTTGACGACGCCGCCCCAGTCGGCGAGCAGTTCGACGGTGCTGGTCCGCTCGACCGCGGCCACTTCCGACGGGTGGGCTTCCTTCGCGGGCTCGAAACCCGGAATCCGCTCGTACATGTACCAACAGAACGAGCCGATGACGCCGACGTAGTCGTCGTACCACATGTTGCCGTCGGTCACGATGTCGAGACCGGCTTCTTCTTGATCGCGCACCACGGTCGCGACCGCGTCGTTGTAGACCTCCTCGTGCTCGACTTCCTTGAACGCCACGCGAATGTCGCGGCCCAGCAGCTGATGTTTGAACCAGTGCGGCCGCGGATACGAGCCGACCATGGTCGTCGGAAGAAGGGTGTCGACCAGCTTCGTTGTCATTCAGATCCTCTGTTCTTGGGTGTGAAGAACCCGACCGGGCGGATCAGGTGCTCGAAACCTGCGAATGCTATCTCATGCCGAACGGCAGCGTCAACGCCGCGAAGGCCGTGAAGACGGCGTGGCCGCTGTGTTTGCCGCGGCGAAAAACGCCCGTTACACTGGTGGTCGGTCGTGCGCCGCGCGCGGACGACCAATCCCACTGCACTCGATGACCCGAGGAACCATCACGACGCGTTTCGTGTGGCTGTACGCCCCGCTCGTCGCGGCATCGCTGACCATCGCGGCGGGCGCGACGCTCGTCGCGCGCACGCCTGCGCCACGGTCGCCCGTACATGGGCCAGCCGTCGCGGCGTTCGACGGGATCGGCACGCTCAATCCGGCCGTGTTGGACCTGGCGCTCGGCGCGGCCACCTGCGCCGTTCGCGCCGGGATCGTCGACGCGCCGTCGACCTTGACAGTGATCGACTATTCAAAGCCGTCAACCGCCAAGCGTTTCTGGCTCTTCGATCTGCGTGCGCACCATCTGCTCTACGAAGCGCTGGTCTCGCATGGACAGGGGAGCGGAGGCAATCTCGCGACGCTCTTCTCGAACGAACCGGAGACGCATCGCTCGAGCCTCGGCCTGTTCGTCACCGAGGACACCTACATCGGCAAGAACGGCTATTCGCTGCGCCTGAACGGACTCGACGTCGGCTTCAACGACCGCGCGCGCGAGCGCGCCATCGTGATCCACGGCGCGCCCTACGTCAGTGAGGCGGTCGCGCTCAAACAGGGACGACTCGGCCGCAGTTGGGGCTGTCCGGCGCTCGATGCCCACATCGCGCGGCCGGTCATCGATTCGATGAAGGGTGGCGGCTTGCTGTTCGCGTATTACCCGGACGGCGAGTGGCTGCGCGCATCCAAGTACCTGGGCGGGTGCGGCGCAGCCAACTGACCGGTTCTTTCCTTTTCTACTTCGCTCTTTTCCCCACTGTGAGCCGGTCGCGGACCTGATGCACTCCGTCCGTGCTGCGGGCCACGCGTACCGCTTCCGCTCGCTCCGCCGCGCTCGCGACGCTTCCCGTGAGCGTGACGACGTGATCGGTCGTGTCGACGCTGATGTCGGACGCCGTGATCTTGTCGTTGCCGATGAACCTCGACTTGATCGCCGTGGTGATCGCGGCGTCGGTCACCGCTTCCGCGCCCGCGGTGGCCGCATTCTTCGCCTTGTCGGCGCCTTCGCGCGCGAGGTTGGCTGTGTCGCGGCCGAGGTCTTTCGCGGCCTCGCCGGTCTTCTTCCCGAACTCGGCCGCACTATCGCCGAGGTCGCGAGCCCGATCCTCGAGCGTTCCCGACGTCGGCGCCGCCGGCGGCGTCACGCGCAGGTTGTTGACGACGTCCTTCACCCCGTCGGTTTCGCGCGCCAGCAGCGCCGCGCGATCTTTCGCGATGTCGCTATCGACTTCACCCGACAGTGTCACGACATGGTCTTTGGTATCGACGTCGATCTGCCGGGCTTTGACGATACTGTCGGTCGCGAACTTCGTCTTGACGTTGGTCGTCACCCCGGCATCGCTTTGAGCGCATCCGACGGCAAAGATCGCGACCACCGCCGACCCCAACAGCGCGATTAGTGATCTCCTCATCAGTTCCTCCGAAAAAGTAAGTCTCGGCGGAACCGCAAGAGCAGTTCGTGTGCCAGCGCGCGACATCCGAAACGGCGACGCTCGCACGACGCAGTCGAGGTCAAGGTACTCCGATCGCCGTCCCGCTGAGTCAACCGTCCGAGCTCACATTCAGGACCGATGTGCCCGGCCTGACGAAAAACTCGCCCCATGTGGCAGGCCCGCCCCCAGTGCCAGCGAGCAGGAGGTCGCCGTTCCCGGGTGAGCACTCCCGGGTCGCTCACTGGATGATGACGGATGCCTCGTTGGAGGGCCCGCTCGTCCCGCAGGCGTTCTTCGATCGCACCCGAACGAAGTATGTCCCGGGTGCCACGCCAAACGCCGTGAACGTCGTCGCCGCGGAGCCCAGATCGCTCGTCGCGAGGTTCGCGGATCCTGCCGTTGTTCCGGCTTCGAGCACATAGGATGTCGCTCCCGCAGAGGCCATCCACGCCAGCGTCACCGCCGATCCCGTCACGCTCCGCGTCAGCCCCGTGGGGACCGCCGGCAGCGGACACGCACTCGTGACAATCACGACGCTCTCGTTCGAAGGGGGACTGATGCCACCCGCGGACACGGCCCGGACGCGGACGAAGTACGTGCCGGCGGCGACGTTGACCGCTGTGTATGTGGTCGCGATGCTGCCGGTGTCGAAGTTCGCCAGATCGGAGCGTCCGGGCGCTGAGCCGGCTTCGATGATGTAGCTCGCAATCGAACCCGAGCCCGCCGTCCACGAGAGTGTGATTGTCGTTCCCGTCACGCTTGCGACGAGCGCGCCGGGAGCACCAGGCGGCGCCGCCGTCCCCAAGACGATTTCGTTGGACGGCAGACTCACGCCGGCTCCATTCGCGGCGCGCACTCGAACGAACACGGGACTCTGAATGGACACCGAGGCCGAGAACGTGGTCGCAATCGTTCCGGTCGAAAAGTTCGCCAGATCCGTGCTGTGGGTGAGCGAGCCGGCTTCAATCACGTACTCCGTCGCCGAACTGCCGCCGGATCCGGGCGCCCACGCCAACGTCAGTGTGGACCCCGCGTAGGTGAACGTGAGACTGGCCGGCGGCGCGGGTGTGCCAGGCAGCGCACTGAACGGCGCGATGAAGATGTCGTGCGTCCCGTTCGTATCGCCGCCGACCAGCGTGAGTGGCGACTCGAACGCGATGACGTTCCCACCGGCCGTCACGCGGGCCACGTACTCGATCGGCGCAACCGTGCTGAACTGACCAGTGGACCGATCGAAGACCTCGGCATAGAAGACGTCGTTGTAAAACCGGCCGTACGAGATGACTTGTCCATCGGGACTGATCGTCGGTTCCCACACGCCACCGAGCGTCGAGAATGGCAGCAGACTCACCGTCTGGTTGCTGACGCGATCACGTAGGAAGAGTCCATCGCTGATGCCGCCGCCACCCTGGCCGACCAATTGATTGAACGTCAGGAAACGACCGTCCGCGCTCAGGGAAGGACTGTTCGCCCCGAGCACCTCGTCGCGGACGCCGATCGACTCGAGCGTCGTGTGGCCGGTCACTCGATCACGCACGAAAATGTGCAACGTCGAACCGGACACCCCCGGCACGAGATTGTTACCGAGGGACGTGAACGCGACGTAGCGGCCATCGCCGCTGATGGCCGGAGCCTGGCTGTCCGCGCTGCTCTCTCTCCCGTCCGACGCGACGCTGTCTCTGGTCGTCAACCCGGTCTGGACGTCGTGAGTGAACACATCAGTCGCCGAATTCGTGTCGCCGGGCACGAGGTTCGTGGCGAAGGAGGTGAACGAGACGAATCGTCCGTTTGCGCTGAACGCATAACCGCCAAACGCCCCCGAATTGTTCGCCGGACTTCCATTGGACGAGACGCTGGCGATGAAGGTCAGGCCCAGTTGGCGGTCGCGAACGTAGATCTGCGGGGTGGTGACGACACCCGCCAGGAGATTCGTGGCGCGCGAGAGGAATGCCACGTAGCGGCCATCTGTGCTGATCGCGGGCTGGATGCACTCGGCGTTCGCCTGCTGCCCCGCGGAGCCGAGGCTCTCTCGCGTGGTCACGCCCGTCAGCCGGTCGCGCACGAACACGTCGCGGACGTTGTTGGTGTCGCCGGGCACGAGGTTGGTGGCGTCTGACGAAAACACGACAAAACGGCCGTCGCTGCTCAAGGCAGCGTCAGTGCTGAACGCATTCGCCTGCGCGCCATCGCTCGCCACATTGACACGTTGAATCCCAACCGCGGCGGACGTCTGGACCGCCGCGTCGGCGACAGCAGTCGGTCGGAGAGTCGCGGACGCCGAGGGGAGTATCGGCCCGACGCGCGCATCGGCGGATGGCAGGATCGGCCCGATGGTTGGCGATTGGGTCGTGACCGGACCTGACAATCGCGCAGCCATCAACTGCACGGCCACTACTGCAAGCAGCCAATATCCGAGGGTGGTGCCGTGACGTAGCGTCCGCATACCGACTCCGGTTCCCCCGGTTCATAAGACTTCCGCAGATGGACACCGAGAAGCACGCATCTGGGAATTCACAATCCGGTACCGAAAAACAGACCGTGTCGGACCGTTCCGCCGCGGTCCGTCACGGGACGATGACGGATGCCTCGTTGGACGGACCGCTCGTCCCGCAGGCGTTCTTCGATCGCACCCGAACGAAGTATGTCCCAGGTGCCACGCCAGACGCCGTGAACGTCGTCGCCGCGGAGCCCAGATCGCTGGTCGCGAGATTCGCGGATCCTGGCGCTGTTCCGGCTTCGAGGACGTAGGACGTCGCTCCCGCGGCGGCCGTCCAGGCCAGCGTAACTGTTGATCCGCTCACGCTTCGCGTCAATCCCGTGGGGACCGCCGGCAGCGGACATGGGCTCGTGACGATTACGACAACCTCGTTCGAGGGCGGACTGAGACCACCCCCTGACGCGGCGCGGACGCGGACGAAGTACGTGCCGGCGGGCACACCGGTCGCCGTGTAAGTCAGTGCGAAGCTGCCGGTGTTGAAGTTCGCGAGGTCGGTGAGGCCGGACGCCGAACCGGCTTCAATGGTGTAGCTCGTGACCGTGCCGGATGTCGGCGCCTGCCAGGCGAGCGTCACCGTCGATCCCGCAGCGAGCCCGACCAGCCCAATCGGCACACCCAACAGCGCGCCGGGCGAAGCGGGCAACGTGACCTCATTGGACGACATGCTCAGTCCACAGGCATTGGTTGCCCGAACGCGCACGAAATAGGCAGGCGTACCTGTAACGGTCGCCGAGAAACTCGTCGCGGTCGAACCCGTCGAGAACGTGGTGACATCGATCTGGTCTGGGCCCGTTCCCGCCTCGATGACGTAGTCCGTAGGCGCCGGGCCGCTCTGCGCGGCTCTCCACGTCAACGTCACCGTTTCTCCGTTGCGCGCAACCGCCAGATTGGTCGGACGGAGCGGGGCTTGGCCGACTGGTGCCATGAAGATATCGTGGGTGCCGTTGGTGTCGCCGGGCACGAGCAGATCCTCCGACGCAAATGCAATCACACCGGCGGCAACCTGCGTGGTCTCAGAGGCAACGGCCACCACCGTGAACAGCGAGGTGGACGTATCGTAGACGGACAGTTCGGATCGTGACGAGGCGACGCGCTTCCGGATATACGAGAGATATCGCCCGTCGGCACTGAGCTGCGGGGCGCCTCCGACGCCGGCCGTCGGTCGATCCACCTCCAACCCATTGCCGAACACCAGGTCGGTCCGCCAATCAATCAGGTGTAACGCGGCGCCGAAAGGCACCGCGACGAGACGGCCGTCGCCGCTGATCGCAGGTTGCAGGTCGGGAGCCCGGTCGACGACGTTCGACTCGAATACCGCTTGGCCGAGCACCCGATCGCGGACGTACGCACGCAAAAACTGACTTCTGAAGTTGGTCGCGCCGAACGGTCTTCCAATAAAGACAAGGTAACGCCCATCGCTGCTGAGCGCGGACGCTTGGCCGAATAAGCTCACGCCGCCAGAAAAAGCGAGCACACTCTCGACCGACGTCGTTCCCGACGCGCGGTCACGAGTGAAGACATCGGGAAGCCCGTCGGTGTCACCGGCGACGAGATTCGTGGCCTCCGAGGTGAACGAGACGAACCGCCCGTCCGCACTGATCGAAGTTGAATTCGAGAATCTGGAAAACTCCGTAGCGGTCGAATTCCCTGGGATTCCGCTCGTCGACACGCTGGCCAGCGTCGTCACCCCGAGCAGCCGATCGCGGACATATACCTGCGCCCCGGACGCACCAGGCACGAGGGTGCTGGTCTGCCGGCAGGAAAAAGCCACGAACCGGCCGTCTCCGCTGATCGATGGAAAGTAGCAGTCGCCATCGGCCTGCGCGCCGGCGCTGCTGACACTCTCCCGCGTTGTGATCCTGGTGGAGCGATCATAAACAAAGATGTCGCGGTGACCGTTCGTGTCGTTGGCGACGAGGTTCGTCGCGTCCGACGCGTACGCCACGAACTGTCCGTTCGCGCTGAGCGCGGGCGACTCGCTGTACGCATTCGCTTGCGCGCCATCGCTCGCCACATTGACACGTTGAATCCCAACGGCGGCGGACGTCTGGACCGCCGCGTCGGCGACAGCAGTCGGTCGGAGAGTCGCGGACGCCGAGGGGAGTATCGGCCCGACGCGCGCGTCGGCGGATGGCAAGATCGGCCCGACAGTCGCCGATTGCGCCGCGACATGACCGGTCAGCTGTCCGCCCGCCAGCTGCGCCACGAGCACGACAAACAGTCCTCCTCGGACGACGGTGTTGCCCTGTCGCATTCCTGATTCCTGATTTTAGATTTCCAGATCTCTTACGTCGGCCGATACGCCTGCCGTGCGACGTCGGAGATCGGCGCAGGCGCGACGGTCGCGCGAATCTCCGCCTGCGAGTGGCGCTCGACCGTCGGCTTCGACGACCCGCCGCCCTCCTCTCCCCACACGACCGTGACTTCGCTTCCCTCGCCGACCGCCGCATCGACGATCCCGAGCGAGAGCATCGCGCGCTGGTTGTAGCTGAAGCCGGTGTAGGTCGAGAGGCCGACCTGTGTGCCGCCCTTCATGACCCTGTCGTAGGGAAGCGACGCGTAATTGGCGAGTGGCAGATCGACGTACTTGTTGTGGCGGCCGTCGCGCATGAAAAGCGTGCCGAACACCCGCGTCAAGTCGTCGCCGTTCCACAGCAGCGTGACCTTCCGCCGGCGCGGCGCGGCGCCGAACGCACGCACGCTCTCGCTGCCGATGAAGTCGTGATCGAATTTCACGAATTGCCCGTAGCCGAGATCGAAGGGCGTCAAATAGTAGTCGGCGATGTCGTCGGAATAGAAGCTGCCGCCGAGCGACGCCATTGCTTCGTAGCTCTTGGCCGTGAGCCACTGCCGGTACGGCTCGAGCTCTTTGGTCGAATAGATCGCCGGCAGCGGCGACGGAATCCATCCCGACTCGAGGCAGGTCGTCGGATACGCGCGCGCGCCGACCTGCCGCAATCCGAATTCACGCCCGGCCTCGACGATCGCGTTCCGCACCGCGTCGCCCTGATCCCACGGACCGAAGATCTCCCAGCCCGGCTGCCCGACCATACCGTGGCGCAGCGCGCGCACCTCGTGGCCGGCGATCGTCAGCGCCCCCATGTTGAAGAACTTGATGTCCGGCGTCGCCGAGCCGGTCGCTTTCTCCATCACCTTCTGCGCATGCGGACCCTGGATCTGATAGCGATAGACCTTGCGGCGGCCCTGATTGACGAACGACCGCTCGTCGCGCTCGCACGTGACGTTGTAGCCGCCCATGTCCGCGTGGAACTGCACCCAATTCCCCGCCGGCGGCCGGCCGACGAGATTCAATTTGTTCTCGGCGAGGTAGAAGAGGATCGCGTCGCCGATCACGTGTCCCTGGTAGTTGCACGCGATGAACTGTTTCGCCTGATTGACCTTGAAGTGCTTGAAGCTGTTCACGCCGAGATCGGAGAGCAGCTTCACCGCATCCGGACCTTCGAGGTAGACGTCGGTCATGTGATGCGACTGATCGAGCAGCGCGCAGCTCTCCTGCCATGCGCGCTGTTCGTCGCGCCAGTTCGTGAACTCGGGGCGAACCACCGGAAAAGCGTACGGACCGGTCTGCGAATGTCGCAGAAGCTTGACCGCACTTCCGGCCGACTGGATCACATCTTCGAGCGTCTTCTCAGTCATGTCGAACGGTCTCTCCTCAGGTGAGCCGTCACAGGCTCGGGCTACGGGGCTCCCGCGGTCGGGCTCCAGTCGACGGCTCGGGCTACGCGCTAATGCGCGATGGCGGGCGCGGGCACCGAGGTGGTGCGCCGCATCACCCAGTGAAGCGAGAACATCACCGCGGCGGAAATCAGCGCCGGCACGGCGGCCAGATAGAACAGGTTGGTGATCGCCCATTCCGCGCTCATGAGTTGGCCGAACAGCCAAGGACCAAGAATCGCCCCCGCGCGTCCGACGCCCAATCCCCAGCCGATGCCGGTCGAGCGCAGGTAGGTCGGATAGTAAATGCCGGACAATGCATTCACCGTCGGCTGTCCGCCGACGATGCACGAGCCGGCGATGAAAACGACGACGACGAGGAACCAGAGCGGCAGTCCTGGCTGCCCGATCATCACGAGGCTCGCGCATGCCACGGCGAAGCAGGTCGTCAACACCGGCACGAACCCGAATCGGCCGATGAGCCACGTCAGCCAGAACGTTCCGAGCGTGCCGCCGACCTGCACCATCGTGCCGACGAGCACGGCGGTGGACGTCGAATAGCCCAACCGCGTCGCCACTCGAGGCATCCACCCCGAGAGCACGTAGAGGTTGAAGATGTTCATGAAGTTGATAATCCAGAGCAGCGCTGTCCCGAGCGCACGTCCTTCCTGGAAGAGATGCACCGCCGGCACCCCGGCTCGGTTCTCTTCGTGGACGACGAACTCGGTCGTCGGCGTCGTGCGAATCGTCGGGTCGACGCGCCTCAGCCACGCCGCCAGTTTCCCGAGATCCTTTTTGCGGAGCGCCATGAACTGCAGCGACTCGGGCAGCGCGAAGATCATCAGCACGGCGATGACGAGCGGGATCGAGCCACCGAAGTAGAAGACCGATCGCCAGCCGAACGCCGGAATCAGCCACGCCGACACGAAGCCGCCGAGCGCGGCGCCGGCCGTGAAGCCGACCGAGATACAGGCCATCAGCGCGACGCGCAGCCGCCGCGGACTGTACTCGCCAATCAGCGCGGTCGCGTTCGGCACGATCGTGCCGAGGCCGAGACCGGCGACGAAGCGCACCACGATCATCTCCGACGCCGACGTGACCATCCCGGTCACAATCGTCATCACGGCGAAATAGAATGTCGCCGCAATCAACACCGGACGACGGCCGATCTTGTCGGCGACCATCGTGAAAATCAGCGAGCCGACGAGGACGCCGAAGTTGCCGGCCGCGAGCATGTTACCGAGCGCGGAGTCCGGAATCTTCCATTCGCGGAAGAGCGACGGTCCGACGTAGCCGACCGCCTGCACGTCGAAGCCGTCCATGATCAGACAGGCCGCCGACAGCGCGAAGAGCACCACCTGCAAGCGTCCGACTTTCGCGCCGTCGATTACGTCGGCAATTCTGATCTCGTTGGCAGCCATCGCTTTGTCGATTCCAAGTTGTAAATTGTCGACTGCTACGTGCTTCTCCGCTGCGCGTCCCACCAGCCGCACGTGCCTGGAGCCAGCGAGTAATTCCCCTCGATCACCTGCACCGGCTCGCGCAGGCCGTCTGCCGCCGCCTTCAATCGCAGCTCGCGCGCCTCCGCGCGACGCTCGGGCGGCAGCCAATCGCGGTCGTGTCCCCAGAGGCTCGGTCCACACGTCATTTCCACCGGCGTATGCGCCGCCGGATCGATCGAGCGTCCCCCCCACCCGTACTCGACGAAGAACCCGGAAGGCGTGCGCGCGTAGAACGACGTCATGAAGTCGTTCGAATGCCGCCCGAGCGTCGTCGCGATCCGCCCTTCCTCACCGAGCGCCAGATCGTAGGCCTGTCCGACGTCGTCGAGCATGAACAGCTCCATCATCACGTGATGCACGCTGCTCTTGCCGGTCTCGATCACCGCGAAGCTGTGATGCCGCGGATTCAAATGAAAGAAGTAGGCCTTGAACGGACGCAGCGTGTAGTCGCTGAGACGGAACCCGAGCAGGTCCTGATAGAAGGGCAGCACCTGATCGATCCGCTCGACGTTCATCACGATGTGGCCCATCCCGAGCGGACCGGTACGAAAGCCTGAAATCGCGCGGCCCGGACGAAATGGATCCGACGCCGTCTCGGCGCCGTAGAACGCTTCGAGTGCATGCCCGGCCGGATCGCAGAAGCGAATCGCGCCGGTCACGCGGCGTTCTTCGACGGTCGCGCTCGGCAGCCGGCTGACACGAACAGCGGCCGACTCCAAACGCGCGGCAAGCCGGTCGAGCGCGGCGGCGTCGGCCACCTCCCATCCGAGAAACGCGGCGCCCTCACCTCCGTCGCCGTGCACGACGATGCGCTGACGGCGATCGTCCATGCGGAAGGCCAGCGTGGAGCGGCTGCGGTCGACCAGTTCCAGGCCGAGAAACTTGACGCCGTAGTCGACCCAATCGTCGACATCCCGCGCGCGAACGCCGACGTAGCCGAGCGACTGCAGTTCCATCGGCCGGCCGCTATCCCCACACATCCCGCGCCGTCTCGACGACGAGCTCGAGCTTGCGGCGCTCGTCGTCCATCGTGATCGGGTTCCCCATGAAATTGCTGGCGAATCCGCACTGCGGGCTGAGGCACAACTGATCGAGCGGCAGGTATTTCGCCGCCTCGTCGATCCGGCGCTTCAAGTCGTCGCGCGACTCGAGCACCGGCGTCTTCGTCGACACCAGGCCGAGCACGACGTGCTTCCCTTTCGGCACGTGCCGCAGCGGTTGAAAGTCGCCGGCGCGCGAGCTGTCGTACTCCATGAAGTAGCAGTGAATGCTGATGTTCCTGAAGACGATTTCGCTGACGTACTCGTAGCCGCCGCTCCCCATCCACTTGCCGCGGTTGTTGCCGCGGCACATGTGCATCCCGATGGTCATCCCGGCCGGCGCGCCGGCGGCAATCCGGTTCAGCACGCCGGCGTAGGTCTCGAGGATCGCCATCGGATCGTCGCCGCGCTGCCGCAGCGCCGCCTGCCCGTGCGGATCGCACAGCAGCGGCAGCGTCACGTCGTCGATCTGCACGTAGGTGCAGCCGAGCGCATGCAGCGCCTCGATTTCCTCGATCCAGATCTTGACCGCGTCGTCCCACATCTCCGAGAGATCGGGATAGACGGTCGCGTCGATCGCCGCGCGGCCGCCCCAGAAATGCAGCATCGACGGCGACGGCAGGCTGATCTTCGGCGTCCGCGTGGTCAGGCTCTTGAGATACGCGAAGTGGTCGGTGAAGATGCCGCCTTCGCGCTTGAGCTTTTTCGTCACCTGCACGATGTGACCGGGGAGCTTCTCGACGGTCGCGTCGTCTTGAAACGGCAGCGCCGCCGAGACCGTCTGCATCGATTCGATGAAGGTGATGTCGGTGCCCGACAGCGAGAGGACGAAATCCTGAAACCAGCTGCGGCGGCGGAACTCGCCGTCGGTGACCACCTGCAGACCGACATCCTCTTGCAGACGCACGGCGTCTCTGACGGCCGCGTCTTCGATCGCTTTCAGGCCCGCGTATCGCAGCGGACCGGTGGCGTGGCGATACTGATTGCCTTCCGCCTCGGCGCGCGCGCGCAAGAGCGGATCGGGTCGAAGCAGACTGCCGACGTGCTCGGCTCGAAAAGGAGGACCAGCGGTCACGGAGAGGACAATATCAGATTCTGACGCGGCGGCAATGACGCAGGCCGGGTCCAAGAGGACCCGGCCTACGTGCGACTGAAGACTGACCGCGACCGACGCTACCGAGTCGCCGGCGTCGCTTGATGCGTGACCGGCTCGAGCTTGAGCAGCGCGCCGTCGTTCTCGGCGGTCAGGACGTAGATCAGTCCGTCTGGCCCTTGCCGCACGTCGCGGACGCGGTTCTGCAGCTCTTTCAGCATCGACTCGCGGTGCAGCTCCTCCCACTTGTCGTTGAAGTCGATCCGCTCGAGATGTCCCGACCGCGGCACCTCGCCCTGGCGCATGCTGCCGACGAACACGTTGTTCTTCCACGTCGGAAACTTGTCGCCGGTGTAGAAGAGCAGCCCCGACGGCGCGATCGCCGGCACCCAGAAGACGATCGGCTGTTCCATACCCTCCGCGTAGAACTTGTCGTTGACGCGGGGGCCGAGATAGAAGCGTCCGGCGCTGACGATCGGCCAGCCGTAGTTCTTCCCAGGCTGGAGCAGGTTGATCTCGTCGCCGCCGTTCGGGCCGTTCTCGACCGACCAGATCGCGCCGGTGTCGGGCTGCACGGTGAGGCCGAGAATGTTGCGATGCCCAAGCGTGTAGATCTCCGGACGATAGCCGGCCTTGCCGACAAACGGGTTGTCGGAGGGCACGGTGCCGTCGTCTTTCAGACGCAGCACCTTCCCACCGAGATTGTTCGGATCCTGTGCCGCCACCGACGAACGGTCGGTGTAGGGCGGCTGCGGATCGCCGGCGCCGACGCTCATGTAGATCATCCCGTCCTTGCCGAAGATGATGCGCGAGGCGTTACCGGTCGCGACCGCCGAGAAGATGTCCTTGACGTCGACCAGCTTCGAGCCGTCCCACGTCGCACGCGCGAGCGTGATCGTTCCGGCGCCACCGCCGGGGCCCCGACCCGCACCGCCGCCTGCAGCCGCGCCCGCTGCCGCGCCGCCACGTGCGGCATTCGCACCACCGCCGGCATTGGCCGCTCCGGCCGCCGCACCGCGACCATCACCCCGGCCCTGCTGCGGAGCAGCGCATCGCCCGCTCGCGGGCAGATTGCCGGTCGTCCCCGCACCGCCCGCCGCCGGCTTGTGATACGTGATGTAGACGTAATGGTTGTCGCTGAACCGCGGATGCAGCTGAATGTCCATCAGGCCGGCGAGGCCGTTGGCTTGAATCGCCGGTAACCCGGCGACATGCTGCGCCTCGAGCGCACCGTTGTGCACGAGCCGCAGGCAGCCGCTTCGCTCGGTGACGAGGATGTCGCCGTTCGGCAGAAACGCCATGCTCCACGGCTGGTTGAACCCTTTGAGCGGCGTGATCTTGACGTCGTGCTGGATGCCGGTGTCGTAGACCATCGGGCCGTCGGGAATCGGCGGCGACGGCCAGTTGATCCCGGGCGGCGCCGTCGGCTGTCCGCGCCCGCCGACCTGCGCAGCCCCACCCGCCGCGCCTCGTCCGCCCTGCGCGCCGCCACCCTGCGCGTAGCCGATCGTCGTCGCCATGCCGATTGCCGCTGCTGCCACCAGCGGGACCGCGCTTCGCATGCTCATAGCCTCTCCAATTCCTAATTCCTAATTCCTAATTCCTAATTCCTAATTCCTAATTCCTAATTTCTGACCGCAGGCTCTATCTTCAGCAACGCTGCCTGATTCTCTTCCGTCAACACATACACGAGCCCGTCCGGTCCCATGCGCACGTCGCGGATCCGCTGATGCAGATCGCCGAGCAGCCACTCGCGGCGGAGCTCCTCGCCGGCGTCGTTGAGGACGATACGCTCGACGTGACCGGTGCCGACGACTTCACCGGTGCGCAATCCGCCGACGAAGACGTTGCCTTTCCACGCCGGAAACCGATCGCCGGTGTAGAACGCCATGCCGGTCGTCGCAATCGCCGGAATCCAGACCAGCCACGGCTCCTCGAGCCCCTCACGCCACGCATGCTCCGACACGCGCGGCCCGGTGTAGGTGCGGCCGTAGCTGACGAGCGGCCAGCCGTAATTCTTTCCGGGCTTGATGATGTTAATCTCGTCGCCGCCGTTCGGTCCCTGCTCCGATTCCCAGACCGCGCCGGTGATCGGATTGATCGCGAGCCCTTCCGGACTGCGATGACCGTACGAATAGACTTCCGGCGCAAAGCCGCTCTTGCCGACGAACGGATTGTCCGGCGGCACGGTGCCGTCTTCGGTGAGCCGCAGGATCGTGCCGACGTGATGCGACGGGTCCTGCGCGCGCGACTCCTGGCCGCGATCGCCAATCGTCCAATAGATCATGCCGTCGCGGCCGAAGGCGATTCGCGATCCATAGTTCGTCGTCGTCGTTGCCCAGGCGTCGGCGACGAAGATGTCCTTGACGTCGGTCAGCGTCTTCGCGTCGGCGTCGAGCGTGCCGCGGCCAAGGGCGGTCGTCGATCCCTTGTCGCCCGGCTTCGAGTAGGCGAAGTAGACGAAGCGGTTCTCGACGAATCGCGGATGGAGCGCGATGTCGAGCAGGCCGGCGAGGAATCCGGTCTGAATCTTCGGCAGACCGGCAACCGGCGTCGGATCGAGGACGCCGTTGCGCACGACGCGCAGGCGCCCGTCGCGCTCGCTGATCAGCAGGCTGCCGTCGGGCAGGAACGCGAGCCCCCATGGATGCGCGATTCCCTTGGTCACGACCGACACGTGAATCCGCAGGCCGCGCTCCGAGGTCGTGTAGTCCCACGGACCATCGCCGAGCGCGAATTGATTCTGCTGGGGCCCGCGTCCGCCCGCTTGTCCGCGGCCACCGCCGGCCGCGCCTTGCCCGCGTCCGCCGCCTTGCGGGTTGCCCGCCGGCGCCTGCTGTGCATCGCCGGACAGCGTCATGAGCAACGCGAGCGCCGCCACGCCGATCGGAACGGCCACGCGTCTCGCGAGAGAGCCGGGCATGAGACCTCCTGGAATTGGGTTGAGTATAGCGGCAGTTCCGGCCACGGAGTCACCGAGGCTTGTTGTATAGTTCCCGACGGTTTACACGGCTCCATGCGTGTTCCGTCCTTCGAGGAGGCTCACATCGATGCGAAGATTTTTGAAAACGCGCGCGGGCTGGCTGGCGGCGGCACCGCTTGCGCTCGCGGTGACGGCGTGCTCTCAGCCGCCGCCCCCGCCGGCGGCCGCGCCTGCCACGCCTGCCGCACCCGCACAGAGCCCGGCCGAGCGCGGCAAGGTGCTCGTGACCGTCGGCGGCTGCAACGACTGCCACACGACCAAGAAGCTTGGACCGAACGGCCCGGAGCCTGACATGAGCAAGATGCTCGCGGGACATCCAGAAGAGATCAAGGTGGCGGCGCCGTACAAGCCGGCCGCCGGCAGCGTCTGGGCCTATGCGACCACCGATACGTTGACGGCGTGGAGCGGTCCGTGGGGCGTCTCGTTCGCCGCGAACCTCACCCCCGACAAGAACACCGGGCTCGGCGGCGGCGTCTGGAGCGAAGAGACGTTCCTCAAGGCGCTCAAGACCGGCAAGCACATGGGGACCTCGCGCGACATCCTCCCGCCGATGCCGTGGCCGTGGTATTCGCAGCTGAGCGACGAGGACCTGAAGGCGATTTGGGCGTATCTCCAGACGATTCCCGCGGTGGCCAATCACGTGCCGGATCCGCTGCCTCCCGCCGGAGCGCCGCCCGCCGCGAAGTAGCGTCCGGCAAGCGCGTGATGCGCGGCGCCCGACTCGCGTGTCTCCTGTTGCTGATCGGCGCGGCGGCCGCACTCGTCGGCCCCGCGCCGGCGGCACAACGCGGCCGCGGCGCGCCGCTGCCGCAGGTCCGCATCCCCGATCCCGATCCCGGCCTTGCGGCGCTTGACGCTCGCGCGCGCGCGCAACGCGCCACCATCGGCGAGTTTCGCGTCCCTTACGATTTCCAGTTCACTGATCGCGTCGCCGCCAGCGGCATCACCTTCGTCGGCCGCATCGTCGAAGACGCCGGCATCTACTACAAGGCGGTGCACTACGACCACGGCACCGGCCTCGCCGCCGCGGACGTCGACGGCGACGGCCTGGTCGATCTCTATTTCGTCAACCAGGTCGGCGGCAACGAGCTCTACAAGAATCTTGGACACGGGCGATTCAGAAACATCACGAAAGAGGCAGGCGTCGCCGTCGCCGGCCGGATTGGGGTCACCGCGTCGTTCGCCGACATCGACAACGACGGCGATCAGGATCTCTTCGTCACGACGGTGCGTGAAGGCAACGTGCTCTTCGAGAACGACGGCCGGGGACACTTCAAGGACATCACGCACGCAGCCGGTGTCGAGCACGTCGGCCATTCCTCCGGCGCGACCTTCGTCGATTACGACAACGACGGCCTCGTCGATCTCTATCTCTGCAACGTCGGCCAGTACACGATCGACACCAGGCGGCCGACGAACGGATCCTTCGTCGGACTGGCGGACGCGTTCTCCGGCCACCTGCATCCCGAGCGCAGCGAGCGCCCGATCCTCTACAGAAATCTCGGCGGCGGGCGATTCCAGGACGTCACCGCCGACGTCGGGCTGGGCGACGCCGGCTGGAGCGGCGACGCGAGCTTCGCCGATCTGAACGGCGACGGCTTTCCCGATCTCTACGCGCTCAACATGCAGGGGTCGGATCACTACTTCGAGAACCAGGGCGGCACGCGCTTCGTCGACAAGACGGCCGAGCACTTTCCGCGCACGCCGTGGGGCGCGATGGGCATCAAGTTCTTCGACGCCGACAACGACGGCCGCCCCGATCTGCTGATCACCGACATGCACTCGGACATGAGCGTCGAGGTCGGTCCCGATCGCGAGAAGCAGAAGTCGACGATGCAATGGACCGCCGACTTCTTGCAGGGCGGCGCCGACCAGTACGTCTTCGGCAACGCCCTCTTCCACAATCTGGGCGGCGGGCGCTTCGAGGAGATCTCCGATCGCGCGAACGTCGAGAACTACTGGCCGTGGGGGCCGAGCGTCGGCGATCTGAACGCCGACGGCTGGCAGGATATCTTCATCGCCGCGTCGATGAACTATCCCTGGCGCTACGGCATCAATTCGGTGCTGCTCAACAACCGCGGCGAGAAGTTCCTCGACAGCGAGTTCCTGGTCGGCGTCGAGCCGCGGCGCGGCGGACGCACGCATGCGCCCTGGTTCGAGATCGACTGCTCACAACCAGAGATGGCGGCGCAGCAGGGGTGCCAGGGCCGGCGCGGCCGGATCACGGTGATGGGCACGCTCGGCACTCGCTCGTCGGTCGTCTTCGACATCGATGGCGACGGCGATCTCGACATCGTGACCAACGAGTTCAACGCCGCGCCGCAGCTGCTCGTCAACAACCTGACGGCGCGGCACGCGATCCACTGGATCGCCGTCGCGCTCAGCGGCTCGCGGTCGAATCGTAACGGCCTCGGCGCGGCGGTGCGCGTCACCGCCGGCGGCCGCACGCTGACGCAGTGGAACGACGGGAAGTCCGGGTACCTGTCGCAGAGCGTCTTGCCGCTCTACTTCGGCCTCGACGCGGCGACCGCCGTCGATCGGATCGAGGTCGACTGGCCATCGGGCCGGAAGCAAGTGATCACCGACCGGCCGCAGATCAACAGGACGGTGAAAATCGTCGAGCCGTAGAGAGCCGCCCTACACCCCTGCCGTCGTCTTCGGGACGACGAGATGAAACAGCTTCAGCGGCGCCGAGCCGCGATGCGCGATCTTCGCCGACTCGGAGGGGCCGAGATAGATGCCGGCGCCCTTGGCGACATCGTGGCTCTTCGCGTTGAGCGTGATCGTCCCTTCGCCGTCCATCAAGTAGATCAGCTGATGCGTGTTGGCGTCCGACACGGCGTCGAGCTGATCGCCGCTTTTCAGCCAGCGAAGCGTCCCGTGGACGTTTCTCGCGCCGCAAAGCGATTGGTTCAGCACCTCGGTGAATTCGCCGGCGCCGGGCGCCGCGACCTTCGGCAGCGCGTTCGTGTCGATGTATGTGTTCGGCATCGTGACCTCGCGCTAGCTCTGAACCCAGACGCCGCCGTCGACGCGGTTCCACCGCAGGTCCGCGTCGGTGCCATCGAGGATGTGCGTCTTGAAACGGTTCGGCGCCTGGAACTCGAAATAGAAGAGGGGCCCACCCGCCGAGCGCAGGCGGTGGCGTGTTTCCGGCGGGATGAACACCATCATGCCTGGGCCGACGCTGCGCGTCCCCTCCTCGGTCTCGACGGTGCCGTTCCCCTCGATGATGAAGTAGAAGTGCTCGCACACCTCGTGGTAGTGATAGGGAGACGATGCGCCGGCCTCGTAATTCATGACGCCGGCGAGCATGTCGTCCATGTTCGCCAGCTCCTTGTTGACGAAGAACGTTCGTTTCCTGCCCGGCACCTCCGAAATGAGATGCGGCAGTTGATCCTGCTGAAAGATGTAAGCCACGGCGCACTCCTCTTCGAGTGAGGTATAACTGTCACGCGTCGCGTCGAGTCGACGCACCATTCTATGCGGCTTTGTCGGTTCGGCAATGGACGCCTGGGCATCGTCGAAGGTCAGCTCGTACACGATGTGACGGAGGCGCTCGACACGCTCACCAGCTTTCGGCATCCCTTTCCACGTCATGACGTGCTGATCGAACAGCTCGACGCGCTGCGACCGCGCATCTGCGACTTGGCCGCGACCGCGCCGCCGCTGCCGCTCGAATCGGTCGTGCTCATGAGCCCGGTGGCGAATCCGGGAAAACTGATTGGCGCGCCGGCCAACTATCAGCGCCACTACGACGAGGTCGTGGCCGACGCCGAGCTCCATCACCAGCAGAGGGTCGCGTTCATTCACACCGCCGGACTGTTCCTGAAGGCGACGAGCTCCCTGATCGGTCCGGGCGAGCCGATTACCCTGCGCAAGCTCGATCGTCGGAACGACCACGAAGTCGAGCTCGCCTGCGTCATCGGCGCGCGCGCGAGTGATGTCTCGCGCGACGACGCGCTGGCCTATGTGGCCGGCTATTGCATCGGCCTCGACATCACGATTCGCGGCCCCGAAGAGCGCAGCCTCCGTAAGTCGGCCGACGGCTACAGCGTGCTCGGCCCATGGCTCGTCACGCCCGAGGAGCTTCCCGACCCCGGCGCGCTGGAGCTGACGCTCTCGGTCAACGGCATGCGTCGCCAACAATCGAATACACGCGAGCTGATCCTCGGCGTGGCCGAGCTGATCGAATACGCGTCGTCGTTCTACACCCTGTTCCCGGGTGACGTCATCTTCACCGGGACGCCGGAGGGGGTCGGACCGATTCGTCCGGGCGACGTCATCGAGGCGGCGATCGACGGCATCGGATCGATGACGGTGCAGGTCACATGAGTGCCGCCGGTCCGCTTGATCGGCGATCGCGGCGTTAACATGCGTCGCTGAAAGGCTGTCAGGAGGACAGGCATGGAGACCAAGGCGTTCTACACCAAGCCGCAGACGACGCCGGAACGCGAGGCCTTCAACCGCCGGCTCGGCGATCAGCATGCCGCGCCGCTGTGGAACGTGCTCGGCGAATTGGTCCCGCAGCGTCCGCATCCGGCGTGCGTGCCGGCGATCTGGCGCTACGAAGCGATGCGTCCGCTGCTGATGGAGGCGGGGCGCCTGATCACCGCGCGTGAAGCCGAACGGCGCGTCGTCATCCTCGACAATCCCGGAACGCCCGGGCAATCACGCATCACGCAAAGTCTGTATGCCGGTCTGCAGCTGATTCTCCCTGGGGAGATCGCGCCCACCCATCGTCACACGGCATCGGCGCTGCGGCTGGTCATCGAAGGCCGTGGCGCCTACACGGCCGTCGACGGCGAGCGGACGACGATGAAACCGGGCGATTTCATCTTGACGCCGTCGTGGACCTATCACGATCACGGGAATCCCGGCGATACGCCGGTCGTGTGGATGGACGGCCTCGACATCCCGACGGTCAACTTCTTCGACACCGGCTTCGCGGAGCATCATCCCGACGAGACGCAGCCGGTCGTCCGGCCGGAAGGCGACTCGCTCGCGCGCTTCGGCGCGACGATGCTGCCGGTCGAGTTCTCGCCGTCGCAGAAAGCGTCGCCGATGTTCACCTATCCGTACGGCCGCAGCCGCGAGACGATCGATCGTATGTCGCGCAGCGGACCGCTCGATCCCTGGCACGCGGTCAAAATGCAGTTCGTCAACCCGGCCACCGGCGGCTATCCGCTGCCGACGATCGCGGCCTTCCTGCAACTGATTCCGAAGGGATTCGCGACCGCAGCGGTCAGGACGACCGACGGCACCGTGTTCTACGCGGTCGAGGGACGCGGCGACACCCGCATCGGCGACACGACGCTCACCTGGCAGCCGCGCGACATCTTCGTCGCCCCGTCGTGGATGCCGGTGTCACACACCGCGCATGAAGAGGCCGTCCTCTTCAGTTTTTCCGATCGTCCGGTTCAAAAAGCACTGGGATTGTGGCGCGAAGAGAAGCTGCAAGCGTCTGAAGTGTGACGTGTGGAGTCGGCGCGACACGACTCGAGTCTGCTTGGCGGCGACGACAACCATCGGTGATCATCGTGAATCGCCAACGCTCGTCAATCGTTCGAATCCGAGGTGAGCGAGAGCACGGTGACGGTCCATCAACTCGACCCGCCACTGGGGGAACGGCCAGGCGAAGGGCACGAGCGGCTGTTGCCGGCACGAGGCGCAGTAGGGACGCTCGTCTGCGGCAAGTGCTTTCGTTTGTCTCTTGTATTCCCCGCGATCAGCGAATGCCGTGCGTGACAGCACCGCCAGGTTGGTGTTCACCACATCGGCGGCCGTCGTGTCGGCCTCCGGCGCGAAACGGCCGTACACCATCTGGCCCCACTCGGGAACCGGCATCAGGCAGCAAGGAAGCAAGCGCGTCGCGCCGTCCATCGTGATGTTGTCATAGAGCCACGCGCACGTCCCTGAGCCGCCGCGATCGTCTTCCTCCTTCCCATCGCGCCGGAACCGTTCGATCCAGGAGGTCGCGTACGCGGCCTCGATGTGAGTCGCCACATCGTCGGTGAGCATCGAGCTGCGCCATGTCGGCACGTCGACTTCCGCGGCATAAGGCCGGAAGCGATGCTCACCCTCGAAGGTGCTTTTGACCGGCCGCAACCCTCGTTTGACAACCGGCAGACCGAGACCGGCCGCCGCATTTCGCCACCACGAATCGCCGTCCCATCCCCAATCGCTCGGCGTCATCACCTTGACGGCATCGACACCGAGGCTCCGGGCGATCGTAAACACCTCGTCGAGCTGATGCTGATTGTGCTCGAACGTGAGGAACTGCCATGAGAGGTAGGGCCGCTCGGAACCGAGTCGCGCGCGGGCGGCGACCAGCGCGCGCACGTTGTCCAGCACGAGATCGAGCCGCCCGTTTATCCGGTAGCGCTCGTAGCTCTCCTGCGTCGTGCCGTCGATTGAGAGGATGAGCAGGTCGAGTCCCGAGCTCGCGATCGCGTCCGCATCGATCGGCAGGGAAAGATTCGTGGAGGCGGCGACGAACGACTGGTAGCTCCGGGCGAGCTTGACGAACGACGGAAAACGTTTGTTGAGGAGCGGCTCGCCGAAATTGTACAGCATGGTCGCGCAGGCCGTCGGCCCGAACCGCGACATGAACTCGTCGAAACGATCGATCGCGAGCGTGTTCTTCGGCCACGACGCCACAGCGGCCCATTTGTCACCGTGCAGGCAGCCAGGACAGGCCAGCTGACAGGCATTGGCCGGATCCACCATCAGCTGCGGCGGTCGCATCAACAGCACGCGCTTGCGTCGCTGAAGCTCGAACCGCCGAACGACAAGATTCGCGGCTTTGAACGCCAGCAGCTTGCTGTAGACGTCGTCGTGATAGGCATCGAGAAGCGAACGGTAGGCGGTCGATTGCCAGCCGTCGACCAATTTCAGGAAGGTCTCGGTCGACACGCCGGAACGAGGCCGTACCGCATCGAGGAGGTCGTCGAATTCAGGCCGGTCGCCGGGCGCCGGGGAAGCTGCCAATCGCAACACCTTTCCGCAGGTCTCGCAGCCGCCGAGGGGAACCGCTCAATGTTACCTGTTCCAACAAGGCGTCGGGTCCCAGCCCGAGGCGTCGCGCTGCTTCTTGAAGTTGTAGGTGCGCACGAACGGACCGGTCAGGTAGACAGGATCCTCGACGATGGCGGTCAGTGCCAGATATGAATCGTTTTGCTGACCCGTGAGCACGTTGAAGTGCTCGGTCAGCACCGCGTTGTCGCTGTAGGGCACGCCGTTCTTCCTCAGGTACCCCGCCTGCATGTTCGTCGTCGTCGCGCGCAGCGACCCGCTCTGCGACGTCCCGTTCTGCCTCAACGCGGGAACGAAGCCGGTGCCGCCGGTGTCGATCAACACGCGGCCGTTCACTTCCCACGCGGCCGTCGACGTCCCCTGCCCTGACGGTTGACTCTTGTCGCCCGCGCGCGGCAGGAACCGCAGCAGCCGTGTCTGCGTGCCGGCGTCGGTGTCGATCCTGAGTGTGTTCGGATCCTGCCACGTGATGTGCAGTCGTCCGGGACGTTGCATCACGCCGATCGCGCCGTAGGCCATGCACCGCCTGCCTTCGGACTCGTCCTTCGCCGGATCCCATGCGTTGGCGATCCGCTTCGCCTCGTTGTTCAGCGGCAGATACAAGATGTCGCCCTTCTGTGGCGACACGCGAAACCGCCATTCGTCGACGATCAGCGAGACCCAGTAGCCGGTGAGATCGATCGGCGCCACGGCCTGCGCCGACTGCGGTGCCGGCGCGGCGCCTCGGCCACCTTGCCCGGCCTGCGCGGCCACAGCCGCAGCGGTCGCCGTCACCATCGTCATCACGGCGCACGCACGTGTGAGCGCGTTCGCGCCTCGCCAACCGACGATCATCTCGAGCGCCTCATGCCGGGTCCAACAGGACCCGGCCTACGCGTTTCCTCGTTCGCAATCGACGATCTCCCGCTCGTAGGGCGGGTCCTTCTGGACCCGCCTCGTTACTTGTGCGGCGGCGCCGTCAGCCCCTTGTAGATCGCCTCGACGAACATGTCCGGCGTCCACGCCGGATCGGTGCCGAAGCGGCCGTCCCAATCCTCGGTCGGCTTCGCCGCGTTGATCTGCGCCAATGTCATGTTTCTCTTGACCATGTCCTGGACGCGATCCCGGATGATCGTGCACATGTCGCGGTAATAGGTGAGGTCGGCGAGATCGCCAATCCGCCCATGGCCGCCGACGAACATCGTGCCCCCTTCAGTGCGAAACTCGGCCACCGCCATGTCAACCATGCGGTTCAAGACCGCGAGCACGCCCTGAATGCTTCCGCCCTTGTCGGTGTCGATCATCGGGTACGCCGACATCCGGAACACGTCGCCGGTCGCGATCACGTCCGACTTCCGGAAGTGGACGATGCTATCGCTGTCGGTGGAGGCCGCGGCGGCGTGGTAGAGCACGATCCCCTCGCCGTTGAAGAAGTGACTGAGCTTCAGATGGTCGCCGAAGTAGCTCTCCGTCGGCTGCGCGGCGACGGGATACTTCGCCTGGACCATCCGCGTGACGAGATTCTCGTACGAAAGGATCGCCGCGCCCTCCGCGCTCGCGTCGATCTCACCGGCGACGTTTCCGCCCGTAAACGTCTTCCCCGCCGATCGCAGCGTCGCGTTGCCACCGACATGATCGGCGGCGAACGTCGTGTTCGCAATGTAACGGATCGGCTTGGGCGGCGGCGTGCGGTAGTAGGGCTCGAGC
>JADMIO011260351.1_pt1 | contig 36451 bp, 23 predicted proteins | sample 8958161 | NCBI WGS metagenome assembly JADMIO01 (sample SAMN16585339, study PRJNA669376) | soil metagenome | isolation source: Crop rotation soil | place: USA: Cullars Rotation, Alabama | collected 2011
CGCGACAACTTGTCCACGTGGAATTCTAAGCTTAGGATCCCAATGTGCTGGAAAGCCTCCAAGACCCAAGGCGTCGCGCTAGGCCCGCCTTGGATGGGGATTGTAGCTTGCGCACAGTGGTTGACGGCCGTCGCATGAACTCCCAAGCAAGGGTACGTCTCGTCGATCTCGGAAAGGGCTGGCTGGCCCAGGCTCGCCTGCCGGCCGAGGTCCGTGCCGTTCACGACCATGCCGAGCCGCGAGGGGGCGACGACCGGCGTGCCTCCGCGCGCCACGGCGTACGTCAGCGCGCCGGAAGGATCGGTCGCCACCGTAACAACCACCTGGCCGCCCGTGCTGCGGACGATCACGTTGGCGCGCCCCGGCGGGGCGGCGAGCAGCACGACGACGAGGTTGCCGAGAAGGGCGAATCGCCACGAGATGTACCGCATCATTTGGAAATCCCAGTTAGAACACACGCGCACGCCGGCTCGACTTCAGCGAGACAGAGTGCCGTCGAGCGTGACGGACTCGCCCGGCTTCATCGACAGCGGCAACGTCTTACCCGCGTAGCGCACTTGACATGCCGTCCCGGCGACGCTGCGGATGGCCGCCGCTTGGAGCCGCCCGCCTCGCCAGCTCAGGTCCACCTCGAACCCGCCGCGGGCGCGCAGGCCTTTCGCCGACCCGTCAGCCCACGCGTGCGGCAGCGCCGGCAGCACGTCGACGTAGTAGCGGTCCTCGCCCGGCGCGGCGGGGTCCACGTAGCGCTCCTGGCTCTGCAGCAGCATCTCGTCCACGCCGGAGACGAACCCGAAGTTCCCGTCGATCTGGAACGGCGGGTGGGCGTCGAACAGGTTCGCGTACGTCCCGCCCGCGCCGGCCATGATCGTCTTCTCTTGCTCGGTGAAGCGGAGCTGGTTGGCCATCAGGCGGCAGGCGTGGTCGCCGTCGTGCAGGCGGGCCCAGAAGTTGACCTTCCACGCCAGCGACCAACCGGTGCCGTCGTCGCCCCGCAACTCCAGCGTCTTGCGAGCCGCCGCGGCCAGGTCGGGCGTGCCCAGCGCGGAGATCTCGTGGCCGGGGTGAAGGCCGAACAGGTGCGAGACGTGGCGGTGGTGCGGGTCCTTGGAGTTCAGGTCCCAGTCGCCGCCCCACTCCTCGACCTGCCCCGCCTTGCCGACCTGGATGGGGCGGATGCGGTCGCGGGCCGCCTCGACCTTCTTGCGGAAGTCCTCATCGACGCCGAGGACGGCGGCGGCCTGGGCCGTGTTGGTCAGCAGGTCCCAGACGATGCTCTTGTCCATCGTCGCTCCCTCGCACACGGTCGATTTCATGCCCGAGTCGGTGATGAAGCTGTTCTCCGGCGAGGTCGACGGCGAGGTGATGAGCTTCCCGTCGGCCCCCTCGACAAGGTTGGCCAGCCAGAACGCGGCCGCGCCCTTCATCGTCGGGTAGACCGAGCGGAGGTAGTCCTTGTCCCGCGTGAACGCGTAGTGCTCGAAGAGGTGCTGGCACATCCAGCCGCTGCCGCCGAACCACACGCCCCACGGCATGCCCTTGCCGGGCGAGGTCCAGCCCCAGGCGTTCGTCGTGTAGCTGAGGACCCACCCGGGCGTGTCGGGGCCGAAGTAGGCCTTGGCCGTCCTTGCGCCCGGCCCCGCGAGGCCCTGGATGAGGCGGAGCATCGGCAGGTGCGTCTCGCTCAGGTTCGCCGGCTCGGCCGCCCAGTAGTTCATCTGGACGTTGATGTTCGTATGGTAGTCGCAGTTCCACGGCGGCTTCACGCCGTCGGCCCAGATGCCCTGCAGGTTCGCCGGCAGCGGGTCGTCCGGCCGGCTCGACGAAATCAGCAGGTAGCGGCCGAACTGGTAGAACAGGGCGGCGAACGACGGGTCGGGGCGGTCGTGGTAGGCCTTGAGCCGCTCGTCGGTCGGCCGGCTGGCGTCCGCGGGGCCCAGGTCGAGCCGCACGCGGTCGAAGTAGCGGCGGTAGTCGGCGACGTGGGCCGCCTTCAGCGCGTCGTAGGACTTGGCGGCCGCCGCGTCCATCCGCGTGCGCGCGACGGAAAGATCGCCGCCCTCGTACTTCTTGTCCGGGTCGAGCGCGTACGTCGTCGCCGCCGTGAGGAGCACGGTCACGGCATCCGCATCTTTGACGGTCAGGCGATCGCCGTCGCCGGTCACGGTGCCGCCCTCGGCGACGACGCGGGCGCGGGCCTCGTAGCGAAGTGCGCCGCCGGCATCGCCGGCCATGACGAGCGTATCCGGCGCCTCGAACCGCGTCTTCGCCCGCTCGACGCGGGAGAGCTTCATCGAGAAGCCGATCGCGCCCTTGCGGTCGGCGGCGAGACGTTCGACGAGGACGCCGTCGGGCGCGCTGGCGAAGACCTCGCGCGTGAAGCGTACGCCGCCGGCGGAGAACGTGACGCCGGCCACCGCCCGCGCCAGGTCGAGCTGCCGGCGGTAGTCGCGGACCTCGCCGGCGGGCAGGGCGAAGTCGAACGCGAGGTCGCCGAGCGTCTGGTAGGACGCGTTGTACGGCGCGTCGCTGTTGAACCCCTTGGCGCAGAGTCGCTCGGCCAGGTCGTACTTGCCCTCGCGGATGGCGCGGCGGATCTCCGGCAAGTTCTTGTACGCGTCCTTCCGGTCGGCGTCGGGCTGCGGTCCGCCGGACCAGACCGTGACGTCGTTCAATTGCAGGCGGTCCTTCTGCGGCTGGCCGAAGACCATCGCGCCGAGGCGGCCGTTGCCGACGGGCAATGCTTCCATCCACTTCGCCGCGGGCTTGGTGTACCAGAGGGTCAGCGGCCCATCCGCAGGCCCGCTGCCCTCGGTTTCAACCGCACCGGCCCGCGAACCGAGCGCGATGACGGCGAGCAACAAGAACGGAATCCGGTAATGACGAGACACCGACCACCTCCGCAAAATTCGAGCGACGGGCACACCTGACACAGTCATGAAGGTCGCGGACGGCCCTCGCGATCCCGAGATCCCCGCGGGGCGCGGGCAACGCCTATTGACCGCGGGCGGCCGTGGCACTCGCACCCGCAGTGGCCTCGGCGACGTTGGAGTAATCCGAAAAGCCGCCCGTGTTGGACGCGCGCACGCGGTAATACAGTCGCCGGGCCACGCCCGTGTTCACGAAGCGGGACGCGGTGCCGGGCAGGCTGGTGATCTCGTAGAAGAGCTTACCGTCGTCGGAGCGCTCCACGCGGAAGCCGTCCTGCCCCGCCGCGGCGGTCGCCCATGCCAGCGTGATCGCGTCGGCGCCGCCGGTGGCGGTCAGTTCGCGCGGCGCCGCGGGGACGGCCGGCGGCGCGACGGCGAGCGTTACATGGTCGAACGTCGCCTCGGCCGCCTCGCCCTTGGGCTCGGTTGAGCTGAGCGCTAGGCCGGCAAGGTATTTCCCCCCCATCGGCACGTCGCGCTTGCCGACGACGAACCAGCTTGTGCCGTCACTCGACTGGGAGGCGATGAACGTGTCGCCGACGCGCTGGAGCCTCAGCCATATGGGCAGCCACGTGTAGTCGTCCCCTTGGTCGTCGCTCCACTTCCCCGCGCGGGCCGCCCGCGCGCCGAACCGCGCCTCGCGGCCGCCGGCCTCGCCGAGGGTCATCGCCAGCGACGGGGCGGCCGGGTCGGCGGCCTGGCGCATCATCAGGCCGGCCTTCTGCACGCGGGTGGCGTCGGTGAGTCGGGCGGTGAGCGTGAAGTCGCCGGTGACGTGGCGATAGACGAACCGGCACGAGTCCGTCGCCCCGCCGATGCCGCTCCCGTTGCCCGACAGGGCGAACGTCCCGCCGCTCACGTCGCCAAACCCCGCGCTGCCGCCGGCCGAGCCGACGTCGGCCGCGGCCCAGCCGCCGGGGAGGGCACCGGGCGGGCGCGGCGTGGCGCTCGCGCCCGCCGAGCGCTCGCTGGTGCCCGCCTGGTTGATGGCCGCTACGGCATAGTAATAGGTCTTGCCGTTCTCCACCTTCGTGTCCGTAAACCGCGGGGTCGTGTTGTCGGATGTCGAAAAGATCAGGGCGTATGGGCCGCCGGGGTCGGTCGCCCGCAGCACGGCGTAGCCGCGCGTCGTGTACGCCCCCGACGGAGACCATTCGAGGAACACGCGCCCCGCTGACGCCGCGGCCACTAAGTCCCGCGGGACCGGCGGCACCGCAGTGACGAGGGGCGACGCCGCGGCGTCGAGCGTGTACGTCAGCGTCCCGTAGCCGCACAGGTCTACGTTGCCGCCCTCGGGACGCAACAGCTTGGCGAACCGCTCCACGTCGGGCACCGGCCGGCGGCAGAGGACGGCGTAATGGTTGTACAGCAGCTCGTAAAACTCACAGTTCTTCAGCCGGCCGTGATAATTCGTCGAGATGTAATACTGGTTGGCCCGGTCCGAGTTGGTATAGAACGTGTACGGCACGCCGATCCACTGGTTGTAGCGGGCCTCGTAATTGGCGCCGGCGAGCAGACGGTCGTCGGCGTAACCGAACAGGTCGACGCCCTGGTTCCACGCCACCTGGCAAGCTTCGGCCAGCAGGCCCATGCCGCCGAACGCGTGCGCGTGGTCGCGGCCGCTCTCCTGCCACTGCCCCAAGCCGCCCGGGTACAGGTATTGCACGGCGTGCACGATGCTGCCCATGCCGATTCCGCTTTTGTAGTATTCGACGCCCTGATCGAACTTCGCCCGGTCATCGCAATAGACGCCCATCGCCAGGAGCGCGAGCACGTTCGACGCGTCCCAGTTGGCCCAGTAGTGCGAGGCATGCCTGCCACCGTGTCTGGTCAAGAAGTCGTTGACCGCGGGGTAGAAGTACTTCAGCAACATCGCCTTGAACCGCGCCTGGTCGGCCGCGGTCCAGCCGGGGTAGTCGCGCAGCACCTCGGCGGCGATGGCGAAGGTGCCGATCGGGATGCCGCCCAGGCCCGGCTGGTCGGTCCCGCCAGGCACCTGGTTCACGGCGGCCGACCAGCCGTTCAGGTTCCGCGCCGCGGCGTCGGCGTAAGCCCCGTCGCCAGAGACCCGCCACCGCACGGCACACAGGTATGCCGCCATCGCGTCGTCCTGCGCCCGCTGGCGGCTGACGCCCATGTTCCCTTGGGGGGCAGTCCTCCAGGTGGTTTGTGCCCTCCGGTCGGCGATCAGCGCCGCCCACCCGTCGATCCACGGGTGTTCCCCGGCCGCGACCTTGGCGCGCATGCGGTCGAAGTCTGCCCGCGTGTGCAGGCCGCCGGGGTGAACGAAGCCGGCCGGCCGGCCGGCCCCGGCCGCCGGGCGCGACGTTTCCTGCGCCGAGGCCGACGTGCCGACGACCGCGAGGACCACGAGCAGCGCCCGTACACTACCGATCAACTGACCCGTCATGTGCGTCCCTCGCCGTGCGCTCCTCATCCGGGTCCTCCCGTCGTGGGTCCCGCATTTGACTTCGACGAGCTCCCTTGGGACTTGGCGGGCTCGACCGAGCAAAGCCTCGGGGCCGAAGACAATCGATACGTCTCGAATTCCGGGTTCCTTGCATCAGTTTCCCGAAGCCCCGACCGCGGCCATGGCGTCACCGGCGTCGGGTCGCCGCCTTGCGAGCCGGCTCACCAGGCGGTCTCGCCGACGTGGTTCGGATCGATCCACCCGTTGTCGAACGCGGGGGCCGGGTAGCTGTCGAGCGTCCACGGCACCCCGCGGACCGAGCCGTCGCAGTACCCGACGTTGGTAATGCCGCTGTAAACGGTGTTGTTCGGGTTGTTGTTCCAGTACGAGAAGTAGCGCCGCCCCGTGTCCTTGCGCATGTGCAGGTAGATTCCGTACCGCGGGTTGTGGCCGTACTTGTTGGATGGCTTGTTGACGGATCCCTCCGTGACGAGGGCCATGTAGGATTGGCCGATACCGCCTTGTACCGCGTCGCCTTCCGCGAGCAGCGCCAGCCGGGCCGCGTCCTTCACCTGCGTGACCTTCCACGGCCTCAGCGGGGCGTTGTTGCCTTGGCCGCCGCCGCCGAGAAACCAGTTGTAGCGATAGGTGAAGCCCGACGTGTGGATCCCGGTATCGTCGAAATCGGGGCAGCAGAAGAGATCGCCGGTCATCAGGTCGCTCTGCTGGAACTTGTTGGCGCCGTTCACGTACTGCGAGCCGGGCGCGATGTACGGCACTAGGTAACTCTCGCCGCCCGCCGGGAAGATCGTGGGCCGGTTTCCGGCGTTGACGTTGGAGCCCTGGCTGAGCATCAGCGGCGGGAACGAGCTGCGGTTCTCGTTGGCGTACATCATGATCGCCGTCGAGATCTGCCGCATGCGCGCGGCACACTGGATCTGCCTCGCCTGCGCGCGCGCCTTGTTCAGGGCGGGCAGCAGGATGGAGACGAGCAGGGCGATGATCCCGATCACCACCAGCAGCTCGACGAGCGTGAACCCCTTGTTCGGACGTTTGACCTTCGACATGAGTAACTCCTCGCGGAAATGCCACAGGCTCTGCCGTGGATGAAAACTCAGGACTTGACGCCACCGACTGCGAAAGGCGTTTCGTTCGTGACGGGCACGCCGGCCGCCGCCCGCGAATGGTCCGGCCCTGCGGCGGGGCGCCGGAACGGGCCCGCCCCGGCCGGGGGCCGGACTTCCCACTTCAGCGGCTCGCCGGCCAAGTACCGGCGCAGTTCCTCGACCATGTACCGCCCCATCCGCCGGCATTCGTCGCCCGCCGAGCCGGCGATGTGCGGCGTGAGCACGACGTTCTCCAGCGCGTACAGCGGCGAATCGGGGGCGGGCGGCTCCTGCTCGGCCACGTCGAGCACCGCCTGGAGGTCCGGCCGGCGCGACAGGGCCTCGGTCACCTCCGCCTCGCGGACGACCTCCCCGCGGGCGGTGTTGATCAGCGTCGCGCCGCGCCGCATCGAATCGACGTGTGCGCCGGTGATCATGCCGACCGTCCCGGGCACGACCGGCGCGTGCAGCGAGACGACGTCGCTGCGGCGGAACAGCTCGTCCAGCGACACCCGCTCGACGCCGAGCTGACGCGCCTCGCGGTCGCTCACGTGCGGGTCGTACGCGAGCACCTTCAGGTCGAACGGCCGCAGCAGCGGCAGCAGCGCGCGGGCGACGAACCCGAGGGAGACGAGGCCGACGGTGCTGCCGTAGCAGCCGGGGACGCCCGCGTTGCGCTCCGGGAACGTCCGCTGCGCCCGCGTCTCGCGCAGGAGCCGCCAGCCGTGCTTGAGGGAGAAGAGGATTGCGGCCAGCGTGTACTCGGCCACCGGGATCGAGTTGGCCTCGATCGCGCGGGTGACGGTGACGCCGCGCTCCCACACGGCCGGCGGCACGTCGAGGCCGCCGGCGGCGTAGAAGAACGCCTTGAGGTCCGGCGCGGCGTCGAGGAACGCCTCGTCGAGCCGCGGGCCGCCCCAGCCGCTGAAGATCACGTCGACGCCGGCGAGCACGCTTGGGTTGTCCAGTGCGACCCGTCCCGTCTGCGGCGGCGCGACGACGTCGACGAGCGCCGCGATGTCACGCCGCTCGTCGGGGCCGTAGATGAGCTCGAACGATTCGGGGTCGAGGATGTACAGGCCGCGGAGCAGGGACATGTGAAAACCTCGTGCCGCTCAAACTTGCATGACGTCCGACTCGGACGGGCGAGCCTGACGACGGGGGCAAGGATATGACGTTGCCGCGTAGTGGCGAAACAGCAGTTTGCGCCTTAAATTGAAGCGCTTTGCGACATTCTCTTAATACTTGCTGTGTCTACGGTTGGGAGCGGCGGACGCCTCGGATGGCCGCGAAACAGAAGCCAACCGGCTCGGGCCACCGGAGCTCCCGTGCGACGTTTGTATTGCATAGGGTTTTCGAATGGCCGTTCCGCTCGTGCGCCCGGGGTAGCGTCGTTCCACGAGAGGACGCGGGATGGAAAGAGGATGTCATGCCAATCTATCCAGTCCTCCCCTCGACCTTTCCGCCTTCCCCGCCGTGAATCACCCGGGCGGGCGCAGCTCGCACTCGAAATTGTCAAAATCGACGAATCCGCTGTCGGATTTATCGTTGAAGCTGAACAGGCCCAGGCGGTCGCCGCGATAGAAGCTCCAGGTCAGGCGGAAAGTCGGACCGATGTCCGTGAACGCCCTGCCGTCGGCGCTGTATGCATACCGGGCCGTGCCGTCGTAAGTCCAAGTGGTCCTGAGCCACAGCGTTGAACTGGCGATCCCTGGTCCCCGGATGGTTTGAGCGGGCGATTTGACCACGAGCGATCGGGTCGTGCCCTCCTGCACGACGCCCACCATCGAATAGTCCTTGGAGAAGTGACACAGGCCGGCGAACTGACCTTCGGCCATCCCGACCAGGTCGAGATGGACCGTGGCTTGGCCTTGTTCGCTTCTGAAAACGCGCTGCGTCAGCGTGTTGCCCGCGGTCAAAAGGTCGCCCGGCTTGAGCGGCTTGAACGCCCTGAGGCGCAGGTGGCCGGGCCGGTCTTTGAGAGACCATCTGTCGGCGCGCGGCTGGTAATTCCATTCCCATTGCGGGCCCAGCCGATCCGCATCAAATCGTTCGCCCGACTGCACCGGTGCCTTGGGGTAGCCCGCGACCGGCTTGGCACACCGCCACTGCATGTTGCCGACGCCATCGTTGCCCACTTTTCCGATGATCGGCCATCCGTCGATCCAGGTGGTGGGTAACAGGCACATGTCGCGGCCTTCCCAGTCGCCGGTGCCCTGGTGCGTGAGGAACCACCATTTTCCCGACGGCAACTCGATCAACCCTCCTTGGTTGGGTTCCTTATCAACCTTGGCGTTCACGTGATTCAACTGGCGGACCTCCCACGGCCCGTCCAACGACTTGGCCCGCTCCATCATCGCGACGCGGCCCTCGGGTTTCACTTCGCTGAAGTAGTGGTAATATAGCCCATTGATCTTGTAGAGCTTGTTGGCCTCGCTGCCCTTGGATTGGTGGATCACCCTGTCGGAGCCGGGCACCAGGCCTTTGCCGTCGGCGGTCATCTTGAACAGGTGGATCTTGTAGCCGTCCGCGAAGTGCGTACACACCAAGTAGGCTTCGCCGTCGTCGTCCCAGAACGGGCAGCAATCGTCCCAGCCGCGTTCCTTCAGGATCGACGTGGGCTTATCCCACGGACCTGTGATGTCAGGGGCGGATGTCACGAATAAGCCTTCGTCAGGCGTGCCGAAATAGATCCAGAAGCGTCCCGCGTGATGCCGGATCGCGCCCGCCCAGATGCCGCGGCCGTAACGGTTCATCCGGTCCCAGTTGAGCTCCGGACTGAGTTGAGTCAGGTCCTCGACGGCGTGGCCGACGATCTGCCAGTTCACCAAATCGCGCGAATGCAAGATCACCATGCCCGGCGAGAACTGGAAGGTGGACGAGATCGCGTAGAAATCGTCGCCGACCCGGATGGCGTCGATGTCGCTGTAGTCCCCGGGAAGCACGGGGTTGCGATACGTGCCATCCTTCTGGTCGCCCCATAACGGCCCGTCTCCCCACTTCGAGGGCGCGGTCTGCGCACGTAGCGCCGAGACAAAGAGGGTGGACATCAAAAGGGAAAGGTTGAGCAATTTCATGGGGGGTAAAGAAAGCGGAGCGCGCGTGAGCTGAAGATTCCTTTTCAGGTTCCAGTGACGACGTTTCATTTTTCGGATTCGACGGCTTTCTGGCGCGCGACGGCCCGCTCGCGGTCAGCCGCACCGTTGGCGCTCCAGTGCATGAGCGGTGAAATCGGAGCGTCGGGCATCGGCTTGTCGGAAAGCAGCTTGATGTCTCCGACGTGAAGGTCATTGTCTCCGTTGTTAACGGTGATGTTGAGCCGGAAATAGCGGTAGGCGGCCGGCCTGGCCAGGGCATACTCCATCTCGAAGAAGCGGAAGGGAAACGTCTGGCCGCTCTGCGTGTCGAGCGAGGTCCAGCTCGTGCCGTCGTTCGAGCCCTGGAACTGCCAGTCCCTCGGATCGCGCTTCGGCCAGTCTCTGGCGCTGGTGACCGTGTAACCCTTGATCGTGGGCGCGCGGCCGGCGCCGAAGTCGTATTGAACGGCCCCGACGCCGCGGCAGGCGCGGGCAAACCACATCGTCGCCGGGTTGCTGTCGAACGCGTTGCCTGCGCCCTCCGCCCCCACCGTGGCGGTGGCCGTGCCCCCGAAGGTGACATTCCACATCGGGGCTCGGGGCGTGGCGGTGTCCTCGGGAGAGTTGCCGCTCGTGCCGGCCGAGTTTGTCGCCGAGACGACGTAGTAACAGGTCTTGCCGTTGGGCGCCGTCGTGTCCGTGTAGCGGCTGGCGGTGATTCCCGAGGCGATGGTCGCGTAAGCCCCGCCGCTGGAGGTGGCGCGCTTGACCGTGTAGCTGGTGGCCCCGAAAGACGACTGCCAGCGCAGCGGAACGACGCCGTCGCCCGGTGAGGCCAGGACGGCGGCGGGCGCGGCGGGGGTGAGGACCGGCGCGCGACCGTCGCCACCGGTGATCTGGACGTTGCTGAAGGTGGAAGTGTTCAGCGTGTCCTTGGCGGCCGCGCAGACCACCAGGCCGACGTAGATCGTGTCCGGCACGGGGGCGTCGATGCGGCCGACGTCGGTGGCCGCCCAGTTGGCGCCATCAGGGGAAATATAGCCGGTGACGATGTTCCCGAGGCGCTCGAGCTTCACCCAATACGTGGACAAGGATCTGGCGAGGACTTTGTTGCCGTAGTTGGCGCCGCCATACACGGCGAGGTTCGCCATGTTTTGATCGAGGTCGGCCCCGCCGGTAACGGCCATCCAGGCCCGCGGAGCGCCTTGGCCGAGGCCCGTGCGCATCATCACGCCAGCCTGGGCAGATGGGCTGGTGTTCTGGACCGACTCGACCTTCGCGATGATGGCGCAGTCGCCGGCGATCGCTTTGTAGGTGAAGTGGCAACTGTCGCCCGCCTTCCATATACCCGTGCCGCCGCCCCGCACTTTCCAGGCGCCGCCGGAGTAGGACGCCACGCCGACGGGGGTAGCGCCCCCGATTTCGACGTTGGCGAACCCCGAGGTGATCGAGGTGGTGGAGGGGATCGGCGGCGGCACCATCGGCGTGGCCACGGAGCGGTCAACCTCCTTGATGAACATGAAGCTCCCCCCGTCCACCGGCATCGCCTGGCGTCTCCGATCCGTGTAGGGAGCCGGGAGGCCCTTGCGAACGACATAGGCGCCGTGGATGAGATTGAGCGCCACGTTTCCGCCTCCCCAGCCGCGATTGGTGTTATCGGCAAGGTAATAGGCATCGGTGGTGCCGAAGGGGATAAACGTCGTGGGCGTGAGGCTGTTCACTCGCGCGAAATACTCTCCGTCCGCCAGGAGGCGGTTGTCGTAGTCGGAATAAATGTCGATGCCCTGCTTCCAGAGCGCTTCGGCAAGCACCACCAGCGAAAGAAGCTGCCCGTGGGCGTGCCCTTGGTCGCGGAGGGAATCGCCGATCATGCCAATGTCGTTGGAGTTGCGCAGGCCGATATGCGCGAGCGTGCGAATCTGATACACGACCGTCTCGAGCGTGGCCGCGTCGTCATTGAAGATCGCCATCAGCCCCTTGGCGGCGAGGGCCAGCGCGCCTTTGTTCGCGGCTCCGAACTGGCTTTCGCCGTACGGGTTGCTGGCGGGCATCAGAACATCGTTGAAATACTTCTTCACCGCGGCCGTGTCGGCCGCCGTCCAGCCCGGCCACGTGCCGCGCAGGATGTCCGCGCCGCCGACGTAACACACGGTGTAGTCTCCGAGATCGAGCATCGATTCGCGGCCCCCAAAGGAAGTCTGCGTCTTTGCCCACGCGAGCAGGATGTCGTGCGCATGCTGGGCGTAGGCGTTGTCGCCGGTGAAATACCACATGCGAGAAAGATTCCAGATCGCCATCATGTCACTGCGCCAGGGCCAGAGATTGACGTCGGGGGAGCGCTTTACCTCCTTGAACGGCCCGGACATTTTAAAACTGAGCTTCGAGCGCCCTTCGGCGGCCAGCGCCTCGAAGCCGCTCTTCCAGGGCTCGCGCTTGATGTTGGCCTTGAGGGTCTCGAGATCCGCGCGGGTCAATATCACACCCGGATGCGCGAAGCGCGGCGTCGGGAATCCCACGGCCCTGCTGACAGGCGCCTGCTGTGATTGGAGCGTGAAAGCGGCCGGCGCGGGCTCGGGTTTTTCCTGCTCCGCCCTTGCCGGCGTGCGCAGATTCGTGGCGTCAATCGGGACCTGCCCGGCGGCATTCACCACGCGCACGCCGGCCATTTGTGCGGAGAAGTCCGCGGCTTCCGCCCTGGCTCCGGCGAGGACCATCACCGATAAGCTGGCAAGGATAAGGGTTGATTTAGTCATCGTGATGAAAATGAGTAACGAGGTTGAATCAGGTTCTCGGCCGTGAGTTCGTTTGTCGCGGAAGCATTGCCGGGGCATCGGGGTAGGGGGAACCTCGGCGGCCCGGAGGTTCGCGCCGTTGACGGTCTGACGCGGTGCCGGAACGAGCACATTTGTTCCGCCGAAATTCAGCCAGCATTCGGCAGGTAAAGCTCGCGCTGCGGGCCGGCGTCCCAGTGGCGTCCGATGTCATGGCCATTGAGCCGCATGAAGCCGTTGCCGCACGCGTTGATCAGCAGCCGCCACGGGACCGGGTTGACGAACGTCCCGTCCGATTGATCGCCCCGCTTGGCCGCGATGTCCCTGGACCTGGGGTCGTACGTGCCGACGGTGAGCCTGCCCGCCATCAGGACCGTTAAAGTGGCGACGAGACAGAACGCCCTGCCGCAGCACTTCCGGGAAATCATAGTGATCCGTCAACGATGCTCGAACGGTGACGTCATCCGCAAGGAACCGTCCGCATTCCAGTTGCGACGAATGACTAATGACAAAGGACCGATGACAGCTCAATAGCCGTCATTCCGCGGGTCGAGCGCCGGTAGCGCCCGCCGCGGTCAGGTACTTGTTGCGGTCGCACACCAGCTTGCCGTCGGCCCCCAGCGTGATCTCGGCCGCCTGGATCCAGCTCCGCTTGTTGTTCTCGGTGAAGTAGAAGAGAACCAACTGCTCGTCGCCGCCCATTGCCGGGCCCGCGACGGGCGATTGCAGGATGACCCACGGGTGATGGCCGGTGCCCTGGTCGTGGGGCCGAAGGCCCGTCGAGTTCTTTTCGAGGATCAGCGTGTTGAACGTCCAGTCGGACGTCCCCGTTTCGCTACGCCACGCGTCCAGGGCGCTGCCCCGGTCCTGCAGGTCCCAGTAGGCACCTTTCCAGTGCCAGACGAACGGCGCCTCATGGCCGAAGGCGGAGCGAATCGCTTCGCCCTGGTCTTGCCAGGTGGTCAGGTCTTTCGACGCGGTCATGTACGTGTGGGAGTGGCCGCCCTCGTTCTTGTACCACAGGTACCAGGTGTCGCCGATGCGGTAGACGGCCGGGTCGATGCACCGCCGCGAGGCGAGCGGGAGGGTGGAGACGTACGTCCAGTGCCGGCCGTCCGTAGAAACGAAATGTTCGATCGTGCCGTCGCCGGCCCAACGCGTGAAGATGCCGTGGACGAGGGTGACGAACATGTGCAGCCGATCGCCACTCGTGCCGCCGCCGGCAATGCCGTTGCCTCTCTCCCAGAAGACGGTGGGCGCCCACAGCGTGAGGTTGCCCTCGACCGGGTCGGCGAGCGACAAGGATTTGGAATCTAGGGGAATGGTGCCCTGGACGACGCCGGCGTAAGACCAGTGGAGGCCGTCGGGCGAGGTGGCGATGCCGATGGCACTGCCGTACACCCAGTCGACGCCGTGCGGATCGGGCAAGGCGGCCCGACGCTGGGTGTAGTACATCCAGTATTCGCCGGCGGCGCCCTTTCCGGGCATCCACACGACGGCCGGGTCGGCGGCGCCGTGCCAGACCGGGTCGTCGTAGAGCGGGGCTGGCGCGTTCTCGACGGCGATCCGCGGGGCGATGGCACTTCCGCTGGCCTGCGTGGTGTCGTCGTCGGAAGGGGCCGTCGCCGGGATGGTGGCGGCCGCGGCGGACAGCCGGGCGGTGAGGGTGAACAGGATCACAAGTGCGATGGATCGCATGTGGTCTGTCTCCGATAAGAGTACGGTTCTGGAAGCTGCTGCCGTTAAGGTAAGACGGCCTCGACGGTGCCGCCCTCGGGGCAGGTCACGTTCGTGACCGCGTCGCCCTTCGCGCCCGTTGCCGGCACCCACTTCGTCTCGCCCGGTTTCTTCACCTCGCGGCCAGCGTCCTGCCCCAGGTAGCCGACGAACGGCTTGCCGGAGCCGCAGCGGAACACGTAGGCGCGAAACGCCTGCTTGCCGTTGTGGTCGAACGGGACGGGCTTGTACACGTCGTCGGCGAAGTAGGTTTTGCCGTCGTCGTCGCTGAAGTAGCCTCGGGTGATTGGGCCGGACGGCGCGCCGCGGTGGCTGTTCCACACCGAAACCGCCACGACGGCGACGATCACCGCCGCGATGGCCGGTGCGGCCAGTTCCGCCCGTGCGTTCAATGCTTCACGGATACCCATGTTTCCTCACTCTCGCCCCGCGCCGCCGCGGGTCTGGCGCGGTTCGTCCGCCCGCCCGCTCGTCAGTTGATGCCCAGGCCGACGGTGACGAGCGTGTCGCCCTCGTTGGGCTGCATGATGCTGTCCTCCGGGTAGAACAGCTTGAACAGGCCGGCGAAGAAGCACTGGGCGCCGCTGGTCCACTGGTTCGTGTTCCCCGTGGTGCCCGTGCCGGCGGCGAACGTGTAGATGTTGTCCTGGTTGTAGCCGGCGAAGGCGGTGGCCGACCACTCGCAGTGCCCGTCGGCGTACAGGACGTTCTGCCCCGTCTTGTTGTGGTTGCGGCTGTTGGCCACCCGCTGGAGGCTCGGCGGGTCCGACGGCGTCTGCGGCCCCCTGCCGCCGAAGAACCCGCTGGTCGTCACGACGCAACTGTCGATGAACCGCTCGCCCGGGTTCAGGTCCGCCATGATCGCGAACCCCGGTTTGGCCTTCGTGCCCCAGCGGTAGCCCAGCGCGTTGGCGTTGGGCGGGGGGTAGGGCAGCGAGACGCTGTAGCCGAGGTTGTAGGGCGAGGAGAAGTTCGACCGCAGCGCCGGGTCCCGCGACGCGCCGGCGACGCCCAGCGTGTCGAAGCGGTCGGGGTAGAACGGGTCGCCGCGGCCCGGGCAGACGAACAGCTCCGCCGGCAGGCGGTACTGCTTGATCAGCATGAAGATCGCCGCCGTCACGTCGTTGTCGCCCGGCCGGTGGGCGGTGTCCCACGGCTGAACGGGCAGGTCGTAGTTCCACACGGCCGCGTTGGTGAACGTGTCGGACGCCGTCGGGTTGGAGAACCCGCGCAGGCCGCAGAAGCTGTCGGGCGAGTGGGTCCACGTGAAGTTCGGGTAGTAGTAGGCGCGCGGGAACTCGCCGCGGTTCTCGTTGGCGTAGACGAGCATCGCCTGGCCGATCTGCCGCAGGTTGCTCATGCACGCGACGCGCCGCGCTTGAGACCGCGCCCCGTTCAGCGCCGGCAGGAGGATCGCGATCAGGACGGCGATGATGCCGATGACCACCAGCAATTCCACCAGCGTGAAGCCGCGCGCCTGTTCTGGGGCGGCGGGGCACGCGTGCTTACCGTGTTGCGACATACGTTGCTCCTGTGTTTCAGCGGCCGGGGTTGACCACCGGGCGCGTCGGGTTCTAAGCGGTCTCGAACAACCCCGGCTCTAGGATGTACAGACCTCGGAGCGGGGACATGACGAAAACCTCGTGCCTCTTGAACTTCAACGTCCGACTTGAACGCGTTGGATCTGACGACGGGAGCAAGCATATGAAGTTGCCCAGGGGTGGCGAAACAACATTTTGCGCATTAAATTGACCAGTTTGCGACAATCGCCTAAGCTCGACTTTTGCCGTTTTTTCCGAGCAACGAATTGCTATCGAACGCTCCGGGGTGTCGACTTCGGCGGGATTACCCGGTTGCGGCCAGTTGGTCCAGCAGGAACGAGCGGAATCGCGGCGGGAGTTTCGGAACGACGGCGGCCGCAGGCACGTGTTTCAAAATCGTTTCGGCCCACAAGGCGCGGCGAACCGCGAACAACGCGTCGCTGAACGTCGGCTCCGTCTTGGGGTAAGTCGTCACGTGCACCGGCGGGGCGTTCGGGTCGGCCAGCCGGGCGTAGATGAGCGTCACCACGCTGTAGAGCCCGAGCAGCAGCGGGCCGGTGCGGGTCGTCGAGTTGCGGCAGTGTTGTTTGGTCGTCTCGAAGCCCAGGTGTTCGCGGACTTCCTCGAACGTGACCTCGATGCCCCATCGCGCGGTGTAGAGCGTGACGACGTCGGTCGGGGTCAGGGCCGGGTCGGTGCAGTAGAGGTACTGGTCGCGGTGGGTGCCCTGCACGTCGCGGACGAAGACCCAGCGGAGCTCGACCAGCCCCTTGCCGCTCTTGAACCAGTGGCCGGCGTCGCTGACGTATTCGATCCGGCGCTCGCCCCCGCCGTACCACCCGACGGTCGCCCGGCTCGGTTCGGTCCGGGCGACGACCCACGCCGGCGCGGCCCGCTTCTTCCCCTTGGTCCGGGGCCTGCCGACCTGCCCCGCGCGTCGGGCCGGGGGCGGGTCGTACAGGTTCGCGTCGCCGTGGAAGAGGCTGACCAGCGTCAGTTGCCTCCTGTGCCGGCGGGCGAACCGGGCGATGTCGTGGCTGGCGTAACCCCCGTCGCCCAGCAGCACGAATTGCCGGTCCGGGAACCACTTGATCAACCGCCAGACCATCACCTTAGCCAGGTCGATCGGGGTGCGGTGTCGATGCCCCTCGGCCTTGTCCAACTCGACGGTCTTGTAAAGACAGGCCATCACCGGCAACGCCCACGGCCGGTGGCAGGACGGCAGCTTGACGTTGACCGCGAGCACGACCCACTTGTGTCCCCACTTCCAGACGACGTGCGCGTGGGTCGAGCGGACCGCGTCGTGGTGACACCCCTTGCCGTAGACGTGCTTGCCCTTGTGCTGCGCCGTCGTGTCGTCGACGCTGAGCACGACGCGCAGGCCGGGCGGGACCAACTCGAGGACGAGCCCCGCCAACACCCGGGCGAGGACGCGCGGCCGCCACGGGGCCCGGGAGAAGACGCGGTGGTAACTGCTGGGGTGCCCGTCGACCAGCGAGCGGACGGCCCAGAGCACCGCGGTGGTGGTCCGGCGGCCCATGGCCAGCGTCGCGCCGACGGCCAGCAGGACGAAGCGGTCGAAAGTCGGCCTGGGAAATGCTATAGAGAACCGCTCGAACAGCGGCTCCATCGCCGTGGGCAACGACAACATCGCGGACTCCTTTCCGTTCGCTCGGACGTCGCAATCGCGAGCATGGGGAGGAGTCCCTTTTTTGGTCAACGTCGGTTAATTGCGGGCGGAAAAGGGCAAAAGTCGAGCTCAGCCCTTCGGAGGAAACCGATGATCAGGCGATACTGCCGTCCGCTGGCGTGGCTCGTCGCACTGTCCTTCACTTACGTTCACGCGGCAGTCGCGGCCCCGGCTACCGAGTCGATGAACCCCAAGGGCGAAAACGCGGAGGGACATATGTTCGTTTACGTCGGCACTTATACCCGTGGCAACAGCAAGGGCATTTATCGGCTGCGATTCGACCCCGTCGCGGGCACGCTATCGCAGCCTTCCCTCGCGGCCGAGATCTCCAGCCCGTCGTTCCTCGCGATTCATCCGAACCGCCGATTCCTTTATGCGATTAGCGAGGGCGGACCGCAATCGAGCGGGGTTAGCGCGTTCGCAATCGACCCCGCGGCCGGTGCGCTCACGCTGCTCAACCAGGTGCACCCCGGCGGCCGCGGGCTCTGCCACGTAAGCGTCGACAACGAGGGGAAGAACGCGCTCGTGGCCAGCTACGGCTCCGGCAGCGTCGCCGTGTTGCCCATCGCGGATGACGGGCGCCTCCGCGACCAATCGGCATTCGTCCAGCACGTCGGCCGCGGGCCCGATCCGAAGCGACAGGACGGGCCGCACGCCCATCAGATCGTGCTCGACCCGCCCGGCAAGTTCGCGTTCGTGCCCGACCTCGGGCTCGACAAGGTGTTCATCTATCGCTTCGATCCCGCGGCCGGGACGCTCAGCCCGAACGATCCGGCGTTCGCCACGCTCGACCCCGGCTGCGGCCCGCGGCACATCGCCTTTCACCCCAGCGGGAAGTTCGCGTACGTGGCGACCGAGATGGGCGCGACCGTGACCGCGTTCCGCTACGACGCCGATCACGGCGCCCTCGCCACGCTGCAAACCCTCGACACCGTGCCGTCCGATTTCCACGGCCTGCGCTGGGCGGCGGAGGTCGCCGTCCACCCGAGCGGCCGATTCGTTTACGTCTCGAACCGAACGTGCGACAACATTGCGACGTTCGCCGTCGATCCGGCGACGGGCAAGCTGACACTCATCGGGTTCACGCCGTCAGGCGGAAAGACGCCACGGCATTTCGCGCTCGACCCGACGGGAAGTTGGCTGATCGCCGGCCACCAGGACTCGCCGTCGCTGGTGCTGTTTCGCATCGACCCCGCGAAGGGCGTCCCCACGCCGACCGGCACGGCCGCCGAGGTCTCCTCTGCGGTCTGCGTCGTGTTCCTTCCCGAACGCTGAAACGGCGCCGGCGCCCGTCATCGAACGGCGGCGGTCCAGACGCAGGCGACGTACAGGACGTAGGCGGCGATGAGGATGCCGGACTCGACGCGCGACATCGCCCACCGGCCCAGCGCGACGGGGACGAGGAAGAAGGCGAGCAGGACGAGCATCACGTTCTCGACGCGCCACGTGGCCGCGGCGAACGGCAGCGGCTTGGCGTGCTCGACGAACGCGGCGGCGATCGGGCCGGCGGCGGCGGCGTCGCGGTAGGCGTGGCCGGCCGAGATGACGTACGACGCGAGGACGGCCAGCGGCAGCAGCACGCACAGGTTGAGCAGCACCGTGCCGACGAGGGCCGTCGTGATCCCGTCGTTCGCGGTCGCGTCATGCTGCGCGACCGCGCACGCGGTGCTGAGCGTCGGCAGGACGAGCAGCGGGCCCAGGAGGATCGCGCCGAGTTCCGCCGTGCCGACGCGTTGGGACATGTTGCTCGTGGCGAGCGTACAGCGGACCATCGCCCAGCCCCCGAGCGCCGACAGGGCCAGCGCGACGAGCAACTGAACCCACGCCATCGACGGCCGCCCCACGCCCGCCACGCCGGCGGGCACGTCGGCCGGCGCCGCGGGTTCGCGGGCCGTCGCCTCGCGCCACACGCCGAAGACGGCGGCGCCGAGCAGCAGCAACGCAACGGCAAAGGGCCACGTCAGCGCCGCGCCGAAGCCCGCGACCAGCGTGAGGAGGGCCGCGGGGAGGACGAACGGCCAGACGCGACGCGACGGGGGGACGGTCGGCGGCGGCACCGGCGACCCCTCGGCGGGCGCGGGCGCGAGCAGCGTCGTCATGCCGAGCACGAGCGACAGCATCGCGACGCTCGTCGAGAAGACGACGACCGTGGCGACCTCCGGCTGCCCGGCGGCCATCGACGCGGCGACGGTCGCCGCGATCGGCAGCCACTGTCCCAGCGCGCGGCGGCCGGGCGGCGCGGACGCCGCGCCGGCCAGCACCTCCAGCGCGGCCTTGCAGGCCACGTACAGCGCGCCCGCGGAGAGGAGGAGCATCAGCCCGGGGAGGGCGCGGTCGTACGCGGTCGCCAGTAGCACCATCGGCCGCGGATAGTGCAGGGAACGCCGGCCGATGTCCAGTTGGCCGCCCGCGCGACGGTCCGCGGAGGGCCCGGTTCAAAAATGATGCGCTTTGAGGCGCTTGGCGCCCTGGAAACGCACTTTTGTCATATGCTTGCTAAAACGATTACCATATCAAAATATTGCTTAATCCGCTTGGTTCCGCGCGTTAGAATGCCGGCACGGGCTCTTCGCCGAAGAAGCGGACCGACGTTTGAAGCGCCTTCTTCGCGTCTTGGCGTCGCTCGGCGTTCGTCGCGTAGCGGTAGGTGAGCACCGCGATGCCGAGGCCGACGGCCGCCGCAATCTTCGTGTCGGCGGAGGGCCCTTCCGACGTGGGGATCGGCGCCTCGTACAGCGGCGCCGACGCCGAGGGGAGGATCCACTGGGTTCCCGACGGCGCCGCGCCGTCGGTCGCAACGGCCGCGGAAACAACCGCCGTGGGCAGCATCGCCGTCCCGATCTCGGCGGCTGCCACATACCCGTCACTCTCGACCATAACGGCCGGCAACGCAATCGGTTGCGCCTCCGCGACGACTCGCACGTCCGCGGCGAAGGGGCTGGCCGGCGTTAGCGCCGGCAGCGACCAGGACTTGACCGCCGTTTCGGTCGCGGTCGGCGCCGCCGCCTCCGCCACCAGCGCGGCGGCGTCGGACGGCCGTTCCGCAACTTGCTGCGCGAACTGGACCTGCGCGAACGCGGACTGCACGTGGGCCGCGGCGGCGACGGCCGCCCGGCCCGCGGTCGTTGCCGCGGCGGTGGCCGCGGCGGAACCGACGGAGGCCGCGCCCGTTAGCGCCGCCAGGATGCCGCCGCCCACGGGGCTGCCGAGGCCGGTGACCGTGTCGTAGCCCTTTGCGGCGTTGTTGACGACCGTGACCTGGCGCCGGCCGAACCCAGTGGTGTAGCCGTTGCCGCCGGAGGTGATGTCGTGGAACGACGAGGAATACGCCGACTTGTAGAGGCTATAGAGCGTCGGCAGCGTCTGCGTCGCACCGTCGAGCGTAGTCTTTTGACTGGCCACGCGACCCTGGTTGGCGATCGCGATCAGCGCCGCCCACTGCGGCGCGCCGGCGCTGGTGCCGCCGAACTCCAGCCAGCCGCTATAGCCTTGGTACGCGTAGGAGTCGTAGACGGCAAAGCCGGTGCTCGGGTTCGCGTCGTACGAGACGTCGGGCACGCCCTTCCTGCCGTTCGACGCGATGCCGGCGCTGGACTGGTAGGTCGGCTCGGCCTCGACCGAGCTGTAGGCGCCGCCGCTGCCGCTCCAGGCGGTCTCGCTCACGTAAGCGCCGGAGCTGTTCAGGGTGAGCGTCGTCCCGCCGACGGCCAGCACGTTGGGCGAACTGGCGGGCCACTCGGCGCCGTAGCCCGAGTCGCCCGAGGAGGCGACGAACGTGACGCCCTGGTGTCCCGTCGACGTGGTGAAGTAGCTGTCGTAGCCCTTCTCGCTCGAGAACTCGCCGCTGCCCCAGCTCATGGAGACGACCGACACGCCCGTCGCCCCCTTCGCGTAATTCACGGCCGCGAGCAGGTCGTTCAAACTCGCGGACTTGGCCTCGACGAGGAGGATCTTCGCGCCCGGCGCGATCGCGTGCGCCCACTCGACGTCGAGCGAGACCTCCTGGGCCCAACCCCCGTCGGTCGCCGGCAGCGACGACCCGCCGGTCTGGTTGACCACCTGGATCGTGTTCGACGGGTTGGCCGAATCGAAATTCAGGCCGAACTGCGTGCTAAAGGTTTGCAGGTCCTTCACGATGTTCGGGTCGTTGTAGGCGTCGACGATCGCGATCGTCTGCCCGCTGCCGTCGCCGGTGATGCCGTAGGCGGCCTTGATCTGCGCCGGCGTGTAACCCGAGATCGACCCGCTGCCCGCGTCGGCCGTCACGGTGATGGCCGGTTGAACCACAATGCTCGAAGCGGCCGATAGAAGGGTACGCCCCTCGAGCGGCTCGACGCGTACGGGGCTGAGCGCGGCCGCTTGTCGGCGCGCGGAAGCTCTCCTCGATCGGCGGAAGCGGTTCCACATCGTTGTCGGTCTCCTGAATGGATCGGCCGCCGTGTACGGCGATTACACACCACGTCGCCGTCGGCCGCTGCGTTAGTCCCTCGTCACCGCCGGAATCTTCCCACCCCGTTTCACGGGCTGGGGCATGACGCCGTCCGGCTCTCCGGTATTCGATTACAAAACAAGGTAGATCAACCGGGGCATGGTGGACGTGTTGCGCGCCGGGTGGCGAAACCGCCGGCGCGTTCGTCCTCTCGTGTTCTACGCATCCCCGACCGGGCGGTTCGACGCAAGTAACGGGAAAAAGCCGTCTCCGAGGCGCCCACCCCCGCTCCGGTGCGGCCGTCTTTCGTGGCACGGGCAGCTTGCCCGTGGTCGTGGTATCCCACGACGTTCGGCCGGTACTCCGGCCGAATCAGCAAGAGCGAAGCGCTCTTCTCCATCGCGCGACGGGGGATCGCTGCACTCTTGCTGATTCGGACCTTCGGTCCGACGCCGCGGGCTACCGCGGCACGCGGGCAGGCTGCCCGTGCCACAAGGTCCGGCCCTTGGGGCACGGCCGGTAAAAGAGTTAGATCTTCACCCCGGGACGGTCCGCCGTCAGTGCGCCAGTTCGCCCATCGGCGGTCGCTCGTACAGGTTGAGGTAGAACTCGAGCATCGGCGGGCCTGACGTCGCTCGGGTCCGGGAGAACTCGAAGCCGAGCAGGTGAAAGTATTCGGCGATCGGCGCCTCGGCGTTGGCCGGCGCGTGGTAGACGAGCTTGAGGAACCCGATCTCCTGCGCGTGCAACGCCGCCGCCTGGAGCAGTCGGCGGGCGACGCGGTGTTCGGCCTGCCACTCGGGGGCGACGCGGAGCCAGTGCAGGTGCCCGATGTCGGGGCCGATCTCGGCGATCGCCACCGTGCCGATCACCTGATCACCCGCCTGTGCGACCCAAAAGTGCTCCCGCGCGGAGCTGAGGTACATCTCTTCGATGCGGTCGATGTGGTCGGCGTCATAGTCGACGTGCCCGGGCAAGAGGCCCCCACGCGCGAGGCGGTCGAGCTGGACGCGGTCGGCCGGCTGGAACGTCCGCACGGAGCAGCCGGCGCCGGGCGGCGGCGCCGCCGCGGCCCCGTGAGTCGTGTCATAATGGAACATTGCTCGGCTCCCCGCGGTTACATCCACCGCCAATCGATTGGGCAGGAACGGGTGGCTCGTTCACGCTCTGCGCGCGACGACTCGCTCGCGGGCGATCCTAGAAGCGGTTAGAACCCCGTGGCAATGTGGGCAACTTTGATGCCATTTGCTATACGACATCCGACATAGAGCCCGTAATGTTCAGAGTGCGGGGCCGTTCGCCTCGCTTACCGCAGTAACTTCCCATCTGATACGTGGTCCGGTTGAGACTGCCCGATCTGTGAGGCGGCGGCCGCCCTTGAGGAGCGCGGGCGTCCTCGCCCGCTCTTGCGTGTTCAGGCGGGGTGCGGCAACAGCGGCCGAGGACGGCCGCGCTCCTTCCAAGCCTCACGCCGATCGGACACATTCATCCGGCGTGTGGATGAGAGCACCTGTACCGCCGGCGGGCGGGCCCCCTAATGACCCGTGCGGGTGCCCGTGCGGGTGCCATGCCCACGCTCACGTGGGCATGTCTTCGATCTCGCGGGGTGACGCACCCGGATCCGGGAAGGCATGCCCACGCGAGCGTGGGCATGGCACCCGGCAAATCGGGAAGTTGTTTCGAGCCACCTCCTCATCCGGCCCGCTCGCGGGCCTGGTCCGGCGGCGTTCGAGGGAACAAGACGCCCCGCAAGTGGGCGCTAAACGGCGTCTGACCAGTAATGTGCGCTCGCCCCCCGAGGAAGAGAGCCAAGCCGTGTCGGCCCGGTCGGGGCGCAGCCCCGAGCCACGCGTAAACCGCCGGGGCGTGAGACTTGGGCCCGGCGGCCCAACCGGGGCGACGCGCCCCGGCTCCGTCGATCTTGCTGTTGGCGCACCCTGCGCACCCGACCCTCTGATAAACGAGGGGAACGTCTCCGGGCGCGATCGCTCGCTTTTGTGGCCATCCGAATTGGTCGATGAGGCGGACGAGGGCCGCTCGTTCTCGCGGGCTGCGATCAGCGTCCGTTTGTGCGGCGTATATCGAAATGGCGGCCCGTGCGGTTTGTTCCCCCGAAGGGGCCGCGGGTGATCAAAGGCGGATTGCGGCTGTAGTTGCGACGCAACGTCCGCTTTTCACAGCCATTATGCGGTGAGGCGACGACCGGCGGCGGAAGTTTTTAGCGCGCTGGCGGGACAAATACTTTGAAGGGGACCGGCCGGCGGGCAAACCTATCATTAACGGGCTCAACGGCCGCGGCGGAACGACACGAAGCCGAATTGTGGAGTAACGATATGGTCGGAGGTCGCGGGGCATGTTCACGGGGTCGGCGGCGGGCGCCGGCCGGGCCGGCGGCGGGCGTCGTCGAGGCGCTCGAGCGGCGCGCGCTGCTGTCGGCCTCCGCGGCCGACGCCGTGGTCACGCCACTTCTCGCGATCAAGCCGGGCGCGACGTTCGGGACGACGATCGACGGCTATACGCCGGCACAGATCAAGAAGGCGTACGGCATCGACCAGATCAGCTTCAACGGCGTCACCGGCGATGGCAGCGGCCAGACGATCGCGATCGTCGACGCCTACAACGACCCGAACATCGTCGCCGACCTGGCCGTCTTCAGCAACCAATTCAACCTGCCCGCGGCCGACCTGAAGGTCGTCAACCAGTCGGGCGGCAGCAACCTCCCCCCGACCGATCCCGGCTGGGCGGGCGAGATCGCGCTCGACGTCGAGTGGGCCCACGCGATCGCGCCGGCCGCGAAGATCCTCCTCGTCGAGGCCAACACGGCCACGATCGCGAACATGATGTCGGCCGTCGACTACGCGCGCAAGCAGCCGGGCGTGTCGGTCGTCTCGATGAGCTGGGGCGGCAGCGAGTTCTTCGGCCCCGGCCAAGGCGAGTCGAAGAGCCAGAAGGACTACGACCCGAAGCTCACGACGCCCGCCGGGCACCAGGGCGTCACGTTCGTCGCCGCCGCGGGCGACGAGGGCTCGGCCTCGGGCTTCATCGACTGGCCGGCCAGCTCGCCAAGCGTCTTGGCCGTCGGCGGCACGAACCTGGTGCTCGCGGACGACGCGGGCGCGTACGGCAGCGAGTCGTCCTGGTTCGACCCGTCCGGCGGCGGCACGACCGGCGGCGCGAGCGTCGTCGAGAAGGAACCCGCCTACCAGCAGGCCGTCCAGAACACCGGCGCGCGCACGACGGCCGACGTGTCCTACGATGGCGACCCCAACTCGGGCTTCGCCGTCTACAACTCGATCCCCGACGGCGGGTTCAGCGGGTGGCAGGTCATCGGCGGCACCAGTGCCGGCACGCCGCAGTGGGCCGCGCTCGTCGCGATCGCCAACCAGGGGCGGGCGCTCAACGGCCTCGGCTCGCTCAGCGGCGCGTCCGAGACGCTCCCGGCCCTCTACGGCCTCTACTCGGCGACCGACGCGTCGGGCAACTCGACCTACGGCTCGTACTTCAACGACGTGATCGACACGACCAGCGGCAGCGAATTCCCGCGCCTCCGCCGGGCGGTCAACCCGAACCCGGCGGCGGCCGGTTACGACACGGCCACGGGCCTCGGGACGCCGAAGGCCGACGCCGTCGTCGCCGCCCTCGCCGGCACGGCGGCCAACGGCTCGACGACGCCCGGCGGCTCGTCCAACGGCGGCGGCGGCGGCGGCGGGCCGACGCCGCAGCAGATCCTCCCCGCCTCGACGCTGGTCGGCGCGTTCAAGAACGCGCCGCCGCTGAGCGTCGCGGCCGGCAAGGCGGGCACGCTGAAGCTGGTCGTGCGCAACACGGACGCCGCGAAGTTCAAGGGCCCCGTGTCCGTCGCGCTCGTCGCGTCGTCGGACGCGTCGGCCTCCGACGACGACACGCCGCTCGAGTCGCTGGCGGTGGCCAACCTCAAGCTCGCCGCCGGCGCCTCGAAGACGCTCACGCTGAAGTTCGCCTACCCCGCGGGCCTGAGCGGCGGCAGCTACTACCTCGTCGCGTCGGTCAGCGCCGCCGGCGCCAACACCCAGCCTTCCCAGGCCGTCGCGGCCAACCAGGTGTTCATCGCCGCCAAATCCGCGAAGGCCGCGACGGCGACCGCCGCCGCGGCGGTCTTCTCCGATTCCGGCACGATCGCGTACCGCGCTGCGTCCCCCACGGCCGCGTTCGTGCCGAGCGCCCTGCGCTCGACGTCGTCCGACGACAGCGCGAACCAAACGCCCTTCAGCGACGATTCGCCAGTCAGCACTGAATTGGTTTGAGATCGTGCCCGAGAACAAAGACGGCGGCTGAAGCCGCCCCCCACGTTGCTCCCGCCGCGCTTTGCGTAGGGGCGGCTTCAGCCGCCGTCCTTATGGCGCGCCCCGCCCCGCCCCGCCCCGCCCCGCCCCTTCAGCGAATGTCCGACGTCGGGCGGGCAGCGCCCCGCCCGACGTCGTTCGCGAGAGTACAGGCGATTACGCTGCGGCGTTCGGTGGCGTCGCCGCCAATTCGGGAATCCTCACTCCCGCTCCCGGGCGTTCCGCGCGTACCATTCGGGCGGCAGACGAACAGGAGACGCCTTGAGCGACACGAACAACCCCCGCCCGACGCACACGCACACGAACCGGCTCGCCCGCGAGTCGTCGCCGTACCTCTTGCAGCACCAGCACAACCCGGTCGACTGGCACCCGTGGGGGCCGGAGGCGTTCGAGGCGGCGCGGCGGGACGACAAGCCGATCTTCCTCTCCGTCGGCTACTCGACGTGCTACTGGTGCCACGTCATGGAGCGGCAGAGCTTCGAGAGCGAGGCCGTCGCGGCGGAGATGAACCGGCGGTTCGTCAACATCAAGGTCGACCGCGAGGAGCGGCCCGACGTCGACCAGCTCTACATGACGGCCGTGCAGGTGCTCACCCGGCAGGGCGGCTGGCCGATGAGCGTGTTCCTCACGCCCGACCTGCGGCCGTTCTTCGGCGGCACGTACTTCCCGCCGAACGACGCCTACGGCCGGCCCGGCTTCGTCACGCTGCTGCGCGGCATCGACGACGCCTACCGCAACCGCCCGGCGGACGTTGAGAAGACGGCGGCGCAGCTCGTCGACATCCTCCGGCAGATGGCCGAGCCGCTCGGGCCGCAGGGCGAGCTCGCGCTCGACGCGGACCTCGTCGACTCGCTGATCGACCGCAGCACCGACGACTACGACCCGCACCACGGCGGCTTCGGCAACGCGCCGAAGTTCCCCCGGCAGACGCTCCTCGAGCTGCTCTTCGCCCACCTGGCGACGCCGCCGCGCGGCGGCACGGCCGACGAGCGCCGCCGCGCGCGCGTCGAGCAGATGCTCCTGCACACGCTCGACGCCCTGGCCGAGGGCGGCATCCGCGACCAGCTCGGCGGCGCGTTCCACCGCTACTCGACCGACGCCGCCTGGCTCGTGCCGCACTTCGAGATCATGCTGTACGACAACGCGATGCTCGGTTGGTGCTACGTCGAGGCCCACCGCCGCACCGGCGAGCGCCGCTTCGCCGACGTCGCCCGCGGCATCTTCGATTTCATCCTCCGCGAGATGACCTCGCCCGAGGGCGCGTTCTACACGGCGTTCGACGCCGAGGTCGACGCGATGGAGGGGCAGTCGTACCTGTGGACGCCGCAGGAGATCGAGGCGCTGCTCGGCGCGGAGGACGCGAAGGCGTTCAACCGCGTCTACGGCGTCGACCGCGGCTACAACTTCGCCGACCCCCACCACGGCACCGGCGAGCCGGACAAGAACATCCTCTACCTCCCCGAGTCGATGGCCGAGGTCGCGGCCGCCCTCAACACCGACGCGGACGCGCTGGCCGCGCGCCTGGCGCCCATGCGCGGGAAGCTGTACGAGGCCCGCCGCAAGCGCAAGCAGCCGCTGCTCGACCGGAAGATCCTCACCTCGTGGAACGCGCTGATGATCCGCGCGATGGCCCACGGCGGGCAGTCCCTCGGCGAGCCGCGCTACGCCGAGGCCGCGACGCGCGCCGCCGAGTTCCTGCTGCGCCACCACCGCACGCCGGACGGCTCGCTCTACCGCACGAGCATCGTCGAACGGCCGGAGGGGCAGCAGCAAGGGGAGCCCGCCGTCCGCGCGAAGTACGCCGCGTTCCTCGACGACTACGCCTTCCTCGCCCAGGCGCTGCTCGCCCTTCAGGCGGCGACGGGGGCCGACGTGTGGCGCGACCGCGCGCGGGCGGTGACCGCGCAGATGGTCCGGCGCTTCGGCGGGCCGAACCCCGGCGCGTTCTACTTCACGCAGGCCGGCGCGGAGGACCTGATCGTCCGCCAGAAGGTCGGCACCGACAGCCCGCTGCCCAGCGGCAACGCCGTGGCGGCGATGGTCCTGCTGGAGCTGGGCAACCCGCAAGCGGCCCGCGCGGTCCTGGCCGACTTCGCCCAGGCGATGTCGGCCCACGGCGAGGGGATGAGCGCCATGGTTCAGGCGCTGATCCTCTACCAAGCCGGACACGGCGCGTTCACGGTCTCCCGGTCCCCGCAGCGCGCGCTGGAACGCCCCGCTTCCCTCGCGGAATCGGCCGACCGTGCCGTATCCGCGGCGTCGGCGTGGCGCGGTCCGACCGAGCTGGCCGTGCGGGTTGCGGTGGCGCCGAGCTTCCACATCAACGCCCACGAGCCGGGAGCCGGCAACGTGCCGCTGGTGCCGACCACGTTGAGCGTGATCGGCCGCGACGACGCCCGAGTCGAATACCCCGCGGGGGAGGAACAGGGCTTCGCGTTCTCGGGACCGTTTCGCGTGTACGAAGGCGAGGTCGAGCTCGTCGTCCGGTTCGCGAAGCCGCCCGAGAAGGGCCAATCGGTCGATCTCGCGCTCTCGTACCAGGCGTGTGATTTTTCCGCATGCCTGCCCCCCACAACGAAGCGCTTTCAGGCGATTGCCGAAGGGACATGACGGTGCGACGATGGCACGCTCAACTCTGGCCCGCCCTGAACCCTGCTTTCCCCCTTCTCGCCAGCCCGCTAAGATCGGCGGCATGATCCGCCGGAGCATTCATGAATCGTGAGAAGATCGCGTGGCTGTCCAGCGTCGTGCTGATCGCGATGCTGTCGCTGAAGATCCCCGGCTCGCTGGCGCACCGCGACGACGACTACAACTTCGTCCGCACGCTGATCGACATCCACCGGCAGGTCACGACGAACTACGTCGACCCCGTCGACGAGGAGAAGCTGCAGCAGGGCGCGATCGACGGCATGATGGCCCAGCTCGACCCGTTCAGCATCTTCGTGCCGCCGGCCAAGAAGGAGGCGTTCGAGCGGCTGCTCGAGGGGAGCTTCAAGGGCGTCGGCATCCAGCTCGAGCCGACGGAGGACGGCAAGATCGAGGTCGTCACGCCGATCGATGACAGCCCGGCCCTCAAGGCCGGCGTGCTCGCCGGCGACATCATCCTCAAGGTCAACGACCAGGACATCGCCGGCCTGAAGATCGACGACGTCGTGAAGAAGATCGCCGGCCTCGTCGGCACCGAGGTGAAGCTCACCGTCCGCCACACGACGGGCGAGACGGTCACGCTGTCGATGACCCGCCAGGAGATCGTCGTGCCGACGGTGAAGGGCTACCGGCGGAGCGAGAAGGACAACAGTTGGGACTACCTCGTCGTCCGGGACCCGAAGATCGCCTACGTCCGCGTCACGCAGTTCACGAGCGACACGTTCGACAAGCTCAAGGGCGTGCTCGAGCAGTCGCTCAAGGACGGCATGAAGGGGCTGATCCTCGACCTCCGCTTCAACCCCGGCGGCCGCCTCGATCAGGCGAAGCAGGTGGTGAACCTGTTCATCCGCGAGGGCGTGATCGTCGTGACCAAGGGGCGCAACCGCTCGGAGGAGGTGGCGCGGGCGATCCCGGAGGGCGCGTTGCCGGACTTCCCGATGGTCGTGCTCGTCAACGAGCACTCGGCCAGCGCGTCGGAGATCGTCGCCGGCAGCCTGATGGACAACCACCGCGCGCTGATCATCGGCACCCGGACGTACGGCAAGGGCTCGGTGCAGGAGGTGATCCCGATGGAGGGCGGCGGCGAGCTGAAGCTGACCGTCGCGTACTACTACCTGCCCAGCGGCCGGCTCGTCCACCACCGGAAGGACGCGACCGACTGGGGCGTGGACCCGCAGATCATCGTGCCGATGAGCGACGAGGCGGAGAAGGCCGTGGTCCGCGAGCAGTCCGAGCGCGAGATGTTCCGCCGGCTCGCGCCGCACGGCGCGACGCGGCCCGCGACCAACCCCGCCGCGGCCGCGAAGCCGACGACGCAGCCGGCCGACGTGCAGCTCGAGGCGGCGATCAGCACGATGGTCGGCCACGTCATCCTCAGCAACGAGGGCGGCCCCGGCATCGCGACGTCGCCCGCCGCCCCGGTCGCCGCCCTCCCGCTCACCCGCCCGGCCGCCGGCACGCAGCCGGGCGAGCCCTGACCGAGTAGCTTCCATGCACGCGTGCCGCGTCGTTTCGCCGAAAAAGCCGTGCGATATCAATCGCCGGGTCCTCGCCTGAACGGCAACCGACAACCATGCCCGCCATCCTCGGCATCGAGTCCACCTGTGACGAGACGGCCGCCGCGGTCGTCGTCGACGGCCACGACGTGCGCTCGAACGTCGTCGCGTCGCAGGCCGAGCTGCACGCGAAGTATCGCGGCGTCGTGCCGGAGATCGCCAGCCGGGCGCACATCGAAAACCTGCTGCCCGTGCTGCGCGAGGGGGTCGCCGGCGCCGGCCTCGCGCCCGGGCAGATCGACGCGATCGCCGTCGCCTACCGGCCGGGCCTGATCGGCTCGCTGTTGATCGGCGTGACCGCCGCCAAGACGCTGGCGTGGGCGCTGGGCAAGCCGTTGATCGGCGTCGACCACGTCCACGCGCACCTGTACAGCGTTGCACTCGAATCAAACGCGTCGCCGCCGTTCCCGGCCGTCGGGCTCGTGTGCAGTGGGGGACACACGGCCCTCTACCGCGTTAACGGCTGGCCCGACGTCGCGATGATCGGCGGCACGATCGACGACGCCGTCGGCGAGGCGTACGACAAGGTGGCCGCGATCCTCGGCCTCGGCTACCCGGGCGGGCCCGCGATCGACCGCCTCGCCGCCGCCGGCGACCCGCGGGCCGTCGCGTTCCCGCGCACGCTGCTCGGCCGCGACTCGCTCGAGTTCTCGTTCAGCGGCCTGAAGACGGCCGTCCTGTACCACGTCCGCGGCGTCCCGCGCCGCGGCGAGGACGTGAAGACCGCCGCCCACGAGCCGCCCGCCGGACAGGCGCTGAACGACGTCTGCGCGTCGTTCCAGGCCGCGTGCGTCGACACGCTGGTCGAAAAGGTCCGCCGGGCCGCCCGGGCGACGGGCGCCCGCTCGGTGATCGTCGGCGGGGGCGTGAGCGCCAACCGCGGCCTGCGCGACGCGCTGGCCGCGTTCCCGCTCCCCGTCTTCCTGCCGCCGCTGCGCTACTGCACCGACAACGCCGCGATGTGCGCCGGCCTCGCCCACGTCCACCTCCAAGCCGGCCGCCTCAGCGGCCTCGACCTCGACGCCGTGACCTTCAGCGAGTTGCGGCGGGTTTCGTGAACGCGGCCATCGCGGGGCTCCTATACGACCAAGGCGCCCGATACCATCATGACGCTCGCGCACTTTTAGCGTCCGTGCCCGGAGGGCCGGGAGCGTACTGCGCTCGAAACCCGAGCGCCGCCCGGCCCTCCGGGCACAAACGCTAAAAAATGGGTCGTTCACGTATTCGTAAACATGCACGTTATCAATTCGCGATGAAAGGGACCGCATGAACCGCATCACACAACCCCCCCCGCTCCCCCCGCGGCCCGCCGACGGGCACAAGGGCATGTTCGGCCGCGTGCTCGTCGTCGGCGGCAACGACGCGATGGTCGGCGCGCCGGTGATGGCCGGTACCTCCGCGCTCCGGATGGGCGCGGGACTGGTGCAGATCGCCGTGCCCAAGTCGATCCTCGCCGCGGCGATCTCGATCACGCCCGAGCTGATCGGCCTGGGCCTGGGGAAGGGTGGGGCGAAAAACGAACTGCTCGACGCCGCCGAGAAGGCCGACGCCGTCGTGATCGGCCCCGGGCTCGGACAGTCCGCCGACGCGGCCGGGCGACTGGCGTTTCTCACCAAGCTGGAGAAGCCCACGGTCGTCGACGCCGACGGCCTGAACCTGCTCGCGAGTCAGAAGCGCTGGCCGAAGTCGTTCAAGGCCCACGCGGTACTCACGCCCCATCCCGGCGAGATGGGTCGACTGGCCAAGCTGCTCGGGCGCGCCGAAGTGCCCAAGGATGACGACGGTCGCATCGACATCGCCGTCGCGGCGTCCAACGCGTTCGGCCAGGTCGTCGTCCTCAAAGGCGCCCGAACCGTCGTCACCGACGGCCAGCAGGTGTACGTCAACTCCACCGGCGACAGCAGCCTCTCAAAAGCCGGCACCGGCGACGTCCTCAGCGGCATGATCGGCACGCTGCTCGCGCAGGACGTGGACCGCTTCAGCGCCGCCGCGCTGGGCGTCCACCTCCACGGCCGCGCCGGCGAGATCGCCGGCAAGCGCTTCGGCATGCGCTGCGTGCTGGCGAAGGACGTGATCGACGCGATCCCCGAAGCCGTCCGCGAACACGAGGCCGCGAGCCCCCCAATAGCGCGGGTTTGACAATTGCCTGTCACATTCAACCCGCCCCGCACCGTTTCGCTGCTAGGACGCCGATATAATGCGGCCCGGGGCTAAATCACTATGAGCGAATCGACAGCGCAAAAGGCCGCGAAGCTGCGGGACGAGATCAACCGCCACAACTACCTCTACTACGTCGAGGCCAAGCCGCAGGTCAGCGACCGGGAGTACGACCGGCTGCTGCGCGAGCTGACCGACCTGGAGGCGGCCCACCCGGAACTGGTCACGCCCGACTCGCCCACGCAGCGGGTCGGCGGCCAGCCGCTCGACGCGTTCCGCACGGTGACGCACGCCGTGCGGATGATGAGCATCGACAACACGTACAGCGAGGAAGACCTGCGCGCGTTCGACGAGCGCGTGCGCAAGGCGCTGGGCGGCGAGCAGCCGGCATACGTGGCCGAGCCGAAGATCGACGGCGTCGCCGTCAGCATCCGCTACGAGAAGGGCGTGATGGTCCTGGCCGCCACGCGCGGCGACGGGCGGCGGGGCGACGACATCACGGCCAACGTGCGCACGATCCGCTCGGTGCCGCTGCGCCTCCACGCCGACGGCAAGGCGAAGGTGCCCGACGTGATGGAGGTTCGCGGCGAGATCTACATGCCCAACGAGGTGTTCCAGCGGCTGAACAAGCAGCGGCAGGAAGAGGGGGCCGACGTCTTCGCCAACCCGCGCAACGCGACGGCCGGCACGCTCAAGCTGCTCGACTCGAAGGTCGTCGCCACCCGCCGGCTGCGCTTTGCCGCCCACGGCCTCGGGCAGGTCGAGCCGCTGCCGTGCGACACCTACTGGGAGTGCATGCGCCACGCGGCCCGCTGGGGCATCCCGCTGCCCGAGGGCGTGCAGCAGGCGGCGACGATCGACGACGCGGTCAAGATCATCCACGCGTTCGAGAAGAAGCGCGGCAAGCTCGCCTACCAGACCGACGGCATGGTCATCAAGGTCGACGCGTTCGCCCAGCGCGAGAAACTCGGCACCACGAGCAAGGCGCCTCGCTGGGTCATCGCCTACAAGTACCAGGCGGAGCAGGCGCAGACGAAGCTGCTCGGCGTCAACTGGCAGGTCGGCCGCACCGGCAAGCTCACGCCGGTCGCCGAGATGGAGCCGGTCTTCCTCGCCGGCACGACCGTCAAGGCGGCCAGCCTCCACAACATCGAGCAGATCGGCCGCCTCGACGTCCACCTCGGCGACACCGTCGTCATCGAGAAGGCCGGCGAGATCATCCCGCAGGTGATCCAAGTGGTGACGGAGAAGCGCCCCGCCGGCGCGAAGAAGATCACGATGCCGGGGCATTGCCCCTCGTGCGGCGCGAAGGTGGAAAAAGAGGAGGGCACGCCCGACATCCGCTGCCCGAGCACGCCGGCCGAGTGCAAGGCGCAGCTCAAGGAGGCCGTCCGCTGGTTCTGCGCCCGCAACCAGATGAACGCCGAGCGCCTCGGCGAGGCGCTGATCGACCAGCTCGTCGACGCGGGGCTCGTCAAGACGTTCGCCGACATCTACCGGCTGAAGAAGGAGCAACTGATCGAGCTGGAGCGGATGGGCGAGCGGAGCGCGCAGAACGTGATCGACTCGATCAACGCCAGCCGCGCCAGCGACCTGCCGCGCCTGCTGGCGGGCCTGGGCATCCGCCACGTCGGGCGCACGGTCGCGTTCACGCTCGCGCAGAACTTCGGCTCGCTCGCGGCGCTCGCCTCGGCCGGCGCCGAGCAGATCTCGGCCGTCATGGGCATCGGCCCCGTGATCGCGCGGTCGGTCAACGATTACTTCCAGAGCGACTGGGGCAAGGACGCCGCCGCCCAGCTCAAGGACGTCGGCATCAACCCCACGCAACCCGTCGTCGCGCCCGCCGCGCCTTCGGGCGCCGACGGTGCCGCCCCCGCGGCCGCCGGCGGCCCGCTCGCCGGCAAGTCGGTCGTCGTCACCGGCACGCTCAAGCACTTCAAGCGCGACCAGATCGAGCAGATCATCCTCAAGCTCGGCGGCAAGGCCGCCGGCAGCGTCAGCAAAAAAACCGCCTACCTCGTCGCCGGCGAATCCGCCGGGAGCAAGCTCGACAAGGCCAAGGAACTCGGCGTGCGCGTCCTGACCGAAGAGGAGTTCATGGAACTGACGCAGGCCAAGCCTTAGGATTTCCCAAAAGGCGACCTCCATGACGAAAACATTCCAAGCCGTATACGAGAATGGCGTGTTGCGCCCCGCAGAGCCTTTGGACGGATTGCAGGAGAACGAGGTCGTTACCGTCACGATAGAGGATCCAACCAAGCCCCACCCACTTGAGGGCTGGGTCGGTGGAATGTCGGATGATGACGCGGCTGAAATGCAGCGCGTCATCGCCGAGGAATTCGAGCGGGTCGATCCGAATGACTGGAAGTAGCATCGCGCTGGATACGAACATCGCGGTGGACGTGCTGAACGACGTCCCGCGCACGATCCAATGGCTCGCCGGCATCGGCGAGATCTTTCTCCCGGTTCCCGTCATCGGCGAGCTACGATTCGGCGCGCTTAAGTCGTCGCGCGCTTCGGAAAACCAGGCGAAAGTCGACCGGCTTGTCGCGCGGTGTCGGGTCTTGCCCGCGGACCTTTGCGTTGCCAATCGCTACGCGTCCGTTCGCATCGATCTGAGTGGGAAGGGCACGCCGATCCCCGAGAACGATATTTGGATCGCGGCCACGTGCTTGGAGCACGGCCTGACACTCGCAACGTTCGATCGTCACTTTTCCGCGGTGCCCGGGCTCGCAACGGCTCAGCCGTGAACCGTGCATCGGCGCGACGCCCTTACTTCGTCCCCAGCACCCGGCTCACCGCCCCCTGCACCCGCGCGATCTTCTGCTCCGCCGTCGCCCGGTCCGGCGCCTCCGCGATGATCCGCATGATCGGCTCCGTGTTGCTCGGCCGGGCGTGGACCCACGCCTTGTCCCAGTCGATGCGGATGCCGTCCTGCGTGTCCACCTTTTCGGCAGCGAACTCCGCCTTCAGCGCCTCGACCGCCCGCTCCGCGTCCTCGCGCCGGCAGGCGAACTTCGTCTTCACGATCTCGTAGCGCGGGATCTCGGCCACCAACTGGCTGACCGTCTTGCCCGTCGCGGCCATCAGTTGCAGGACGTAGGCGATGCCGACGAGGCTGTCGCGGCCCGGCACGATCCGCGGGTCGATCACGCCGCCGTTCCCCTCGCCCCCGACGACCGCGTTGTGCACGCGCATCGCCTGCACGACGTTCGCCTCGCCGACCGGCGTGCGGACGACCATGCCGTCGTGCGCCGCGGCGATGTCGTCGAGCATCCGGCTCGTCGAGAGGTTCGTCACCGCCACGCCCCGCTTCTTGCTCAGGATCAGCTTCGCCGCCAGCGCCAGCGAGTACTCTTCGCCGATGTAGCGGCCCGTCTCGTCGATGACCGCCAGGCGGTCGGCGTCCGGGTCCTGGGCGAAGCCGACCGTCGCCCGCTGGCGGACCACCTCGGCCGCCAGCGCGGTCAGGTTCTTTTCCGTCGGCTCCGGGTCGTGCGGGAAGCGCCCGTCGGGCGTCGCGTTGAGGTGGACCACCTGGCACCCCAGCTTGCCGAGCATCGTCGGCGTCGCGACGCACCCGGCGCCGTTCACGCTGTCGAGCACCACCTTGTACCGCTTGCTCGCGATGCCCAGCACGTCGACGTAGTCGAGCACGCGCTTCACGTGCAGCGCGTGCGTCTCGGTATTCCGCCTCGGCGCCGCCAGCGCGTCGACGCGCACGTAGCTCGTCCGCCCCTCGTGGAAGAACGCCTTGACCGCCTCGGCGTCGGTCGCCGGCGGCGCGATGCCCTCGCCGTTCAGGAGCTTGAGCCCGTTCCACTCGATCGGGTTGTGCGAGGCGGTGGCGACCATGCCGGCGTCGGCGGCGAGGTGGCGGACCATCATCGCCACGCCGGGCGTCGTGACGACGTCGAGGTCGGTCACCTCGACGCCGCTGGCGGTCAACGCCGCGACCGCCGCGTCGCGGACCCACGTGCCGCTCGGCCGCGAGTCGCGGCCGAAGACGACGCGGAGCGGCTTGTCGCCGCCGCCGCCGCCGCCCGATACAATCCCCATAGCGGCGGCCGGTTCAGTTC
>JADMIO010690315.1_pt1 | contig 36447 bp, 30 predicted proteins | sample 8958161 | NCBI WGS metagenome assembly JADMIO01 (sample SAMN16585339, study PRJNA669376) | soil metagenome | isolation source: Crop rotation soil | place: USA: Cullars Rotation, Alabama | collected 2011
GCGCTGCCCGACGGCGGCCTCGACCTCGACGCGATCGAGCCTGGGGACGCGGAGCGGGCGCTGATGCTCTGGGTCAACAGCCCGTCGAACCCCACCGGCGCGCTCTCCGATCTCGACGCCGCGGCTGCGTGGGGACGCGCCAACGGCGTTCCCGTGTTCAGCGACGAGTGCTACGTCGAGTTCACGTGGGACGGCCCGCCGCGCACGATCCTCGAGTCCGGACTCGACGGCGTCGTCGCGGTGCACTCGCTCTCGAAGCGCTCGAACCTCGCCGGGCTGCGCGTCGGCTTCTACGCCGGCGACGGCGAGATCCTCGAGTACCTGAGAGAGGTCCGCAAGCATGCCGGGATGCTCGTACCCGGGCCGGCGCAAGCGGCAGGAGTGGCAGCGCTCGGCGACGACGATCACGTCGCCGTCCAGCGCGAGCGCTACTTCGCTCGCCTCGCCCGCACGGCGGAGATCCTCTCGACGTGGTCGGGTTGTCCGATCACGCTGCCCGCGGGCGGCTTCTACCTGTGGTTCGATGCCGGTGACGGCTGGGCGTTCGCCGAGCGGCTCGCGACGGAAGGCGGCGCGCTCGTGAGTCCCGGAGACTTCTACGGCGCGGGCGGTGCGAACAACGTGAGGGTCGCCGTGGTACAAACTGAGGCGCGAATCGAGTCGGTCGCGGAGAGGTTGGGTGTCCACTGATGTCGTACGATCCGAACGCCAACGCGCCGTACGCGCCGCCGCCGACGACGCCTGGCATCCCCGTGCAGCAGCCGAGCGCGCCGTTCGCCACGCCTGCTGTCAGCGGCGGACGCAAGAAGCCGCTGCTCATCGCCGGCATCGTCGTCCTGCTCGTGGGAGTGATCGGCGGCATCGTCGCCTTCCTGGCGGCCGGATCGGCGGCGGACGAGGGGGTGGAGAACCTCGCTCGCGCCCCGGTCGGCTGCACGACCCGTCTCGACTTCGAGGACTCGGGCACGTTCACGATCTACGTCGAGACGAAGGGCTCCGTGGGTGACCTCGGTGGCGACTGCCCGAACGACGAGGCCGACTACGACCGTGACGACGACGACCTGCCGGACGTCGCGCTGACCCTCGTCGACAAGGACGACAACGAGATCGACCTCGAGGACGACGACAGCAAGTCCTACGACGCCGGCGGGGCCGTCGGCCAGTCGATCAGCACGGTCGAGATCGAGGACCCGGGCCGCTACGAGCTGACGGTCACCTCCGACGACGACGACTTCGCGATCGCGATCGGGAAGAACCCCGAGGAAGCGGCGGACAGCCTGAAGACGATCAGCTACGTGCTGCTCGGCCTCGGTGTCGTGCTCGGTGCGGTGCTGATCGTGCTCGGTCTGCGCGGGAAGAAGCCGCCGGCAGCGGGCACGCCCGCGCCCGTGACGTACTACCCGGAGCAGCAACCGCCTGCGGCGTACACGCCGACCGGCGCGCACACCCCGCCGGCGAGCCCGCCGAGCGGCGGCTGGAGCGCTCCGCCGTCCGCGCCGACGCCGCCCTCCGGCCCGCCGACGCAGCCGATGCCCGCGCCGCAGTGGCCCGCCCCGCCGACCCAGTAGGGCGGTCAGTCAGCCCGAAACCCATGCTCTCGCCGAGCGCGCCGGAGCACTCGACCCGCCGCAACTTCGAGCGCGTGTGTGGTTGACCTCGACTACAACCGTCGCATGACGGTGACGACGCGGCCGTAGATCGGGACCTCGTCGGCGGGGTACTCCATGGGCGAGAGCCGCTCGTTGGCCGGGATCAGCGTGACCGTGTTGCCGGAGCGGCGGTAGGTCTTGACCGTCGCCTCCTCACCGGGCAGGCCGGCGACGACGATCTCGCCGTTGTCGGCCGTGGTCTGCGCACGGCAGACGACGAAGTCGCCGTCCATGATGCCGACGCCGATCATCGAGTCGCCGCGCACGCGGAGCATGAACAGCTCGCCGGCACCGGTGAAGTCCTCGGGGAGCGGGAACAGCTCCTCGACGTTCTCCTGGGCGAGGACGTCCGTCCCGGCAGCGACGTCGCCGACGAGCGGGACGTGACGCACCGGACGGCGCTCGATGGCGGCGCCCGACGACGGGTCGTAGCGGACCTCGAGTGCCCGCGGCTTGGTCGGGTCGCGGCGGAGGAAGCCCATCTTCTCCAGCGAGGCGAGGTGGCTGTGCACCGTCGATGGCGACGTCAGCCCGACCGCGAGGCCGATCTCGCGGACGCTCGGGGGATACCCGCGCTCGCGCATGCTCGCCTCGATCATGTCGAGGATGCCCTTCTGGCGGGCGGTGAGGCTGGTGTGGAGCAGTTCGGCCATGGCGGAAGAGTACGCGCGTTCGATCGCCAGGTCAAACACCCGTTCGACAAACGAATGTTCGACCCGGGGTTGACGACCGAACACGCGTTCCCCTAGTGTACGAACGTCTGTTCGGGACGGATTCCGGCGGCGACACTCAGGAGACACGGCCATGGCGACAGCCACCTACATCGCGAGGGTTCCGGCACCGGCGGAGAGCGTCTACGTGCGCCGCCGGATCGGGGTCGCGGCGTTCGTGGTGGCGCTGGCCGTCTCCATCGGCGTCGCCGTCGACGACGGTCTGGCCGACCGCGGCGGTGATCCTGCCTCCACCGCCGCGGTCGGCCATGCCAACACCTATCTCGTCCAGCCCGGGGACACGCTGTGGGCGATCGCACAGCGCATGCACCCGGGTGGTGACACGGCCGGCTACGTCGATGCGCTCGTGTCGTTGAACGGCGGCAGCGTCATCGTCCCGGGTCAGCAACTGCGCCTGCCCTGACGCCGGCCGGTCGGCACGCGGCGCACGGCGGGAGCGGAGCGGCCGACGAGCCCGCCACTCGGGACCGGGATAGTGTCACCGCTCCATGCGCTGCCCGATCTGCTCCGCGGACGACACGAAGGTGATCGATTCGCGCGAGGCCGACGAGGGCACGGCGATCCGCCGCCGCCGCTCGTGCACGCAGTGCCAGCAGCGCTTCACGACCTACGAGCGGATCGACGAGGTGCCGCTCGTCGTCGTCAAGACGTCGGGTGGACGGCAACCGTTCGACCGCTGCAAGATCGTCGCCGGCGTCTCCGCGGCGGCGAAGGGTCGGCCGGTCACGGTCGAGCAGATCGAACGCCTCGCCGAGGACGTCGAGGACGAGTTGCGCGTCGGCCATCGCTCCGGTGAGCTGACCACAGCGGCGATCGGTCACGCGGTGCTCGACCGGCTGCGCGTGCTCGACGAGGTCGCCTACCTCCGCTTCGCCAGCGTCTACAAGGGCTTCGACGGCGCCGCCGACTTCCACCGCGAGCTCGTCCTGCTGGAGAAGCTGCAGTCCGTGTAGCTGAGCGGCGAGGGCAGCCCATGCGTCGAATCGAACGAGCGACGCGGCGCGCAGCCGCTACTCCCGCCGGCGGAGGTACCGGGTGAACAGGAACGCATCGTCCTCGAGGACGTGACCGAGGCGCATCCGGTGCACGAGCGGCATCGCGCCGTTCATCAGCCGTGGGCCGTCGCCACCGGAGAGGACCGGCGAGATCGTCAGGTTGAGCTCGTCGATCAGGTCCAGCTCGGCGAGCGTCGCGTTGAGGTGCGCGCCACCCTCGGCCTGGATGAAGTCACCCTCGAGCTGGGCGACGGCGACGCGGAGGTCGAGCGCCGTCGACCCGGCGCGCACGGTGTCGACCTTCACGTCGGTCGCCACCGATTCGGGGAGGATCAGGAAGCCGGCGCCAGACGTGAACAGCGGCGTGCGCACGTCCACCCGGCCCGTGCGGGTGACAACCCCGACGCGCTGGCCGGACTTGCGTGGCGGCCCGTAGCCCTCCGCCCGGACCGTTCCCGCGCCGACGATGATCACGTCGGCCAGCTCGCGCAGCGTCTGCAGGATCTCCGAGTCGGCTGCGCTCGACAGACCACCCGAGCGGCCGTCGACGACGGTCGAGCCGTCGAGGCTGGCGACCATGCAGAGTCCGATCCACGGCCTGTTCGCCGGCCTTGGGCGGGCGACGTCGTAGCACTCGCGCGCCGTCACCGGATCGACGGGGTCGGGGAACAGCCGGCGCACGGTCCGCGATGATGCCACCCGCGGCCATCCGCCGGTCGTCCCCAGGTGACCCACACGTAATTCACAGCGTTGTACCCCTTCCTCCCCACAGGCCGACGCTCCTAGGGTGACGCCCGCAGATGGCAAGCGGTGTGTGGCGCGGATGGACAGGAGCACCAGCGGTTCGCCGATGGGACTGTGGGGGCAGAGGACCTCGAACCTGCGACCCGCACCGCTCGCCGTCTGGGAAGAAATTCCCCCTCGCGATGGTTGACAGCGGTGTAACTACAGTGCTGTAATCTCGTCCCTACCTCTTGTGGTGGTGGTCGGCGTGGGGGCGGGTCGGCTACCAGATCTTGTGGGTACTACCGCTTTTCGTCGCCAGTCATCACCCGGAGGATCAGTCCATGTCAGTTGCACCCGAGCGTCTCTCCATCGGGATCGAGCGCCGGTTCACCACACCGGACGTCCATCCCTACGACCAGGTCGCCTGGGAGCGGAGAGACGCCCGGATCAGCAACTGGAAGGACGGCTCCGTCGCGTTCGAGCAGCGCGACGTCGAGTTCCCGGTGTCGTGGTCGCTCAACGCGACGAACATCGTGGCCCAGAAGTACTTCCGCGGGACGCTCGGCACGCCGCAGCGGGAGCGGTCGCTGCGCCAGGTCATCGACCGTGTCGCCGACACGGTCACCGCATGGGGCGTCGAGGGCGGCTACTTCGTGGACGTCGAGGAGACCGAGGCGTTCCGTGACGAGCTGAAGTACATCCTCGTGACGCAGCGGGCGGCGTTCAACAGCCCCGTGTGGTTCAACATCGGCGTTCCGGGAGTGCCGCAGCAGGCGAGCGCGTGCTTCATCCTCTCCGTCGACGACACGATGGACGGGATCCTCAACTGGTACCGCGAGGAGGGCACGATCTTCAAGGGCGGCTCGGGCTCGGGCGTCAACCTGTCGAAGATCCGCTCCAGCTACGAGATCCTCAACGGCGGCGGCACGGCGAGCGGACCGGTCAGCTTCATGCGCGGCGCCGATGCGTCGGCGGGAACGATCAAGAGCGGCGGCAAGACTCGTCGCGCAGCGAAGATGTGCATCCTCGACGTCGATCACCCGGACGTCGAGGAGTTCATCTGGTGCAAGGCGAAGGAGGAGCGCAAGGCCCGAGTCCTGCGTGACGCCGGCTTCGACATGGACCTCGACGGGTCCGACTCCTTCAGCATCCAGTACCAGAACGCCAACAACTCCGTCCGCGTCTCCGACGAGTTCATGAACGCGGTGATCGACGACGAGGACTGGACGCTGAAGGCGGTCCTCGACGGCGCGCCGATCCGCACGGTCCGTGCCCGCGAGCTGTGGCGGGAGATCGCCACCGCGGCGTGGGAGTGCGCGGATCCCGGTCTGCAGTTCGACACCACGATCAACAAGTGGCACACCGCGCACGCGACGGGCCGGATCAACGGTTCCAACCCGTGCAGCGAGTACATGCACCTCGACAACTCGGCGTGCAACCTGGCCTCGATCAACCTGCTGCAGTTCCTCGATCTCGACTCGGTCGAGGCGGGCGCCGGCGACACCTTCGACATCGCCGGCTACATGCACACGATCGAGGTGATCTTCACGGCGCAGGAGATCCTCGTCGGGCGGGCCGACTACCCGACCGAGCCGATCGCCGAGACCAGCCGTCGCTTCCGCCAGCTCGGCATCGGCTACGCCAACCTCGGCGCGCTGCTGATGGCGCTCGGCCTTCCCTACGACTCGACCGAGGGCCGGGCGTGGGCGGCGACGCTCACGTCGCTGATGACCGGCCACGCCTATGCGACGAGCGCCCGCACGGCGTCACGCATGGGGCCGTTCGCCGGCTTCGCCGAGAACGAGGCGTACATGCTCAACGTGCTCCGCATGCACCGCGACGAGTCGTACCGGATCGCCGGCGTCGACGTCGTGCCGACCGCACTCGTCGAGGCGAGCCAGGATGCGTGGGAGAAGGCCGTCCTCGACGGCGAGGAGTACGGCGTCCGCAACAGCCAGGCCAGCGTCCTCGCGCCGACCGGGACCATCGGGTTGATGATGGACTGCGACACCACGGGCATCGAGCCCGACCTCGGGCTGTGCAAGATGAAGAAGCTCGTCGGCGGCGGGACGATGACGATCGTCAACCAGACGATCCCGCGGGCGTTGCGCCGGCTCGGCTACACGCCGCAGCAGGTCGACGAGATCATCGCCTACATCGACAGTGAGAAGTCGATCCTCGGGGCGCCGCACCTCGCGGCCGCACACGTCCCGGTGTTCGCCTGCTCGATGGGAGACAACACGATCCACTACGAGGGGCACGTGCGGATGATGGGCGCAGTGCAGCCGTTCCTCTCGGGTGCGATCAGCAAGACGGTCAACATGCCGGAGGAGGCGTCGGTCGAGGAGATCGAGGCGCTGCATCAGCTGTCGTGGGAGCTCGGGCTGAAGGCCGTCGCCGTCTATCGCGACAACTGCAAGGTCGGCCAGCCGCTGTCGACGGCGAAGAAGGGCGAGAGCCACGCCGAGGGCGCACTGACCGCTGCAGCGCTCGAGCCCGTCACCAAGATCGAGCGGATCGTCGAGCGGATCTACCAGCCGATCCGTCAGAAGCTGCCGCGCTCGCGCTCGGCGAAGACGTTCGAGTTCCGCGTCGCCGACTGCAAGGGCTTCGCGACGATCGGCGAGTACGAGGACGGTCGTCCCGGCGAGATCTTCCTCACCGTGTCGAAGCAGGGCTCGACGCTGTCCGGGATCATGGACGCCTTCGCCAAGAGCATCAGCTACGGCCTGCAGTACGGGGTGCCGATGCGGGCCTTCGTCGAGGCGTTCGTCAACAGCCGCTTCGAGCCGGCCGGCATGACCGACGACCCCGACATCCGCTTCGCCACGTCGATCATGGACTACCTGTTCCGTCGGCTCGCGCTCGTCTACATGAGCTACGACGAGCGGGCCGAGCTCGGGATCTTCTCGATCGACGAGCGGCTCCAGCCGACGCTCCCCGGTGTCGAGGAGTCCGCGGTCGAGACCTCGATGGGCACGGAGATCGCCGCCGACCCGAAGAGCGTCCCGTCCGTCGACGAGTTCGCCGCGCAGCTCGAGCTCGGCACTGCGCCGGCGGCGCCGAACAACGACGTCACCAACCCGGGCGGCGTCGCCCGGCCGGCAGTGCGCCAGTCCGACGCGCCGATGTGCATGCAGTGCGGCGTCCAGATGCAGCGCGCCGGCTCCTGCCACGCCTGCCCCAGCTGCGGCAGCACCAGCGGCTGCAGCTGACGCCCCCGCGCAGCCGCGGGGCGTCTCACCCCTTTGCGGGGATCGGCGCGCTCACCCGGGGCCTTCGACAGGCCAGGGGTATCGTCGCCCGCAGTGGTTCGCTTCCTGATCAAGCGGTTCCTCAACTACCTGCTGCTGTTGTTCGTCGCAGTGAGCGCCGCCTACTTCTTGGCAGCGACGCAGCTCGACCCGCGCTCGCTGTACGAGGTCCGCAACCCACCGCCGCCAGAGGCGTCGATCGACGCGTCGCTGACGGCCTACAACCTGAACGACAAGGAGCCGGTGTTCAGCCGCTACGTCGACTGGCTCGGCGACGTCCTCCACGGCGACTGGGGCAAGTCGCCGATGGGTGGGTCGGTCAACGAGGAGATCAACAACCGCATGTGGGTCAGCTTGCGGCTGGTCACGCTCGGGTCCGTGTTCGGGATCGTGATCGGGGTGATCGTCGGCGCGTGGACGGCGACCCGACAATACGGAGTCGCCGACCGGGCGATCACGCTCTGGTCGCTGGTGACGATCTCGACACCGATCATCGTCATCGCGGTCACCCTGCAGATCCTCGCGACCAAGGTCAACAACGCGGTCGGCTCGCAATGGTTCGAGTTCCTCGGTGAGACAGGGCGACACGGCGACGGCCGATGGGCCGCCTGGGGTGATCGCGCACAGCACCTCGTGCTGCCGACGATCACCCTCGCGGTCGGCGGCATCGCGACGTACAGCCGGATCCAGCGCAACCTGATGCTCGACACACTCGGCGCGGACTACGTCCGCACCGCGCAGGCCAAGGGCCTCTCGCGTCGCACCGCGGTGTTCAAGCACGCGCTGCGAACCGCCCTGATCCCGACCGGCACGTACTTCGCGTTCACCGTCGCGCTGCTCTTCACGGGTGCGGCGTTCACCGAGCGGATCTTCGGCTGGAACGGAATGGGCGTCTACGGCGTGGAGACGATCACCGGTCAGGACGTCAACGGCACGGTGGCCGTCGTTGCCTTCGCGGCGATCTGCATCCTCATCGGCGGCCTGCTCTCCGACGTGTTCGTCGCGATCCTCGATCCACGGGTCCGGAGGTGACGCCGTGAGCGAGCATCTCGCGATCGAGTCGGTCCTGCTCGATCAGCTCGAAGAAGCACCCGAGCAGGAGATGGTGCCGGGCGAGACGCCGCGCACGCGACGTCTCTCGCGTCGGCGGCTGCTCTTCCGGCGGTTCATGCGCAACCGCATGGCCGTGGTCGGACTGTGGATGTTCGGCTTCCTCGTCCTCGCCGCGCTGTTCGGCACCGTGATCGCGAAGTGGGGTTACACCGAGATCGACCGCGGCCAGTACCTCAAGCCCCCCTCGCGCGAGCACTGGTTCGGGACCACGCAATCCGGTCGCGACGTGTACGCGATGACGATCCACGGACTGCGCAAGTCGATGATCATCGGACTCGTCGTTGCCGTCGGCTCGACGACCACGGCAGCCGTGGTCGGCTCGTTCGCGGCCTACTTCGGCGGGATGCTCGAGCGGATCTCGCTGTGGGTGATCGATCTCCTGCTCGTGCTGCCGTCGTTCCTGATCATCGCGATCCTGATGACCCAGAGCTCGGGCGACACCGGCGGCGTGTGGCTGCTGATCATCCTCCTCGCCGCGTTCAACTGGATGCTCTCCGCTCGTGTCGTGCGCAGCCTGACGTTGAGCGTCAAGGACCGCGACTACGTGCTCGCCGCGAAGTACACAGGGGTCGGCGGTCCGCGCATCGTCTTCCGCCACATCCTGCCGAACATCTCCTCGCTGCTGATCGTCGACGCCACGCTCAACGTCGCCGGAGCGGTGCTCGCCGAGACGGGTCTGTCGTTCTTCGGATTCGGCATCCAGCCCCCGGACACGTCGCTCGGCACGCTGATCGCGGAGGGTCAGCAACGCGCGACCACCTTCCCGTGGATCTTCCTCGCGCCGTCCGTGTTCCTCGTCCTGATGGTCACGTCCGTCAACTTCGTCGGCGACGGCCTGCGCGATGCGTTCGATCCCTCGTCGAAGTCGAGCGGCAAGGCATGACGAGCGTCGAGGTCGCGACACCGCGTCGCGCTGCGGGCAAGACGGTGCTGAGCGTGCGCGACCTGCAGGTCAGCTTCCCGTCGGAGAACGGGGTCGTGCGTGCGGTGCGCGGCGTGAACTTCGACGTCGCTGCGGGCGAGGTGCTCGGGATCGTCGGCGAGTCCGGGTCGGGGAAGTCCGTGACCTCGATGGCGATCATGGGTCTCGCCGGGCCGACCGCCGAGGTGAGCGGCTCGGTCGAGCTCCACGGCGAGGAGATCCTCCACCACTCGGATCGACAGCTGTCGAAGCTGCGTGGCAACAAGATCGCGATGGTCTTCCAGGACCCGCTGTCCGCGCTGACACCCGTGTACACGGTCGGGAACCAGCTGATCGAGGCGATCCGCATTCATCGCGACATCTCTCGGGCTGACGCGCGCACGCGAGCGATCGAGCTGCTCGACCTCGTCGGCATCCCGAACGCCAAGGTCCGTGTCGACGCCTTTCCGCACGAGTTCTCCGGCGGCATGCGCCAGCGCGCGGTGATCGCGATGGCGATCGCCAACGATCCCGACGTGATCATCGCCGACGAGCCGACGACCGCGCTCGACGTGACGATCCAGGCGCAGATCCTCGAGGTGCTCGAGACCGCGCAGAAGGAGACGGGCGCCGCGGTCATCATGATCACGCACGACCTCGGCGTGGTCGCCGGCCTCGCCGACCGGATCCTCGTGATGTATGCCGGGCGGATCGTCGAGCAGGGCTCCGTCGACGACGCGTACTACCGCTCGCGCATGCCGTACACGATCGGGCTGCTGGGGTCGATCCCGCGGCTCGACGACACGGAGCGGAGACCGCTCGTGCCCGTCGAGGGGAACCCGCCGTCGATGACCTCGTTGCCACCGGGCTGCCCGTTCGCGCCGCGATGTCCGATGGTGATCCCCGCGTGCACGGACGAGGAGCCGGCGTTGCTCGCGATGCCGGGCCGCGACAACCACAGGGCCGCGTGCATCCGCGCACCCGAGATCGAAGAACGCGACCTCGGCTTCGCCGACATCTATCCGATCCCGACGATCCCTGATGCCCCGTTGACCGAGCTCCCGCGAGACGACCGTGCGCCGGTCTTGCAGATCGAGGGCCTCGTCAAGGAGTTCCCGCTGATGAAGGGCTCGGTGATCAAGCGCCGGATCGGCACCGTTCACGCCGTGGACGGCATCGACCTCGACATCCGCGAGGGTGAGACCCTGGGGCTCGTCGGCGAGTCCGGGTGCGGCAAGACGACGACGTTGCTCGAGGTGCTCAACCTGCGCCCACCGAGTGGAGGGCGCATCGTCGTGTTCGGTCACGACGTCGCCACGCTGGAAGGGCGCAAGGAGCGCAAGGCGATGCGCCGCGACCTGCAGGTCGTGTTCCAGGATCCGATGGCGTCGCTCGACCCGCGCCTCCCGGTCGCCGACATCCTCGCCGAGCCGCTGCGCACGCACGGATACAGCGGTGCCGACGCGCAGCGCCGCGTCGACGAGCTGCTCGCGCTCGTCGGGCTCGACCCTGCGCACGCGAACCGATATCCGCAGCACTTCTCGGGCGGGCAGCGGCAACGGATCGGGATCGCGCGCGCGCTCGCGCTCGAGCCGAAGCTGATCGTCCTCGACGAACCGGTCGCCGCGCTCGACGTGTCGATCCAGGCCGGCGTGATCAACCTCCTCAGCGAGTTGCGTGCCCGCCTCGGTCTGTCGTACCTGTTCGTCGCGCACGATCTCGCGGTGGTGCGCCACATCGCCGACCGCGTGGCCGTGATGTACCTCGGCCGGATCGTCGAGATCGGCGACGTCGACGACATCTTCGAGAACCCGACGCATCCCTACACGCAGGCGTTGCTCTCCGCAGTGCCGATCCCGGATCCGGTGAAGGAGCGACAGCGGGAGCGGATCATCCTCTCCGGCGATCTTCCGAGCCCCGCCGATCCGCCGTCGGGATGCCGCTTCCGGACGCGCTGCTTCAAGCATCGCGACGAGCTCACCGACGAACAGCGTCAACGCTGCATCGACGAGGATCCGCCACTGCTGGTGGTCGGCGGTGACCAACGGTCGGCATGCCACTACGCCGAGCCACGAACGATCCTCTGAGCGGGTGAATCTCGCCTCCGGAGACCCTGGAAACGCGAATCCGCTGGTAGCAAGGTCGGTAGGGCGGCGTGAACAACCGAAAGAGCGAGGAACATGACGAAGACGCGTAGATGGAGAGCAGCCACGCTGCTCGCAGGAGCGGCGCTCGTCGTCGCCAGCTGCGGATCGGATTCCGAGAGCACCAGCACATCGGCCGCCGGGACGCCGACGACCGCTGCGTCGGCGACGACGGATGGAGCCCCCGAGACGACCGGCGGTGCGACCGAGACGACCGGCGGTGCAACGGAGACGACCGGCGGAGCCACCGACACCACCGGTGCGACGGGCGACACCGTCGCCCAGCCGCAGACGGAGCTCGACTCGACGTCCGCGCAGGACATCAACCCGCAGCCGCGCGAGAACCTCGAGCAGGGTGGCGAGCTGCGCAGCAACGTCGCCTCGTTCGCGGAGAACTGGAACCCGTGGAACGTCAACGGCAACGAACTCGACTTCTCGGCCATCCTCGGGCCGCTCTCGCCGACCCTGTTCGACTTCGACAAGGAGTCCGTCGCCACGCCGAACGAGAACTTCCTCCTCGACGTGCAGGTCGACGACGGTCCGCCGCAGGTGGTCACCTACACGCTCAACCCCGAGGCGAAGTGGAACTCCGGCACACCGATCACAGCGGCTGACTTCATCGCGCTCAACGAGGCGATGAACAACCCGGACAACCAGGTCGTGACGACCGAGGGCTACGACCAGATCGCGTCCGTCGAGCAGGGCGAGGACGAGTTCCAGGTCATCGTCACCTTCGCCGAGGTCTACCCCGACTGGCAGGGTCTGTTCACACCGCTCGTGCCGGCCGAGAGCGTCGCGACTCCCGAGATGTTCAACGAGGGTTGGACCGGCGAGATCAACACCGACTGGTTCGCAGGGCCGTTCACGGTCGGCTCGTATGACGCCGCGCAGGGGATCATCGAAGAGGTCCCGAACCCGGACTGGTGGGGCGACCCGGCTCTCCTCGATGCGATCATCTGGCGCACCGTCGACCCCGCAGCTGCACCGCAGGCGTACGCCAACGGTGAGCTCGACTCGTTCGACATCGGCCCGGACCCGAACGGCTTCGCGATCGCCGACAGCACCTCGGGCGGCGTCGTCCGTGCGGCGGCGGGCCCGAACTGGCGGCACATCACGTTCAACTCGACCGCTGGCCTCATCGCCGATCAGACGATCCGCCAGGCGATCGTGCGCTCGCTCGATCGTTCCGAGATCGGTGCGTCCGACCTGGCCGGGATCCCGTGGGCGGCCAAGCCGTTGAACAACCACATCTTCGTGGAGAACCAGGCCGGCTACGAGGACAACGCAGGCGACTTCGCGTTCGATCCCGATCGGGCGCGTGCGGATCTCGAGGCCGCTGGCTGGGTCGAGGGTGACGACGGCATCCGTGAGAAGGACGGTCAGCGACTGACCGTCAAGTTCTCGCAGCTCGTCGGCGTTCCCGTGTCGGAGAACGAGGCACAGCTCGTCCAGGCACAGCTCGGCGATGTGGGCATCGAGGTCGAGATCGTCGACGTCGACACCGCGGACTTCTCCGAGGTGCTGACCTCGGGCGACTTCGAGCTGATCGCCTTCTCGTGGATCGGCACGCCGTTCCCGTTCGGTGGCGTGCAGCAGATCTACGGCACCGGCTCGGAGAGCAACTTCGCTCAGTCGGAGCTGCCCGAGGTCGACGAGCTCGCCGCGCAGATCGCGGTGGAGACCGATCCGGTCGAGCGCACCCGCCTCGCCAACGAGGTCGACAAGGTCCTGTGGGACTTCGTCCACACGCTGCCGCTGTACCAGCGGCCGGAGCTCGTCGGCCAGCGCGAGGACCTCGCCAACTGGGGAGCCTTCGGGTTCAGCACCCCGATCTACGAGGACATCGGCTACATGAGCTGACGCTCTCATTGCAGAGTGAGGAGGGGCCCGGTTGCTTCGGCGGCCGGGCCTCTTCGCGTGCGCCACTCGGGCGCCGGCGGCGATCACTGTCGAGCGCCCGCAGTGAGTGCGTCCGCCGGCCGGCGTTGTACCGCACGGCCCGGGGTGCCGGAGCCGGCGAACGATGCTCTGGAGTCGTGGTGCGGGCTGGGTCTGCGGGCTCGGCCGCGCTCTGTGAAGGCCCGGCGACGCCTGTGTCATGCCGATGTGCCCTCCAGGGGCGTGAAGGCGTGACCCAAGCGCGCCGAGCGGCCTGGCGATCCGGCCAGCGACCACCGTTCGTGGGAATTCGCCGACGGTCACCGCGAGGGCGACCCGCCGCCACCTCCAAGCGCGTGGGTTGCCGGGCCCGGCACCGCCAGCCGGGGCGCGCCAGCAGTGCGGGCAGCTCGACGGTGATCCCGAGGCACGGCGCTCTTGGCGCGGGGAGCGTCGGGTCGCGAGAATGGTGGCCAGGTGGGGAGATGACTGAAACTCGGCTGCGCCGGGTACAGCGGAGCGTGCCCGGGGCGAGAGCGCTGTTGCTGACTGCGGTGACGGCGCTCGTTCTCGCCGCGTGCGGCGGTGGCGCCGGCGACCCTCAGCAGGCTGCGCCCCCCGTCAGCGCGCCGCCGACCCTCGCTGCGTCGACGACGCCGGCTGCGACGCCGTCGCCGGCATCACCGACGCGCGAGCTGACGCCGGCGCAGAGGGCTCCGCGGAGCACGGTTCCCGCAACGACGTCACCCGCAACGACGACGATGCCACCGGTGACGACAACGACATCACCGGCGACGACGCCGGAGATCACGGTCGCCGCGACGCTGCCGGAGCGCACGATTCCGGAGGTGATCCTTCCGTCGGACGCCTCCGTCCCGCCGACCGAGGTCATGTCCACCGAGGTCGTCGCGGTCCTCCCGGCGGCGCTGGCGGGACCAGCGCATCCGCCGCGTGTTCTGGTGTCGGGCGATTCGACCGGTACCGAGCTCGCCGTCCGGTTCGGCGCCTATGCCGAGGCGCACGTCGGCGAGATCGAGGTGTTCCACTCCGCGTTCGCCGGCTGCGGCCTCAGCGCCGGCAACGACGGCCGGCTCCACGCGTGGAACACACCGACCGAGTGGATCGACCTCTCCGGCTGCACCTTGCAGTGGCAGGCGATCCCGCAGCTGATCACCGACAACGAGATCGACGTGGTGATCGCCGCGATCGGACCGTGGGACGGAACCGACATCCGCTTCGTCGACGGCACGACGGTCAACGTCCTCGACCCGGTGGGTCGGGCGTTGGTCCAGGACGCCTACGACCAGTTCGTCGCGTCCGTCCGCGGCGCCGGCGCGACACCGGTGTTCATCCGGCCGGCGACGATCGACGCAGAATGGGAACGGCGGACGGACCCGATCGACGATCCGCTGCGCTGGGACGTCATGCGCGAGATCGTCGACGCCACGGGCGCCGCGCAGATCGATCTGCCGGGCTGGCTCACGGCGAACGGACTCGACGGTCCGCTCGGCCGCCCGGACGGGGTCCACCTCGCCGAGGACGTGGAGTTCCGCTTCATCGACGAGGTGATCGTGCCCGAGGTCGATCGCCTCGCCTACGTGTGACGGCCGCGAGGGGCGGCGATCAGTCGTAGGCCTTGGGGTTCGCCACTGCGCCGGCGATCGCGTTGGCGAAGCGCCACGCTCCGGACGAGTAGACCGGACACGGGTTGACGTAGGTGCCCGGGCAGAGGTGAACCCCGTCGTTGTTCCGGACGAGGTTCCAGCCGGAGGACGCACACTCGAGCTCGCCCGGCGCGCACGGCAGGCTCGTTGCCGCGGTGCCGTCGACGTTCTCCACCGCCGCGCCGGCGTCGACGTACGCGACGTACGGCTCCGCGGCCAGCTCGCGGTACAGCGCGTTGAGCTTCTCCACCTCGCTCGCGCCGAACGGGTCGCCGGCACGTGCCGGCTGTCCGACGAGGAGGACCCACGCTCCGGCATCTCGGGCACGGTCGACGAGCTGCTTCACGGCGACGCGATAGCGGTCGACGAGCGCCTGCCCGCGCATCTGACCGCCGTCGACGGATGCCATGCACGGAGTCGCCGAGTTCCCGGTGAACGTGATCACGACCGTGCTCAGGTCCGACAGCGCGTACGCGTCTGCAGTCCAGTCGCACGGTGCCGTCCCGCCGAAGAATCGCGGCACGAAGCCTCTCGGCCAGGTCATCGACTGCAGGAACTGCATCGATTCCTCCGCGAGCGAGTCGCCGTACACGATGACCTCGTTGGACTCCGGGGCCGGTGCCTTCTTCGCGCACCCGACAGCGAGGAACACCAGAGCGCAGGCCGCGACAGATCGAAGTACTCGCGACCGCCGCATCACGAGAGTGTATCGGTCCCCGGTCGGCTGATCTGGAGCATCCAGGAGGTGACGTCTGACCGATGCCCGCCCGCGCGGGCATCCGATCGGCTAGAACGTGCGGCCGTCGCCCACGGCGGTGCGACGGGGAGAAGACACAAGGGAGATCACACACGTGAACAAGATCAGGGCATGTGCCGCGATCGGTGCGCTCGCACTGCTCGCGACCGCATGCGGCAGCGACGAGGAGTCGGCAGACACCACGGCGGCGGCGGACACCTCGGCGCCGGCGACCACTGCGGCCGAGACGACGGCTCCGGCCGACACGACCGCCGGCACCACCGGCGACACGACCGCTGGCAGCGCGCCGAGCGGCGAGTTCGCCGAGCTCTGCGCGCTGGCGCAGGAGATGGACGGCCAGGACGGCCCGCCGACGGCGGAGCAGATGACGCAGTACCAGGCGCTCGCGCCGGAGGAGCTCCGCGGCGACATCGATCCGGTCGTCGAGGCGCTCGTGCCGCTCGACGGCGACATGGTCGCGTTCATCGCCGCCACTGCCGACGACGAGCTCGCCGCGCACTTGGACGCGATCGACGCGTTCGAGGTCGAGAACTGCGGGATCGAGAGCGACAACGGCGATCTGCCCGAGGGCGCGTCGCTCGAGGTCGAGGAGGACGCGCAGCGCGTCGACGTGACCGCCACCGACTTCGAGTTCGCCTTCGAGAGCCCGACCGAGGCGGGACGCACGTCGTTCGTCCTCACCAACGATGGTGCGGAAGCCCACTTCCTCCTCGTGGTCAAGCTCGCCGAGGGCGTCACCCTCCAGCAGGCGCTGGAGACCGAGGATCCCGAGGGCATGATCGAGGGCCAGTGGGAGACCCACCTCGCTGCTCCGGGTGGTGACGAGGAGGCGATCACGTTCGACCTCGAGCCCGGCAACTACGGCATGGCCTGCTTCCTCCCGACGACGGACGGGACGCCGCACGCGTTCCTCGGGATGACGTCGGAGTTCACGATCGCAGGCTGATCGCGACATGGTCGACGACTGATCGTCACCCTCGAAAAGGGGAGGCGCCGGGGTTTGCTCCCCGGCGCCTCTTCTCGTTCTGACCAGGGGTTTCTCGCCCTCAGGGACAACTTGCCGAACACTTGAAGGACCCTTGATCGCCCTTCCCTCGTGTTGGAGCTGCGGACGGAAGATGATGATTTCGTGGTTCGTCGGAGTGGTCGAGTGAAGCGGTGCCGAGCCGATCGCGCAGACCGAGATCCCGGGTGTCCGCCGCGTGACTCGGGCATGTCGCTGATCGAGATCGTGATCTCCGTCCTGCTCCTCGGGACATCCGGCGTGTCGATGCTCGGAGCGCTCACGGCGACCGTCGCGGCAACCAGGTACGAGCGAGACCACGCCCGCGCCCAGGTGTGGCTGCAATCCGCGATCGAAGAGCTCCAGGCGGCCGATCGCCAGGGTTGCGATCAGGGCGAGGAGACGGTCCGCGAGGCATACCTCGAGCACATTCGCGACAACGTGATCAACCCGCCGGGCTGGTCCGACAGCCAGGTCGACATCGTGTCCCCGGTGAAGGCGTGGGACGGCCAGCGCTACTGGGATCCGTACGATCCGCAGAGTCCGGGTCAGTGCTTCGACAACGACGGGTTCAGGTTGCAGCTGATCACCATCGTCGTCACGAGTCCCGACGGCAAGGTCATCGAACAGGTGTCGGTGGTCAAGGGATGAGCTGCGCGGGCGACCGGGATCCGTCGCCCACCGTCGAACGGGCACCGGCGAACGGGCGGCCTCGCGACGGCGGGTTCTCGTTCTTCGAGCTCCTGATCAACGTCGTGATCCTCGGCTTCCTCAGCGTGGGACTGGCGAGGACGTTCTCGATCGTGACGCAGACGCTGCCGCAGGCGGAGGCGCAGAGCGACGACGCCCGTTCGCTGGTCGGATTGTCGATCTGGCTTCCCGAGGATCTCAGCTCGGCCCCGTCCGCGGTCGACGATGGCACCGGCGCGGGCGGCCTCGACAAGAGCCCGTCGACGGCGAGCGGTTGTGCAGGCGCGAGTCCCGGGACGAACCTGCTCCGGGCGCGGTGGACGGAGGCGATCGGCGACGAGGAGATCGAGTACTACGCCGCCTACCGCTACGTGGAGAAGGACGGTGGCCACACGGTGCAACGCTTCGCGTGCGAGGCGAACGGCCAGCCGAGCGTCCTCGGGATGACCGGAGTGCTCGTCGAGTCGAAGACCTGCCCGCCGCCGGAGGGCGAGCGCCTGGTCGAGGTCACGCTCGTGCCCGATGCACAGAGCCAAGCCGGCGGAGCGATCTTCCGCATCCGGGTTCAGTGCACCGTCACCGAGGTGCGTGGCATCTCGAACAATCCGGACGACGAGCTTCCGATCGGGACCGAGAGCACCACGGTGGCGACCACCTCGACCACGACGACGACGAGCACCACGACGACCACGACGACGACGACCACGACCGTGCCTGCGGCGACCACGACGACCGTGGCCGGCGCGACGACCACCACGACGATTGCACCGACGACGACGGTCGCTGCGGCAACGACGACGACGTTGCCGCCGTGCACGGGCGGGACGATCGTCAGCGTCTCGCCGGCGAAGGCGAACAACGGGGCGCACGAGGACGTGTCCGAGCTGAACAAGGAGATCGTCATCACGGTCTCCTCGACCGGCTACTGCCCGACACTCGGCATCATCTTCGACCCGTGGGTCACCGACGGGTCGCCGTCGACTCACTCGCGGTGGTACTCGATGGAAGGTCGGTCGACGATCACACTCCTCGGCCGCGGGGGTGAGCTGTGGTCCGACGGGTACCACACGGTCAGTCTCAAGGACGGCGCGGCGGCGACGGTGGTGCTCGACACCGATCGGCTGGAGGTCGTATGAGCGCGCCGCAGGTCGCCCCCGGGCGCACAGAAGGCGTGACGGACGAGGGCACCATCCTGGTGCTCGTCCTGATCGTCACGATCCTGCTCTCGCTCGTCGTGGTCGGCATGGCGAGCTACAGCGGCGGGCTGCTCAGGTACGGACAGGTGTCGGAGACCCGCGCCGATCGGCTCTCTGCGGCCGATGGTGCGATGCGCGACGCGCTGGAGAAGCTGCGCCTGTCACGTTCGCTGTGTGCGACGGCTCTCGGCGACCTCGAGAACGGCTACGGCACCACCTTCCCGGAGACGATCAACGGCGCGACCGCGACGGTGAAGTGCGAGCGGGTCAGCGTGAAGATCGATGCGGTCCAGGCCTGGGCTGTGGTGATCACCGGCGAAGGCGTGTGCTCGACGTGCAAGTCCTTCACCGCGTCGCAGGGCGCTGGCCTGAACAAGAAGATCGGCGGGCCGGTCTACGTGAAGAATCCGGCGAAGATCGATCTCTCGGTTCCGGTGCAGATCGTGGAGGGAGATCTGTTCTACACGTCGTCCACGTGTCCTGCGGAGGGATCGTCGACCGAGATCGGTTCCACGATCAGCGAGCTCTCGTTCGAGCCATCGGACACCCGCGGCACGATCTGCACCAGGCGCACCTGGCAGGAGATCTTCGGGAGCGGTCCGACGGTCCCGTCACTGACCGAGACCGCCGCCTTCCCGCAGCGGGCGTCGACGAGCTACGCGACGATCGGCAGCTGCCGCGTCTTCTCACCGGGCATCTACACGTCGATGCCGCAGCTGTCGAACGACGGCAACTACTTCCAGTCGGGCAAGTACCTCTTCTCCAACGTCAGCTTCACCGTCGACCGCGTCAACCAGATCGTCACCGCCGGCACAGCCGACACCACTGCCGGCATCGCCCAGGCGATCCCGAACCCGGGGTGTGACGCTGCCCGGGACGCCGACCTGGCGAGCTCGTCGGTGCGCGGAGCGACCTTCTACATGGACGGGAACAGCCGCGTCGAGATCCAGAAGGGCGCGCTCGAGATCCTCGGCGCGAAGCGCGGGAATGCATGGGTCGCCCTGCAGGCACTCACCACCAGCACCCGCAGCGCCGAGAACAGTGCGATCATCTCGACGGCGAACGGCGAGAACAAGGAGTTCGCCGCGCAGGGCCTCGTGTGGGCGCCGAAGGGCCGGATCGAGCTCGGCAACATCACCAACCGTTCGACGGTGCAGCTTCACGGCGGAGCCGTCGTCGCCAAGCTGCACATCGGCGCGAACGCCTCGATCAACGGCTACGCGATCGAGGTCCCGTCGAGTCCGCTCACGCAGACGCTGATGCTCACGTCGACGGCGACCAAGAGCGGCACGACGACCATCCGGGCGATGGTCGAGTATCGAGCACCCCGCGAAGTCGCGGTGAAGTCGTGGCGCGTCATCAACGAGTGAAGTGGCTGGCGGCGCTTCCGGCGCTCGTTCTGATTCCCGTCTCGAGCGTTGCCGCCGAGTCGGTGCCCGCGTTGCGGCCGGCGTTCGGCGCCGACCTGACGCCGTGGATGGCACCGACGATGCCGCCGCAGTGCTCGTCGGACAAGGCCCGCTCCGGCGACCTCGCCGGCTGCCTGCTCAGCATGGGCGGATCTCCTGCGGAGCGTGGGCTCGGCGAGGCACCGTTCCCGTTCCCGCAGGCCGGCGCCGAGATCCCGTGGGTCGATCTCGGCCGGGGCGCGGACGGTCACGTGGTGCTCGCGGTGCAGAAGGCACTGGCTGCGAGCGGCCTGTCGCCGGTGCTCGACGGGCAGTTCGGATCGACGACCCAGGTGGCGGTGAAGGCGTACCAGACGCTCGCCGGGCTCCCCGCGACCGGCGTCGTCGACGCCGCGACCGCGCAGCGACTCGGCGTCGTCAACACCGAACCGGGCGCGTTCCCTCCTCCCGGCTTCCGGTTCAACGGCTGGGCGTACAACGGCTCGCCGGCGCTTGCCACGTGGGACGCGATGATGATCCGCAACGCGAGCTCCATCGGTGGGATCGGCGCCGGCCGGCTCGTCGGTCACCCGGATGTGATGGGACTCTTCGAGGGGTTCCTGCGTGATGTCGTGCAGGGCGGCTATACCGTGCGCGACGCAGGCGTGTATGCGTTCCGCTGCACGTCGAACAGCAGGATGAACTGCGCCGGAGTGGACCCCGACGCGCTCTCCAACCATGCGTGGGGGATCGCGATCGATCTGAACTCGGGCGCCAACCCGGAGCTGACCTACGCCGCACCCGGTGATGGCACCAGCGCGTGCGCGGTGCCGGTGAAGACGGACTATCCGCAGTGGGCGATCCAGGTGGCGGAGAAGTGGGGCCTCTACTGGGGTGGCTACGGCTACTCGCGCTCGTGCGCGACACCGGACACGATGCGCGACTCGATCCTGCGCGACGCAACGCACTTCGAGTACCGCGGCGACGTCGCGACCGCGCGGGCGATCATGCTGCACAACACCGGCAGCGTCCCGGCGAGCACGCGCCTGTGCACCGACTCCGCGGGTGACGACGGGACGATCCGCTCGGTCTGTTCCGACAGCCGCCTGCCGCTGCCGGGATGGCGGCTGCCGGTCGATGTCGCTGCGCCGGCCGGTGCGACCGCGGCGCTCGTCAACATCGCGATGACCGGGGCGCGCACGGCCGGGTTCGTGACGGCCGAGGGATGTGGCGCGGTCACGAGCGCCGTCCGGCAGTGGGCCAACGGGACGTTCGCCCCGAACGTCACGGTCAGCAACCTGTCGGTCGTGCCGCTCGACTCGAAAGGCCGGTTCTGCCTCTACGCGAACGCAGCCGTGCACACCGTCGTCGACGTCCAAGGCTTCTTCGTGCCTGCGGCGAAGTCCGGATCGGCGGGCTTCGTCGCGATCGAACAGCGGCGTGTGCTCGACACGCGCGACGCGGGAACGCCGGCACCGGGCGGATCGGCCACAGCGCTGCCGACGATCGCCGGGGTGCCGGCCGGTGCGACGGCGTTGCTCGTGAACGCCGCGGTGACGGAGACGTCTGCAGCCGGTTACGTGGCGGCGGACCGCTGCTCGCGGCTCGCCAGCGGAGCGCCCGGCTCGGCCAACGTCAACTTCGCCGCCCGGGACACCGTGTCCAACCTCGCCGTCGTCCCCGTGTCCGGTGACTCCGGATGCCTCTGGTCGATGGTCCCGACCCATCTCGTCGTCGATGCGCAGGGCGCGTTCGTGCCGGGGTCGGGGCTCGGTTTCAGCCTCGTCGGCCCGAAGCGGCTCACCGACACGCGCGGCTGTGCCGATCACAACGGTCTCGAGCGCTGTGGTGTCGCCGTCGGACCGGGGGAGATGGTTCGCGTGACGGGTGCCCGGGGCAGCGCGGCGATGGTCAACCTCACGCTCACCGAGGCGAGCGGCGACCTCTTCGCCGTCGCCGATCGGTGCGACGTGCTCGCTGCGAACCGGCCACTGCGCGCGAACGCGAACACGACCGCGGGCAGGACGGTGTCGAACCTCGCCGTCGTCCCGGTCGCGGGCGACGGATCGTTCTGCGTGTGGGTGTCCGGGGCGACGCACGTGATCGTCGACATCCAGGGTGTGTTCGAGGAGAAGGGCGCTCTTCGTTTCGTCACCCAGGATCCGCAGCGCCGTCTCGACACCCGAGCGCTGTAGCGCCGGCGACGGCAGGTCCCACCGAACGGGTGAGGTGCCGCGGGCACCTTGCGAGGTGACAACGCCGGTGGGAGAGTGCGGACGATGAAGCAGCTCTCCGGTCTCGACGCGTCGTTCCTCTACATGGAGACGGGCTCGCAGTTCGGCCACGTGTCGAGCGTGTCGATCTACGAGCGCCCGCAGGGTCAGCCCGACTACGACCCGCTCACCGCATGGCGCGAGCAGTTGGAGAAGCGGCTCCACCTCCTCGAGCCGCTGCGCCGCCGGCTCCGCGAGGTGCCGTTCGGTCTCGACCACGCGTTCTGGATCGCCGACCCGGACTTCGACCTCGACTTCCACGTCCGCCACAACGCGCTCCCGCCGCCGGGCGACGACGAGCAGCTCGCCGAACTGGTCGCGCGGATCATCGCCCGACCACTCGATCGCAGCAGGCCACTGTGGGAGTCCTACGTCATCGAGGGCCTTCCGGAGGACCGCTTCGCGATCCTGACGAAGATCCACCACGCGACGGTCGACGGCGCGTCGGGCGCGGAGCTGCTGACGTTGATGCTCGACTCCGATCCAGCGGGTGATCCCATCCCGCTCCCCGTCGAGGAGTGGCGCCCCGAGCGTGTGCCGAGCGACGGTGAGGTGATCGCAGTCGCGTTGAGAGGCCTGGTCCGCAAGCCGGGGCGCGCGCTGCTGCTCACCGTCGGGACGGCACGCGAGTTCGGCAAGGCGACGCGCAACCCTGCAGTCGTCGCGGCGGCGAACGAGTTCCGCGGGACGCTGCGCGGACCGCTCGGCGCGGTGCTCAACCGCGGGCGACCGCGAGACGAAGAGGGCGAGCAGGTCGGACCGGCTCCGTTGACGGCGCCGCGCACGCCGTTCAACGCGGCGATCACGCCGCATCGCCGCTTCGCGTTCAGGTCCGTGCCACTCGACGAGGTCAAGGCAGTCAAGAACGCGTGCGGTGCGACGCTCAACGACGTCGTGATGGCGGTGTGTGCCGGCGGATTGCGGACCTACCTGGAGCGGCATGGCGCGCTCACCGATGCGCCACTCGTCGCGATGGTTCCCGTGTCGATCCGTACCGGCAAGGAGACGGAGAAGTGGACGAACCGGGTCTCCGCGATCACGTCAGCGATCCCGACGAACGAACCGGACCCGGTGCAGCGCGTCCATCAGGTTCACGAGTCGATGGTGAACGCCAAGCAGCTCTTCGACGCAGTGCCGGCGGACGCGCTCACCGACTTCACGCAGTTCGCGCCGCCGGCCGTGTTCACGCAGGCGATGCGCACCTCGACGCGACTCGCGACCCGCTTCGGTGCGCCGGTGAACGTGGTGATCTCCAACGTGCCGGGCCCGCGGACTCCGCTCTACACCGCCGGGGCGAAGCTCCTGCACTACTACCCGGTGTCGACGATCACCGACGGACAGGGTCTCAACATCACCGTCCAGAGCTACCTCGACTCGCTCGACTTCGGCCTCGTCGGATGCAGAGAGCTCGTGCCGGACATCTGGGATCTGCTCGACGACATCATCGACGACATCGTCACCCTGGGCGCTGCGGTCGGCGTGGACGTGAAGACGACTCGGCCGCCGGCGCGCGCGCCACGAAAGGCCGCGTCGCGGAGGGAGCCGGCGGCGAAACGCTCGCCGGTGAAGAAGACCGCTGCGAAGAAGACCGCGGCGAGGAAGACCGCGGCGAAGAAGTCGGCGGCCAAGAAGTCGGCGGCGCGCGCCGCGTCGTGACATCGCGCACGTACTCCCTGTCGGTCCTGGACCTCGCGCCGGTGGGCGAGGGTTCCTCGCCGGGGGAAGCACTGCGCAACTCGATCGACCTGGCGCGCCACGTCGAGCGACTCGGCTACCTGCGGTACTGGGTCGCCGAGCACCACAACATGCCCGGCATCGCCAGTTCGTCGCCGGCGGTGCTGCTCGCCCATGCTGCGTCGGCGACATCGACGATCCGCGTCGGGTCGGGCGGGGTGATGCTGCCGAACCACGCTCCGCTCGTCGTCGCCGAGCAGTTCGGGACGCTGGAGGCCCTGCACCCGGGTCGGGTCGACCTCGGCATCGGTCGCGCACCGGGCACGGATCAGCTCACGGCGCGGGCGCTGCGCCGCACCGGTGTCGCGTTCAGCGAGGAGGAGTTCCCCGCGCAGCTCGTCGAGCTGCTCGGCTACTTCAGCGGAGAGTTCCCCGTGAACCACCCGTACGCGAGCGTGCGCGCGACCCCCGGTCTCGGTGACCAGCCGGCGCTGTGGCTGCTCGGCTCGAGCGACTACAGCGCGCAGGTCGCCGGTCTGCTCGGGTTGCCGTTCTCCTTCGCCCATCACTTCGCGTCGGGCAACACCGCTGCCGCGGTGCGGGTCTACCGCGAGAGCTTCCGGCCGTCCGACACGCTGAAGCAGCCGTACGTGATGCTCGGTGTCGCCGTCATCTGCGCCGACGACGCAGAGCGCGCGGAGTGGCTCGCCGGCCCGAGCCGGCTCTCGTTCGCTCGACTGCGCAGTGGCCGGCCGGGACGACTGCCGACGCCGGAGGACGCGGCCGCGCACGAGTTCACCCCGATGGAGCGCGAGATCATCCGCTCGTGGACGTCGTCGAGCATCGTCGGTGATCCGCACACCGTCGCCGCCGCGCTGGACGACCTCGCCGTGCGTTCCGGAGCGGACGAGCTGATGCTGACCACGATGGTCCACGGCCACCAGGACCGCCTCCACAGCTACGACCTGGTCGCGAAGGAGCTCGGCCTCACACCTCGGGGCTGACGCCGAGCGCGTCCTTCGCGAGGCACCATCCTTCGACGACGCGCACCGGGCAAGATGAACGGGTGCTGTACGGGGAGGTGGTCGGTGCTGCGGCGCGGGTGACGGCGACGTCGAAGCGATCGGAGAAGGTGGCCGAGTTCGCCGACCTGCTGCGGGCGGTCCCGGTCGAGTCGGTGCCCGTGGTGGTCGGGATGCTCGTCGGCGAGCCTCGACAGGGACGGATCGGCGTCGGTTGGGCGAGCCTGCGCGACGCCCGGGTCGATCCGGCACGCGAGCCGAGCGTGACGATCGGCGAGATCGATCTCGCGATCAGCGTCCTCGCGACGACGTCGGGTCAGGGATCGAAGCGGGAGAAGGACACGGTTCTCGGAAGTCTGCTCGCGAGGATGACCGACGCGGAGCAGAGCCACTTCGTCCGCCTCCTCACGGGTGAGATGCGCCAGGGGGCGAACGACGGCGTGGTCAGCGACGCCGTTGCGAAGGCCGCCGGCGTCCCGGCCACCGACCTGCGCCGGGCGACGATGCTGCTCGGCTCACTCGCCACCGCGGCGCGCCGCGCCCTCGCGGGCGAAAGCCTCGACGTCGGGCTCACCCCGCTCGTCGCCGTGCAACCGATGCTCGCCGCGACCTCTGCATCGGCAGCCGAGGCGGTTGCCGCCACGGGTCCGGCGAGCATCGAGTGGAAGCTCGACGGGATCCGCGTCCAGGCGCACAAGGCGGACGACGCGGTCCGGCTCTTCACCCGCGGTCTGAACGACATCACCGCAGGACTGCCTGCGGTCGTGGCCGCGCTCCGATCGCTGCCGGTCGAGTCGATCGTGCTCGACGGTGAGTCGCTCGGTGTCGACGAGGAGGGTCGGCCGCGCCGCTTCCAGGACACGATGAGTGGACTCGACACGACGAGCGCGTTCTTCTTCGACGTCTTGCACGTCGACGGTTCCTCGCTGATCGACGAGCCGCTGCGGCAACGCAAGCAGACCCTCGCCGAGGTCCTGCCCAGTGGGCTGCTGCTGCCGTCGATCGAGACCGACGACGGTGAGGAGGCAGACCGCTTCGCCTTCTCGGCGACTTCAGCGGGCCACGAGGGCGTGATGGTCAAGGGCCTCGAATCGACGTACCAGGCGGGGCGACGGGGTTCGACGTGGCGCAAGGTCAAGCCGGTGCACACGGTGGACCTCGTCGTGCTCGCCGCGGAGTGGGGGCACGGCCGGCGCGCCGGTTGGCTGAGCAACCTCCATCTCGGCGCCCGCGGAGAGGACGGCTTCGTGATGGTCGGGAAGACGTTCAAGGGCATGACCGACGAGCTGCTCCGTTGGCAGACCGAGGAGCTGCAGAAGATCGCGATCGGTCAGGAGGGCATCACGGTGTACGTGCGGCCGGAGAAGGTGGTCGAGATCGCGCTCGACGGCGTGCAGGTCTCACGGCGGTATCCCGGCGGTGTCGCGCTCCGCTTCGCGCGCGTGAAGCGCTACCGGCCCGACAAGCATGCGCACGACGCCGACACCATCGAACGAGTGCGAGCGTTCCTCTCGTGAGGGTGATGACGTGGAACCTGTGGTGGCAGAACGGTCCGTGGCGCGAACGGGCGCCGGCGATCGAGTCCGTCGTACGCGCCGAGGATCCGGACGTGCTCTTCCTGCAGGAGGTGTGGGTCGACGGCACGACCTCGGCAGCGCATGAGCTCGCCCGCGCCTTGGGCTACCACGCTGCGACCACCGACACCATGGCCGACGGACGGGACCGCATCGGGCTCGGCAACGGCATCGTCAGCCGGTGGCCGTTGCTCGATGTCGTCAGCCATCCACTCCCGCGTGGCGATGGCTCGCCCGGCCACCGGCGCGCGCTCACGGCAGTGCTCGACGCGCCGACCGGCCGGTGGCCGCTCGTCAGCACGCACCTCGAGTACCGCTTCGACGACTCGGCGACACGGCAAGTGCAGGCGGAGGTGCTGCTCGGCATCGTCGCGGCGCTGCGGACCACTCCCGACGCCGAGCCGCCCGTGGTCGTCGCCGGCGACTTCAACGCCGTGCCCGACTCCGACGAGATCCGGCTCCTCACGGGCCGGCGAGCCGCACCGATCCGCAATCTGGTGCTCACCGACTGCTGGGAGCAGGTCGGTGACGGGCCCGGCCACACGTGGCGCAGCGACAACCCGTACCAAGCCGCGTCCGCCTGGCCGAACCGCCGCCTCGACTACGTCTTCGTCAGCTGGCCGCGACCGAAGCCACTGGGGAACCCGACGCGGGCGTGGCTCGCGGGCGTCGATCCGGTGAACGGGCTGCACGCCAGTGATCACGCCGCGGTCGTCGTGGAGATCGTGGACACACGCTGACCAGGACTGTGGGGTGGGCACGCACGCCGCGTGCGGCTGCCACCCTTGAGCGATTCGCACGCGCCGGCACACGATGGAGCTGTGACCGTCCCGATCACCGCGCCCGCAGTCGTCGAGGCGCGCACGCGTGTGGCCGCCGAGCCGAGCGTCGACGCCATCGTCGACACGCTGCGCGCCATCGTCGTCGCAGGTGTCGCAACGGGCCTGGTGGTCGGCGGAGTCGGCAGTCGCGTGTTCATGCTCGTCCTGCGGTTGACGTCCCCGGACGCGGTGCGCGGAGTGGAGAGCGACGACGGCTTCGAGATCGGCAGGGTCACCCTCGGCGGGAGTTACAACCTCCTCCTCCTCGGAGCCGCCTTCGGTGTGATCGGTGCGGCTGCCTACCGCGCCGTCGCTCCGTGGCTGATCGGCCCGCGATGGTTCCGGCGGTTCACCACGGCCGCTGCGTCGGGTGTGGTGGTCGGCGCGATGCTGCTCCACTCGGACGGCATCGACTTCACGGTCCTGAAACCGACGTGGCTCGCGATGGGGCTCTTCGTCCTTCTGCCTGCGTGGTTCGGGCTCGCGATCGCCGTGGTGTACGACGCCGTTGCCCGCCCCGGTTCGTGGACGACCGGCGGGCGCCGCCGCTGGCTGGTCCCGGTGCTGCTCGTCGCGCCCTTCCCGCTCGCATTGGTCCCGCTGATCGTGATCGCACCGCTCGTTCTCGTGCTTGCGTTGTTCGGTTCCTTGGACTTCGTCGTCCGCATGCGGCGGACCAGGACCTACGGACTGGTCGTGCGCGGCGCGTGGCTGACGATCGCGGTGATCGGACTCGTCGCGCTGCTCGACGACATTCGCGCGATCACCGCGGCCGCGTAGCGGCGGGCGCAACACGCGATCAGCTGGTGATGTCCTTCGTCGAGAAGTGCGCCCAGGCGCCGCCGAGGAAGACGACCATGTACACGAGTTGCAGGAGCAGGCCGCGCTCGACGTCGCGCCAGAGGATCGGATCGCGATAGAGGTCGACGAAGTCGAGCCAGTAGTGCGTCGGCAGGTACGGGCGGATCGAACGCGTGCCGTCGATCAGGTCGAGCACCTGCGACGCGACGAAGGCGGCGAGCGTCGCCAGCGAGGCGGCCAGCGGTGAGTCGGTGCGGGTCGAGGCGAACACGGCGATCGACCCGAGGCCGAGCATCGACCAGCCGATGTAGATGATCGCCATGAACGTCCGGATCGTCGTCTCCGCCGGCGTCAGCGCCGTTGCGGACAGCGACGAGAGCGGCTTGATGCCGAACAGGAAGACGCCGGCGATGAACGCGACGATGGCGACGAGGATCACGGCGAGGAAGATGAACGTCGTCACCGTGACGAGCTTCGCCACGAGCAGCCGCGTCCGCGGGACCGGTCGGGTGAGCAGGTAGCGCAGCGTCCCGTTCGCCGCCTCACCGGCGATCGTGTCGCCGCCGATCACCGACACGGCGATCGGGAGGAACAGCGGCAGGATGATCGCCAGTGCTGCGGCGGGGAAGAGCAGCCCGTTGTTGAGCACCTCGCTCAGCAACGCGGGGCCCTCACCGGGGCGCGGCGCGAGACCGCTGGCCTTGATGAAGATCCCGACGATCACCGGGAGCCCGGCGAGCAGCGCGATCGTGACCCACGTGCGCGGTCGGCGGACGAGTTTGGAGAGCTCCACCCTGATCATTCGTCACCGCTCAATGGATCTCACTGCTCCCCGTGCGCTCGAGGAAGACGTCCTCGAGAGTTCTCCGTTCGACGATCAGCTGACGCACTCGTACGTCCGTCTGAACCAGAGCCTTGTTGAGCAGCTCCGAGGGGCGGTCGCCGAGCTCGACGCGGATGGTCTCGCTGTCGAGCGTCTCGTAGCGGAACGGACCGTCCTGCAGCGTACGCACGGCGAGATCGCGGTCGGGCGTGACGACGCGCACCCAACCCGTGTTCGAGAGCAGGCTCGACACGTCGTCCTGGGCGACGATCCGGCCGTTCGACATCATCGCCGCACGGGTGCAGATCAGCTCGACCTCGGCGAGGAGGTGCGACGACAGCACGATCGTCGTGCCCTCGGCGACGAGCTCGACGAACATCGTTCGCAGCTCGTGGATGCCTTGCGCGTCGAGGCCGTTCGTCGGCTCGTCGAGGATCAGCATCCGCGGCGTCCGCAGCAGGGCAGCAGCGAGGCCGAGGCGCTGGCGCATGCCGAGCGAGTACGCCTTCACCGGCCGGTCGTTGACGTCGCCGAGCCCGACGCGCTCCATCACCTCCTTGATGCGAGCGCGACGTGTCGCCCTCACGGTGTCCGCGCCGGCGCCGTCGAAGATCGCGAGGTTCCGCTCGCCCGACAGGTACGGGTAGAAGGCCGGCCCCTCGACCATCGTTCCGACCCCGGTGAGCGCCTGCTGGAGGTGGTGGCTGATGTCCTGGCCGAGGACCTCGATCGAGCCGCGAGTCGGGTAGATCAGCCCGAGCAGCATCCGGATCGTGGTCGTCTTCCCCGCCCCGTTCGGGCCGAGGAACCCGAAGAGGTCGCCCTCCTGGACATCCAGGTCCACCCCGTCGACGGCGAGCAGCCCGCCGTCGAACTCCTTCGTCAGATCAGCCGTTCGCACGACGCTGGTCAGAAGACACCTCCTGTGTCGACGAGCTCCGCTGCGATCCGGTCGAGCTCGGGCACCGTCACCGTGCCGATGAGGATGTACGACAGTCCGCCGATCTCGATCACCTCGGCGTTGACGAGTGATGCCTCGAGCAGGATGACGGACCCGCCCCAGGGCCGCTCGGACTGCGGCAGAAATGCGAGCCGCCGGCCGAGCGCGCTGCGCGGGGCGGCGACGAGGCTGACGACGGTGAGACCCGAGCCGTACGACTTCACCGATTCCGACGTCGCCTCACGCAGTGGGAGCCCGGCGAGCTCGTCGGGCAGCGGGATGAACGCCGCGTCGACGAGCTGCTCGACCGGATCCAGTGACTCCCGTCGCTCGAGACGGATGTCGTCGGTCTCGTTCGGGTCGAACGAGAGCACGTCGTCGGACGGTGTCTTCAGCGCGAGCTCGAGGTAACCCGTCTCGAAGATCGGCACGGTGCCGTCGGTGAACATCTCCACCCGCAGCACGACCCCCGTGTCGGGTTCGGCCCACATCTCGACGGCCGTGATCGTGGAGGTCGTCGTGTTCAGCGGCGTGATCCGAATGCCGGCCCCGACGCGGCCGGCCACGCGGCGAGCGCCGATCATCTCGACGGTCTCGCTCGCCGACTCCTTCAGCAGCCGCCGGCCGAGCTCGGTCGGGGAGAGGTCCATGGTCCGCGGAAGGCGCAAGGGCTCCTCACCGGGGCGCGGCGAGAACGTCGCCTCGCGGTCACCGGTCTGCCAGCGCCAGAGCCCGTCGGGCTGGCGATAGAAGCCGGTCTCACCGCCGATCGTGATGTCGTCGGCCCGCCAGAGGTCGGCCGCGGCGTACCAGACCCGGACGCGGGTGGTCTCGGTGAACGGCTTGAGCTCGTCCTCGAAGCGTCCCAGCTCGGGGAGGCGGACGCCGCCGCGGGACTCGAACATCCCTTCGAACGGCTGGGTGCCCGAGTCGAGGACCCGCTGGCGCAGCGTGGCGAGATCGATGTCCGGGTCGGGAGGGTCGAGCGAGGCGATGGCGGCCGGCATCGCGACGAGGAGCGCAACGCCGGTGAGGACCACCGCCCAGCGCCAATGCCGCATCCGTCGACCCTACCGGGGAAGGCTCTAGCGTGTCCCGGCGGCTATGGCGACACTGCGATTCAGCTTCGGGACGATGGGTTCCGGCAAGAGCACCATGGCGCTCCAGATCCATCACAACCTCGCGAGTCGCGATCTCTACGGGCTGTTGCTGACGACCCTGGACCGCGAGGGTGCGCAGGTCACGAGCCGCCTGGGTGTCGCCGCGTACGCGATCGAGATGGTCCCGGAGCTCGACGTCTACAAGCTCGCAGTCGACTCGTGGCCGATCCACTACATGGTCTGTGACGAGGCGCAGTTCTACACGACCGCGCAGTGCGACCAGCTCGCGCGGGCCGTGGACGAGTTGGGCATCGACGTCTTCGCCTTCGGCCTCATCACGGACTTCCGCGGTCAGCTGTTCGAAGGCACGAAGCGGCTGCTCGAGATCGCCGACGAGCGGGTGCCGATGCAGGTCGAGGCGCGCTGCTGGTGCGGTTCGAGGGCGACGCACAACGCCCGAGTCGTCAACGGTGAAGTCACCTACGAGGGCGAGACGATCGTCGTCGGCGACACCGAGGACGCACCGCAGGAGCAGCCGCTGTTCGGCGACGTCGTCCGCTACGAACTGCTCTGTCGCCGCCACTACTTCGCGGGCGAGCTCGGGACGTGACGTGAACCTCGGGCGGCGGATGCTCCGGTGGAGCTGCTTCGCGTTCGTGCTGGGCGGATGCGCGTCGGCGGCCGCGCAGGTCCCGATCGCGCCCGTGTCGCCTGTCGCTCGCGAGCTGGCTGCGCTGGCCGACAAGCCGGCCGATCGGGTCGAGCCGCCACTCCGGCGGGCGACGTTCGCCTTCAGCGGCGACACGCTTCCGCACCGGCCCGTGCTCGACAGCGCGCAGCGCAACGGCGGCGGGGCCTACGACTTCGCGCCGATGTTCGCCAGGATCGCGCCGATCATCTCCTGGGCCGACTTCGCGATCTGCCACCTGGAGACCCCCGTCGCGCCGGACGGAGAGGAGCTCAGCCCCGCGCCGCGGTACGGCATCCCGAAGGAGATCGCCGCCGGCATCGCGTCCGCCGGTTACGACCGGTGCAGCACGGCGAGCAACCACAGTCTCGATCGCGGTGTGAAGGGCATCGACGCGACGGTCACCGCGCTCGAGCAGGCGGGTGTGTCGCAAGCGGGGATGGCACGCACGCCGGAGGAGTCCGCGCCGCGGCTGGTCGACGTGAACGGCATCTCCGTCGCGCACCTGTCGTACTCGTGGAGCTTCAACGGCTTCACGCTTCCCCCGGCCGATGCGTTCCGGGCGAACCTGATCGATCCGCAGCGGATCCGTGCCGACGCGCTCACTGCGCGCGGCGCCGGAGCCGAGGTCGTGATCGTCAGCCTCCATTGGGGGAACGAGGGCGATCTCAACGTGACCTCATACCAACGCGATGTCGCCAACCAGGTGATGTCGTCGGGCCTCGTCGACCTGATCGTCGGCCACCACGCACACGTCGTCCAGCCGATCGAGCAGGTCGCCGGGAAGTGGGTCGTGTTCGGGATGGGCAACATCCTCTCCAACATGCCGACCGGCGCGGTGCCGGGGGAGAACACACAGGACGGCATCGTCGTGACGGTCGCGATCGCCGAACAGCCCGACGGCACGTTCTTCGTCGAGCGGCCGGTCGTCTATCCGACGTGGGTCGATCGCGACCACGGTCACGTGATCCGGCCGGTGCTCCAGGACCTCGCCGATCCGTCCACGCCGGCGAACGTCATCGCGGGGCTGCAGGTCTCGCTCGCACGGACGACCAGGGTCGTCGGCGACTTCATCTTCCAGGGCTGACCGGTCACGTCGCGCTCAGAGGTACGCGGAGAGCACCTCGATCTCGGCGCGGAGGTTGTCGGCTTCGTCGGCACGGCCGTTGGCGTCGTACGTCGCCGCCGTGTCCTCGCGGTCCGCGATCAGGTCGCGGAGGATCCGCCGGTGATCGGCGGCGGTCAGGACGAGGCGGTCGACCTCGGTGGACCCGTGCGCGGCCGGCTGCCATGCAGGACCGTGGTCGACGACCGGCGCCTCGGCGTTCGCGAACGCCGCGAGCGCGGTGCGCAGCACCGTGACCCGAGCCGAATCGCGGGCCTTCATCGCCTCGGTCAGATCGCGCCGCATCACGTCCGGAACCACCACAGCCTCACGCTGTCAGGAAACCTCGCTCCGGAGCGCGTGCTTTTCTGACAGGGCCGCCTCGACGACTACGTCCAGGAGCACTCCATGTGCTTGATGCCGTTGATGAAGCTGCTCGACTTCAGGTAGTCGGGCTCGCCGGTGATCCGCATCTCCGGCAGGCGCTCACGGATCTCCTGGAACATCACGCCGATCTCGCGACGGGCGAGGTTGGCGCCGAGACAGAAGTGCGGCCCACCGGCGCCGAAGCCGGCCTGCGGCGGCTGGAGGGACCGGCGGACGTCGAACACGTACGCGTCCGGCCACACCGTCTCGTCGCGGTTGGCGGAGTTGTAGAACATGCAGACCTTGTCGCCCTCGGCGATCCTGGTCCCGTTGATCTCGGTGTCCTGTGTCGCGACTCGGCGCATGTAGATCACCGGTGAGGCCCAGCGGACCATCTCGTCGACGGCCGTCTTCGTGTTGCCCGCGAAGTCGTCCCACCAGATCTTGCGCTGCTCCGGATACTGCGTCAGCGCCCGCATGCCGTGACTGATCGCGTTGCGCGTCGTCTCGTTGCCCGCGACGGCGAGGAGGATGAAGAACGAGCCGAACTCCTGCGTCGTGAGGCGCTCGCCGTCGACGACGGCGTGCATCATCACGCTCGTCAGGTCCTCGGTCTCCTTGTCGAGGCGGTCCTGGCCGAGCTGTTGCGCGTAGGCGAACATGTCCATCGCGGCCTTGACGAAGACGTCGAACGTCTCGCCGAACTCCGGATCGCCGGCGCCGAGGATGGTGTTCGTCCAGTGGAAGATCTGGTCGTAGTCGGACGGCGGCACGCCCATCATCTCGCAGATGATCTGCAGCGGCAGCTGCGCGGCGAGCTCGGTGACGAAGTCGCACGAGCCGTCGGGGTAGCGCTCGAGCACTCCGTCGACGAGACGCTTGGCGATGTCCTTGACGTAGCCCTCGATCTTGGCGGTCTCCTTCGGCGTGAAGCCCTTCGCCACGATCGAGCGGAGCCGGTAGTGGCGCGGGTCGTCCATCGCGATCATCGAGCCGAAGAACTCGTTCATCTCGGGCTGCGAGTCGGGCACGGTGATCCCGCCGGCGCTGCTGAAGATCTGCGGGTTGCGGTTGACGTGCCAGACGTCTTGGTACGTGGTCGCCGACCAGTACCCGGCGCCCTTCTGGAACGGCGAGTCCGGGTACTCCCACTCGTCCCAGAACGTCAGCGGCGCCTGCGTGCGCAACGTGTGGAACGCACCCTCGCGGAACGTGCGTGGCGCGTTCCAGAACTCCGGGTCGGAGAGGTTGAACGAACCGAGCTCGACACCCGGCTGGACCAACGGACTCATCAGGTCAGACATGCCTGCGAGCGTAGACGTCTCCCTACACTCGGCGACGTGCTGAGGGTGGGCGAGATCGAGCGGGCGCTGGTCGTGATGGCGCACCCCGACGACGTCGACTTCGGCGCCGCGGGAACGGTCGCGACGCTGACCGATGCGGGCGTGGACGTGACCTACTGCCTCGTCACCGATGGCGACGCAGGGGGGTTCGACCTCGACATCCCGCGCGGAGAGATGGGGTCGATCCGGCGCGCCGAGCAGACCCGCGCGGCGAAGGAGGTCGGCGTCGAGTCGCTCGTCTTCCTCGGTCAACCCGACGGGCGCGTCGTGTACGACCTGGCACTGCGCCGAGACATCTCGCGAGTCATTCGCCAGGTGCGGCCGACGCTCGTCATCGCACAGTCGCCCGTCCGCAACCTGGCCCGCATCTACGGCAGCCATCCCGACCACCTCGCGACGGCGGAGGCGACGATCGCCGCTGTCTATCCCGACGCGCGCAACCCGTTCGCCCACACCGAGCTCGCCGCGGAGGGACTCGACGCGTGGACGGTGCCGGAGGTGTGGGTGCTCGGCGGCCCGAACCCGACCGACTGCGTCGACGTCACGGACCAGGTCGAGCGCAAGATGCGGGCGCTGATGTGCCACGAGTCGCAGCATCAGGACCCGGTCGCGACCGACACGCGAATCCGAGCGTGGATGGCGTTCACGGCGAAGTCCTTCGACCTGCCCGAAGGACGGTTCGCCGAGGCATTCCAGGTGGTGGACACGCGCTAAGTAGCCTTCCTGCATGACCGAAGCAGTGATCGTCGCGACCGCCCGCAGCCCCATCGGGCGTGCAGGGAAGGGCTCCCTCGTCAGCATGCGTCCCGACGACATGTCGGCGCAGATCGTCAAGGCGCTCCTCGCCAAGGCGCCACAGGTGCAGCCGGGTGACGTCGAGGACCTGATCATGGGCTGTGGTCAGCCGGCCGGTGAGGCCGGCTTCAACATCGCCCGCGTCGTCGCGCTGCTCTCGGGGCTCGACGACTGCCCCGGCGTGACCATCAACCGCTACTGCTCGAGCAGCCTGCAGACGATCCGCATGGCCGCCCATGCGATCCGCGCGGGCGAGGGCGACTGCTTCATCGCCGCCGGTGTCGAGGCCGTCAGCCGCTACGGCAGTGGTGCCAGCGACACCGCGCCGAACCCGGTCTTCAAGCCGTCCGGGAAGCGCACGGCGGAGCGGGCGCAGGGCGGCGCTCCGACGTGGACCCCGCCGGAGGGACTGCCCGACATCTACATCGCGATGGGCCAGACGGCCGAGAACGTCGTGCAGTACGAGAACGTCTCGCGCGAGGAGATGGACGCGTTCGCCAAGCGCTCGCAGGACCTCGCCAGCGCGAATCAGGCCAACGGCTTCTTCGAGGAGGAGATCACACCGCTGACGCTCGAGGACGGCACGGTCGTCTCGAAGGACGATGGCCCGCGTGCGGGCACGACGATGGAGGCGCTCGCCAACCTGAAGCCGGTGTTCCGCCCCGACGGTCAGGTGACGGCCGGCAACGCCTGCCCGCTCAACGACGGCGCCGCAGCGGTGCTCGTGATGAGCGACACGCGGGCGAAGCAGCTCGGCATCACACCGCTCGCCCGCATCGTCGCCAGCGGCGTGACCGGCCTCAACCCGGAGATCATGGGTCTCGGCCCGATCGAGGCGTGCCGTCAGGCGATGAAGCGCGCCGGCATGACGATCGACGACATCGATCTCGTGGAGATCAACGAGGCCTTCGCCGCGCAGGTCGTCCCGTCGGCGAAGCACCTCGACATCCCGTGGGACAAGCTCAACGTCCATGGCGGCGCTTTCCAGCACATTGGGATCCTAAGCTTAGAATTCCACGTGGACAAGTTGTCG
>JADMIO010796546.1_pt1 | contig 36445 bp, 30 predicted proteins | sample 8958161 | NCBI WGS metagenome assembly JADMIO01 (sample SAMN16585339, study PRJNA669376) | soil metagenome | isolation source: Crop rotation soil | place: USA: Cullars Rotation, Alabama | collected 2011
CTTTCCCGTAAACTTCACATCCCGACCACATACAGGCAAAGTAATGGCATTACCGCGAGCCATTACTCCTACGCGCGCAATTAACGAATCCACCATCGGGGCAGCTGGTGTCGATAACGAAGTATCTTCAACCGGTTGAGTATTGAGCGTATGTTTTGGAATAACAGGCGCACGCTTCATTATCTAATCTCCCAGCGTGGTTTAATCAGACGATCGAAAATTTCATTGCAGACAGGTTCCCAAATAGAAAGAGCATTTCTCCAGGCACCAGTTGAAGAGCGTTGATCAATGGCCTGTTCAAAAACAGTTCTCATCCGGATCTGACCTTTACCAACTTCATCCGTTTCACGTACAACATTTTTTAGAACCATGCTTCCCCAGGCATCCCGAATTTGCTCCTCCATCCACGGGGACTGAGAGCCATTACTATTGCTGTATTTGGTAAGCAAAATACGTACATCAGGCTCGAACCCTTTAAGATCAACGTTCTTGAGCAGATCACGAAGCATATCGAAAAACTGCAGTGCGGAGGTGTAGTCAAACAACTCAGCAGGCGTGGGAACAATCAGCACATCAGCAGCACATACGACATTAATCGTGCCGATACCCAGGTTAGGCGCGCTGTCAATAACTATGACATCATAGTCATGAGCAACAGTTTCAATGGCCAGTCGGAGCATCAGGTGTGGATCGGTGGGCAGTTTACCTTCATCAAATTTGCCCATTAACTCAGTTTCAATACGGTGCAGAGCCAGACAGGAAGGAATAATGTCAAGCCCCGGCCAGCAAGTGGGCTTTATTGCATAAGTGACATCGTCCTTTTCCCCAAGATAGAAAGGCAGGAGAGTGTCTTCTGCATGAATATGAAGATCTGGTACCCATCCGTGATACATTGAGGCTGTTCCCTGGGGGTCGTTACCTTCCACGAGCAAAACACGTAGCCCCTTCAGAGCCAGATCCTGAGCAAGATGAACAGAAACTGAGGTTTTGTAAACGCCTCCTTTATGGGCAGCAACCCCGATCACCGGTGGAAATACGTCTTCAGCACGTCGCAATCGCGTACCAAACACATCACGCATATGATTAATTTGTTCAATTGTATAACCAACACGTTGCTCAACCCGTCCTCGAATTTCCATATCCGGGTGCGGTAGTCGCCCTGCTTTCTCGGCATCTCTGATAGCCTGAGAAGAAACCCCAACTAAATCCGCTGCTTCACCTATTCTCCAGCGCCGGGTTATTTTCCTCGCTTCCGGGCTGTCATCATTAAACTGTGCAATGGCGATAGCCTTCGTCATTTCATGACCAGCGTTTATGCACTGGTTAAGTGTTTCCATGAGTTTCATTCTGAACATCCTTTAATCATTGCTTTGCGTTTTTTTATTAAATCTTGCAATTTACTGCAAAGCAACAACAAAATCGCAAAGTCATCAAAAAACCGCAAAGTTGTTTAAAATAAGAGCAACACTACAAAAGGAGATAAGAAGAGCACATACCTCAGTCACTTATTATCACTAGCGCTCGCCGCAGCCGTGTAACCGAGCATAGCGAGCGAACTGGCGAGGAAGCAAAGAAGAACTGTTCTGTCAGATAGCTCTTACGCTCAGCGCAAGAAGAAATATCCACCGTGGGAAAAACTCCAGGTAGAGGTACACACGCGGATAGCCAATTCAGAGTAATAAACTGTGATAATCAACCCTCATCAATGATGACGAACTAACCCCCGATATCAAGTCACATGACGAAGGGAAAGAGAAGGAAATCAACTGTGACAAACTGCCCTCAAATTTGGCTTCCTTAAAAATTACAGTTCAAAAAGTATGAGAAAATCCATGCAGGCTGAAGGAAACAGCAAAACTGTGACAAATTACCCTCAGTAGGTCAGAACAAATGTGACGAACCACCCTCAAATCTGTGACAGATAACCCTCAGACTATCCTGTCGTCATGGAAGTGATATCGCGGAAGGAAAATACGATATGAGTCGTCTGGCGGCCTTTCTTTTTCTCAATGTATGAGAGGCGCATTGGAGTTCTGCTGTTGATCTCATTAACACAGACCTGCAGGAAGCGGCGGCGGAAGTCAGGCATACGCTGGTAACTTTGAGGCAGCTGGTAACGCTCTATGATCCAGTCGATTTTCAGAGAGACGATGCCTGAGCCATCCGGCTTACGATACTGACACAGGGATTCGTATAAACGCATGGCATACGGATTGGTGATTTCTTTTGTTTCACTAAGCCGAAACTGCGTAAACCGGTTCTGTAACCCGATAAAGAAGGGAATGAGATATGGGTTGATATGTACACTGTAAAGCCCTCTGGATGGACTGTGCGCACGTTTGATAAACCAAGGAAAAGATTCATAGCCTTTTTCATCGCCGGCATCCTCTTCAGGGCGATAAAAAACCACTTCCTTCCCCGCGAAACTCTTCAATGCCTGCCGTATATCCTTACTGGCTTCCGCAGAGGTCAATCCGAATATTTCAGCATATTTAGCAACATGGATCTCGCAGATACCGTCATGTTCCTGTAGGGTGCCATCAGATTTTCTGATCTGGTCAACGAACAGATACAGCATACGTTTTTGATCCCGGGAGAGACTATATGCCGCCTCAGTGAGGTCGTTTGACTGGACGATTCGCGGGCTATTTTTACGTTTCTTGTGATTGATAACCGCTGTTTCCGCCATGACAGATCCATGTGAAGTGTGACAAGTTTTTAGATTGTCACACTAAATAAAAAAGAGTCAATAAGCAGGGATAACTTTGTGAAAAAACAGCTTCTTCTGAGGGCAATTTGTCACAGGGTTAAGGGCAATTTGTCACAGACAGGACTGTCATTTGAGGGTGATTTGTCACACTGAAAGGGCAATTTGTCACAACACCTTCTCTAGAACCAGCATGGATAAAGGCCTACAAGGCGCTCTAAAAAAGAAGATCTAAAAACTATAAAAAAAATAATTATAAAAATATCCCCGTGGATAAGTGGATAACCCCAAGGGAAGTTTTTTCAGGCATCGTGTGTAAGCAGAATATATAAGTGCTGTTCCCTGGTGCTTCCTCGCTCACTCGACCGGGAGGGTTCGAGAAGGGGGGGCACCCCCCTTCGGCGTGCGCGGTCACGCGCACAGGGCGCAGCCCTGGTTAAAAACAAGGTTTATAAATATTGGTTTAAAAGCAGGTTAAAAGACAGGTTAGCGGTGGCCGAAAAACGGGCGGAAACCCTTGCAAATGCTGGATTTTCTGCCTGTGGACAGCCCCTCAAATGTCAATAGGTGCGCCCCTCATCTGTCAGCACTCTGCCCCTCAAGTGTCAAGGATCGCGCCCCTCATCTGTCAGTAGTCGCGCCCCTCAAGTGTCAATACCGCAGGGCACTTATCCCCAGGCTTGTCCACATCATCTGTGGGAAACTCGCGTAAAATCAGGCGTTTTCGCCGATTTGCGAGGCTGGCCAGCTCCACGTCGCCGGCCGAAATCGAGCCTGCCCCTCATCTGTCAACGCCGCGCCGGGTGAGTCGGCCCCTCAAGTGTCAACGTCCGCCCCTCATCTGTCAGTGAGGGCCAAGTTTTCCGCGAGGTATCCACAACGCCGGCGGCCGGCCGCGGTGTCTCGCACACGGCTTCGACGGCGTTTCTGGCGCGTTTGCAGGGCCATAGACGGCCGCCAGCCCAGCGGCGAGGGCAACCAGCCGAGGGCTTCGCCCTGTCGCTCGACTGCGGCGAGCACTACTGGCTGTAAAAGGACAGACCACATCATGGTTCTGTGTTCATTAGGTTGTTCTGTCCATTGCTGACATAATCCGCTCCACTTCAACGTAACACCGCACGAAGATTTCTATTGTTCCTGAAGGCATATTCAAATCGTTTTCGTTACCGCTTGCAGGCATCATGACAGAACACTACTTCCTATAAACGCTACACAGGCTCCTGAGATTAATAATGCGGATCTCTACGATAATGGGAGATTTTCCCGACTGTTTCGTTCGCTTCTCAGTGGATAACAGCCAGCTTCTCTGTTTAACAGACAAAAACAGCATATCCACTCAGTTCCACATTTCCATATAAAGGCCAAGGCATTTATTCTCAGGATAATTGTTTCAGCATCGCAACCGCATCAGACTCCGGCATCGCAAACTGCACCCGGTGCCGGGCAGCCACATCCAGCGCAAAAACCTTCGTGTAGACTTCCGTTGAACTGATGGACTTATGTCCCATCAGGCTTTGCAGAACTTTCAGCGGTATACCGGCATACAGCATGTGCATCGCATAGGAATGGCGGAACGTATGTGGTGTGACCGGAACAGAGAACGTCACACCGTCAGCAGCAGCGGCGGCAACCGCCTCCCCAATCCAGGTCCTGACCGTTCTGTCCGTCACTTCCCAGATCCGCGCTTTCTCTGTCCTTCCTGTGCGACGGTTACGCCGCTCCATGAGCTTATCGGGTCCACTCGCGAACGCAGAAAGGCCCACCCGAAGGTGAGCCAGTGTGATTACATTTGCGGCCTAACTGTGGCCAGTCCAGTTACGCTGGAGTCACTAGTATTTAGGTGACACTATAGAAGCGGCCGCGACAACTTGTCCACGTGGAATTCTAAGCTTAGGATCCCAATGTGCTGGAAAGTCAGATGATCCGTTGTCTGACACGGTGACAACACTGCCACTCACCAACTGGTCCATCGTGTGCAATCCGGCAAAAGCGTCGTTCGCGTAATAGAGTGGCCCGTTAAAGAGCGGCTTGAGATCTTCTTCGACATAGCGCCTCGTTAAAGCCGCGCCGCCGAGAACGACCGGAACCGTGATTCCGCGTTCGTTCATGATCTCTAGATTCTCTTTCATTATCAGCGTGGATTTCACGAGCAAACCGCTCATGCCGATTGCGTCAGACTTGTGCTCTTCGTGCGCGTTGAGAATATTGTCGATCGTCTGCTTGATTCCGAGGTTGATAACTTTATAACCGTTATTCGTCAGAATAATGTCCACGAGATTTTTGCCAATGTCGTGCACATCGCCCTTAACGGTCGCAAGCACCATCGTTCCTTTAGCAGTCGCGCCGCCCTTCTTTTCCATGTAAGGTTCCAAAAAGCGCACGGCGGCTTTCATCGCTTCGGCGGATTGAAGCACGAACGGCAGTTGCATTTGCCCACTGCCAAACAAATCGCCGACAACCTTCATGCCCTCAAGAAGAATATTGTTGATGATGTCAAGCGCTGGGTAACTCTGTAACGCCGTTTCCAACTCTGCTTCAAGGCCAATCTTTTCACCGTCGATTATGTGGTTCTTGAGCCGCTCTTCAACAGTCTCGCCTTTGCTCGCTTTGCTCGAGCTCTTTGCCTTGACTCCCTGAAACAGCTCAGTGAAGCGAGTCAGCGGATCGTAAGTGCAGACGTCACCTTCAAATTGCCGCTGGTCATAAATCAGTTCGCGCGCAACTTTGATGTGTTCTTCATCGATGCGATTCAGCGGCTCGATCTTGCTGGCGTTTACAATCGCCGCATCAAGACCGGCCTCGACCGCATCATGAAGGAATACCGAGTTCAGAACGACTCGCGACGCGGGCGAAAGCCCGAATGAAATATTCGAAACGCCGAGGATCGTGAAAGCACCCGGCAACTCCGATTTGATTCGCTTGATCGCTTTTATGGTTTCAAGTGCGTTGCGGCGGTCCTCTTCGATACCAGTTGAGATCGGTAGGGCCAGCGGATCAAAAAAGATGTCTTCGGCTGGCAGTCCGAGTTCGCCAGTCGCCTGTTCGTAAGCGCGCTTGGCGATTTCAAACTTTTTGCCGGACTCGCGCGCCATCCCATCTTCGTCAATAGTGCCGATAACCACGCTTGCGCCGTACTGCTTGGCGAGTTCAATTACTTTCGCGAAGCGCGGCACGCCGTCTTCGAAGTTGGTTGAGTTCAAAATACATTTGCCGCCCGCATGTTGCAGACCAGCTTCCATCTTCTGCCACTCGGTTGAATCAAACATCAGCGGCAGCTTGATGTTCGTGACGAGTCGAGACGCCAACTCATGCATGTCTCGTTCACCATCGCGGCCCACATAGTCGACGTTTACATCGAGCACGTGCGCGCCTTCACGCTCTTGCTCCTTCGCGAGCGAGACCAGTCCGTCCCAGTCTTCAGCGTTTAGCAGGTCGCGCATTTTCTTCGAACCACTCGCGTTCACGCGCTCGCCAACAATCAGGAAGGAGCTGTCCTGCACGTACGGCTGTTGGAAATAAATAGACGACGCCGCGGGCACCAGCTTGCCGACATTTCTTTCCTTCGGCGAGATTTGCTTCATCGCTTCAACGACGAGTTTTAGGTGGGACGGAGTTGTGCCGCAGCAGCCTCCGACGACGTTTACTCCAAAATCTTTTGCGAAGTGGATAAGCTGATTCGTAAACGTCTCGGGTGTCTCGTCGTAATGCATTTGCCCGTCGACGACCGATGGCAATCCCGCGTTGGGCAAAACCGAAACAGGCAGCGGCGCGTTTTCGCAAAGGTAGCGAATGCTTTCGGTCATGTGTCGCGGACCAGTGCCGCAATTCATGCCGATGACATCGATCGGAAAAGGTGCAAGAGCCGTCAGCGCCGCGCCAATCTCAGTCCCATTCAACATGGTCCCAAACACCTCGATCGTCACCTGCGCGATTACCGGGACACGCCTTCCAGTCGATTTGAAGTGTGAAAAGATTGCGCCGAGCGCAGCTTTGGTCTGAAGTACATCCTGACAAGTTTCGACAATCAACAGATCAGCGCCGCCATCAAGTAGTCCACGCACCTGAACACTGTAAGCGTCTTTCAGATCCTGATAGCTAATGTGACCAAGCGTTGGCAGTTTTCTTCCCGGGCCCATCGAGCCCGCGACCCAGCGAGGTTTTTCTTTAGTTGAATAATCTGAGGCGATGCGCTTAGCGAGACTCGCGGCCCGGACATTCATGTCGTACGCCTGGTCCGCCATGTCATATTCTGCGAAATCGACTGGAGTGCCATTGAAGGAGTTCGTTTCAACGACGTCGCAGCCGGCATCGAGAAAAGCCGTGTGAACATTCTCGACTGCATCCGGCCGAGTTATCAGCAGGTGTTCATTGCAGCCTTCGAAGCGCAGCCCACCGAAATCTTCAAGCGTCAGATTCTGCACTTGCAGATTCGTACCCATCGCGCCGTCGAAGACGATGATTCTTTCACGGAGTGTGTCGAGGAAAGATGACATTAATTAAGCGCTGGTGGTTGATGTTCTGATTTGTACTTTGTACTTTGATCTTTGTACTTGGCGTTGATTCCTGGCCGTCCGCTAAATTCGGGCGGGCTCAATCCTAATTCCACGCTCAAGGGAAGAGCCCCGCGTCTAAACAACGCGGGGCCCTTCATCAGAAGCCTATTCGATTAATCTCACTCAAGAGACTCGCCGTGCTGTTTAGCGGATTATTTTACGTGGCCGCAAGTCGCCTTAACTCACCACGTTTGTCGAAGTTATTGAAACACTGCGTTGACACACTGTCAAGAAACGACAGGACGCCTGGCACTCTTCTATTTACCATTTGCGATTTAGCCTTTACCATTCAGTCTCATGCGTCGCGCCATCTATCCCGGTTCCTTCGATCCCGTCACCAACGGACATCTCGACATCATCGCCCGCGGCTGCAAGCTCTTTGACGAAATCATCATCTCAATCTTAGTAAATCCCGAGAAAAAACCTTTCTTCACTGTCGAAGAACGCCGCGAGATGCTGAATGAAGTAATTGAAGCTTTGCCGACCGGAAATTGCCGTCTTCACGTCGACTCGTTCGAGGGTTTATTGGTGGAGTACGCGGTGGCCCAGCAGGCCCAGGCGATCGTGCGCGGGATTCGCGCTATTTCGGATTACGAATACGAATTGCAAATGGCGCTGATGAACCGCCGGCTCGAGCCGACTATCGAAACTGTCTTTATGATGCCGGCGGAAGCATATTCTTATGTCAGTTCCCGACTCGTGAAAGAAGTTTTCGTCCTTGGCGGCGCGCTTGATGGCCTCGTGCCCACCAGCGTCTCAGCACGCATGAAGGAAAAACTTTCGCGTTAGATTAGTGTGCAAGTTCAGATTCGGAGGATCGATAGTTAATGATGACCCAGTCCGCTACTTCTCTATTTGCCGTTTCTGAAAATGTAAAGAGGATGAAGCCCTCATCTACTTTAGCGGCCATGCAGGCGGCCGAGTCCTTGCGCGCGACCGGAGCGAATGTGGTGGACTTCGGGGCGGGCGAGCCAGACTTCGACACTCCTGACAACATCAAGACCGCAGCGCATGTCGCGATGCAGCAAGGCAAGACGAAATACACGCCTACAGCCGGCACACGGGAACTGCAAGACGCGATCATCGATTTCTACGACGAGACCTTTAGCCAAGAGTATGAAAGAAAAGAAGTGATGGCTACTTCCGGCGGTAAGCAGGCGCTGTTCAATGCGCTTGTATCCATTGTCGATAAGGGAGACGAAGTCATCATTGCGAATCCGTACTGGGTTACGTTTCCCGAGATTGTGGTCTTCGCTGGCGGCACTCCGGTTTTCATCGATACGGAGGAGACCGGTTTTGTTTTGACTCGAGCGATGATCGAGCGCGCGTTGACCGCACGCACTAAGGCGATCGTTCTTAACTCACCCAGCAATCCTTCCGGACGGGTTATTCCTCCAGACGAGTTTCAAAGCATTATGGAGTTGCTCACCGACCGGGGCGTGTATGTAGTTTCAGACGAATGCTACCTTCGCTTCGTTTATCCACCCGCCGAAGTTTTCAGTGCAGCAAGTCTGCCCACTGATCTGCGTTCGCGACTGTGCATAGCTGGATCTTTTTCCAAAACGTACGCGATGACAGGCTGGCGTATCGGTTACGCGCTGGCGCCTGCCGACTGGACCAAGGCCATGCTTAAGGTGCAAAGCCATAGCACGAGTAATCCGACTTCGATAGCTCAGTGGGCCGCGATTGAAGCTTTGCGTGGTCCACAAGAGTCGGTGGCCACGATGCTCGGTGAATACACCAAACGCCGCGCATGGTTATTGTCGGCATTGCGTGAGATTCCAGGTATCACTTGTAATGAACCGGAAGGCGCATTCTATGCATTTCCAAATTTGAAGGGCTGTCTGAATGGCGAGGTCAGAACATCCGGTGAATTTTCACAAAGACTTCTCGATGAAGAGCAGACGGTTGTTACTGACGGAGCAGGCTTTGGTGCTGAAGGCTACGTGCGTATCTCCTACGCAACGTCGATGGAGCAATTAGAAGAAGGAATGAAGCGGATTCGGCGGTTCGTTGGAAAGCTAAGCTGATCCGACAGGGCAAAAATAAGAGGCGCTCAAAATTCAAGCTTTAGGTTGCTGTTCTCGAAGTTCCAAATCGAATGAACAGCAAGCTAAAGCTTGAACTTCTGAGCGCCTTATTTTTCTTAGTACAGGTTGAAGTTGTATTCCAGGTGCATGTACATCGACACCGGGTGCCCATCCTTCATCGCCGGTACGAACTTAATCATACGAGCTGCGGCAATCGCCTTTTCAGTCAGACCGAAGGGCAAGGGTCGCAGGGCGCGAATCTGAGTTACTTCTCCCGAAGCCGAAAACACTGCCTGAAGTAACACAGTTCCAACAATCTGGTTCTTGCGTGCTTCTTCCGTGTATTGCGGTTCTGGCTTAGAAAGAACGCGCGCTTTGGAAGTTACTTCCTTGCCGCTAAAGACTCGATTGTAATCAGCGCCACCGCCTCCGCCGCCTGGTCCACCACCACCAGCGTGCATGTCACCGCCGCCGATATTGCCACCGCGACCCGGGCCTACGCCGTTTCCTTCACCGGAACCAACGCCTGTTCCAGTACCACTGCCAATACCGTTTCCTGTTCCCGTTCCCGACGAAGGTGTTGTGCTACGCGATTTCGGATCGCCATATGGCAACACACGAGCATCAGGTGGAACGAGCATCGGATCCGCATTTACGGTTGCCGCAACTGGCAGCGAAGGATTTTTCACTACGGGCGGTTTCGGATCCGGAGGAAGAATCTGCGGAACATCTAACGAAGCCTGAGGCAACTTGCCGGCAGATGCTGGAGTTGCTTCCTGCCGACCACCACCGCCGCCGCCGCCAGCTTTTTCCTGCTTAGGCTTGCTGCCGCCGCCCGAACCTTTATTGAAACCGGCCGTGCCCGGATCGGGTGTCGGCTGATCTTGTGGAATATCGATGATCTGATCGACTTCTTCCTGGTTCTGTGCAATTTCAGCGGCCGCGTTGGCTCTGCGTTTATGATCGAGATAGAACAGACCACCGAGAACGGCAAAGATAAAGACGAAAGCCGTCACCATGCCGAACGCCACGCTGCGAGAGTCTGAAGGCTGCGCACCCATAACGGCGGCGCCGCGCTCCTTGCCCAACCAAGTCGCGAACATCGCAACCAACACGCAAAAGGCGACTGTCGCAAAAGCGATGATGCCGAACCGACCTGTATTTGCTGAATGGGATTTGTCGAGCAGTAAAACGATAACTGCCAGCGCCACGAGCGCGAACACTGCGGCGCCCATTGCGACCAGCACGTTTCGATTTGCCAGGAAGCGCTTGAGAACTTGTCCGTAACCAACGAACGATCGCTTAGTGAAACCCATCGGGTCTCGCTTGAACTCAGGCCACGTTAGTTCGTACTCGTGAGCTACGTCCTTCAACGCTGATCCGAGTCGACTGGCGAGTCCCGAGTCGTTCATGATCGTAAGGTGATATTCGCCACGCGTGGCGATTGCCTGCGAACCCGCAGCAGCAGCAGCGCTCACAACAACCGGCGCCACGCTTCGTTGCGGTTCTTTCACGATCGGTGGCGGTTCATTATTGAGCACCACGCCACCGCCATTGCCGGGTACAGCCGTGACACTGGGCTCTTCGACACGGGCCACTGGGGTCAGCGGCGTGGCGTCCACAGGACAAAAGCTGAATTTATCTGCAAATTCTTCCTGGCAAAGGGAACAAAACTTCATCTTTACTACCTCGTTATTCGTTTTCGGAAGCTGGACTGAATCTGACAAAACGCTTGCCTGGCTGATCTCCCTGAGATAGCTGGAAGTGATTCGTTCATCTAATGCCGCGGAAGGCTTTGGCGACTGCCATTTTTCAAGCAGAGCTCTCAGCTCTTCTTCCGATACGAATCCGTCATCTGGCTCGACTGTGCTCATTTCAAGCCCGCTCCAAAGTAACAATTTCCGGATTAGTATTCAAATAAGGCGCTAGCGTGTTTCGCAGTCGCCCGCGGGCCCGGTGAAGCCGGCTCTTTACCGCACCCACGTCCGTTCCAACTACCTGCGCTATCTCATTCAGGGACAGCCCCTCGTACTCGAATAAGACCAGCGATTCACGTTGCAGCGGAGGCAAATCCGCCACAGCCTCTTTAACCTTCGTCGCGAGCTCCTCATCCAGTAATCTTCGCAGCGGTTCTGCGTTGCGCGTGACCGGTGGATACTCCGTCAAATCGTCGATCGTCGTCTCCCTGCCCTGACTTCGAAAGTACTTCATTGCCAGGTTGTGGGCAGCGGCGTACAAATAAGTTTTCAAACTCGCGCGTCGCGGATCGAAGCCACTTGATTTCTTAATCAAACTCAAAAAGCAATCGTGCGTGATGTCCTCGGCCATTTCCGCGAATCCAACCAGCCGATAGGCGAAGCGAAAGATTCCATTGCGGTGCCTTTCATAGAGCTGAAGAAAAGCTGCCTGGTCACCGCCCCTTGCTCTCTCGAGCAAAAGCTCGTCTGTTATCCTATCTGGCAATCAAGCACTCGATTCCTGTAGGACTGTCTCCTACTCTTATTACCGCCAAACTCGAAAAAGATACGGCCGACAAACAACTTTCGGCTTGCGCTGCCTATCAAATACCGCACCGGCGAGTGATTATACTACCGATTCCACACATGGAACGGCCCTTTGTCCGTTTGGAATCGAACGGTTTGATGCACTCAATACGCAAACGGTTGACGGGCTAATTATCGGCATCTAAGATGTTTTCGCTCCCTGTCAAAAATCCGGCTGCGACGAAACGGCCGGTTCGAGTTCCGAACTCTCAAGACCACAATTCGACGTCGCGAAATTGTATTTCGATTTGGAGACCCCCGCGGAAGAACTTTACTCATGGTTATGTCTGACAATTTCAAAAGAGTTTTGCCGACATTTGTCGTCCTTGCGGCTTTATTCCTATCGTTATCGCCTATTAAAGCAGTTGCCCAGTTCCCCGAGCCACAGCGTGAACAACTACTTAATGGGTTGAAAATTCTCTTGATCTCTCGACCTGGCGACCCGAACGTGCTGCTCAAGCTACGCATTCATAGCGGTTCGGCCTTTGACACAGCGGGTAAAGTGGGAACGATGTCGCTCCTCGCAGACAGCCTTTTCCCGGATCCGCTCACGTTCGACTATTTCAAGGATGAGATAAACGGACGATTAGAAGTTGATACAGACATTGACGCCATCGACATTACGCTCGTGGGTCGCGCCACCGAATACGACCGAATTGTGGACACACTTAGAGGAGCGCTCGTTACCACACCGCTTAGTCCGGAGAACGTCACAAAGGTTCGGGAGGCAAAAATCAAGAAACTTTCCGAACATAGACTTTCTCCTGAAGACCTTGCCAACCAACGGATTGCTGCGCGACTCTTCGGAAGTTTTCCTTATGCTAACGATCCAAACGGAACCGTGGAAAGCCTTAGCCGCATCGATCGCGCCGATTTGATGCTGGCTCGCGACCGGTTTCTGAGCCCAAACAATGCGACGCTTGTGATAATTGGTGGCGTCGATCAAACGAAAGCGATGCGCGCTTTGCGGCAGCTGTTGGGCGGATGGCGCAAGGCCGATGAGCTCGTGCCGGCGAGTTTCCGGCAGCCAGCTCCAGCAGATCCGCGCACCTTGATTGCCAATTTTGAAGGTACGGAAACATCTGAAGTGCGTTTGGCGGTTCGCGGACTCGCGCGCGGTGACCGCGACTCGCTTACCGCTTCTCTCCTCGCCATAGTCGCAAAAAATCGGTGGCAAAAACTCATTCCCGACGCCAAGGTTTTTGTCAGGCATGAAGCTCATACATTGCCTGGAATCTTTTCGATGGGCGCCAGCGTCGGAAGTAATGCAGTTCCAAAGACTCTGGAATCAGCGCGGAGCGTTATCAAATCTTTGACCGGTGTTCCGGCGACTGCTGAAGAAATCGATCGAGCTAAGGCCGAATATCTTTCGAATGAGGCGAAACTTTCGGGAGACGACCGGCTCGCGAATACTTTGCTTAATATAGAGACGTACACTCTGCCGTCGATTAGCGATCAGCAACGCACGTGGAACGCAATTTCCGCTGCTGACCTGCAACGCGTCGCTTCGCGGTTGTTCAGCAACGCCACGACAGCTTCAGTAGTTGTAGGAAACGTCGACACACTCAAAGCGCAATTGCCCGCGGCAAACACCGAAGTCCTGGGCGAAGCTCAAATGAAAGCTGCCGAGCCCGCGCCGACGCCGGCAACGACGCAGCCAACTAAACACAGAACCTTTGTCTTTACTCCAAAGACTACCAGTCCTTTGATAAAGAGCCAGAAGCCTCACCCTCAACCTTGATCAATTACAAATGTTTCGCAATCCCACTGCAACCATAACCCAAAGTTCATCCGCTTAAAGTGTCTACGAGTAGAAGCGCAGCCGAAAAGGAACATGCGACTCGCGTTCGCTCGATGTTTGCGAACATCTCGGCTCGCTATGATCTTTTAAACCATCTCTTGTCCGGCAATATGGACAAGCGATGGCGGCACAAAGTGTCGCGTCGTCTGGAAACGATAGTCAGCAAGGGCAGCCGCATCCTGGATGTCGCCTGCGGAACTGGCGATCTGTCTTTTGAGCTGGTTGACAAGTTGGGTGCCAGAGTTGTCGGCACTGATTTTTGCCGGCCGATGCTTGAGCTGGCGCAACGCAAGGCCAAATCCAAATACGTCATTCCTTTCATTGAAGGTGACGCATTGCATTTGCCTTTTGCAGAGAGTTCGTTCGACGGCGCTACTATCGCTTTCGGCTTGCGGAATCTTTCAAGTTTTGAAAGTGGTTTGGCTGAGCTTTTAAGGGTAGTGCGACCCGGTGGTGGCGTAGTTGTACTGGACTTCTCCACTCCCACAGTTCCGGCGTTTCGAGCTCTTTACCGTTTTTACTTTCACCAGGTGTTGCCGCGATTAGGCGGCGCACTGAGTGGATCGAAAAGCGCTTACGAGTATTTGCCGGATTCGGTGGATCGATTTCCAGATCAGCAAAGTTTAGTAGCGCTAATGCGCAAGGTTGGTTTTGAACGGGTTGGGTATTCAAATTTGACCTGGGGAATTGCCGCGATTCATTTCGGCGCGAAACCTGGTCAATAAAGTTTGGTTGCGGCAATGCTGCAACCAACAGATGTAGCCCGCGGGCTGGTTATCAATGGCAGCGTACGGTTGTCGGGGCTGTGCGAGGTCGTTAACACCAGTTTCGCGGGCTACATACGTCTGGACTGCTCTCCGCGATTCAACTCATCGGCTGGCCGTTCCGATCCAAGCGGACTCTAAACCAAGTGAAGTCTGCTTTCTTCGTGGTATCATGCGCGCTCTGTGCGGGCGAGCTTAAAATACAAACTCCTTAACACGCTGCGAAGGTTTGCGATTCTCTTGCTCGTAGTGTGGACCGTCGTCTCACTCGTAACAATCCTGATTGAACTAGTTCCCGGCGATCCGGCCGTGGCCGTTCTAGGAGAACAAGCGTCTCCAGAACAGATCGCACAGTTTCGTCAAAAGCACGGTCTCGATCGTCCGCCTTTCTTTTTTTCCTTTCCAGCCGACTCGAACGGATCGAGACACTTCGTCTGGCACGGCACGAATAATCGTTACACTGAATATTGGGTCGGCGTGCTGCACGGCGATCTTGGTTCGTCGTTTCGCACTGATCGACCGGTAGTCGATCTCGTGCTTGAGCGATACCCGGCGACTATTGAGCTGGCGCTCGCCGCTCTACTTTTCGCAATCGCGATCGCCATCCCTCTCGGTGTTCTGGCCGGAACAAATCGTGGGAATCTCCTCGACAATGGAGCTTCCGTAATCGCGCTGCTCGGCATTAGCCTGCCGAGTTTCGTTGTCGGGCCTATGCTGGTTTACGTCTTCGCGGTCAAGCTTGGCTGGCTTGCGCCGTCAGGAAGATTTGAATGGAGCGACATCATCCTGCCGGCTTTCACACTAGGCGCTGCCCTTTCCGCGATTCTCACGCGCATGGTCCGATCTTCAGTGATTGAAGAGATGGGCGAAGACTATGTGCGGACGGCACGAGCAAAAGGACTGAGCGAAAAGAAGGTTGTGTACAAGCACGTTTTGAAGAATGGATTGATTCCCGTAGTAACGATTCTCGGCCTGCAACTGGGAGTGCTCTTGGCGGGGGCGATCATCACGGAAAAGATTTTTGGCTGGCCCGGGCTCGGTCTGCTACTGGTGGAGGACGGAATCAACAAGCGTGACTATCGCGTCGTGCAAGGCTGCGTGCTGGTTATCAGCGTCACTTACATTTTCGCGAACTCGCTCACCGATATGATCTATCGGTGGCTGGATCCAAGGATTCGAGTTTCGTAAAGAACTTTTTCACAGCGGATTCGGTTCGCATTTGAGTTCTGATCTTCAATGCATTCACAGGTCTAAGACAAAGCACTAAGTACTAGGCTCAAAGTTCTATTTACTTAATGAACCGCCTTACTGTCATCGGCTTGATCATTGTCACCATTCTGGTGATCGTCGCGATTTTCGCGCCGTGGATCGCCACCCACGATGTGGGCGCAACGAATTTGACCATGCGCTATTTGCCGCCAACTCGCGAGTTTTGGTTTGGAACCGATTCGACTGGGCGAGACATTTTTTCGCGAGTAGTGTTCGGCGCGCGCATTTCTTTACAAGTCGGCGTAATCGTCGTTGGCGTCTCCGCGTTCATAGGAACCATGCTTGGCGCGCTGGCAGGTTATTACGGTGGTTGGATCGATCGCTTTGTTTCCGGTTACGTATTCAATGTGTTCCTCGCGTTTCCCGGGTTGCTACTCGCAATCGCGATGGTCGCTTTTCTCGGCGCAGGCCTTAACAAACTTATTCTTGCGCTCTGCATCATCGGGTGGGTTGGATATGCGCGGTTAATACGCGGCCAGGTCCTTAAAGTGCGCGAGTACGACTTTGTTCAAGCAGCTCGCGCGCTGGGGGCGAATGATTTGCGGATTTTGGTTTTGCACATTCTCCCAAATGCAATTCAGCCGTTGATAGTTCAAGCAAGTCTTGGCATGGCTGGCGCAGTATTGTCCGAAGCGGCGTTATCATTTTTAGGACTCGGTGTGCCTCCGCCTGCTCCGTCCTGGGGTGTCATGATCGAGGAAGCTCGAGACCTTTCCACTCTTCAGGCCGCGCCGCATGCCTTGATCTTTCCCGGCATTGCCATCGCGCTCACTGTGCTCGCCTTTAATTTCATCGGCGATGGACTGCGAGAGTATCTCGATCCACGACAACGACGACGATAGCGTTCGAAGTTTGCTCTTGGACTATCGATTGATTTGAGATGAAAAGTTGGTCGGCCGCAAAGTTAATTGCTGTGACGTTTCGCGGTAACTCCTGAATGAAGCTCAAAATTGACACGTTTAGCCCTCACGGATACCATGCATTTTCTTTGTTGAATTTCGTCGATTGTGGATTGGCCGCCAATAAATGAAACCGGGTCCAACTGAAAGTATTATCGATCTGGTGGGCCACACTCCGCTTCTGCACCTCTCACGCTTCGCTCCACCGCCGCTTTCAGACATTTACGCCAAGCTCGAGTATTTTGGGCCGGGCGGATCAGTAAAAGATCGAGCAGCGCTCGGCATGATTCTCAACGCCGAAGAACGCGGATTGTTGAGACCGGGCGCCACTATCATCGAACCAACCGCGGGCAACACAGGCATCGGACTCGCGCTCGTCGGCGTCGCGCGCGGCTACCGTGTTATTCTGTGCGTTCCAGAAGGGTTCGCAGCGGAAAAGATGAAGTTAATGGAAGCGCTGGGTGGTGAGATTCAATACGTGCCGAAGGAAAAAGGTATGACCGCGGCCGTTGCTCGCGCGCATGAGCTCGCCGAGAAGATTCCTAACAGCTTCATCCCGCAGCAATTTGAAAACCCGGCCAATCCCTCTTATCACGAACAGACAACGGGGAAAGAAATTATCGAGCAGATCGGTTCTACGATTGACGCCGTTGTGATTGGGGCTGGGACTTCTGGTACCTTTGTCGGCGTTTCCCGTGCGGTGAAGAAGATTAATCCGTCGGCGCTGTGTGTACTGGTTGAACCGGAGGGCTCGATCTATGGCGGCAAGCCGGCGGGAAAAAAACAGATTGAAGGTATCGGGCAAACCCAGTTCATTCCTGATATCTATGATTCGTCGCTCGCCGATGAAATCCTAATGGTGAGCAACGAAGATACTTGCGCTGCGGTCAAGCGACTGGCTCGGACCGAAGGCGTGTTGGGAGGCTGGTCGTCCGGAGCGGCCGCCGCCGGCGCTCATCAGGTTGCCGAGCGATTAGGCGCCGGCAAAAAAATTGTTACTGTCTTTCCCGATGGTTCGGAAAGATATTTAAGCCAGGGAATATTCGATTGATTTAGTCTTTAGTTTTTTGGTCTTCCACCTTGGTCGCGCGAAATCGCAAAGACGACGGACCTGATAGAGGCAGACAAAAAACAAAGATCTAAAATCAAAGACCAAAGATCAAAACCATTATGGGCTTCGCAACTATTGCAATTCATTCAGGTCAGGATCCCGATCCGACAACTGGCGCGGTGACTGTCCCGATCTATCAAACTTCGACTTACGCGCAAGACGGTTTGGGTCGGCACAAGGGCTTTGAATACGCGCGCACGCAGAATCCAACGCGCTCGGCCGTCGAAGCGAATATTGCCGCGCTCGAGGGCGCGCGCTTCGGCTTCGCCTTCGCCTCAGGAATGGCTGCGATCGATGCCACGCTGAGATTGGTTAAAGCGGGCGAGCATGTAATCGTCTCCGACAATACCTACGGTGGCACAGCGCGACTCTTCACGAAGATTCTTGCGAATTACAATATCGAATTCGAGTTCGTCGATACCTCAGATCCACTCAATGTCGAAGCTGCGCTGAAGCCAAACACGCGCATGGTCTTTCTGGAAACGCCGACGAATCCGGTGATGATCGTGACTGACTTAAAGGCGGTGAGCGAAATCGCCCATCGCGCCGGCGCCAGAGTCGTTTGCGATAACACTTTTATGTCGCCTTACCTACAGCGGCCGCTTGAGTTCGGTGTCGATATTGTCGTTCATTCGACAACGAAATACTTGAACGGACACTCGGATGGAATCGGTGGCATCGTCGTTCTGAATGATGAGACTGACGCGAACTGGATCGGTTTTGTGCAGAACAGCGCTGGGGCGATTCTTTCGCCCTTCGATTCATGGCTTATTATTCGCGGAACGAAGACACTCGCGTTGCGAATGGAGCAGCACGATAAATCAGGCCGGGCTGTTGCGGCGTTTTTGGAAGAGCATCCAAAAGTTTTGAAAGTTTACTATCCTGGCTCGGCTTCGCATCCGCAGCACAGCCTGGCGAAACGTCAACAACGTGGTTTCGGGGGAATGGTGGCTTTTGATGTCGGTTCGCTTGAAGCCGCGAAAACCGTGTTGGAATCTGTTAAGCTCTGCACGCTTGCCGAAAGTCTCGGTGGAGTGGAAACTCTCATCTGCCATCCGGCAACGATGACCCACGCTTCAGTCGACGAAGAGAAACGTAATCGTCTTGGAATTACAGACGGACTGGTTCGAATTTCGGTTGGAATTGAAGACACGGACGACATCATCGCCGACATCGATCAGGCTTTAAAGCAATTACCGTGAGAGAGCGGCAATACAACGGCAAGCAAACTAAAGCTTGCGTTCATTAACCGGGTGACATAAAAACTAGAGACAGGGTAAAATCTTTCAGTCTTTCTACCTGACAGCATTCGTCAATCACTCTCCTTATGATTGTTGAGTTACACGCAAAGTCGGACGTGGGCCGGGTACGCCGGGGCAACGAGGACAACTTTTTAGTTCTCGACCTGACCAGCCAAACTACCTGGACCGGCTCTGACAAGACGGACCCGCCCCAAGAGTTCGCTAGATTTGAACTCGGACAAAAAGGTGTGGTGCTGGTTGTCTCCGATGGAATGGGCGGCGCGCTCGCCGGCGACGTAGCCAGCCGCATGGCCGTGGATTCTGTGCGTGAGATGTTGCTGGGCAGTGACGCCGATGGCGGCGGCTGTGACGATGAAGTTCCGCTGGTTGAGTGCCTGAAGAACGCGACTGTTTACGCGAACCTCGCGATTCACAATCGCAGTCAGGAAGACGCACGTTGTGCCGGCATGGGCGCAACTTTTACCGGAGCTGCTATTCGCGATGGCGGTCTTGATCTGGTCCAGGTCGGCGATAGTCGAGCGTACATCATTCGCAAAGAACAGATTCGGCTCGCGACCAAAGATCAATCGCTAGTGCAGCAGTTGGTGGACGTCGGACAAATTAGTGAAGCTGAAGCTGAGACGCACATGTTTCGGAATGTCATCCTTCAGGCCTTGGGCGCCCAAAGCGATGTTACGCCGGCAACTGGTCGCGTCCATTTGAAGCGCGGTGACATCATCCTGCTTTGCAGTGACGGATTGTCGGGAAAGCTACGCGCAGAGGATATTCAGAACATAGTCATCAGCAACGCTGAGAATCTTCCCACCGCCTGTGATGAACTCATCGCTGAAGCTAACAATCGCGGCGGGGAAGACAACATCACGGTTGTCCTGGCTCGATTCGACGGCGACGACTTGCAGGAACCCACAACCGACCGCATCACAATCGAATTACCTGCCCTGGAAGAAGACAAGACACTCGAAGACACTTTCGACGCAGACACTCAACCTCAATAGTTCAGCATCCGCTTAACACATAACTTAATTTTTTGAGGAAGTGTTTTCCGGCAGGTAGCTGTGTCTCCAATCGGCTTCTATTTCTACGCGCCGAACATAGAGAGAAGCGCCTTCCATTCGTTCCACGCGCACGCGTTCGCCCGCCTCGAGAGGTTCTTCACCTTCGGCTGGATAAGCAGTCCACGTCGAACCAAAGACTTTTACGGCGCCTTCGTTCAAGGCCCCCCGACTGGAAGAAACGACAGTTCCGATTTTTCCGGGAAGTGCGTCAGCACCTGTGCGTAGGGAGTCGCCAGTTTTTTCCCGAGAAAAATAGTTAACGAAGATCGTGCGAGATGCCGCGGTGAGTACAATTGAAACCACCGCGAAAATTGCAAATTGAATCGCGAGGCTATCGATGCCGACGAGGCCGGCAAACGCGGCGGCGAGCGCTCCGATACCAAACCACAGGAGAACAAAGCCGGGAGTAAAAACCTCCGCGACTATCAGAATCAATCCAAGCACTGTCCATGGAATCCAAAGCCAATTCATAAGTAACTGCTGCGCACCAAGGCTTTTCTAACCCTCGTCAGTCTAGGCTGGTCCTTCGCCCTAGCCCTTTAACATATTCTTCGTAATGAACCAAATGTTCGCCGGTCGCTCCGCCAGGCGCCTCATGAAGTAAGGATACCAGTGCTTGCCGTAAGGAACGTACACGCGCATGTTATAACCGTCTTGCGCGAGCTGGAGCTGCAAATCTCTGCGAACACCATACAGCATTTGAAACTCAAATGACTCTTTCGGAATTCCCTGCTTCTGCACAAAAGAGATGGTCGCATCAATCATCTTTGGATCATGCGTCGCGATGCCATGATACGTCCCGCTACTCAAAAGCAATTGCATGACGCGCACATAGTTGTCGTCAGTGTCTTTCTTCTCAGGATACGCCACTTCGGCTGGTTCGCTATACGCGCCTTTGCAGATGCGAATTCTGGCTGGAATTTTCAGCAAATCCTGCGCGTCTTCATAAGTCCGATACAGATATGACTGCAGCACGATTCCCACATCGTTCAAGCCAAATTCTGCTCGCAGTCGCTTAAAAAGATCGATCGTAGTTTGCGTTACCTTGGAACCCTCCATATCGACGCGAACAAAATTTCCGCGCCGCGCAGCATTCTCGACAATTACTCGCGCATTCTTGTAAGCAAGCTCAGGATCTATTTCGAGACCGAACTGAGAGAGCTTGATTGAGACATTAGAATTAATTCCGGTCGAATCGATTTGTTCGAGTATGTGCAGATATTCGGCAACTTCAGCTTCGGTTTCGGCGGCATTGGCAACTGATTCATTGAGGTGATCGAACGAAGCGCTGCAACCGCTCGAGTTGATCTTTCGAATTGCCTCAACAGCTTCGTCGATATCCTCACCGGCCACAAATCGAGTTGTTAACTTCTTGAAGAACGCGAAGCGTGTGGCAAAGTCTTTGAGTCCCTCGAGCTGTGAAAGGTAGATTAGTGCGCTTCTCGTTATCATTTGAAGTTGCGGATTATCTGGCGCAGTTACGATGCTGATTGCGCGGTGCGACCGTCGCTGTCTCGCTCGGCTCGAAGCCTATGTTATTCTTGGCAACCGCTCTTAGATCACCTTTTGTGAAAGACATCGTTTGAGCAGCTATCCATGCGTTTGAAGCTGGTCTTCATTGTTTCAATAATCGCGACGATCGCAGGTGCGGGAGCGTCAATTGCCATTGTGCTCGCGGTGTTCTCTTCTCTCGAGTCCTTGAACCGTCCCGGCCTGCTGGTCCTAGCCACGTTTCTACTGCCGGCTGCTGCGATCGTTTGGGCCACTATTTTTGTTTATCGTCACACAGCGCGGCGGCGCAGATTGCAAGCCGTACTCACTGCCCTTCTTAGTCTGCTGCTAACAATAGGAGCTTTTACCGCAGCTATCTTATCAACTGCGAAGTCAACTCGCGTCTTGCCCGAGCCCGTACCAACGAATCGTAACTCCGGCTAAAAAGCTCGAGGTCGTTTATTCGACGCTCTCTGCCAAACTATTTAGTCCAATTTCTTTCTGAACAGGACGCAGCGCATCGATAACAAACCGGATGTGCTCGTCTTTATCGACGCCTAACTCTTCGACGCCGAGCCTGATATCTTCACGATTCACGGAACGCGCAAAGGCTTTATCTTTCAGCTTCTTCTTTACCGACGAAACTTCCAAGTCGTCGAGGCTCTTAGTGGGACGCACAAGCGCGCAGGCGACGAGAAATCCACAGAGTTCATCAGTCGCAAACAGCGCTTGAGCCATGCGCGTGTCGCGTGGCACTCCAGTGTAAGTTGCATGTCCGAGAATTGCTCGAATGATCCTTTCCGGATAGCCACGTCCACAAAGAATGTTCGAACCAGTGAACGGATGCTGGTCGGGAGTAGGAAACATCTCGTAGTCGAAATCGTGAAGCAGTCCAACGATGCCCCATTCATCCGGATCGCTTTGTTCATCACCATATCGCTTCGCGCAAGCGCGCATCGCGGCCTCTACAGCGAGCGCATGCTTACGCAAGCTGTCGCCCTTTGTGTACTCACACAACAACTCCCAGGCATCGTTTCTATCAGGCATCTTCGACTCTAAATGGATAAGGTGACGTGCGAAGTCAAAACTAGCACGGGTGAAGATATGCGAACAAGCGGCGGTAAGAATTGATTAGTCGGTACAGGCTCGCAGCTCAGTTCGCCTGCGCTCGATATCCGGACGAGCGCGTAGCGTGACGCCTTTGCGCGCCAGTACAACTTTTACTTTTCGATACTGGCCGTCATGTTCCTTGTTGGTGGGATAGTAGCCAATTGAGTACTGCGTTCTTAGTTCGGCTGCAATCTTTGAAAACGCATCAGGCAGATTTGCGAGAGTGTCTGCTCGCAGTAGCCGGCCGCCAGATTTCGTGGCAAGTTTTTCAAGGTAAGAATCAGCGGTTAGGTAAAGTCCGTCCAAAATCATTCCCACGGAATCGTCACGTCTCGTCGTGTCTTTCCTGGTCCGCGGCGGATCGACGCCGGGATCACTCGGATTAGGAAACGGCCCGGTGGGTCGTGTGCCTCGAGGGCTTTTCGGCATCGGATCGTTTTCGGGAACTGGATCGCGCGGATCGTCACGACGAGTTCGTCGCATGATTTCATCGGGCGAAGGCAATCCTAATATTCCTCCACCGCGGCGACCATTCGTTGGAATCGCGTTCGGATCGTCACTCGGAAAGGTTGTGCCCGTAGTTCCCGGCGGAGTCTGTCTGATTACGCCGATTGTTGGAAGGGTCTCGCCGGACTGTGCTCGGGCGATCTTCTCAGTCTCGGCGCGAGTGTCGTAGCGGATCGGATAAACAATCACGCCTTCTTCGTCCAAACCGCGCAGCGTTCCGTCAAATGTGGATTGCTCGCTGTGGTAGTCGACTCCATCGGTAAAGAGCACGATCGCCTTTCTACCGGGTGTGGTCCGCACTGAATTGAGCGCAAGTTCGAAAGCGTCGTAAAGCCTGGTGCCCTGCCCCGACCGAGTCTTCAAAATAGCCGCGCGCAGTTGCTGTCGATCGTTTGTGAATTCGTTCAGCTCTCGCAGTTCATTGTCGAACGAGATGATCTTTACTTTGTCGGCGGGTTGCAATTGATCCAGGAAAGCCAGCGATGCGTCCTGGATTTGTCGCAACTTGCCTTCGGTACTCGCGCTCGTATCCAACATGAGAATGACATGAAAAGGCGCGCTCACTTCCGCGAAGAACGCAATCTGTTGCTGCACGTCATTTTCAAAAATGCTGAACTCGTCCTGGCGCAAGTCGGTAACAGAGAGCCCTTTTGCATCACTCGCAATCACAGGAACTGTCACAAGATTTGTATCGATCTTAATAGTCTCTTCAGTCTGCTCCTCGGGCGGCGTCGGTTCGGGTTGTTCACTTGCTGAAGTCGGTTGTGCTGTTGGACGCGGGCGCACCTTTCGTGGACTCTGCGCATTGAATGGTGCGACGGCGGCGGAAACCAGCATAAGCAGACCAAGGCAGGTAATGAACCAGCGAATCATGCGTTTCCCTTTGGAAGGACTAACTTGCTTAATTGAAGAGCGACTGCCCTTACGATGCCTGCGCTGAGGATAGCGTTTGCCTTAGGTGACGGCAACTTAATTGATGGTCAATTGTGTATCCATTAATGCTTCCCAAACTTGGAGTTTGCTTTACAAACAGGCCGTAAACTAGAATGACTTTCGACGATTTTTGCCATCCATGAAGGCTCTTCTACTCGCGGTACTCGCAGCCTATTTCGTTGCTGCCATTCATTCGATTCTGGCATTTGTTAATAAACGCCGGGCTCTCCAGCGTGTCTCTGACATGTCGCTGCTGCTCGGCTTCGTGCTGCACACGGCCGCGTTGATCGGTGATTGGGTGGTTGATGGGCGCTACCCGCTTTTATCTTTGCGCGAAACGCTATGTTTTTTGGCCTGGACCGTCGTCGCAGCATACGGCGTCGTCCTTTATCGTTATCGAGCGACAGCATTAGGCGTAATCGCACTGCCGTTAGTTTCGATTCTGGTTTTCGTCTCAATCTTGATTCGCACTGGCCCTACAATCGCGCTGGAACAGCTTAGCGGCGCCTCAGCACGATGGCTGTTTCCAATGCACACAACCTTTCTAGCATTCGCTTATGCCGCTTTCTTTGTAGTGTTTGTTGCGAGCGTCATGTATCTGCTTCAAGAGCGCGAGCTTAAGCTAAAAACTTTCAGCGCTATCTTTCATCGTCTGCCCTCGCTGACGACAGTAAACGATATTGCTACGACGTCGGCGACGATTGGGTTGACGCTACTTACCCTCGGAATCGCGACAGGGATGTTGTGGTCAGCATCACGCGATGGAAGACTATGGCATAACGATCCGAAGGAAGTTTTTGCCGGACTAACGTGGTTCTTGTATGTCGGATTAATTGTTTACCGGTCGACGGCGCAGTGGCGAGGACGCAGGGCCGCGTGGCTGGGCGTCCTGGGATTTGTCCTGTGTGTGTTTACGTTTCTCGGGCCGCGTTTGATGGATAGTTATCACGTGTTTGGATAAGACGCGCTGGCGAAGCTAATTAACGACTGCGCAAAACAGAGTCAATGTCGATTCTTTTAGTAGGAGTAAATCACAAGACGGCACCGGTAGAAGTGCGCGAGTTACTCGCGTTCTCGGAAGTTCAGTCGGCTGAGAGCCTCCGCGAACTAATCGACGGTCAGTTACTCCAGGAAGGCTTGATTGTCTCAACCTGCAATCGCGTTGAAATCGTCACTTCCACCGCCGGCGGCCAATTGAATCAAGGTGTCGATCGCATAACCAACTTTTTGTCTCAGTCGAGAGGCATTGCTCGCGATGCGTTCTTCCCGCACCTTTATCAACATGCCGACGATCAGGCAATTCGACATTTGTTCCGAGTGACCTCATCGCTTGATTCAATGGTCGTGGGCGAGCCGCAAGTGTTGGGTCAAGTCCGGCAGGCCTACTCCCAAGCTGTCGAAGCCGGAACCGCTGGTCGCGTTTTGAATCGACTCATTCACCACGCCTTTCATGTAGCGAAGCGCGTTCGTTCAGAAACCGGGATTGCTGCCTCAGCGGTTTCGATTAGTTACATGGCGGTTGAGTTAGGCAAAAAGATTTTTGGATCGTTGAAAGGCCGGACAGTCTTACTAATTGGAGCGGGCGAGATGGCCGAGCTTTCCGCGCGTCATCTCTTGAACGCTGGTGTTGCGAGGGTCACGGTTGCCAATCGTACTGAGTCAACCGCCGTGCGATTGGCTTCTGAGTTCGGCGGTCGTCCGGTCGGCTTTGATTCGCTCACGGAAACCCTGGCCGAAGCCGACATTGTGATCTGCTCAACCAGCGCAAATGATTACGTGGTCACGACTGAGATGGCCCAGGCGGCGCTGTCGCAACGACGGAACAGGCCCGCGTTCTTCATCGACATCAGCGTCCCTCGGAATATCGATCCGGCGATCGGCTCGCTGCCTAACTTGTTTGTTTTCGATATCGATGATCTTGAGTCGGTTATCTCATCGAACATTCGCGAGCGCGAACACGAAGCGCAACGCGCCGAACTAATCGTCGATTCCGAAGTGATGCAATTTCAACAAGCACTGCGAACGATGGACATTGGTCCGACCTTGGGGGCCTTGCGGAACAAGCTTCAGAGCATTGCGAAGTCTGAGCTCGACAAACAACGTAACCGACTTGGACCATTGACTGCTGATCAGGAAAAAGCTGTCGAGTCTCTCCTGATGGCCACAGTGAAGAAGATTTCTCATCCAGTTCTCAATCATCTGCGACGCACGTACGGTGCGGGCGAGACTGAGAACATCCAGGCGTGGCGCGAGAGCTTTGGGCTTGATGAGGAAATTCCGGACCTCCCGGACGCGCCGGAAGACAAGCATGATTAGCCGTATCGTCATCGGCTCAAGAGGTTCGCGACTGGCTCTGGTACAGGCTGAATGGGTGAAGGCTGAGCTCGCGATTCTCTTTCCTCAATTACACGTCGCAATCGAAATAATTAAGACGAGTGGCGATGTCAAAACTGATCCCCTGTCCGTGATCGGTGGCAAGGGTGTGTTCACAAAAGAGCTGGAAGATGCGCTCCTGGACAAACGCATTGATGTTGCAGTGCATTCATTGAAGGATCTTCCAACGACGCTGCCGGAAGGACTGCACCTCTCGGCGATTAGCAAACGAGAAGATCCCCGAGACGCGCTCGTACTTCCTGACACTTCCGACACTGACTGCAACTCACTGCGCGACTTACCACCGGGAACTTTGGTAGGGACATCCAGTCCCAGACGTTTGTCTCAGCTTTCACACTTACGACCTGACTTGCAGTACGCCGACGTGCGAGGAAATGTCGACACGAGGTTGCGGAAGTTGGACGAAGGACAGTACGGCGCGCTGATTCTCGCCTCAGCCGGACTGAATCGTTTGGGGTTGCATGAACGAATCAGCCTCGCAATTTCAATTGACGAAATGCTGCCGGCGGTCGGACAAGCAGCGTTGGGCGTGCAAACGAGAACGGACGACAAGGAAGTTAACGACGTGTTGGCAAAACTGGATCATGCGCCGACACACGTTGCGTGTGCGGCGGAACGCAGCCTTTTACGTGCATTGGGCGGTGGCTGCCAGTTGCCAATCGCCGGCCACGCTACTGTCTTCGATTCAACGGTCACACTCGAAGGACTCGTAGCGAGCAGAGACGGCAAAACAATTGTAAGAGACCGCATCGTCGGCAACGTTAACGAAAGCGGGAAGCTCGGCCTCAGACTCGCTGAACAATTGATGGACGCGGGCGCAGCAAACTTACTCGGTGAAGATGTCTAAACCGTTAGCACTGGCAGGTAAGACGATTGTCATCACGCGCGCGTTGAATCAGGCGGCAGAGTTCGTCGCAGAGCTCGAGGTATACGGCGCTACCGTGTTGCTTTGCCCAACAATCGAGATCACAGAACCGGAAAGCTATCACGAACTGGATGAAGCAATCGATCATCTATTCGGTTACGATTGGATCATTTTCACCAGTGTTAACGGCGTCGACTTCTTTTTGAATCGGCTGGCGACGAAAGGGCATCAGATTAGCGAGCTCGACGGAGTCAGGGTCTGTGTCATCGGCGATGCCACGGCCGAGCGACTTCAACAGAAGCAGGTCCACGTAGACGTCATTCCCGAAGAGTTCAAAGCTGAAGGCGTTTTTGCCGCGCTGACAAATTACTGTGGCGGACGCGAGTCGCTGGCAGGTCTAAATTTTCTAATCCCAAGAGCGGCGGTCGCGCGAGACTATCTGCCCGTTGCGCTTGAAGAAGCTGGAGCTCGAGTCGACGTCGTAGCTGCATACCGAACCATTCAACCATCGGGTCTCGATCGTGGACGCGTAAGTGCGATGCTGACTGGCGGCGGCGCAGACTGCATCGCGTTTACGAGCTCGTCAACGGTGCGTAACCTCGCGCTGATTCTCGATACGTCCAATCTTGGAGAATTGCTCTCCGGGGTTAAGGTCGCAGCAATCGGCGACATTACCGCGGACACAGCCGCCGAATTTGGCTTGCACGTCGACATTCAACCAAACGAGTTCACTATCCCTGCTTTGGCGCGGTCGATAGCTCAATTTTTCGAAGAAACTTAGCCTGTGCTCACTCGTGTTACACTGCCTTTGTGATGGACGCACGGCCAGCCTCAACAACCGATCTCGACGAACGAATTGACCCTGAAATCCTGCAAGAGCTTTCAGAGGCCCGGCGCGAGAATGAACTACTGCGGCGACAGCTTCAGGACCGCGGCGCGTTCGGTGAATTAGTTGGAAGGACAGAGGGGATGCGCCAAGTCTATTCTTTAATAGAACAAGTCGCTTCTTCATCGGCTTCTGTTCTGATCACTGGAGAATCTGGAACCGGCAAGGAGTTGGTCGCTCGGTCAATTCACCAGTTAAGTCTTCGAAAAGATCAGCCATTCGTCGCCATTAACTGTTCGGCTATTCCCGAAACTTTGATGGAGTCGGAATTGTTCGGTCATGAGAAGGGCGCCTTCACCGGCGCGGCATCCCGGCGTCAAGGTTGTTTTGAATTGGCTAACAAGGGAACGTTGCTGCTGGATGAGATTGCAGAGATGCCGGCGATGCTTCAATCGAAGCTCTTGCGCGTGATTGAAGAGCGTTCAATTCGGCGACTAGGAAGCAAGCAGGAATTGCCGATAGACGTGCGACTGCTCGCCGCAACAAATCGAGATCCGGAAGATTCTGTTCATGAAGGAACGCTCAGAGGTGACCTGCTTTATCGACTAAACGTCATCAGGATTCATTTGCCGCCACTCAAAGATCGTAAAGAAGATTTGCCGTTGCTGGCGCAACACCTGGTGACTCAATTATCGGAAAAGCACCACCGGCCCGCGCGGTTTCTTAGTCCGGCTGCCTTAGAGGTGCTTCAGTATCATGCCTGGCCCGGGAACGTGCGCGAATTACGCAATGTGATTGAACGCGCGGTTGTGATTTGCTCGGGCGAACAGATCGAGCGCCATCATTTTGCGCCCTATCCAATCGATCAGCGCGAACGACTGCGCCGCGAAGACACCATCAGCTTCCCAGTGGGCACGCCGCTCGAAGAAGTTGAGCGACAGATGATCCTGCGCACACTCACCAAAACCAACAACAACAAAACTCGCGCAGCCGAGTTACTCGGAATCAGCCTAAAGACCCTTCACAACAAACTTAATCTCTATCGAGATCGCAGCCAAATGGACAAGCAACCTTAGTCGTTACGGTTTCGCGCCTCCAATCTCACTCAACAATTCGCGAATCGCCGCGTCAAGCTGGCTGTCTTTTCCAACATAACTTTCGCCGACCGGCTTATCGACTGGAAGATCGACCGGTCGCGGATTTCGCTCCATGACAGTGCCGTCATTCGCCGTGATCTTTTCAAATGGCAGACGCAACACCGACCCATCGATTAAGCCTGTTCCCGAAGTGTAGATAATCCATCCGGCCGTCGGTTCACCGACCACTTTCCCAAGCTTCGATGCCCGGTAGCCTTCGGTGAAGTCCTCGCCGTCCGACAACGTATGGCGGTTCGTGATGAGAATCGTCGGCAACTCAAGTGCGCGTTGGCCCAGCACAGTTCTCGAAGGCGCCTTGCTCATCCCGCGTGGTGTCATGCTGAAGTAACTCCTGCGCAGCAAGACATCAATGGCATAGACGTTCACGAAACCGCCGTTGTTGTTGCGCATGTCTACAACGACGCCATCGCGTCGCTGGTTCTCGGCGTCGAGGTCGACATAAAGCTGAGTCAACGAACCCGATGACATGTCTGGCATGTGAACATAACCAAGCCGGCCGTTACTTGCTTTAGCCACATAAGCGCGATTTTCTTCAACCCAGTTGCGATACAGCAGTCCTTTTTCCGTAGCCTGCGTCACGGGGCGAACTACTACTTCTCGTTTCTGTCCGCCAGAAGAGCCAATGCTCAGTACTACGCGCTTGTTGATCTTGAACGCAAGCAATTCATCGAGATTCGTCCGAGCAGAGATCGGCGTTCCATCGACGGCCAACAGATACTCGCCGACTTTTATGTTGCCGATCGCTGCCGGTGTCAGCGGTATGACTTCTGTTATTTTAAGTTTGCCGCCATTTTCATATTCGTCACGATCGAATCGGACGCCGAGACGGCCCGTGGCAGGACCGGTTGCGTTTCCGGGCGGCGCCGAAATGCCGAGATGCGACGCATTCAGCTCACCTAACATCAGCGAGATGATTCGGCGCAACTCATCAGGCGTGCGCGCGCCCGCCGCCAATGGCTCGTATTGGGCGCGAACTTCGTTCCAGTTTGCGCCGTGGTAATTCGCGTCGTAAAAATTGTCGCGCAGGTACGTCCAGGCCTGACGAAAGACTTCATTCTTCTCGCGAGCAAAATCAACATCTAATTCAGCGCTCACTGCCACGGCCTTCGTCTGCCGATTGTCGAGGTTGTAAACAGTTATCTTTCCCTGCTCGAGATAAAACACTTCTTTACTGTCGGGAGAAAACTGGGCTGAGCGTTTGAAACCCGCTGTCGAAGTCAACTGCCGCGCCACCAACGGTTCGCGCGTCAATTCGTCGAGCGGAAAAATATATAAGTTCTGCTGGTTTGCAGCCGCGGCAATCATCAGTACCCATTTACCGTCCGGACTAATCGTCTGATAGCCGACGTCTACACCAACCGGTAAGACAGTAAGACGACGACGGATTTGATCGAAGTTGATCTCTACAGGTTTCGGCGCCGGCTTTCCTTTTGTCTCTGGTGTGGGTGTTGGCGAAGCCGAAGCTGCCGGCGCGGGACTGGGCGCCGGTTCGACCGGTTGTTTCGTCGGTGGCGAGACCTGGCGCGGGTTTTCATCTTTGAACAAATCTCGAAATTGATCTTCACGAAACTTGGGAACCCGCGGCAGAAGATCGATGCGAGCTATCTGGCCGTTTTCGGTTCTCTGCCCTGTGTCGAACAAGATGTAAGTGCCGTCCGGACTCCACGAAACCGTGTTGCTTCCACCATTCGCGGTGAAACTAACGGCTCGGCTTTCACCACCATTGACTGGCACGACGAAAACGTTCTTGAAAAGTTTTTCGCCTACCGGCATGTAAGCGATCCATTTGCTGTCAGGCGACCAAACAAACGGACGGTCGGAGTTCAGCGGCGGCCGCTCTAATTGGGCTCGCGCGAGTGTGCGTTCCTGTTTCGAATCGACATCGATCACGCGAAGTTCCTCGCCTGCACGTTCGAAGGCGATCATCTTTCCGTCCGGTGAAAACCGCGGCGTGTCGTCGGCATTCGGCGAGCTCGTCAACTGCGTTTCTGCGCCATTTGCAAAATCGTAGAGATAGAGATGCGTGACGCCATCACGGTCGGAAACGTAAACCAGTCGCCGGCTGTCCGGCGACCATGCGACTTGTGATTCTTCAGCCGGAGTATTGCTCACTCGCGCTGCATCGCCTCCATCGCTCGAGGAAGCGGCAAACACTTCGCCACGAACTACGAAAGCGGCTTTTTTTCCGTCTGGTGACAACGCGAGTTCAGAGATTTGATCTGATAGACGAAGATGATCAACTGCTGGTCCCGTTGATGCGCCGCGTCGCACGATCGAGATCGCCGCGGCCTTGTTGGTCGAAGTGTCGAACTTCCAAATCTGAGAATCGCGATTGAATAAAATTACACGGCCGTCGTAGGAAATCGACGGCCAAATCGCGCGTCCATTCGTAAAGTTGGTCAGCGCGCGAGGTCTTTTTCCAGGTTCGGCAAGCCAAATATTTTCAGCGCCGGATTTGTCCGAAATGAAATAGAGACTGCGGCCGTCCTTATGCCACATGGGCCACATCTCTTTAGCTCCGCCGTCACTTATTTTTTCGTATGTCGGAGTCGCGCCGGGATGCATTAGCCAGATTTCGCTTTCGTCAATGTGGCTATGACCCCTGCGCCACCATTGATTCGATCCCAGGCCGTGGCCAACCAACGCGATGCTGCTGCCATCTCGCGAGGGAGCGGAAAAATATTCCGCCGTGTACCGGTCCGCACTCACCTGCATCGGCGTCCCGCCGTCGGCACTCACGCGAAAGATGTCATTCATGCCCGATATGTCGCGGCTGCTCGAGCTGAAGTAGATCCATTTTCCATCGGCGGACCAGTTATCCAGTTGATCGTTGCTGTCATCAAAGGTCAAACGCTTTAGGTCACCACTATCAAGCGTTAACACATAGATGTCCCCGTTTCCCGTCCGCGTCGATATGAACGCGAGTTTTTTGCCGTCCGGAGAATAAAGGGGGCGCGATTCGTTCGCGGGATGAGAGACGAGTAGATGAGCCTCACCACCGTTTGCTGACACCGTCCAGATATCACCGCCAGAGACAAACGCGATCTCTGATAAGTCTGGAGAAATCGCGGGCTCGGTAAAATACGGCCTTGAGGCCGTAGAATCGGCCTGACCAAACGTGTTTGAGGCGACTACGAGCAAGACGCACGATACTAACAATGCCAACGACAGAGTTTTTGTTTTCATTATCCGTGACCTTTAAATGGGATCTTTCGAGTATGCGGGCCGGTCATACTACAACATCCTTCGAGCAGACCGGAAGCTTTAGTGCAAAGCGTTATGATACGGGAACGACACGATTAAAGTTTTTGCGGGGTTGCGCTTTGTTGATTTTAATAGCCGTCTCGCGCCAATAATTTGTCGTCCTCATTTGCGTCCGGTCTCCGCTGAGTGCTACTGATCATTCATGCCGGTACTTCTGTTCTTCATCGACGGATTGGGTATAGGAACGCGCGGACCGCACAATCCGCTTGACGGCCTGGACGACGCTGCACCTCTCGCCCTGTTTCAAGAAGAAGAAAACGACATTCCCTTCGGCGGAATTCTGGTTCACACAGACCCTACACTCGGCGTCCAAGGACGACCGCAGAGCGCGTCCGGTCAAACGACAATTCTTACCGGCGTCAACGCTCCCGCTTTGCTTGGCTATCACAAGCAGGGTTTCCCCAACGCGGCGTTGCTGGAAATTCTGGGCAAGCACTCAATCTTCAAACAGCTTCGTACCGCGGGCGTCACGCCCATTACGTTCGCGAACGCATACACGCAAAGGTTTTTTGAGGAACGACCGAGATGGGTGTCAGCCACGACGGCAGCAGTCGAAGCTGCGGCGTTGGAGTTTCGCACAATCGACCACTTAAAAAAGGATCAAGCTCTCTACCAGGATTTCACAAACGGAATTCTGATAACTCGAGGTGAAGAGGTTCGGCCTCGCACTCCAGCCCAGGCCGCCAGCGTCTTAGCAGGAATCGTCGCCAGTAATCGCTTTACGCTCTATGAGTATTTCATCACCGACAAGTTAGGTCATGCTCAGGATACAAATGCGAGCCGCATGGTAATTCAAAAACTCGCGGCATTGATTCGGAATTTATTAGAAAAACTTGATCTCGATCAAACAACGGTTATACTCACCAGCGATCACGGAAACATTGAAGATTTATCAACGCGCAACCACACGTTGAATGCCGTACCAACTCTCGTCTGGGGCGCACAGCGTCATCGCGTGGCAGACCGAATCACAAGCCTAGCTGACATCACACCGAGCATTATTGACGTTCTAACAAACAAATAATCAAAGGACCGGAAACTGATGGATAGCCCGACCCCCAGCGAGTCTTCCACCAAAGCCCTCGCGCCAATTCCTCGCTACTCATACTACGCACTCGGCGTGCTGACGCTGGTCAACTTTCTAAACTATATCGACCGCCAGATTCTTCCTTCCGTCGCTCCGATAATGGCAAAGGAACTGAATCTGACCGACACGGAAATCGGCGCGATGGAGGCTGCGCTGCTGCTCTCGTTCACCGTGTTGGCTCCACTGTTTGGAAAGCTCGGTGATAAATATTCCCGCACCAGGTTGATGGCCAGCGCTGCTGTGCTTTGGAGCATCGCTACCGGTCTCACCGGCATCATCGATCACTCACCGATGTTGCCCGGCAGTCTTCATCTCAACATTCCAGTCATTCAGTTTGGCCTCAGTCTTTCGGGCGTGGCGATAATGCTCTGCGTTGTACGTGCCGCCGTCGGCGTGGGCGAATCTTCGTATTCCACAATTACGCCGAGTCTAATTGCGGATTACTTTCCACTTCACTGGCGCGCGACCGCGCTTGGAATTTTTCAAGCTGCGATTCCGATGGGTTTTGCGCTGGGAGCAATGATTGGCGTAGTACTGGCCTCGTTCTTTGGTTGGCGCATGGCTTTCATGATCGTGGGAGTGCCGGGACTGATTACGGCCTTCTTCGTTTGGGGCTTGCGCGAACCAGTGCGCGGAGTTCAGGACATTGAAACAGAAACTTCAAAGGCGCCACCTGCTTCGTTCCTCACTACTTCGTGGCGAATCATTCTCAATCGCAATTGGTTTTTAGCGACTGCAGGTTACACGTCATTGACGTTTGTGCTCGGCGCGTTTGGCACCTGGGCCATCTTTCTGCTCGAGCGCGAAAAGGGAATGAGCAATGAAGCAGCGGGAATCACGCTTGGTATCGTCATCCTGTTGGCTGGTGCGGCCGGGACTTTTGGAGGAGGCTGGGTAGCAGACCGGTTCGCGCGCAAACGTCGAGACGCTTACTTCTTGGTCTGCGCGGCCAGTAGTTTTCTTGGAATCATTCCGGCCTTCATTTGCTTATCAGGAAGCAATCCCTGGATCTTCATTCCCGCGATCTTCTTCACCGTACTTTTTCTTTTTATCAACAACGCACCATTCCACGCGATCCTGGTGAACAGTGTTTCAGCATCCGTTCGCGCCACGGCAATAGCGCTGAATATCGTTGCGATTCACTTGTTCGGCGATGTGAATTCACGTTTCGGAGTCGGCGTGCTATCGGATCAATTAGTCGCAGGAAAAGTGCGATTCCTTGCGCGCATAGCTGAACTGTTGGGAATCGATCCTGTGAGAGAACACCTGACCGCAGCGCTGTTGGTAGTTCCGCTCGCGTTGCTTCTATCTTCGTTGTTCTTTTTGTGGGGAGCGAGGAAAACCGAGGCGGCTTAGCTGGCCGTTCTTCTTCTCTTAGCAACAGGAAATTTCTTCAGACATTCACTCGAACAAAAGTTAGTCGAGCCGGAGGTTAGCGCACGATCCATCGGCACCCACGTATCGCATTCCGCACAGCGCACAAGTCGACTACGCGCCGCAGACGAGTCGGCTGAGAACTCGGCGGTTGAACTTTGCGCAGACGGATCGATTGCCGTCTTAAACGCGCTCAAAAACTGACGCACTAACTGAAGATAAGGTCGCAGGCGGCGATACAGATACCAAACAGGCAGCGCTAAGAGCGCCAGTATTAGAAGATATTTCAAAACTTGATCTGGGGCGCGTCTTAGTCGTCGGAGCCGTAAGACACATCGACGGCTCGACGTCTTGGTGCAGGATCAGTTGCACGACGTCGCGGAACCGATTCTCGGGCGCGGCGATCGATGCTACCGCTGGGAAGACCTTTTCCGTGAACAGCCTCTTCCAAAATTCTCGTGATTTCCTGGGACAAGGTTCGATGTTCCGCCGCGGCGCGACGCTTTAATGATTCCTTCAGGTGATTGGGGACATAGGCCCCGATGAAAACTCCCTTACGATTGGCCATTATGGTCGGATTCTCCTTGGGAATTATTCAATGCCAAGCAAATCAAGAGCAGATCTATAAGCCGAATTCTGTGCCTCGATAAATCGAGGTAGCGATCATTCATCTAGACCATCTGTTGCCAAATGGTTCAAGCGACCTACCCGGAGGTCGTAGCAACTCAATTTTCATTGAGTCACTTCGGGCGAGCAGCCCTGTGTGACGCCTCCCTATTTGGTCTTGCACCGCGAGGAGTTTGCCTGGCCGCATCTGTTACCAGACGCGCCGGTGCGCTCTTACATTAAGCCCGTTGGGCCGCACCATTTCACCCATCACCTCCGCAACCGATCAAGCCGAAGCCGATTAGCGCGGTGGCTGGTCTTTTTTCTGTTGCACTTGTCGTCGTTCGAACTTTCGCTCAAACGCCCCGCCGTTAGCGGGCTCGCTGCCCTGTGGTGTTCGGACTTTCCTCTCCCGGATTGCTCCGGCAGCGACCGCCCAATCTGCTCTCTTTGCAAGGCAGCAGATTATAGCAAGAGGTGTTCAACGGGTACAACGAAGCTAAAACCTCACTATGGCTGGGTTGGCGAACTGGCGCTCCATCACGGTGGAATTACTGCCGGATCCGGTCACCCAAAATATTTGAAGCCGACACGGAGGTTATACACAAGATCCTGGTTGAGTGTGAGCGCGAGAGCGACCGAAGCAATCGTGTGTGAGATCGCGAGGGCAAAGAGATTTGGCGCGCGCTGATAAATCGCTGCCCAAATCACGCCGCCAATAAATGTGATTGTCGCAAGCATCGGGTTTGGCAAGTGCAGCAAACCGAATATCAAACCAACTACTTTCCAGCACAGTGGGATCCGAAGCTTGGAATTCACGTGACTTGAAGTCGCGGC
>JADMIO010607083.1_pt1 | contig 36444 bp, 36 predicted proteins | sample 8958161 | NCBI WGS metagenome assembly JADMIO01 (sample SAMN16585339, study PRJNA669376) | soil metagenome | isolation source: Crop rotation soil | place: USA: Cullars Rotation, Alabama | collected 2011
GCCGCGACTTCAAGTCACGTGAATTCCAAGCTTCGGATCCCACTGTGCTGGAAAGGGTGGAGCTGGCGGGCGAACGCCTCTGGTCGCTGCCGTTTGCCGCGGCGCTGCCGGCCCTGCGTACGGTGCGGAGCCAGCCGATCGCCCTGCAGACGACCGGCAAGGCCTGGCGGCCAGCGCTGGAGCTGGCCCCGGTGACGCCGGGAGCCGGGAGCCAGGCTCGCGGGGAGGAGAAGCGATGACCACTGCACTGACCCGCACCGAGGAGCTGCCCGACGAGGCCATCCTCGCTCGCATCGACGAGGTCGCCCCGGCGGAGGCCGGCGTCCTGCGCGGCCACCTCCATCGTTTCAGCGTGTGTGCGACGCCGTTCTATCGGCGCACGCGCATCCTCGAGGGCCGGGCCGAGCGCTGGGACACGCCGGTCATTTACCGCTACGCCGAGGAACTCACCTCGGACCTGCGTGCCGGCACGATCGGCAAGCTCCTCCCCATCAACGGGACTCCCGAGCGGCTCGGGCTGATCAATCGCAAGGAGGGCCTGAAGCTGGCCCAGGATGAGCTGCCGGCGTATGTCCGCTTCTTCTTCGAGAACGTCGGCGACAGCATGCTCCGCATCATCGAGAGCGTCGAGGAACTGCCCTGGGCTGACGGCGTGGCCGACGACGAAACCTGGTCGGACCTTTATTCCCAGTGTCGCGAGCTGGTGCGGCCGATCCTGGCGGAAGGCGCCGGCCGCGATTGCTGGACCGTCTATGCCTGCGGCCACTGGGACCGCCACCTGGTCCAGGTCAAGCTGACCGTGACGGCCGCCGGCGAGGTGACGCCGGTGGAGCCGCGCGTGCTCGTCGAGGGACTGCCGTTCTCTGCCCTGAAAGGAATGACATGAACGCCGAGCCCGTCGCAGGACCGCCCGACTTTGCCGCGCCCGAGCTGGGCCTCTTGCCACCCCTGGAGCTGGCGACGCCGCCCACTCCGAGGGCACTGGCGGCGCTCCTCGGCCATTTCCGGGAGCCGAAAGAACCCCTCTATGCCCTGCTCGACGCGGCCCGGCATCCCCTGGTCCTCAAGCTGCTGCGCACCTCGGGCGAGGAGTACCAATCGCTCTACGAGGGGCCCGATGCCGAGCTGCTGGCGGAGTTCTGCCCCTACCTGGTCGAGCTGCGCCGCAGTGGTCCCTTCCTGGAACGGCTGGCGGCGGCCGCCTGGGGCAACAGCTTCGGCGTCATTCTGACGTCGGACCGACCATTTCGGGACGTCCGCCGCCACTTTCGCCAGTTCCTGCTGGTGAAGACCGAGGACGGCGAACAGCTCTACTTCCGCTACTACGATCCGCGCGTGCTGCGGACGTTCCTGAGCGCCGCGACGCCAGCAGAGGTGGCGCGGTTCTTTGGCCCGATTCGGAGTTTTCTGGTCGAGGCGCCCGACGGCGCGGCGCTGCTGCGCTATCGGGCGTTCCGCGACGGGGCCCGCTGCGAGACGCTCCCGCTCGGTCAGTAAACGATCGGGAAACGGAACGTCCCCGGCGGATGAATCGGCTCGATATCGACGACGTCGAGGGTGAACTCCTCGACCTCGCCGACGGCCGCCCAGCGTTCGACGCCGCCGTGGCGGGTCAGGACGTTGAACTGCAGCAGCCAGTGACCGTCCTCGCTGATGAAGTAGTCCGGCTCGACACACGCGGCCCGCAAGGCGTCCCTGTCGCGGGCCGGGTCGAGGAGCCACTCGTTGAGGTTTTCTTCCTCGACGGCGAGAAAGTCACGCGACAGCGTCCGACCGCGGAAGTCGTCATGCCACTCACGAAGCAGGTCGGCGCAGCCGTCGAGACCAAGTTTTCGCACCGGATCGCCGTAGAGTTTTTCCTGAATGACCGCCTGAATCAACTCCATGCCTGCCTCGCCCGTCAGCAACCCGAAGCCGCCGGACAGGTCCTCGAGCACCATGACCGAGCGGTCGTGTGCCCCGTCGCGGACCCAGAAGACCTGCTCGCCATCGAGGAATGGATAGGAACTGGTGACGTTGGCGACCGTCCAGGCCTCGGCCGGCGCGGCCAGATGGGGGCGGACAGCCTCGATGAAGGCCTCCGGGAGCGGTTCGACCGGCGCGGCAGCAGAACTCGCCTCGGAGTCGATGGGGTCGAGGGGAGCTACGTTCTCGGACATACTTACCTCGTCGACAAGGCCACCACTTCGAGAGCCCGGAAGGAATCACTCGCCCCGGTGCGAAGCAGGCGGATACATTCAAACGATCTTGCCGCGCCAGCCGGGACTCCCTGGCGCAACCTGCTTTTGACCAGGCAGTTGCATCGGTGGCAGTGCTGTCGGCGGCCCCTGGGGCCCACCACCGCTGGGGGGCGGTTCCGCCGGCAGGGCCGGACCGCCATGAGGTGGATTGGCTGCTGGCCCTGTCGCGGGGGGGGACGCCGCGGCCGGCGGCTGGGTCGAGACAGGAGTCGACCCTGCCGGCCGTTCCGGGGTGGCCGGATGCGGTGCGAGCGCCGGTTCGGCTGGTGGGGCGGCCGGGACCGGGGACCGTGGCGGTGCCGTCAGCGGAGGGACTTTTGGTGACGGCGACGGTGGTTTGGCTGAGATCGGGGCTTGCGGCCGGACTGAGGTCTGAGCAGTGCCAGGAGTCCGCACGACGGGCGGAGTTGGCGCGACGGGTACGGCTGGCGCTGGTGGTTTGATGGGCACCGCTGGAGCAGGTGGCGCGATCGGGGCGGTCGGTGCTCGACTGAGGGGAGTGGCCAGTTGCTGCCGCAGCTGAGCCCGCTGCTGAGCCTCCGCCATGATTTGCTGGTTCTTTGCCGACGACACCAGTTGAGGCGTCGCCGCGCGCGGCGGTGCGGACAGGATCGGCGTCGTCCGGGGCGCCGCCGAGGCATCGCGGATGGCCATCTGATACATCGGCGAACTCTTGTTCAGGTCACGGAAAAACTGCTTCTCGCTCAGGCGTAGCCAGCCCTGACCCGCTCCGGAGTCGGCCACGATGTACCAGCGCTCGCCGTTGACGACCTCGACCTTCTGAAGCACGCGGGCATGATCGCTCAGGAAATGCACCAGGGGAGTACGGCCGTTGTTGGTCAAGGCCATGATGTCGGCGGGCGATTTGGGTCGGACCGCGAACGCTTCCACGCGTTTGCCGGCCAGGCCAGCGATCTTCATGTCATTCATCTTGGCGGCAATCTTGGCCAGCTCAGATTCCCGGATGCCCTTGTTCCAGTCACGGATCGCCGGCACCACGCGCCTGACTGGGGCGGGCATGCGCGACCACCATTCGAGATGCATTTTGTTCGCCGCGGCGAGGGCGATCGGTTCGGCCTGGCGGCCGAGTTGGACGCCCATCATGGCCAGGGCGTTGGCGATCGCGACGGGACCGCAGGTGCCCGTGCCTTGCTGGAGGTGGATCTTGGGCAGGGATTCGGGATTGGGGTGCAGCCAGGGGGTTGGGCCGCTCCCGCCCGGGCCGGCCTCCCGGATTTTGCGGAGCTGGCTGAGGCCGGGCACCTCGCCCACGGCCCGGTTGATCGACGCTCCCGCGCTCTCGACCTTGGCGGCGGCCGTGGCCCGAGCGGACGCGGCTGCCGCCTTGAAGCGCTGGACCGCGCCGGTTGGCTTCCCTTCAGGTCGGGTCGACGTCCGGTGGGTGCCGCCCTTGCCGTCCTTGCCTCCCGGGCCTTTTTTTCCCTTCCCCGCTGGTCCTGCCTTGCCTTTCTTGGCTGCCAATGGGCAGGACGTCTTCTTCTTCGAGCGTGCTTTCTTGCTCCGGCTCAACGCTGTCGCCTTCTTGACCGCGTGCTTGCCCTTGGCCAGAGCCCGTCCCCCAGCGCCCTTGGCGGCGGTGACCACGCCTTTGCCCTTGGCAAGCGCATGTCCGGCGGCTCCTCTGGCTCCCTGGACGGCCTTACCCAGCGCTCCAGGTCGAGCGGCCTCGCGGGCCAGATGGCCAACGCCACGCGCCAGGCTGCGACCGCCGCGCGCCGCGGCGCCCGCACCGGCACGTGCCAGCGCCAAGCCACTCCGCGCGGCCCCGACCCCGCCACCGCCCACTGACAGCGCGCCCTTGGTCCCGGTGCGCGCGAGATACTCGAGTCCCTCGCCCCGCGCCGCCGCCGCCGCGTAGCCTTCTTTGTACTCGGCCACCTGTTGTTGCACGTGCGCCACGAAGCGCTGGCCCTTGTTGGGCGTATTGTAAAACTCCTTGGCGGAGTTGACCGTTCCGTTCCACACCTCGCCATAGCCGGCACGGATGTCACGCAGGTGTTGACCTGGATTGGTCACCAGGGAATGAATCCCCTCACCGGCGTGCAAGCCCAGGCCCTTGGCGGGCTGCACAATGTTCTCGTTGGCGAACTCGCGCGCGCCCTGGACCACGCCGCGGCCGATCTGGCGCGCCTGTCCAGACCGCTCATGCAGCGTTTCCTTGGTGCTCTCCCAGAGATAGCCGAGATACTGTCGAGCACCCATGATTACACCTCCACGCCCGCTTCCATGAGAATGCGCAGCTCAAGGAGAGCCACGATGGCTTCCTCATCGAACGCCTCGTCAAGGGCGTCGCGCGTCCAGTCGAGTTGCGGGTCGGCGTCGAACTCCCGGCCAAACAGGGCCATGGCGCACAGCCAGACATAGACACCGTACTCACTCTCGACGCCGTGACGTCTCCCGCGCTCGATGGCCGTTTCGCACCAGTCCGGCAGCACGGCCCGTTTCTCGGGCGCTTCCAGCTCGGGAAAGGTCTCGACGACGGCGTCGACGATCCGCTGGATATCATCGTCGGGGTCCGGCGTCGTCAGGGCAGCCACCGTTGAGCGTGAGAGGACAAACGGTCCTGTCGCTGGTGCTGCCGGTTTCGCCGCCGGCGGGCCAGCGGCGGGCCCGGGTGCGCCCGCGGGGGTCGCGGGCAGCAGCCGTGGCTTCGGCGCTGGCGCCGGCTGAGCCGGTCGGGCCTTCGGCACGGCCGACTGGCGGACATCGAGAGAGCCAAAGTCCTCGTCGTCAGATGATGACATGGTCCGGTCCTCCGCTCAGGGTGCCGACTTGTCGCCGCCGACCGACTCATCCGCCTCGTCGGGCGGCAACGGCATCGCCGGCATGGCGTCCTCCGGTGACGCCGGGTCCTCCGGCGCTTTGGGCTGACAGCCGCTCCCCTTGCCCGAGGAGCCGCCGCTGTTGATGCGCACCAGCAGGCCCTGGATGGTCACGCCCTCGTCGTTGATGTCGAGGAAGCCGCCCGGTCCCTTCAGGGTAACGCGCGAGCCCGCCTCCAGCACCAGGTTGACGCCGGCGCGAATGTGAATTTCCTGGCCCGCCTCGATGGCGTGCAGGATGCCCGTCTTCTCGTGGCGGTTCTTGCCGACATTCAGAAAACAGTCGTTGTCGATCTGAATCAGGTGATCCGCGACCACGTGCAGGTGTTCGGCCCCCTTGACGAGCGTCTTGCGGATGCCGCCAATGGTGCAATCGTCGTCCTTGTCGACCAGTTCCTTGCGCGACCCCTTGACGTGGAGATGATCGTCCTTGGCGATCATCTCCTTGCGGTTGGCGTTGACCACCAGGTCGAGGTTGCCGCCGAGCAGGCCGCCGACGACGGCGCCGACGATGCCGCCGGGCACCGGGAGGAGCCCACCGGCCATCGAGAGCAGCCCGCCGACGGTGAGCTGGACGTTGCCCTCGACCAGCTCGACGTGGTTGTGCTTGACGGTCAGGTGCTTGTCCTTGCCGACCAGCTCGCGCTGGTCGCCGGTGCCGAGACCGAACATCCCCTGGCCGATGATCAGGTGGCGGTCATTGCCGACGCGCTCGTGGACGTCGTTCTTGACGCGCTGGTCGAGGTCGCGCTCGGCGTGGAGGAAGACCTGCTCCTTGCCGGCGGTGTCGTCGAAGCGCCACTCGTTGAAGCCCTTGCCGCCGGGGGTAGTGCAGCTCTTGATGCCGGTCAGCTTATTGTCGACGGGATGCTTCGGATCGTTGCCCTGGCCGAGGTAGGGCGGCATCTGCTCGAAGTTGTAGACGCTGCCGACGATGATCGGCTGGTCGGGATTGCCTTCCTGAAAATCGACCACGACTTCCTGGCCGACGCGCGGCCAGAACGACGCGCCCCAGCGTTTGCCGGCCCAGGGCTGGCAGACGCGCACCCAGCAGGAGCTGTCGGCGTCATGCTTGCCCTCGCGGTCCCAGTGGAACTGCACCTTCACCCGGCCATACTTGTCGGTGAAGATCTCGGAGTCCGGCGGCCCGACCACGACGGCCGTCTGAGTGCCGTGGACGATTGGCCGGGGCGTGCGTCGTTCCGGCCGAAACGGCAGTGCGGCGGGAATGCAGGTGAAACTGTTGTCGTAGTGGAAGGCGTCGGCCGAATCGGTGCGATAGTTCAGCCCCAGCGTGGCGGAGTGCTGCACGGTCGTCAGCACATACGCGCCATTGGCATGGGGATGGCGCTCGAGGGAGAATTTGAAACCGCTGACCAGCTGGCGACAGGTGCTCTGGCCGCGCACGAGCAGGCCGGACACCGCTTCCTGCTGCATGCGGAGGCGGGCAGTGCGCAGGTTGTCGGCGAAGATTTTCGGCACCTCGGTCGGCTGTTCGCCGCCGGACCTGTCGACCCCGTCGAAGCGGAGGGCGTAGTCGCCCGGCCAGTCGTAGAGGAGCCACTTGTCGTTGCCGGCGGCCTTGAAGGGGTGCGTCACCGTGCCGGCCTGGACCTGGTCCTGGATGGCGGCCTCGGCCTCGAGGTGCTTGTGCGGCAGCTCGAAGCAGTGGTCCCAGAGCAGCACCTTGCCGGAGCGGAGGTCCTGCTGTTTGTGCCAGACGAAGACCCGGTCCTCTGCGCGCTGGCCCCCCGCGACCTCCTCGAAAATTAGCCTGGGGCCGTGCGGCAGGTCGACATGACTCTGCGGCATGTCGGCGACCACCAAGGTGTGACCCTCAGCCGCATGTTTGAAGAAGTAGAAGATGCCTTCTTCCTCCATGAGCCGGCTGACGAAGTCGAAGTCGGTCTCGCGGTACTGCGCACAGTAGTCGCGCGGTTCATACGTCCCCTGCAGCTCGAAGCTCACGTCCAGCCCCTGGAGCGCCTTTTTGAGGATGTCCGGCACGCTCAGGTGCTGGAAGATGCGGCTCTGGCTGCGGCGCGTCAGGATCCACAGCTGTGGCGCCAGCGTGAGAGTGTAGCGCGTGAAGGTGCGATCTCGTCCCTCCTCGACGATGCGGGTGCAGATCCCGCTGAAGTGGCGTCGCTCGGCGTTGCTGGGCAGCTCAAGGGCCAGGCTGACGGGTTGCCCAAGCAGGCGTCCGAACGCCACCGGCTTGCTGTTCTCGGCGAGGACTTCGAGGTGGAACGTGAACAGCTGCGACAGCCCTTCCTGGCCGCGAAAGCCGACCACCAGCAGGGCATCCTTGCCGAGAGGCGTCTGCACGATCAGGGGACGGTCGGCCTGGGCGTAGGTCGTCGGCATTAGGCGATCCTTTGACAGGAGACGAAGAACGTTCTCACGGTTTGGCGAACAGGCGGCGGTAGTCGGCCCGCTGCCGCAAGGGTGCCAGTTCCGGTTGCTGGTCCAGGGTCGCACGCATCGCCCTGTCCGTGAAGTAACCGGCACGGTTGAGCTGGTCAAGCTCCGAAACGGCGGCGGCAGCGTTTTTTTCGGCCAGCTCGTCCTGTCGGGCGGCGGACAGCCGCGCGGCGTGGCGAACCTCGACCGCGGCGCGGGCCAGCGTGCAGGCGGCGGCGTAGCGCACCTCCGACGCGAGCAGGGCCGACGACGTCGACAGCACCAGTTCCACCTCGGCCGCCGCACGTTCAGGATCGTGTGCGCCAACCAGCGCCCGCGCCCGACGGAGCCGGGCCTCGGCCCGCTGGCCATCGTCGTCGAGCCACTGAATGGCCTCGTCCCAGCGCGCCACCGCTGCGGCATCCTGTCCCTGGCTCATCCGCCCCTCGGCCTCGCCCCAGGCGGCCATGGCCAGAGAGAGCCGCACCGAGCGGTCCGCCGGCTGCGCCTGCAGCAACGGCAGCAACCGCTGCCGCGCCGCCGTGTAGCTCGCCAGAGCAGTCTCCAGCCGTCCCTGCGTCCGCTGAAGGTGGCCAAGGTTGCTCAGTACGCCGCCCAGGTTCAGGGCAAACTCACGCTGCTCCGGCCGTGCCCTGGCCAGGGCCTCCCAGAGGTCGCGTGCCTGCTCGTAGGCTGCCTGGGCCTCCGCCAGCTGGCCGCTGCCCCGATAGAACTGCCCCAGGTTGTTCAGCGAGGCGGCCAGCTGGTTGCGGTAGTCGTCCACCTCTGGTCGATGCGCGCTCAGCTGGCGCCAACCGGCCTGGGCCTGGCGGCGCAGCCGCTCACTCTCGGCGCCCTGGCCGGCGCGGGCCAGGGCGGAGGCTGCCGTGTCCCGGTACAGGTTGAGGTGGTAGAGATAGTCCTCGATCGACGGATGCGTCCGGGCCAGCTCGTCCCAGATGGCCAGTGCTTCCTTCAGGTCGGCAAGGGCCGCGCTGGTTGCGCCGGCCCGCAGGCGAGAGTGGGCGTGGGACGCCAGCACCAGGGCCCGGTCGTGGCGGTCCTCGGGAATGGCGTCCCGGGCAGCGACGACCTCGGCGGCCAGCGTGCGCGCCGCGGTGAAGGCGTCCTCGGCCTCGCCGGGACGCCCGAGCGTTTCGAACAGTCGAGCCAGGTTGAACCGGGCCAGGACCAGGTGGCGGCGGTACTCGAGCGTGGCCGGCTCCTCGGCAACGAGACGCTCCCAGTTGCTCCGGGCCCTGAGCAAGTACGCCTCAGCCTGCTTATACTCGCTCGCCCGTTTGTGCATCAGGCCAAGGTTGTTGGCCAGGGAGGCTTCCACGTCGAGAGCGAGTCGGTGGTTCGGCCGCAGGCGCAGGGCCGTGGCCGCGGCGGCCAGGCCAGCGCGGTAGGCCTCGGCGGCCGCCGCCTCGGTGCCGAGCTGTTTCAGGCTCTCGGCGTGGATGTTGTTCGCCCTGGCAAGGCCGACGTGAAGGTCGACATCGTCGGGGTTGGCGGCGGTCAGGCTCCGGAAGAGGGCGACCGCCGCGGTGGTGTGCTGGTGTGCTTGCTGCCGCCAGTCGTCCGTCGGCGCGGTGTTGATCGTCAGCTCGGCAAGGCGCAGGAGAGCGTGACCGCGATCGGCCTCCACGGCCGGGGTGGCATCGCTCGGCTCGGTGCGGAGCCGGTCATAGAAGCCAACTGCCGAGCGCAGCAGCTCCCGACGGAGACCTTCAAGGTCATGTTGCCGGAGCCGGGGCGACTCGCTGACGCGGGTACAGAACTCGTCGACGGCCTGGCGCGCGAGCTGGTAGTGGCGGCGCGCCCGATCACGCTGCCGTTCCGCCTCGTCGCGGGCGGTCTGGGCCTCGGCGGCGCGTGCCTCGGCCTGTTCCCGTGCCTCGGCCTCCTGCCGGCGTGCCGTGCTTTCGCGCTCCAGAGCTGCCTCCAGCCGGTCGCTCGCCGACTTGAGCACTCCGGCCAGCGAGGCAAAGCTGAGGGCCGCTGCCAGGCACGCGGCTGTCACCGAGAGCACCACGGTGCGGTTTCGCCCCATCCAGCGGCAGATCTTTGGTCCCAGACCTTCGGGGTGGCAGTGGACGGGCTCGTCAGCGAGGAACCGCTCGACTTCGCGGGCCAGGTCAGTCGCGACGGCAAAGCGCTCAGAGGGAGTGCGGGCCATGGCCTTGAGACAGATCGACTCCAGCGGACGCGGCGCCCGCGGCTTGATCGCACTTGGTCTGGGCGGGGGTCCGGCCAGCAGCGCCTTGAGGGCCTCCCCGGGCGGTCCAGGATAGGGCGGCACGCCGCAGAGGATCTCATAGAGCATGGCGCCGAGCGCATAGATGTCGGTCGCAGGCCCCAGTTCGTCGAGCCGGCCCGCGGCCTGTTCGGGCGGCATGTACGCTGGTGTGCCAAGGATGTCGCCGGCCTGCGTCAGACCATCGCTGCTGGTCGCCGCAGGGGTCGCCGTGGCGGTCCCAGGGGCCGACGAGACGCCCCGCACCGGCTCCTCGGGCGCGCCCGGGCTCATCCGCTTGGCCAGTCCCCAATCGAGCACCAGTGTCTCGCCGTACTCGCCGAGCATCACGTTGGCTGGCTTGAGGTCGCGATGTAACACCTGCTTGCTGTGGGCAAACGCGATCGTTTCGCAGACGCTGATGAAGCGCCTGAGCAAATCCTGGAACCGCTGCGTCGTCGGCGCCGCGTGGTACTCCTTGATGGCCTGTCGGAACGTCCGCCCCTGGATGAAGCGCATGACGTAAAAGGGTCGCTGGTCCGCACGGGTCCCGGACGTGTAGATCGGCACCACGCCGGGATGCTCGACGAGGGCGGTGATTTCCGCCTCAGTGACGAAGCGGCTCTGGCTGATCCAATCGGTAGTCGTCGGCAGCAGCTCCTTGAGCGCAACCCGGCGCTTGAGCCTGAGATCCTCGGCCAGACTGACCTGCCCGAGTCCGCCGCGGGCATGAACCTCCAGCACGTCGTAGAACCCATCGGCGCGGACGCTGCGCCCGCCGGGAGCAGCGGAGTCGGCCGCGCCGTGGCCGTGCTCCCCAGGCTGGCTTTCGGGAGCCGTGGTCCTCGGGCCCAGGGTCGCGGTCACCGTCGTGGTTCCTGATGTCGCGGCCGATGCCACTCCAGAGGAAACGGCGGTTGACTCGCCTGGAAGCGTCTGGATCAGGAGGAGGCCGCAGACGGGGCAAAAGGTTACGCCGTCATCGGGTGTGGCTTGCTCCGACGTTGGCTCCCAGACGTGACCATCGGGGCACTGCAAGTGCATTGACATGGGCGAACTCCCGGGTGTCGGCGCGGCGCACCGACGAGTCAACGTGTCGCGGGCTGCTTCCAGGAACGGTTGCCATCGGCCACGTCGAAGCCGAGCTGCAGCAGGTGGCGATAGCGTGCGGGCGCGGCGTTCGGCCCGGTCGCCAGCGCGGCGAACTGGACCGCCGCCGTCACCTGTCGAGCGGCCAGGTCGGCCGGCGGCGGCGTCGGCGGGAGGACGGGCGGCGTCAAACTTTTGCCGCTCGCCAGCACGGCCTGCGCCACACAGCCGACGGGGGTCGCCAGGCCTGCTTGTTCGCCGGCGAGCACGGCCGCCCAGCGCGTCTCCTCACCCGGTTGGCGCACCCACCGTTCGATCAGTCCCAGGGCCGCGCTGACGGCGGGGGGCGGCGTCGCGCCCGTCGCGAAGCGGACGGCCAGCGTGCCCCACCAGACGGTCATGCGTCGGGGCATCACGCGTGCCAGGACGAAGGCGGCATCGCTCCAGCACCCCTGGTCGGCCAGGGCCGTGACATACTGTCGGACGGTGCGGCCTTCCCAGCGTACCGTGCTCGCCGTGCCTTGCAGACCGATCAGCAGCGCGACAGGTTCGGCAGGCGCAGCGAGCAACCGGGCGGACTGCTTTCGCAGGCTCAGGGTCGGGCCGTCGTCCTCAGTGGCAGTGAGGAGTGGGGTTGGACTGCCGGCAGCCGCGCCGCCAGGAGGTGCGGGCGCCGCCGAGGTTGGCGATGAAGCAGGGTGCGGGCGAGGGGTTTCCATGGTCGTCGTCGCTTTGTCTCCCTGGCTGGATTCGAACCAGAAGCCTTCTCAGGTCACAAGCTATTGCTAAATCGAGGCTTGTGACCGATTGCTCTAGTGGAAATGATAGGCGTGATGGGCCCGGTGGACAAGGGCAGTGGGTCACTGCACAACCGTTGGCGCAAAGGTAGGGAAACGTGACAGCACCTGAATGAACGCGGGAGTGCTGCCATGTTGTGGCGAAAAAGTCTGGACGGAAGCCCACTCACTCGACATGTTGTTGGGGACGAGGCTGACAATGGGTGGCTCTCTGTCCAGAATGCACGGTGTGCATTCGGGCGCGAAAGAGGATGAACACCTGGCGCCACCTCCTGACGCTGTCGGTGGAAGGTATGCCGCTCGTGGTAGAATGGTTGCCGTTTGGCTCAGCGCGGAAGTCCAGGATGCGCAGTTCCACGCCGCCCCTTCGTGAAGGAACCCTCTGATGCACCGAGAGCTCGCCATCTTCTTGTTGTCGCTCGCCATCCCGACTGTCCTGATGGCGGCAGGTGAGCCCGCGAAGGGCGAGCCGCTGCGACTCACTCTGTGGAATGGCCGGGCGCCTGTCGGTGATGGCACCGTCGAGGATCGTGACGCCCGGCTCACGGTTCACCTGGCGGAGAAGCCGAACGGGGCGGCGGTGGTCATTTGCCCCGGGGGCGGGTACGGCGGCCTGGTTACCGGGGCCGAGGGCCACGGCATCGCCACCTGGCTGAACCGGCACGGCGTCACCGGGGTCGTCCTGGAGTACCGCCTTCCCAAAGGACACCCGTACGTGCCACTCCTCGATGCCCAGCGCGCCATCCGCGTCGTCCGGGCCAACGCGGCGAAGTGGGGCGTGGCCCCCGACCGGATCGGGATCATCGGCTTCTCCGCCGGCGGTCACCTGGCCTCCACCGCCGGCACCCACTTCGACGGCGGCAAGCCGGAAGCCGCGGATCCCATCGACCGCGTCAGCTGTCGGCCGGATTTCATGATCCTGATCTATCCAGTGGTCACGATGGGCAAGCTGACCCACGCTGGTTCCCGGACCAACCTCCTGGGGAACAGCCCCGACGAGAAACTGGTGGAGCTGTTCTCGAACGAGAAGCGGGTGACGGCGGACACGCCGCCGGCCTTCCTGGCCCATGCCAAGGACGATCGCGTCGTCGTCCCTGACCATAGCAAGGCGTTCTACGAGGCCCTGCAGAAGCACAACGTTCGCGCGAAGTACCTGGAACTGCCCTCGGGAGGTCACGGCCTCAACGGCTACAAGGGACCGATGTGGGACGCCTGGCAGGAGCAGTCGCTGGCGTGGCTGGCCGAGCTCAAGTTCATGCCGACCCCATCGGAGAAGAAGTAGCTGCTGCCGTCAGTCGATCAGGTCCCGTCCCCAGAAATCTGGATGAGCATCCCAATGGCAAACCGAATCGCCATCTTCACGTTGCTGCTGAACTGTCACTTTGCCGTCGCCGCCGACGACGGCTTCAAGCCGCTCTTCAACGGCAAGGATCTCACCGGCTGGGACGGCAACCCCGAGCTGTGGTCCGTCCAGGACGGCTGCATCACCGGCAAGACCAAAGGGCCGGACCACCTGACCTACAACCAGTTCCTGATCTGGCGCGGTGGCACACTCAAGAACTTCGAGCTGCGCGCCCAGGTCAAGCAGGCCGGGAACAACACCGGCATCCAGTACCGCAGCAAGGAGCTTCCCGAGGTCGGTAAGTGGTCCATCGGCGGTTACCAGTGCGACATCCACCCCGCGGCGCCAAACAATGCCATGGTCTATCACGAGCGCGGCCGCGGCATTGTCGCCCAGAACGGCCAGGACATCGTCGTCGACCCGGACGGCCAGCGCTGGCTCGTCGCCGAGCGGCCGCCCGTCAAGGTTGACGTCGCCGACTGGCACGAGTACACGATCATCGCCCAGGGAAACCACCTGATCCACAAGCTCGATGGCCAGGTCGTGTGCGACCTCGTCGACCATGACGAGAAGGGCCGGGCCCTCGAGGGGCTGCTCGCGTTCCAGATTCACCGCGGCCCGGCCATGACGGTGCAGATCAAGGACGTGCTGCTCAAGGAACTGCCCGCCGGTGGGGTGATGGCCTTCGACAGGTCGAAGCTTCCCCCCACGGCGAAGCTGCTCCAGCCGCCCGCGAAGCCAGCTCCGAAGGTGCCACCCAAGGGGCAGGCCGCACGTCCGGCCGCGGTCGGCGCGCCGATCAACGAGAACAAGGCAACACCAGTCAACCGCATCCGTGCCGCCAAGGGCTTCCAGGTCGAGCTGATTTACTCGGTGCCAGGCGGCGACCAGGGCTCGTGGGTCAACCTCTGCGAGGACGCCCAGGGCCGGCTCTACACGAGCGATCAGTACGGCGGGCTCTACCGCATCACCCCGCCGCCGCCGGGCCAGCCGCTTGACCCGAAGATGGTGGAGAAACTTCCCATCGGCATTCGGGCGGTCAACGGGATGGTGTTTGCCTTCGGCGCCCTCTATGTCGGCGTCAATGACTACGAGCGCAAGATCCCCAGTGGTCTCTATCGCCTCACGGACACCAACAACGACGACCAGCTGGACCGGGTGGAGTTGCTGCGGGCCCTCGACTCCGCGGGCGATCACGGCGTGCACGCGGTGGTGCCGACGCCTGACGGCACGGCGCTCTACCTGATCACGGGCAACGGGACGAAGCCGACGACGTTCGCGGCCAATTCGCCGGTGCCGTCGAACTACGGCGAGGACCACCTGCTGCCGCGGATGCCGGACGGCCGCGGGTTCATGCGCGACGTCCTGGGACCAGGCGGCATCGTGTACCGGGTCACGCCCGACGGCAAGGAGTTCTCCGCCGTCGCGTCGGGGTTCCGCAACATCTTCGACGCGGCGGTCAACCGTGAGGGCGAGCTGTTCACCTTTGACGCGGACATGGAGTATGACTTCAACACGTCGTGGTATCGTCCCACGCGCATCTGCCAGGTCGTCAGCGGGGCCGAGTACGGCTGGCGCAATGGCGCCGGCAAGCGGCCCGAGTGGTATCCGGACAACCTGCCGCCGGTGCTCAACATCGGCCCTGGCTCGCCGACCGGCATGACCTTTGGCTATGGCGCGAAGTTCCCGGCCAGATACCAGAACGCTCTTTACGCCCTCGACTGGAGCTGGGGCAAAGTGTATGCCGTCCACCTCGAACCGAGCGGCTCAACGTATAAGGGCACGAAGGAGGAGTTCCTCTCCGGCGCCCCCCTGCCGGTGACCGACGCGATCATCCGGAAAGCCGACGGCGCGATGTACTTCACCATTGGCGGCCGCCGGGTGCAGTCCGGGCTCTACCGCGTTACTTACACCGGCAGCGAATCGACGGCGCCGGTGGACGCGAAGCCGATCGTCACCGAGCAGGCCAGGCTCCGCCACCGGCTCGAGGCCTTCCACGGGGTGAAGGATCCGCGGGCGGTCGAGACCGCCTGGCCGTATCTCGCGGACCCCGACCGCTTCATCCGCTGGGCGGCCCGAACTGCCATCGAGCATCAGCCGGCGACCACCTGGGCTGAGAAGGCGCTGACCGAGCGCGACCCCGGCAAACAGGTCGAGGCGCTGATGGCGCTCGCGCGGTGTACCGGGGTCTGTCTGCAGCACCGCACGCAAGCGTCGCCGCCGGTGGACCTCACCATGCGGGCGAAACTGCTCGAGGCGCTTCTAAAACTCGATCTCGAGAAACTGCCGCGTGAGCAACAGCTCACCGCCCTCCGCACCGTTCAGATTGTGCTCAACCGCTTCCTCGGCTGCGAGGAACCGACGCGGCTCCGCCTGGTCGCGAAACTCGACCTGCTCTTCCCGGCCCCAACGCCGGAGCAGAACTGGTTGCTGTGCGAGACGCTCGCCTACCTGCAGAGCCCGACGCTGGCGGCGAAGGGGATGGCCCTGATCGAGAGCGCCCCCACCCAGGAGGAACAGATAGAGTATGCCCGCAGCCTGCGGTTGCTCAAGGTGGGCTGGACACCCCAGTTACGGACCGCTCAGTTGAACTGGTTTATGAAGGCCGCCAGCTTCACGGGCGGTGCCAGCTTCGACAAGTTCGTCGAGTTCATCCGCACCGACAGTCTGGCAACGTTCACGCCGGCGGAGCAGGCGCAGCTCGCGGCGCTGATCGCGAAGAAGCCGGAGCGGAAGTCGGCGTTCGAGAACGTCGGCGCGATCTTCGCCGGGCGAACCCCGACGAACTGGACGCTGGACGAGCTGAGCGCCGCCGCCAGCACGGGGCTGAAGGGGCGGAGTTTCGAGAACGGCCGCCGGATGTTTGCCGCCGCGGCGTGCTTCACGTGCCACCGCTTCGATAACCAGGGCGGCATGACTGGCCCGGACCTCACCGGCGCCGCTGGCCGTTACAGCGCACGGGACCTGCTCGACCAGATCATCAATCCGAGCAAGGAAATCAATGAGCAATTTTCATCCACGGTGGTGACCACCGTCGACGACGAGGTGATCACCGGCGTGGTCGTGAACCTCAACGGCGACACCATCACGCTGAATACGGACCTGACCGACCCGAACAAGCGTCGGACGGTGAATCGCACCCAGGTGAGCAGCATCCAGCCCAGCCCCATCTCGGCGATGCCGACCGGCTTGCTGAACCCGATGACGAAAGAGGAGATCCTCGACATGATCGCCTACATCCTCAGCGCCGGCAACAAGTCGAACGCCATGTTCAAACCCTAGCGTGGCTGAGGTGCTCCGGCGACCCGACCGGTGGGTATGCCGCCGGTCGGAGCCGGCACCTGCATCATCCAACGACATCCGAGGCGGCCATGCGTCTCACCTTGTTCGTCGCGGCGACAGCGGTGTTCGGGTCCTTGCTCGGCGCGGTGGCCCAGCAGCAGGACGGTCCCGCCACGGTCCGGCGCGGGAGTGACGGCCGGCTCGTCTACACTCCGGATCGTTACGGGAACACCATCCCCGACTTCTCCCTGTGCGGCTATGACGCCGGCAGGAACCAGCTCCCAAACGTGCCGGTGCGCGAGACGGTCCAGCCGGTCCCAGGGGACGCCGGCACGGTCATTCAGGAGGCGATCGACAAGGTTTCGGCCCTGGCCCCAGACGGGAACGGGTTCCGCGGTGCCGTGTTGCTCAGGCGCGGCAAGTATTCGGTCGCTGGGACGCTGCACATCAAGGCCGGGGGTGTCGTCCTGCGGGGCGAGGGGGAGGACGAGAACGGCACGGTCCTCGTCGCGTCCGGCCGGGGGCAACGGGCCCTCCTCGCCGTCGGCGTCGGCTGCAAGCCGAAAGAGGTCCAACGGACACGGCAGGCGATCGCCGACACCTTCGTCCCGGTCGGCGCGCGCGCCCTGCACGTCGAGTCGGCGGCGGGATTCACGGTCGGCGACCGGGTCATCGTCCACCGGCCGAGTACCAGGGAGTGGATCCATGTGCTCGGCATGGATCAACTCCAGCCGCGCAAGGATGGCGATCCCGTCATCCAGTGGGCCCCCGGCTCGAAGGACCTACGCTTCGACCGGATCGTGACCGCCGTCAAAGGCAACGAACTGTCCCTCGACGCCCCGATCACGTGCGCCCTGGACCGGAAGTTCGGTGGCGGGTCAATTTGCGGGGCCGAATTCCCGGGGCGGATTCACCACGTGGGCGTCGAGAACCTGCGCGGCGTGTCTGAATACAGGAGCGCGACCGACGAGGACCACGGTTGGGTGTTTGTTGGCCTGGACGGCGTCGAGCACGGGTGGGTGCGGCGCGTGACGGCGGTCCACTTCGGCATGTCGTGCGTTTCGATCGACCACGGCTCGAAGTGGGTGACGGTGCAGGGGTGCATGTGCCTCGACCCGATTTCCCAGATCGAGGGCGGGCGGCGTTACTCCTTCAACCTGGACGGCCAGCTATGCCTGGTCGAGCGCTGTCGGGCGCGCAACGGCCGGCACGACTACGTGACCGGGGCCACGGTGGCTGGCCCGAATGCCTTCGTCGAGTGCATCGCCGAGAAGGCCCACGCCGACGCCGGGCCGCACCAGCGCTGGGCGGTGGGGATCCTCTACGACAACGTCGCCACCGACGGCGAGATCAACGTGCGCAACCGCGGCAACCTCGGGAGCGGCCACGGCTGGGCAGGCGCCAATCACGTCCTGTGGAACTGCAAGGCGGCAGCGCTCGACTGTGAGAAGCCACCCACGGCCCACAACTGGGCCGTCGGTTGCGTCGCGGGGAAGCGCAGCGGGAACGGCGAGTTCGAGTCGTTCGGCCGCCCTGTGCAGCCGGTCAGTCTCTACCGCGCGCAGCACGCGGAGCGGTACGGCAAGTGACCGGGACGTTCGCGAGTCCCTTCGCCCCATCTGCGCTCCGCCGCGGTGCGGGGATGAGCGAGTCCGGCCGGAACCGGGGCGCCAGGGCTTCGCGCCGAAGTCGAGACCATACGGTGGTCCACGAGCGCAACTGGGCAACCTTCGGCACAGCTCGGTCGTCGAATTGGTGGATCGTCCTGAAGCTGAGTCCCAAGAAGGAGGGCCGCGATGAGGAGCCTGGGGGCCGTCTTGGTCGTGTGTTTGCTTCTCTGCACGTGCGTACAGGCAGCCGACGAACCTGCGAAGAGACCAGGAGGGCTGAGAGTTTGGGTCCAGATTGGGTGCAGACCGTTCGCGAACTGTCGCAAATCCAGTACGCCCGGCAGGATTTGAACCTGCGACCTACGGTTTAGGAAACGCTCCGTCGTCATCCGCAAGAGATTGTGAGAACCTCACTTCTGGCGAGGGTGTCCCAAAGTCCGGGCGTCAGTCCGAGTGCCTTCCGGAAGACCTGTCCCGGGTAGTCGAGGCCTGGCCGACGTTGCCAGGGCACATTCGTGCGGCCGTCCTCGCCCTGATCGCATCAGCCAAGTAGAATGCGTCTGCACGGTCAGGCGGGGAGTAGCTACCCTGCTGCCGGCCGGTCCGCTCGCCGTGTGCTCCATCACGGCCCGCGGCCGGCTGGCCCGTGCGATCCTATGGAGCAACCGCCATGTCAGACACTCAGCCCATCGTCACCCGGATTCGCGACGCCATCCAGGGTATCATCTTCGCTCTCAGGACCATGCGCAAGGCGAAGGAGACGCTTGCGCGTGCCGATGCCGTCGAAGACGAATTCCGGATCATCGCTCGGCTGACTGCCGACGACAACGTGCCCGGCCTGGACACAGCCGCGCGAACCAAACTCCGGCTCCTCGCGGTGAGGGCGACGAGACTTTCCCAGGGAGAGTACACCGAGGCCACCCACAACCTGATTGACGAACTTCGCTTGTTCGAACAGCAGTTGTGGGCGGCAGATTCTGGCCCGTCAGTTGGTGGCAAGATGGCGACCGATGCCATCGAACAAACCCAACCGGTTTCGCCAGTCGACGGCGCTGGCCAGGACGATCGGGTGCGCATCGAGGGCGTTTTCTTCTGGTGGCATGGTCGCAGGGTTGATGGGCTTACGCATCTGCAATTGAAACTGCTCGGAGCGTTGTGCTCCGGGGGGAAAGCCCTGCCAGGTGTGCTTATTTCTGAAGTGTTCCGCACTGTCTACGATGAGACGTTAAAGAAGAAACAGCCGGAACCAAAGAAGCTGTACCAATTGCGTAGCCGGACGCAAGAGGCTCTGGATTGCCAGGATGTGCCTGTAAAGATCGTCTCCGAAAGTGGCTGTTATCGACTCGAGGCCATTCGCTCACGCTGAGAATTACGCGGAATTACGTCGACATAGGTTACTCGTTCCAACACGTTTGGCAAACTTGACTCCAGTGACGTTTCAGACGTCTCTCAGGAGTCAACCGTGAAGCCAAACATCATCTTGGGACCGCTCGGGGTCGTTCCCGACCCTGTCGAGGTCCAACGGCAAATTGTCGAGACTGCTCGCACGGCGCGGATTCTGCGCCGCCTCCTCCGCATCTCGCTCTCTGCACGCGAAGAAATCGCCAGACGTGCCACTGTTGTCGCGGCGCAGGAGGCTACGCCATGCCAGCGCTGAACCTCCGCGCCGATCCGCCCGTCGCGGACCTGGCTTCCGTCTGTGACCGCCTCGACACGCTCGCCGACCTGCTGCGTCGGCTGTTGGAGCGCGACGCACCGGCACCGGCTGACGAGCTGATTGACTCGGCCGAGCTGCGGCGTGTCACAGGCGGGATGAGTGAGGCGGAGTTCTTCCGCCGGCGGGCCGCTGGCCGCATCCTCCGACCGACCGCCGGCGGGAAAGGCCAGCGGCTGCGCTGGCGACGGAGTGACGTCGCGGCGTGGATCGCCGCCGGGATGCCGACGCTGACTGAGTGGGATCGGATGAATCGAAGGAAGTGACTGCCTGGGAATGCCAACGCCCCCGGATGCCGTCCAGGGGCGTGGCGCAATCGCAAGTGAGAGCCTACTGTGAGTATAGCACCGCATTCATCGACCGGCAAGAAAGCCGTGCTGGCCAGCAAGGTTCGGCCGGTGCTGACGCCGGTGCGCGCCGCCTTGATTCCTGCCGTCATGCAAAAGCGGCGGCAGTGGATCGGCTGGCGTTGGGTGCGACGCTCCGACATCTGGCAGAAGCTGCCGGTTGATCCGCGTAACGGCAAGGCCGCCGCCGTCGACAACCCGGCGACCTGGGGCACCTTTGAAGAGGCCCTGGCTGCAGTGCAGGCCGGCAAGGCCGACGGAGTTGGGTTCGTCTTCACCGAGGACGATCCCTTCGCCGGTATCGACCTGGACGACTGCCGCGACCCCGTCGCCGGCAAGCTGGCTCCCTGGGCCCAGGTGGTTGTTGATCGTGCCATCGCGCTCAGATTGTATGTCGAGGTGTCGCCGACCGGCACCGGGGTCAAGATTTTCCTGCGCGGGGCTGTCCCAGCTGAGTGGATCAAGAAGCAAGGCCAGTTCGAGGTCTACTCCACCGGCCGGTTCTTCTGCATGACCGGGCACCAGCTGGCCGACGTCCCTGGCGTTGCTGGCGACCTCGGCGAAGGTCAGGAGTTGCTCGACGACCTGCAACGCCAGATGAAGGCGGCGAAGAAGCGGCCCGAGCCGTCCGCGAACGGCCATGCCGCCCGCGGCGAGGCCACGGTTGAGCGTCGCGCCGTCGAGTACCTGAAGAAGATTCCCGCGGCCATCTCCGGCCAGGGCGGCCACGATGCCACCTTGTCCGCCGCCCGCGCGGTGGTCTACGGCTTCGATCTCGGCCCGGACCGTGGCTTCGAGTTGCTCCGCGATCACTACAACCCGCGCTGCCAGCCGGAGTGGTCGGAAAAGGAGCTGCGCCACAAGTGCCAGGAGGCGGACGTCAAGCCCTTCGACAAACCGCGGGGCTGGCTGCGCGACGCGGAGCGGCCAGGCCGCGGCCCAAGTCGGAACGGCAAGGCTCACGCCGAACGCAACGGCCGCGTGAACTATGAAGACCTGCCGGCGATCCCGGTGAGCACTGACGAGGGGGCCGTCAATGACGCCGTCGTTGACCTCCTGCCAAAAATCGAGGACCTGTTCCAGCGCGGCGGAGCGCTCGTGCGTTGCGTCCAGGAATCAGGGCGGCCGGGGCGAACCGAGCCGCTCCCCAAGGCGATCTTCCGCGACTGGCTCTCCCGTCTCGTCCGCTTCGAGACCATGACCGAGGACGGCGTCCGGTCGCGGCACGTCCCCGCCTGGTGCCTCGAGGCCGTCATGGCCCGGGCCGAGTGGCACGGCGTCCGTCGACTGGTCGCCATCGTCGAGCATCCTGTCTTGCGTCCCGATGGGACGATTCACGGGACGCCAGGATACGACCCAGCGACGGAGGTGCTGCTCAGCGACAACTCGCCAGCGGTGCGGATGCCGGCGGTTGTCGCCCGCACTCACGTCAGCCAGGCGGTTGCGGACCTGCTGGACGTAGTCCATGACTTCCCGTTTGCCAGCGATCTACACCGTTCCGCCTGGCTCGCGGCATTGCTGACGCCGCTGGCGCGGTTTGCCTTCGCAGGTTGCTCGCCTTTGTTCCTGGTCGATGCCAATACCAGAGGCAGCGGCAAGGGGCTCCTGCTCGACATCATCGCCCTGATCGTCACCGGCGGACGGATCCCGGTGACCAGCTACACCAGCGACGAGGACGAGCTGCGGAAGCGCATCACGTCCATTGCCATGAACGGTGACCGGCTGGCGGTCTTCGACAACCTGACGAGCACGTTCGGCAACGGCACGCTCGATGCGGCGCTGACCTCGACCTACTGGAAGGACCGGCTCCTTGGCACGAACCGGACCGTTGAGGTGCCAATGGTCTGGACTGTCTTCGCGACGGGGAACAACGTCACCCTCGCGGCCGACACGGCCCGCCGCGTCTGCCATGTGCGGCTGGAGAGCCCCGAGGAGCGACCCGAGGAGCGGACCGGCTTCCGGCATCCCCACTTGCTGACCTGGGTGGCTGAACAGCGGCCGCGACTGCTGTCCGCAGCGCTCACGATCCTGCACGGCTACTGCGCAGCTGGCCGGCCGGAGCAGGGGCTCAAGCCATGGGGCTCCTTTGAGGGCTGGTCGATCCTGGTCCGCGGCGCGATCGTCTGGGCCGGACTGCCGGACCCGGGGGAAACCAGGATCCAGCTGATCGAGGCCAGCGACGTGGCCGCGTCCGGCATGGCCGCGCTGCTCGAGGCCATCGAACGACTCGACCCGTTGCGGCAGGGGCTGACGGCCGCGGAGATCGTCGAGCGCGTCGGCAAGCCACTCGAGGGCGACAGTGAGGAAACCACCGTCGAATTGCGGGACGCCATCGAGCAACTGTGCGGCAAACTCGACAGCCGGAAGCTCGGCTACCAGTTGCGTGGCTATCGTCGGCGCATCTTCGGTGGACGGTTCATCGACATGGCCGGGACGAAACACAAGGTCGTGAAGTGGGTCGTCTCGAAGGCGACAACCTTCACGACAGGTGGGGGGATGGGGGGGATCAGGGGGTCAATTCCCACTCGGGACGGGATTTTGGGGGATTAGCTGCCAGCCAGCAACGGGGGAAAAATTCGGCCCGGAGTCAGAACTGACCCCCTGATCCCCCCCATCCCCCCCTTGGAGAGGGCGATTCATGTACGGCGCGAATGTGCTGACGTTCGGGAAGTACCGCGGGAGGCGTCTGGACGAAGTGCCGGTGTCGTATCTCCGCTGGCTGGCGGACGAGGCGGAAGAAGTGCCGTCACATCTGGTCGAAGCCGCTCACCACCTGCTCGAAGCCCTGGACGATCGCCGGTGCAGGGGCGCTAGTGCGGAGCAGGCGGCGGCCACGGTCCGGGCGCTGGTGGATGCCTGGTTCTATGCGGAGGCCGCCGCACCGGGCGACGAGTTCACCGAGCGGCTGCGGCAAGCCAAGCGGCGGTTGTTGGATCGGCTGGCGGCGACGTTCGGGCCGGAGCGTGAGGCGTGGGGCGGACCTGGCTTCCCGCGGCCCAGGAGCGTGATTGCAGCCAATGAGGCCGACCACGTGCCGGGACGGAGGATGGTGTCATGACCACGATGGTGACCACACCGGTGAGCGAGCCAGGAGATGCCACGGCGGCCCTCGACCTGCTCGCCGAGTGCCGTGTCCTCGGCGTCGAGGTATGCCGCGACGGTGACAGCGGGCTCCGCGCTCGTCGCCCTGGTGGCGTGCCGCCGGTACTGCTCGAGCAGCTTCGACAGCACCGAGCCGGCTTGCTGCAGCTGCTCAACCCGCCACCTGCGAATGGCTCGAGCCGCGCCAAGGGCGACGACTTCGGCCCATGCCAGCTGACCCTGAAGCCGCTGCCCGATCACAACGGCGTGCCGTCCTCCATCCGACTGCGGAGGGCGTTGAAGTGCCTGCTGAGAGAGTTCGGCTGGCGCTGCACTGACGTGCGTCCGCTGGCCGCTGGTGAGGCTGCGGAAGCGGCAGCAGCGACAGGCGGGTCAGCGGCTGTCGAGGGCGGGTGAACGCGGCGGCCGGGCAGCCAGGCGGCCGGGCGAGGGGTCGGAGGGCGGCACCCCCCTCCAGGGGGACATCGGAAAGGTAAAACGCGGCGCCTTCCCACCGTCCCCGCAGGCTCGCACGTTTTTGGACGAAATTCAGGATTTCCGGAGAAATCGCCATGCCACGCGGACGGCCGAGGACGCCGACAGCGGTCTTGAAGCTGAGGAATTCCAAGCATGCCAAGGGGCGCGGCAACGAGCCGCAGCCAAAGGCGGCCGGTCCGGAGCTGCCCGCGGACCTGGGCTGGCTCGACGACGAGGGCAAGGCCGAATGGAACCGGCTGGCTCCACGCCTCGCGGAGTTGGGGCTCCTCACCGTGCTGGACGTGAGTTCGCTGGCGGCCTTCTGCCAGATGTGGGCCGAGTTCGTGATTGCGACCCGGATGCTGAACGCCGAAGGGCGCGTCCTTCGCGTGCCTGTGATGGGGACGGTCCGCCGGCGGAACGCGGAGACGGGGAAGACGGAGCGGGTCACCGAGCAAACCGGAACGGAGTTGGTGGCTCACCCCGCGGTGAAGCTGCAGCGGTCAGCGCTGGCGGCGCTGCGGTCGATGCTGGGCGACTTCGGCCTGAGCCCCTCGACCCGGGCGAGGTTGAACGTCACACCGCCGGCGGAGGTGGATGAGTTCGAGGAATTCCTGAACCGCAAGCCGAGGTGAGCCAGTCCATGCAAGAGCACAAGAACGATCGTTCGCCGCCGCGATGGGTGTGGGACGTGGCCGGTCTGGCCGGTGCCATGGCCCTGGCGGTCGGGCTCTGGTGGCTCAGTCCGGCCTGGTCTCTGGTCGTCATGGGGGCCGGGATCCTCGCCGCGGCCATCCTGGGAGCGCTCCTATGGTCCGAGTGATCTACCACCCCGTTCGTGGCGATGCCGTCGCTGAGGCCCCGCGGCTGTTCCGGGACAGCACCGGCGCTCGTTGCGGCGTCGACTGGGAGGCCGCGATTCTCCGCGGCTACGTTGTCGCCGAGCTGGGCCCGTTCAAGAGCGGCCGCGGCGAGTTCGACCGCCAATCCCTGGCCGGCATTGTGCAGATGATGCGGGCCGCGGAGCCACACGGCGTCCGTTCTCGGTACGGCCACCCGCAACGGGTGACGGACGACGTCAACCTGTTCCTGGGCTGGTCCCGGAATGCCAGGCTCGACGGCGACTTGGCGCGGGCCGACCTGCACTTCGACAGGATGGACGGCTTGGCCAAGCGAGTGCTGGACCTGGCGGAGCGCGCCCCCTGGGCTATCGGGTCATCCCTCGATGCCAGCTTCGACGACGTTCGCCGAGTCGATGCCGGGGGCCGCCCGCTGCGGGACAGCTGCGGGGAACTGCTGCCGGCCATCTGGCGGCCGCGGCGGATTTACGCATCCGACATCGTCAACCGTGGCGATGCGGTCCGGTGTCTGCTGCCGAAGACTGACAGCCAGCGCCGCTACGAAATCGAGCGTGCGCTGCGAGGAAGCAACGTCTGAGGCGCGTTGCTCCAGACGGGTTGTGAGGTGTGGTGTTCTCATCAGAGGAGAGTCGAAACGTGGCTGAGACCAAGGAACTGAACGTGAAGGAACTGCCGGAGCACCAGGCTTTCCGAGCGGCAGAACGCAAGCTGGCCGGGCTCATGGACGAGCGCGACCGTCTGAAGCGGGAGCAGCAGGCCGTCGAAGCGGAGATGCGCGACCTGAAGGGCACAGAGCCGGTGCTGAAGTCGGCGGCCCGGGCGTTCTTGGCCGGTGCGACGCCCGAGCAGGCGCCGCAGCACTCCAACGTGGCCAAGCTGGGAAAGCTCCGCGACAGTCACCAGCTGCACGCCGAGGCGGTCAACCTGCAGCGTGAGGAGCTGGTGCGGACCCAGACCCTGTACTCCATTGCCGCGTGCGATGCTGCTCGCCCGGCCTACGCTGTCCTGCTGGCGAGGATCGCACAGCAGCTCTCATCGCTGGCCGACCTGGCCCGGGAGGAAGTGGCGTTCCGCGACCGGCTCGAGGGGCAGAACGTCGACGCCGCCATGTTGCCGGTAATGCCGCTGCGGTTCATCTGGAGAGCGGACGAAGAGACGGTCGCGGTCCGCTACGTCAAGGAACTGATCGAGCGAAAGTTCCTGACCGGCAAGGAACCCTGGGTTCGTTCGTTGCTCGGAACCGGCAAGTGACGCTGGGCGGCCAGGTGAGCGAATGGGCGCCCGCGGCCCATCCGCTCTCCTGGCCGTCTGGCTGACATCTGGGAGGGACAAACCATGACAACGGACAGAGAGTTTCTCGAGTGGTCGCACACGATCCGGCGGACGCCCTGGGCGATCCTGCCCGCGGCCCTCGACGAGTTGCGGAGCCGGCTTGCCCTGGCCCGGGCTCGCCTCGAGGCCCGCGATCCGCGGCAAGCTGGCGGGCCGGTCGGTGCGTCCAGCCGACCGACAACGCCGACAACCAGCGGCCGCGTCGCCGTGGTGCCGATCGTCGGCATCCTGACGCAACGCAACGCCCTGCCGGGCTGGCTCGGCGGGGGGCCGACCACCGAGCAGCTAGGCCGCGTCATCGGCCAGCTGGTGAACGATCCGGGCGTGACAGCGATTGTTTTGGACATCGACTCCCCTGGAGGCAGCGTCTTCGGAATCCAGGAACTGGGAGACCAGATTCACCAGGCCAGCGACGGCAAGCGAGTCATTGCCGTGGCCAACGCCGTGGCCGCATCCGGCGCGTACTGGCTCGCCAGCCAGGCGGGCGAAGTTGTGGTGACTCCCTCCGGACAGGTGGGCTCCATCGGCGTCTACCTGCTGCACGAGGACATCAGCCAGGCCGAGCAGAAGGCCGGGTTCAAGACCACGCTCGTCAGCGCTGGCCGGTTCAAGACGGAGGGCAATCCCTTCGAGCCGCTCACGGAAGAGGCCCGGTCCGCCATGCAGGCCGAGGTGGACGACTATTACAACCGGTTCGTGAAGGCCGTGGCGCGCGGCCGCGGCGTGTCCACGAACAAGGTGGAGTCGACGTATGGCCAGGGGCGCATGGTTCTGGCCAAGGACGCTGCCGCCCTCGGCATGGCGGACCGGGTCGCCAGCCTCGACCAAGTGTTGACCGATCTGGGCGTGGCGTTGCGGTCGAGCGGATCGAGCCGGCCAGGCGGGGCGAGCAGAGGCGGCATCGACCTGCTGCGGCGGAAGCTCGACCTGGCCCGGCTCGACCTGGGCTATCGGAGGGGCTTCCCTTGCATGTGAAGCTGCGGACGCTGCTGGCCGGACCGGGCGGCTATGTCCAGCCCGGTGAGGTTGTCGACATGCCCGAGCCGGACGCCCGCCGCCTGATCGCGACGGGGGCCGCGGAAGCGGTGGCCGACGAGCCGGCAACGGAGCCGGCCGTACGGGTCAGCCAGCTGGGACGGCAGCCCGCGGGCAACTGGCGCTGGAGCAAGTGATTCTGACACAAACAGAGAGGTGCGAACGTGGCAAGTATTGGCGACCTGGCGGTCAACATCACGGCGAAGACGGGCCAGCTGGAAGCCCAGCTCGACAAGACCGAAGCGCACATCAACAGCTTCGGGGGCAAACTCGAGGCCACATTGGCTGGCGCTGCCGCGGGGCTGGGGGCTAGCGTGGCGATCGCCGCCATCGGCACGGCGGCGCAGAAGACCAGCGAGTTCGTTGGCCACCTGGCCGAGCATCTGGACCAGATCGCCCAGCGGCGTGACATCGGCATCTCCGCAGGGCTGGGCGCGCACGACTTCGAGGGGCTGACGGCCGCCTCCGGACTCGACGCCCGCGAGATCGCCGAGGCCATGAGCCAGTTCAACGCCCAGATCGGCCAGGCCCTGGCCGGCAACGAGGGGGCCAAGAACAAGCTAGAGGGAATCGGCCTGAGCCTGGAGAAACTCCGGGGCGGTCCGATGGCGGCGCTGCGGGAACTGGCCGACAAGACCGCCGAGGCCGGGAACGCCTTCGCTCAGGCCAACATCTCGGGGACGGCTCTCGGCGAGGACGGCGGTCGGAAGCTGCTGGGGTTTCTGTCCAAGGGCTCGAAGGGGATCGACGACCTGGTGACGTCCGCGGACAAGATGGGACTGGTTCTGTCCGATGCGGATTCGGCCGCTGCGAAGCTGGCCGATCAGTCGTTGCATCGCCTCGCCCTGGCCGGCAACCGCGTCTGGGATGCAATGGCGATCAAGGCGGCGCCGAGCCTCGCCGTGCTCGCCGACGAGGCGGTTTCCGTCTTGCCGAAGATCCTGCTTCTGGTCGACGCCCTCGACTCGGCGGCCCGCAAGGCGCTGCGGTTCGCGGCGTCGGCCGCTGCCCTCACGGGGTCGTTCGGCGTGAGTATCGCCCTCAATGACTTCCTGAAGAAGATGGAGGAGTTTGACGACAAGGCGCTCCGAATGAGCATGCGCAAGCCGCAAGCGCCGGCCGCCCTGTCTGGCGGCGAGGACAGGAAGGCACTCGACAAGCTCCTGGCCGACGCCGAGAAGTTTACCTCGGCGGCCATGTCGCCGCTCGAGAAATTCGAGGGGGAGTTGTCGAAGCTCGACCAGCTGATGATGAAGGGGGCGATCGCCTGGGGGACGTATGGCGACGCCGCGGGCAAGGCGGCGCTGGCCCTGGAAGCCGCGACGCACCCGGGACGCAACATCCTGGAGCAGTATGAGGGGGCGGTCGCGCGCATCAAGGATCACTTCAAGGACGCGACCAGCGCGGTGGAGAAGTTCCAGGAAAAGCTGGCCCTGAAAAACCTCAAGTCCGACTTCGACAACAAGGCGGCGATCGAGGCCGAAAGGATCCAACAATCGGTGCAGAGTCCAGTCGAGAAATTTATGGAGAGATCGAGGCTCCTCGACCAACTGCCTCTCGACGAGCGCACCCGCAAGCTGGCGATCGGGGACGAACGTAGCAAGGCAATGGCCGCCCTTGGCCTTGGCCAAGGCAACCTGGCCCCCAAGGCAATCACGAAGGGGTCAGCGGAAGAATACTCGTTCCTCACCAGAAAGGGCAACGCGACACGTGAGGGCAACGAGTTCGATCGCATGGTCGCGGAAACCAAGAAGCAGACCGAGGCCATCGAGGAGATGAAGCAGGTAATCGAGAAGGTCCTTGGAGGTTTTGCAATTGCGAACTTCTGAGATGGACGCCAACGCTCGGCCAATCGCCGAACGGTTCCGGGCCGCGGTCATCGAAGCCGCCGAGGACGAGGCCCGGGAAGTGGCGCTGCAGCTGCGGGCTGTGGTTATGCGGTTCCGCCACTCCGCAAAGACGGAGGCCGACTGGCGACAGCTCTGCATCGGCTGGGGCAAGGCCGTGTGGTCAGCGGTTCGCCTGGCCAGCATCGGCGTCTTCCAGCCGCAGTTGCTGGCTCACATTTCCAGCGGCGACCAGGCCGTCATGCGGCAAACCCTGGCATTGGCAGAGATGGAGCGACCAGGCTGGGGTTGTCGGGAAGCACTCGATGCCCTGTGGCCAAACGGGTAGCCGCCACGCCAACAAAAAGGCCCCGGGCAACAAGCCCGGGGCTGCTGTGGAACGCTGGCAGCGACCGTCAGCTTTGTGGGCCGGTCGCCACCCATCACTGTATCCACATCCATACACATGTCCAGTCTGGTCACTTGTGGGGAATTCCCCACAAGTCCAGCCCGTCCGTAATTCCGCAACATCTTGCGGAATTTCCTCACAGCGTCTCGACCGCCGGCAAGCCGCTATCCTCCCTCCTGGCTCGCGCGTAGCAGCGCTGGCAGAGGTAGACGACCTGGCCGGCGCCGTCGACCCGCACGGCCGCGGGCTGGCCACAGGCAAGCGTGCGGACGCCGTCGGTGCCGACGACCACGGTGCAGGCCGTGCGGCTGTCCGTGAGCCGCTGAATGGTCATGACGTCGTTCACTGGCTGCCTCCCTTCGGCTTACGTTTCGGCTTCGATGCTGGCGTCGGCGGCGCTGGCTCCTCGGCTGGCGCTGTCGAGGCCGGGAATGGGGCCGGGGTTGTCGGGGCAGGCGGATAAGCCAGGTGGCGAGTGATCGCCTGCCTGATCTCGTCCGACAGCTTTCCCCCGGTCCGCTCGCAATACTCGCGCAGCTGCTGGGCGAGCGCTTCGGGCAATTCGACGTAAATGCCCACCCAACCAGGTCTCGACTTGCTCGGCATGGAACCCTCTTCCAGCACACCTCGGAAAGCCTGAACGCTGTACACTATACCGACCGCTTTTCGCCATGCCTAGGGAAAATATATTTTTCCCATTGACGCCACGCCTAGGCAAAGCCTATACTACCCTCGTAACGCTGATCTTTGACAACGCGAACCGCCTGCAGCCAGCCTCCCAGAGCCCACCGCGGCCGAGGGACTTGCAGGACGGGAGACGAGACTGAGAGAGAGGACCAACGAAACCCCAACGGAGAACCAACGATGCAGACCACCAACGAAGAACGCAAAGAGACGCTGAGGCTGAAGAGACGAGCCCTTCGCGACCAGAAGGAAGCCGCCTACGCCCTGGCCGCCGAGTGTGCGGCCCTGGGCGACGAGGAAGGCTGGGCGATCGCGAGCCGCAAGGCCTGGAGCCTCGCCGAGGAACTCGACAACGCCACCGGTGAGTATGACGACGCCTGCGGCGGGACCGGCGAGGAATGGTGAGAAACGGAGAGGCCGGGGGCCAGGGACGGCCCCCGCTTTCAACCCCCACCCCACACCTGGAGACGACCATGAGTCACGCCGACACGATCCGCCAGATCGCCGACCTCGTCCGGACCGGCCAGCTGAAGGCCGCGGCCCTGGAGAGCTGGAGCCTGGAGCACCTGACCCGGGCCGCCCTCGCCGAGGCGTTCGCCGCCCTGTTCGGGTACGCACCGCACAGGAGCTTCAGGAAGGCCGACCTGGCCGCGATGATGCGGAACTACCTGCTGGCCTACGCTCGCCAGCTGGAAGCGGCCTGAGCGATCCCAGGGGCCAAGGACGGCCCCTTGCTCCGAGGAGCTGACGGCCCTGGTGCGAGTCCAGGCCGGAGCGATCTTGCAAGACCGTCGAGCCGATCGGTATTCGGCCCTGCCTGGCGCGTGCGCAGCGAGCACAGGTCAACCCCGGGGACGCTACGGGGTACGGGACGCCGCGGAATCCAGGCGCGACCGCCGGGAGAGACCGGCACCCTTTCCTTACTCCCATGAGGTTCCCATGCCAGAGCCAAGCAAACGCCGGAACAGTCCTCCACCCGCGCAACCGTCAATCCCGCCGCGGCCGCCGCTGCCAGAGCCGGCCATGCCCGGGACGTCGCCCATCCTGGTTGACCTGGGTATCGACGTCCAGGCGACGTTCGTCAAGGAAGAGGCCGTCTCACTGATCGGCGCCAGCAAGTTGTTGCGGGGCCGATATGGCCGGCCGGATCACAACAGCGTCCTGCGCTGGGCGAATGAGCACCGCGGCTACACCTGCAACGGCTTCCGCGTCGTGCTGCCGTCGATCAAGCTCGGCGGCATCCGCTGGACCATGCCCGAATGGGTACGCGCCTTCGAGGCCGCCCGGACCGAGGTGGGCACGCGACGGCAGCCGCGCGAGAAACCCATCGGCCCGCAACCGATCCTCCGCCGCATCCGGCTGCACGCCGAGGCTGAGGCTCGCCTCTTCGCCAAGGGCGTGGGGGTACGGCCGCCGACCGAACAGCCGGCCGGCTTGCCGGTCGTTGGACAGTCTGACGCACAACGATCAGTCTGAGAGGCGAATGTTGACGTACCGCTTTCCCTGTGGAGACTTCCCCCATGATCCATCTCGCCTTCGTGGTCGACGACGCCGTTGACGGCGACGAGGACCTTGACGCCCTGCTGGTCCGTGTTCGGGCCGACTGGTGCCAGGCCGACGATGCCTTTGACGTCGCCGTCTGGTCCGGCCAGCAGCTGGCCGCTGTCGTCCATTTCCGCCCCGGGATCCGGCCGACGACGGTCCGGATGAGTTGCGAGCCGCTTGCCCTGCCTCTGGCCGTCACTGCCTTGCTGGGAGAGGTAGCGCGATGACACACGCCCACGAGAAACTGCGACGGCACCTTGAGCACTTGCTTCGCGGTGCGGTCACTGAGGACCCCTCAACGCCGCTGGCGTTCACGGTTGTGTTCCGTGGCGCCGGCCAGGTTGAGGTAGAGCTCTGTCTCAACTGGAAGGACGGTCGCCGAGGCCGCCGTCAGGCGATCCTGGACTACCTTCGAGACCAGCCCCGTCCGGTGTCGCATCGGGACATCCTTGACGCGCTGAGCGAGACCGGGAACTACGCCCACTCCACACTCAGGCGCGACCTGTCCCGCTTGGTTGGGGAAGGCATGCTCACCAGTTCCAAGTGTAAGCCGTGGGGCTACGCCCTGACGCGATCGGCGAAGGCCGCAGCCACGAAGGCGGCAAACGCCGCCAGAGTGAGCTGACCATATCGTGCGTCCCCTTGCCCCTGGCACGTCACCAGGGTACCCATACTCAAGTCGGAGAATCACACCATGCCCATGACGAAAGCCGAACACGATACCTTTCGGACCAGCCATGCTCACCCGGTATTCGGCCGGTTGATGGTTCTGCTCGAGATGGTCAGGCGCTTTGCGAACGATGCGCACGACACCCACAAGGCCCACAGCTGCGAGTATCGCCACTGCCAACTGTGCTACACCACCTTTGCCGCGGGATCGAACGCGGCCATGGCCTTCGGAGCGCTGACCGGGGAGGTGTTTGACTTCCCTTACGAATGCGCGACCGAAGCCCTGTGCGACGTTCTCCTGGCCGCGATCGCCAGGGGGTTGCCGCGGCTGAAGCTCACGGAGACCGAGCGGCACTGGATCGACAAACTGCACTTCGACAAGCCCGACTGGATGCCGCCGGAGTTGGCCGACGACGACGCTAGCGCCGCCGAGGTTGACGATCCTGCCGACGAGCAGCTTGTCGTGGAGGGGCGCTGACATGGACGCAACGACTCCAAACCTGATTCGCCTGTCGCGACTCGCCCGCGAGATCGGCCGGCCCTTCGACACCGTCCGGCGCTGGGCGTTCCGCGGCTGCCGCGGCGTGCGGCTCCAGGCCGTGCGCGTCGGCGGCGTCTGGCACTCGACAGTGACAGCCGTGCTGGCGTTCCAGGGCGAGGTTGACCGCCGCTCCGCCGAGCGCGTGCGGCTCGAGGCGGTACCGGTCACCGACCCGGCACAGCTGCGGCGCGACCGGGCCGAGCTGGTCCGCCGCGGCTTCCCGGTCGGGCGTGTCGGGAGGGCCAACGGCAGCAACGGCCACCACGGCTGACGAGGTTCCAGGAAGTGAACACGCCAACCATCAGGCCCGACTGCCGGCACTGCGGCCGCCGACGCGCCAAGGACGGCTGTCGGGGGCTCTGCATGGGCTGCCATGGCGAGCCGGCGGTTCGGGCGCTCTACCCCACGCGGTCGCGCCGGGGGATCGGCCCGGCGGGCAACCGCCAGGCCCCCTTGCCCGAGCCGACGACGGCTCTGCCGGGGACGGCGGCGAAGGTGGCGGTCTTCTGCCTGCGGGCCGCGCTGGGACAGCAGCTGTTTCACCCTGCCGACCCCAGCTTCCTATCGGGATGACCGCCGATCGTCTGACGCTGATTCCGTCGGTGAACGGGGGTACAATCTCTGCTGTGTCTCTCTGGGCCGGTCCGTTCGCTGGGAGATGAGAGCCTCAGCGGCGGGCCGGTCCGCTCTCAGCAGAGGACCTCCGCTCATGGCCAGCGTCTACCGCCCCACGTACACGCGCCCCATTCCACCCGATGCCGAGTTCGTCACCGACGCCAAGGGCGTCCGCAAGGCCCGCTGGCGAGACGGCAGGGGCCGAATCCAGACCGCCCCGTTGACCGAGGACGGCAGCGCTATTCGCCTGGAATACCGCTGCTGGTACATCGACTGGACTGATCCCAACGGCCAGCGACACACAACGAAGGGATTCACCGACAAGAAGGCCACCGAGCAGCGCGCCGCCGAGTTAGAACGCAAGGCCGCCCGTGGCGCTGTTGGTATGACTGATCCCTTCCAGGAACACGCCAAACGCCTTCTGGCCGACCACCTGGACGACTTCCGGCAAGCGATGGCCAGGGGCGAGCTGAACAAGAAACGCGAGCCGACCGCCCAGCACGTCCAGCAGGTGGTGTCGAGGCTGAAGACCCTGTTCGATGGCTGCGGCTTCCGGCTGCTCGGCGACCTCGACAGCGGCAAGGTCAACCAGTGGCTCTCCGACCAACGCCGCACCAGGCAGCCGCGGCCGCTCGCCGCGGCCCAGGAATGGTTCACGCTCCAGGAAGCCGCCGGGATCCTCGGCATGAAGTCGAAGTCAGTCGGCACCGCGGTCAAGCGGCTGCGCCTCGAAGCCCGCGGCCAGGGCAAGGCCCGCCAGCTGTCGAGAGCGGCGGTCGAGACGCTCCAGGCCCGGCAGTGTCAGGGGATCAGCGCCCAAACCAGCGCGTTCCACGTGACCGGCCTGGAGATGTTCTGCGGCTGGCTCCTGGCCCGGGACCGTGTTCCGCGCCATCCGCTGCGCGACCTGGTGCGGGTCGACCCGGCCCTGGACCGTCGGCACGATCGCCGGGAACTGGATGTTGACGAGCTGCGTCGCCACCTCACAACCACCAGGGCCAGTCCCCGCGTCTTCCGGGGGCTGGCCGGCGCGGACCGGTTCATGATCTACGCCACGGCGTGCGGGACCGGCTTCCGGGCGTCAGCGCTGGCCAACCTGACGCCGGCCCTCTTCGACCTCGACGCCCGGTCGCCCGTCGTCACCCTACCGGCCAGGCACGCCAAGAACCGCAAGACCAAGGTGCAGCCGCTGCCCACCGACCTGGCCGAACTGTTGCGCGGCTACCTCGACGGCCGGGAGCCGACCGCTCCTATCTGGCCGGGAACCTGGGTCGAGGACGCCGCCGAGATGCAGCAGGCCGACCTCGAGGCCGCGGGCATTCCCTACGTCGTCGACGGTCCCGATGGTCCCTTGTTCGCCGATTTCCACGCGCTGCGGCACACCTATCTGACCCTGCTGGGCCGCGGCGGGGTCGACCTGCGAACCGTACAGGACCTGGCCGGCCACTCGACGCCGACGCTGACGGCGCGGTACACCCACACCCGCTTGCATGACCTCGGCGGCGCAGTCGAGCAGCTGCCGAGGTTCCTGCCGACCGTGGAAAGCCCTCAGACGCTGCGCGCCACCGGCACTGACGGAGAGACGGGAGACCCTGCGACGAGCGGTCCCAACCTGCGACCTGCGGTTCCTGGAAGGGCTCCAGAGTACGGGCGTCAGTCCGAGTGCCAGTCCGAGCGGAAAGGGGAGAGCCGTCGAGAGTCGTTGACATCTGTCGAGATGGGTACAAGTGGCCACAGTGGCAGCGTAACCACGTTGGAGCGACAGGGGATGAGTGCTGTTGAGGGAGGTTTGGAGTCGATGGGAGAAGTACGCCCGGCAGGATTTGAACCTGCGACCTACGGTTTAGGAAACCGACCGATAGGTATGGCGAATGGTGTTCCAGTAACTGTTTACGTCAATTGTCGGTTCTCGATTGTACCCCCGCTTGTACCTGCAAAGGGAATCCTCGGAACCAGTAGACACATTTCGACGGGATTCGGTAGGATGCTGCCGGCATGTCGGTGGACGTGCCGGGTGTGCAGGAGGACGCCCGCAATCCGCACGGAGGCGGTCCTACTGAGTCGCCACCGTGAAGCAAGCCGCTCCACCCGCCAACCCTCTCGATCTCGACTACCGCATCCGATACCTCCAGGACATTGCCAGCAACCTGGAGAAGTTCTGCGTCAGGCTCGATGTCCCGCCTGTCCCGGACGAACTGCCTGTCGAATGGGTACTGACCTACCGCATTGTGGCCGTCCAGCTCTGGTCGGCGAAGTCGTTCGACGAAGATTGCCACCAGCGTAACTTCACCGCCGACATGCGGACCGGGCTTGAACGGATCATGAACTCCTGGATCGCGTCGCTCCTGGTTCCCCAGTCATGCCGATGGACCGCGCTACGGGCTGCGATTCGCGGAAGCCGGCCGGTGCGATGGTGGGGTGACGAGTACGCCAACCCTGTCGAAGTCATGTTGGGGGCTGTGCGACTCGCTTTGGACGGCCACCATGACGCGGCCCTAGGTGTGCGGGAGCAGATGCCATGCGTCCGGCCAGTGATCAACGAAGCGGCCGGCGACCTCTGCATAGCGGCACTCTCGCCGCCCGGAAGTGCGGTTCGACATATCCTGCAAGGCTCAGTCCCTGCTGAACCCGCCCCGGCTGTCATCCTCGGTCAGTCCCACAAGGAACCCGTCAGCGTCTGCGGAGTCAGCACGCAACTCAGCCATGTCCAGTGGAAGGTGGTGGACGAACTCCTGAAGGCCAATCCCGATGGACTCTCCATTGACGAACTGAAGGATGTGGCCGCCAGCGGTAGAAACCTGATGTACAAGTGGGCGAAAGACGAAATCTGGAAGTCTGTCGTCCGTCTTCCGGGGGTAAAAGGCAACCACTACCGGATAGTGCAGAATCCTGATGCACCATAATCGGTGCCGGGAAATGTGCACCATTATGCACCATCCTCATGCACGACAGGACAAATATCCAAGGGTATGATTCTGGTGTGCTCCCCTCGTTCACTGGCCAGCACTGGCCACAGCGGAGCACGTCAGGAGTACAGCACATGTCGGAAACACAAAAGGCAACGCTGCCGCAGCGTGAGGCGTGGGAATACTGCGGAGTATCTCGCAGCGGGTGGTTCAAGCTCCGGGCTCAGGGACTGCTCCCGCTCCCGATCGAAATTCCGCACGTCGGACAACGATGGCGAAAGGCTGACCTCGACAAGTGGCTGGCCAGTCTGAAGCCGAGTCGCAAGATCCGCCGCTCTCCTCGTCCTGCTGCTGAACCGGCCGAACCGGTCGCCGTCTGATCACCTTTCCCGGCCGCGCATAGCGGCCGTCTCCGTTTCCCACACCCGCGACCAGGCCGCCCAGCGGTCGCGTCCGCGGTGCGCGCATCGCACCGGCAACCGTGCCGTTGCTGCGGAGAAGGTGCGTCCCGAGCGGCCGTCCGTAACCGTTTCGGCGGGAATGCGTCGATTTGGATTC
>JADMIO011627946.1_pt1 | contig 36443 bp, 24 predicted proteins | sample 8958161 | NCBI WGS metagenome assembly JADMIO01 (sample SAMN16585339, study PRJNA669376) | soil metagenome | isolation source: Crop rotation soil | place: USA: Cullars Rotation, Alabama | collected 2011
AGGCACTGTCCCAGCGACGCACCTGCGTCAACGCCTGGCTGCTGCCTGACCCCTGCGCCAGTTGTTTTAGCGCCTCTTCAAGCTGCTGCATAATCGCCAGCGCCCGCTCCGCCACCAGCCTTCCGACATTTTGGATCACATCGACCTCGCTGCGCCCCGCCGCCCAGGACGCCCTCTCCCAAGCCCGCATCTCCTCCACCGTTATGATTGCCGTTGCCACGCGCGTATTTTGAATCAACCTCGCCATCTGGAAAGATGAAACTCGCGCAAGCGTATTCCCTTCACGTTTTTACGAAATTATGCTTAAAATACAAACGAGGCTCATGAAAAACGCCCTCTTTGCCATCCTCCTGCTTGCCGCGTGCATCGCTTCGTATTCGCTCGGCAAAAAGAACGGCGCTTCCTCGCTCTCTCAAATCACTCCGCTGCCAATCGAGAAGCAAATCCAGAAGGTTCAAAACACAACCCCGATTCCCTCGACGTCGACCACTAAAATTCGTCCCCCCGCTCCCGACCCTATCACGCCCGCCCAACGTGGCTACGCCGCCGCGCAATCCGATCTGGACGACGCCCTAAAAGCCCTCGATGCAATCAACCCCTCCGATCGCGCCGCCTACATCTCCGGCATCATGTCCTTCGCCGCCAAAAATCTTCCCCCCGCCGACGCCCTCAAGCTTCAGCAAAAAGTTCCCGAAGCCTTGCGTCCAAACGCCCTCCGCTCTCTCGTTTCAGAATGGATATACAATCGCAGCCCCCTGGACGAAGACACCCGCGCCAAACAACGCGACGCCGTTCTCACTCGGACTGGCGGTCGTGAAGGCCTCGAAGTCGAACTCAGTGCCGCTCTCGCCTCCGCACGTCCTGATCCCGAACTCATGAACGCTTGGCTCGATAATTTTTCCAAATTCGGCGCCCGCTCCGAAATCCTCGCCACCTTCAGCAGCCAATTTCCCCGCGAAAATCCTGATGCCCTTTTCGCCCGCACGCAGGATTGGACTCCCTGGGAAAAAGAACGCGTCACGCGCCGTTTTATCTGGAATTGGGCCACCGAAAACCCGAATGACGCCTGGAACTGGTATCAATCCCAACACTCCCAATTCGACGGCGACCTCTCCTCCAGCATTCTCAATCCCTGGGCCGCCAAAGATCCGGACGCCGTCAAGGCTCTCCTCAACCAACTGCAAGACCCAACGCAACGCCGCCTCGTCGTCGAAATTATCGGCCGAAACCTCGCCCAAAAAAACACTGCCGATGCGGTGACTTGGGCCGACAGTCTGGCCAATCCCAATGAACGCTCCGCCGCGCAACAAGCTGTTTACGACGGTTCTCCCCGCGGCATCGGCGCTGTGCTTGATTTGAAAAATGGTTTTCCTACTTTGCGCGGCATCGTCCCTGGCAGTCCCCTTGAACAAAGCGGCATCAAACCCGGCGATCAATTCCTCGAAGCTCGCCTCCCGGACGGCACCACCCACGGCTTCTTCGGTCAGGACCTCGCAACCTCCGCCAGTCTCATCCGCGGCGAACCCGGTTCCTCCATGACCCTCCGCATCCTCCGTCAAAACGGAGAAACAGGCGCCTTCGAAGAACACCTCATCCCCATCACCCGCGCCCAACTCTACCTTAACGAAAAGACGCTTCCCAAGTAAGCTCGGGCGCGGCCTCCGGACTGCGACGCGAGCGTTTCAGGCATTTACGCCCGGATAAAAAAATAGACGGAGTCGAGGAGGAGTCGACTCCGCCGGGTGTCCCACGTTTCAGTCGTTAAAACCGAAACACGAAGTCGACCGTATAACGGTCCTTGAAAAGCCCTTTCGGGTCCGTCAATCCGTACTCATAAGCAAATCCGAAATCCACCCGCTCATGCAGGCGCGAGCGGAATCCGCCTCCCACCACAATCTGCGTTTCGCCCCCTGCTGCGCTCGATCCAAAGTTGATGATGTCATAGCCCTCCACTTTCAGCGGCAACGCCTTCGCCTCGCTCAACACCGTCTGCCCATTTCCCGAGACGAACGGAATAAACCAGCGGCACGCGAAGTAGTCCAACTGCAAACTGTAATGCGCGCTTGCCGTCTCCTTATCCCAATCATTCGGCAGACGCACGCCCGCCGATCCCACGACGTGAAATTTATCGAACCCTTTAATCGCCGAAACAAAAACGTCCCATTCACCCGAACCATTTCCCTGGAACACCTTCGTGTTTCCCGTCGGAATTTCAAACTTCAACCCCGGCGTCACCACAAGCTGCTTCGCCGCATCGTCCACCAACGCGTACTTGATCCCCGCCGCAATATCCGCCCAACCCCCTGCGGTCGTGCCCACGCCTGGATCAAGATCAATATAACCATCCTTCGTGGCAATGATCGCCAACCGATCCGTCACCGCGTACCGCACCTGCGCCGCAAACACCCGCGCATCGCCCCCGCCCGTGACGAACGACTTGTCGATATTATGCCAAATCGCAATCGGCCGAATCTCTGAGTGAATCAGCGGATCCTCGAAGAATAACGGATTCGTCACCGGCTCAATCGCATTATCTTTCCACGACTCGGCGGCGCCGACAGAAACGCGCGCCGCCAAAGCCCCAATCAGTAATACCTGCCCGGCAGATAACATATTCATCGCTGCCGTTCTGCCTTTTCCCCGTCCCTCGGACTTCCCGCTTCTTGCGAAAATTCCTGTATTTCTTGCCTCCTTAATTTTTCCCGCGCCAAGTCGATATTAGAAGGGTGCTATTTGTTGCGGAAATTAACCTCGGATTCGATTGGGCCACCACCTCTCTCCTCATTGGAGCTTTCGCGCCCGCGTTTGTGTTGCTCGGCGCCATCTCCTTCGACCGGTTCCGCCGGGCCAAAATCGTCAAACCGCCTCAGGAAGAAAAACTCCTCCGCCCGCCCGGCTACTCCCTTGCAGTGCAATTTGATTCCCTGATGGAACGCTCCACCCTTCAACTCGTCGGCGCCATGTTTTGGACCGCACTGGCGGGCGTTATCGGCGGCTTCGTGGCTCGCCTGCTCGTTCAGGAAGTTGGCTTTCTTGGAATGCTGCTTCCAATCATCGCGCTCACCGGCGCCATCCTCGCCGGCACCGCTCTGGCCATCCGCGCCTACCGCACCCTTCAGGAAGGCCGCAACGTCCGCCTCGGCCTTCGTGGCGAACAAGCCACCGCCGAAGCTCTCGCCGAAGCCTCCGACGCGGGCTTCCGGGTCTTTCACGACATCCAGGGCGGCGACGATTGGAACATCGACCACGTCGCCATCGGCCCAAAAGGCGTGTTCCTCATGGAAACCAAAGCCCGCTCCCGTATTGCCGCCAAAGGCGATCAACCTGAGCATCACGTCAAATTCGACGGCACCACCTTGGCGTTTCCGATGGGGATTGATCGCGATGCCGTCGCCCAGGCCCGCCGCAACGCCGGCTGGCTCGCAAATTTCCTCACCAAAAAAACCGGTGAATCCGTCGCCGTGGACGCTATCGTCGTCCTCCCCGGCTGGTGGGTTGAAGGCCGCGGCGAAGTCGTCAAAGCGATGAACTGCAAGTACCTCACCAAATATCTTCGCTCCCAAAAAGACAAAATGACCCCCGAACAAGTCACCCGCATCACCACCGCCCTAGACGAAAAAAACCGCACCCTCGATTTTATTTAATCACGGCTCCTGCGGGTAGGGCTCGCTGTCCCCAGCGAGCCGCAAGCGTTAAAAAAGCTCACGACGAAACTCGTGCCATTGTGCGCATGGCTGATTTCCCTTTTTACGGACAATCCTCCGCGCCTCAAAGTTCAAAAATGCTGACGGAACTCTCCCGCTTCGAATACTTCGACGATCCCAAACCGGCCTCCGAAACCGTGACCGTCCCGCGCACCCCGCCTTTTGATTTATCTGTATATGTCTGCTGAAACGAGGCCTCACTGGAATAGATCCGCAACGCCAGCCTCCCCGGCGCATTTCTCTTCACAAATGAACATTCCAGCTTTCGCGCGGGCACGATGAAATCCGTCGGCAACCTCCCGCTCACGCTGAACACGCGCCCGTCCGCGTTAATCGTTCCATCAAACGCAAGACCTTCCGCCCCTTCCAATCCGATTCGAGTTTTCGGCGTCACACGATAAAATGCGAAAGCGCCGACGCCCCCCGCTATCAGCAGCAATACAACCATCAAAACAGACGCGAATTTCCACCCGCTGATTTTCGGCTTCATCGCCGCATGTTCCTCCCGTCTTTCTCCGTGTCAAGAAACAGAAGCGACGAAAGACTTTCAACAGCGCAAACACGTACGATCTCAAAACCAAATTTCCGTTGTTTTTTAATTCAACCCGCTATGATGCCTCCACATCCCAAAGCATCGCGCGTATGAAAACAAACTTGATCATTCTCACTGCCGTCATCGCCGCCGCCTCGACCCACGCGCAAAGCACCAACGGCTTCAAACGCATCCAACTGCATGACCAATTTTGGAGCGAAGGCGCCAACTTCGGCGACCTCAACAACGATGGCATCAACGACATGATCGCCGGTCCGTGGTGGTGGGAAGGTCCCGACTTCAAAAAACGCCACGAAATTTATCCCGCCACCACCACCTTCAATTTGAAACTCGGACCTATGACTACGGTCAAAGTTCCAGGTTTTGAAGGCACCCTCGGTTCCGCCAACACTTACTCGGACAATTTCTTCGTTTGGGCGCTCGACTTCAACAAAGACGGCTGGAACGACGTCCTGGTTATCGGCTTTCCCGGCAAAGACACTTCCTGGTTTGAAAATCCAAAAGGCAAAGAACAACACTGGACCCGCCATCAAATCTTCGACCAAACCGACAACGAATCGCCCACTTTTACCGACATCACCGGCGACGGCAAACCCGAACTCGTCTGCATCACCAAAGGCCAATACGGATACGCCGAACCCGATTGGAATGACGCCGCAAAACCTTGGAAATTCCACGCCATTTCGCCCAACAACAAATACGGCAACTTCACGCACGGCATGGGTGTCGGCGACGTCAACGGCGACGGCAAAATGGATCTTCTCGAAAAAGACGGTTGGTGGGAACAACCCGCGTCGCTCGCGGGCGATCCGATTTGGAAATTCCACCCCCAGGCCTTCACTCACAAAGGCATGGAAGGCGGCGCGCAAATGTATGCCTACGACGTGAACGGCGACGGCGTCAACGACATCATCACCTCATTCGCCGCGCATCATTTCGGCCTCGCCTGGTTCGAGCAATATCGCGAAGGAAGCGAAATTAAATTCCGCGAACACCTCATCACCGGCGCCACTCCCGCCGAAAGCAAATACGGCGTGAGCTTTGGTGAAATTCACGCCATCGACCTCATCGATATGGATGGCGACGGCCTCAAAGACATCGTCACCGGCAAACGCTTCTGGTCCCACGGGCGTGTCGGCGATCCCGACCGCAATTCCCAGGCCGTCACCTACTGGTTCAAACTCCAACGCAACGCCGACAAATCCGCCGAATTCATCCCCCACCTCATCAACAATGACGTCGGCGTCGGCACGCAAGTCGTAGCGGGCGACATTAATAAAGACGGCCTTCCCGACATCATCGTCGGCAACAAAAAAGGAGCTTTTATTCTGTTGCAGGAGAAAAAGTAAGCCGGCTTGATCGCGATGGAACACAAATGCCCTAGGTGTAATCGAGTGATTGCCAGCCGCAGGAATGTTTTGTGCGGATATTGCGGTCAGCGCTTGCCGGACGAATTGCTTTTTACCTCGGAAGAGCGGGCAAAAGTGGAAAAAGAATTGGAAGAAGCCAAGCGTCGCGCACGCGAGGCGATGAAAGTTCCGTTCCCGGATTATGGCCCTAGCGAAGGAGCCGGCACAATTTAAGACGCAAAGTCGCCAGCCGCGTGGGTCGAAACGATTTGCTGTAGCCGCGCCCCAATCCCATGCGCAAGCTGCGACATCTCTTCCGCCTCAACGGCGCCGAGATATCGCCGGCAATTGAAGTCCCACAATTCAAGCCAGAACCCAAAATGTTCCGGCTGCAAATCGAGTGGCAAATGTTTCATCGGCATCTGCCCGGCATATAACGAAGGCCCGCCGGTCGCCCGCGCCCAAAACTCCGCGATCTTCAAAATGTGCGCCTTCCAATCCTGAATGCGCTTCATGAAAATCGGCCCGATCACCTGGTGTTGCCGCACGTCCGCATAAAAGAACTGGAGCAAGTGAACCAGCCCTTCGTGCCCGCCAATCCTGGCGTAAAGTGTCGCCTCCTCCTTCATTATGGCGTGGTTTGCACGATGCGATAATAACGATGCCCCTCCACCGCAACCGTATCATTGATCTGCGCCGTAGAACCGTTCGCGGTTACATCCTGGAGATCGGTCCATTCGGTTTCATTCAAGTCATGCTTGAACTGCACGCGGTATCCAGTCCCCGCAGTAGCCGCCCAACGGATCACGACGTTATTCGCCGAATCCACCGTAAACCCATTGACCTTGAAGTTCGGGTTCGCCTCCACATTCGAGGCCGCCGGGGTCGCGTGCGTTAAATATCGAATCGTCGCCGACCCATCCGGCCAGCGTCCCTGGCTGATATTATTCGTCTGCAATCCAAAACTGATCGAATCAACCAGCGACCCGTTCGGCGCATAAAGCCCGATGTTCTCACCCCCCTTATCGAGCTTAAACGGCACATGCAATTGCGTCGGATTTAGCGGCGCATCCCCATCCGCCCATACCAGCATGAATTGCCCCGGCGCGATGCTCCAGCCATTCGGAATCACAAAACGCCCGAGCACATCGGCCAACGTATCCGTCAACGAATACCCCGTCAGATCAACAGTCACGCCATTCGGATTATAAATCTCAAACCAATCGTCGAAATGTCCGTCAGACGGATCGGCCAGCATTGAATTGCTCGCCATCCATTCATTGATATAAAGCGGCAACGCCGGCGCAGAATTGTTATTCGCTCCACTCGGCGTCGCCGTATAAAATAGTTCAAACTCACCGCTCTCACCTTCCGGAAAGCGTCCAATCGATCGGTCATTCGGAATGCCGCTGTAATTCAAATAATCCAAAACCGTCGGAGTTCCACTGAACGGAAACACCAATGCGATCGTCCCGTTCTCCGGCGTCGCACTGAAGTTCGCATGCAAACCCGTCCCGCGCCCATCCAGCCACACGAGCAGACGTTGCCCCGCGCCAATGCTCGTCCCCGCCGGGAATGGCCATTTTGAAAGCGTCGTTGTCGAGTCCGACAGATACCAGCCCGTCAAACTCACCGCCACCCCGCCCGAGTTATAAAGCTCCACCCACGGACTCTTCAGCCCAAAATCATCGCTCACCCCGCTGATATTCACCGGCATCACTTCGTTGATCCACACCGTTGGGAACGCCGCCAAAGTGCGCGCCACCGAATTAGTCGTCCCCGGCGTCGCCACCGGCGGAGCGATCGGAGCAGAATCCAAAGTCATCCCAAAAACAATATCGCTCGAACCCGCGTTGGCTTGATGCACTTCCACCGCAACAACGTTGTCGCCTTGTTGTAGCCATGTCGCCGGACGCGAGTAAGGCCCTTCGTAAACAGCATTGTCCACCACTCGATTCGCAAAGTTCGTGTAACTCAGCGGATCATCGATCGCGACCCGATATAACTCATGCCCATTCAAATATATTACCAGCCCATCATCCACCACCGTCGAGACATTCAACGCCACCTTTGTTGGATCGCCGGTAAAATTGAAATGCTTGCGGAAGTAATACGTGGTCCGTCCCAGCGTCAACCCGGTCGTTTTCGGCGCCGGCAAGGCCGAAGTCTCCACATATAACAATCCGCCGCCGCTTGCCCATGCCGTATCGTTAAACGCAGGCGCTCGCCATGCCGTCTGTAAATCCACGCCCGATTGATCGTATTTCCAAACGTCAGCAATGCCGATCAACGACTGTGGTTGTTCTGTCGACGGCGACGGCGTGACCGCCGCCCAATTTGCCGCTCGGCTATTATCCTGATTCCCGTCTATCAACTGCAAACTCCCACCCAGCCCATCCGCCGCCGTCGGCCACGGAGCCAGATTCGAGTACGCAACGCGATCAATCACCACGTCTTCCGCCGGAGTCGTTCCCGGCTTCACAAGCCACAACGTCTCACCTTCGTTCTGCAATTTTCCCGAAAACTCTCCCGCCAGCGGAATCGAATTTCCATATGTCGCCGTAAAGATCGCTCGATCCTTTGCCACCACAACGAACCCACCCGGCGCCAAAATCGTTCCGGGCGGAAAGATGAAATTCACCCCTTCGATTCGCCAATTGGAAAGATCGTACGTCGTGTTCGTGGCCAGGCTGCGCAGTTCCACGAACGACGCGCCCGCCACCGGCGAGTTGTACATAATTTCGTTGAAAATCACGCGCCCGACCGGCGATTCAATCGCGCCGTTATAGGTCACCTTGATGGTCGCCGTCATTCCCGCCAACGCAGCTCCATTTGGCGCGAGCCCTTGCAAAACCAGCGTGCTCACCACTTGCGAAAGCGGAACCTTCACGCTCCAATTCGTATCGCTCGTCCACGTCACCGGGAACGCCGCGCCATTCACCGCGATCTTCGCGACATCCACCGGCGCGGTCCCAACCAACGTTGCCAGACCAGTCGGCGAAACAAAGTCCGCTCCTCCATTGCTGGTGATCGCGAAGTTCACCGCCAGCGGAGCCAATTGCGTGATTAAGAAATCTCGCCGCTGACTCATCCAAGTCTTCACTGCGTCCGGATTCGTGAACGTCTGTCCCGCGCTCCACGTCACGCCGCTCGCCAGCAGCATATTATATTTCGCGTCCATCACCGGGTTGATGTTCGTCGCCGTCATCACATCCACCGCTTTTTTGATGTTTCTGAAATAAGCGCGCCGAAACGGTGGGTGATTGTACATCCGCGCAACCGTTGGATCTTCGCACGGCGTGAACAGCGGCGACGTGGGCGTGTAACCCTGTCCCTGGCTGGGAATCATCAGCCAATCGTTGTCGAATATGAACGTCATCCAGCGTCCGTCCACCGGCTTGTAGGCATACATATTTTTGCCGATCGCATGCCCCCAACTATCGAAATTGTTGATAATCCGCTCCACCGAAAACATCCCCATCACTTCCTCCATGTCCGTCAGCGACTCCGTTTGCGAAGTATAAGGTTCCGGCGCGCTCGCATTGACCGCGTCAACCCACGCAAAAATATCGTCGTAATCGTTCGCCGAACCGTTCACAGACCGCGGTAAGAAATTCCAACGATACCGCGCTAACTTTTTCGCGCCGCCCGTCGTGGTGTAATTCTCCAGGCGCGGCTGAGGATCGGCGATCTTCGAAATTACGCCCGATGTATTTGGATCCGAAAACTCAAACCAGCGCTCCACTTTGTAAAAATGACCATCAGTATCCTTCGAAGACCACTCCTTTACAATATCACCGCCCGGTTGCTGGACATCTTCATAAATGCTGTGGCGTGTCTGGTCCGTCGCGCCGTTCACGTGAAGATGAATAAATCGGCGATGACTATTCGGAAGGCCCATCCCGTCCGCGAGGAAGAAAGACATCTGCTCCGCGACCGCTGAAGGGTCGCGCCCTGGCCAATCCAGGACAAAGTCGTTCACGCCCAGAAACAAATCATCCTTTGGAAACTCCCCTGTGTAACCGCACAAAGCTCCCGTGGGGCCATTATAACCGGGAGCGATATACGGGCTCCCCGCGTACAACGCCTTCATGTTGTAAATAACGCGCTCGTTATTATAGACGAACGTCACATCCAACGGCGAATTGTTCAGCGGGCTGCGCGAAGTCCATTTGGAACTTGTCGCCGTCGTCGTCCAAATTCGATATGTCCCGATTGGACCGCTTGGCTGTGTTTCCCCTACACGGACCAGGCATTCACGTGTGGGCGCGTCCGCTGGAAACTTCCGCTCCGCTCCCAGGCTGTCCACAGCGCGCACGTAAAACGCCACCGTTATCCCTGCCGTCGTTCCTGGGATCGTCGCGCTGTAAATTCCGTCACCCGCAATCGCGTCACCGCCCGTTCCGCTGTCGTTCATCGCCAGCGTTGATCCACCGATTCCGCCGTCGTATCGATAAACGACCTGGATCGTCGTAAGCGCGTCCGGATCTTCCACTCGCGCTGTCACCACGATGGACTGTGAGGCCGCCGGCAAAACCGGTGAGTGCGCCACCGCGTAAATCCCCGGCGCATTGTTTGCGAGCGCACGGCTATTCGCCGCTCCGGGCGTGCCCAAATTTTTCGGCACTGTCAAAACTCCGATCGCTTCCAAATAATTTCCGCGCAACCGCAGCAACCCCTCCGGATGCCCCCGCAACCAACGCATCTGCGCATGAATGGTCGCCGTCGATTGCACCGCCAACGAAGTGGTCAACGGTGTGCGAATTCGATTCGCCCCCGTATCGCCACGTTCGACCGCGCGTATGTGATACGACTTCGTGCCTTCAAATGCCTCTGTCGACTCAAGTGAAGATTGATCCTGCGTTCCTTCCGCGGTCCAACCGGTCGTCCCTGATTCAAACGTTCCGTTCGAAATCATGTTCACCCCGCTCGAATTCAAAACCTTGATGTCATCCACCAACGCCTCACCCGAGCCCTGCAAAATCATTTGCAACTGATCTGCCGTCCCCGTGCCGTTATCGAGCACGCCCGTGTGTTCCACCAACGTCCACGGCGCTTTATGCGTCTCATCGCTATCACCCCAACTCGTCGCCAGCCGATGATTCGAGCGTGGATCGATCAATTCCAAACTGCTCCCGCCTTCATCAGCCCACTCGCCCCAACGCCCACCGGTCCCGTAAGTCACTTCATCCACCGCAATGTGAATCGTGATCGTTTCCACCACGCCCGCATTGGTCGATGTGATCGTATCGGGTTTCGTCAAAGCGATCCGTTCGCCCGATCCCGCTAGTTTGCCGGAAAAATTTCCCAACGTGTTCGCCGAAGTCAGGTTGGTATAATTCGCCAGCATCCGCGCGACATTCTTCGCGACGACCAAATATCCGTGGCTCGCTAAAACTGTGTTGGTCGGAAAGGTGAAATCAACGCCATCGCTCAAAGCCCAGCCGCTTAAATCTACAGACCCATTGCTCCAATTATAGAGCTCCACGAATTGATCATCTGGATCATGCGAAATCGGCGCATACATCAATTCATTGATCACCACGGGGCTTTGCAGAATTCCCGCATTCGCTGCTGCAGGTGTTTGCGAAACGAGCCGATACCACTCCGGAGCGCCGTCCGGAAAACGTCCATAGGAAATGCCATTTTCCTGTCCGCCAAAGCGCACCGCATCAATCACCCGCGCCCCGGCGGGATCCTTCAGGAAAACAGTTTCGCCCGCCGCGCTCAGCGAGAATCCGAGTTGCGATTGCTTGAACGAAACGAAACCGCGCGCCGGAATCGAAAGCGTTCCAATTATAAATTTATTCGTGTCCGGATCGTCGGTGATGACGCAACCAGTGATGGTAATGGCCGCGTTGCTATGATTATAAAGCTCCACATAATCCTCCACCGGATCGTCTGTGTGCGCCAAAATTTCGTTGATCACCAACGGACCAAACGCATCGTTGACCACCGGCTCTGCCGCGCCCGGCGCTCCGCCCATCTTCGCGCTGGCCGCCCACGCCTGTGGATTATCCTGCCCAAACGTCGGCCGCGCCAAAACCAACGAGTGCCCCGCGCCGTCCGCCGCCGCCGGCCAGGGCGGGCTGTCTGAATAATTTAATTCCAGCAGCAGCGCTCCGCTTTTGCTCCAGAGTTCAACTTTCCCTCCGTCATTCCCCAATTTCTTCCCGCCCACAAACGGCCCTAATGCCGTCGTGATTCCATACACGCTCTGCAAATCCGCCGGGACTCCCGCCACAACCACGAAACCTTGTCCCGCAATTACGGTCCCTTCCGGAAATACATACGACACGTCACCATCGATCCGATAACCGCTCAGATTTTTATACACCCCATCGGAATTATAGATCTCGATGAACTCGAGGTTCTTTCCATCCGCCCGCGTCGCCGGATGATACATGACTTCTGAAATAACCAGCGGCGTCCGTTTGCTGGCTGGTCCGAGTGAATCCGCAAAAACCTGGCTCCCGAAACATAGGGACAACAGCGCCGTCAAACGTGCGCATGCAACGCAAAAGGAAAACTTCATGTGATAACTGCCCCAAACTACCGCAATTCCCTTGCCATTCAAGGGTGGGAACCGAAGGCATTTGCGCGCTCCCGACGGCGCCACTAAAGTCCATCCGCCCGCATGGCCGCCACCACCGAATCCAACCTCCCGATCATCCGCGTTTCTGTGCGCGATCTCGTCGAATTCGTCCTGCGCACCGGCGGTCTTGGGCGCGAATCTGTCTTCGTCGGCCCCCGTCGTGCCCTCGAAGGAGCCCGGGCCCACCAACGCATCCAAAAATCACGCCCCGCCGATTACGAAGCCGAAGTTTTTCTCACTCGCGATATTCTCGCGCCCACTCTGATCCTCCGCATCTCCGGACGCATCGATGGGCTAATCCGTTCTCTCGACCAATGGCACATCGAAGAAATCAAAACCCTTTCGCGCCCGCACGACGGCGAAGTCGATCCCCTCCATTGGGCGCAGGCGAAAGTTTATGCCGCCATGCTCGCCGCCATCGAACCGAATCCGCCACCCGCGTTCTCGCTTCAAATTACCTATCTCGAACTCGCCACGGGAAAAATCTCCGAGCATCGCGAAACCTTCGCTCGCGCCGACCTCGAAAAGTTCTTCGCAACGCTAACTACCGAGTACCTCGCCTGGGCCGAGGCCCAGGCCGCCTGGGAAACGACTCGCGACGAATCGATCCGCTCGCTCGCCTTCCCGTTTTCCGAATATCGCCCCGGCCAACGTTCCCTTGCCGTCGCCGCGTATCGCGCCATTCGAGATGGCCAAAGCCTGCTTGCAGAAGCGCCCACCGGCATCGGCAAAACCATTTCCGTTCTCTATCCCGCCATCAAAGCCCTCGGCGAAGGCAAGGCTCGCAAAATCTTTTATCTCACCGCGCGCACCATCGGCCGCGCGGTCGCCCAGGAAACGGTCGCTCTCCTTCGCGAACGCGGCCTCCATCTCCGGGCCATCACCCTCACCGCGCGCGACAAAATCTGTTTCAAGGAAGCCGATTCCTGCGAGGCGCTCGAATGCCCCTTTGCCACCGCTTACTACGACCGCATCAAACCCGCTCTCCTCGACGGCTTCAAAAACGAATCGCTCGACCGTGGCCGCATTGAAGCCCTCGCCCGTCGTCACAGTGTCTGCCCTTTCGAACTCTCTCTCGATCTCGCCCGTTGGTCTGACCTCATCATCTGCGATTACAATTACGCTTTCGATCCTTCGTCCCATTTGCGTCGTTTCTTCGACGATGATCCGGGCGGCTATATTTTCCTCGTTGACGAAGCACACAATCTCCCCGACCGCGCGCGGGACATGTTCTCAGCCGCTCTCGCAACAACCGGCATGTTGGAAGACATCCGCGCCATCGACGCCTCCTCACCCGCTTGCGCCGACGCCCTCAGCGCCTTCAAACAAACCATCGAACGCCATGCCTCTGGCAACGAAACATCCCTCGCGAAGCTTCCCGAAGACCTTCCCAAAGCCGCCCAGGAATTTCTCTCCGTTGCCGAAAAACAACTCATCCGCAACGAATCCGGCCCGGCCCACGATCGACTTCTCGAACGCTATTTCGGAGCCACCCGCTTTGTCCGCACCGCTGAATCGTTCGATGAGGGTTACGCCGTCATCCTGAACCGCCTCGAAGAGGGCGCGAGCATTCGCCTCTTCTGCGCCGATCCCACCGCGCAACTTAAAGAAGCCCTTAAACGCGCCGACGCCACCATCTTCTTTTCCGCGACCCTTTCTCCGCTCGATTACTTTCAGGAAATCCTTGGTGGCGCTTCACGCCTTCAACTCACGTCCCCATTTCCCGCCGAAAATCTTTCCGTCCTTGTCCATCGCCAGATCGAAACCACTCTTAAACGCCGCGCCGAAACCGCTGCCGATGTCGCCGCCGCCATCGTCGCCGCAAGCTCCCAACGCACCGGCAACTACCTCGTCTTCTTTTCCTCCTTCCAATATTTGCAGGACGTTTTCGAGAAAGTCCGCCCTCTCACCGACGCCACCCTCCTTACCCAAACCCCGCAAATGTCCGAACCGGATCGCGAAGAATTCCTGAAAAAATTCGCCGCCGAACCCGAGCGCACCCAAATCGGCTTCGCCACGCTCGGCGGAATTTTCGGCGAAGGCATCGACCTCGTTGGCGATCGCCTGATCGGCGCCATCATCGTCGGCGTCGGCCTCCCGCAAATCTGTCTCGAACGCGATCTGATCAGCCAACGCTTCGCTGCCCGCGGCCTTGATGGCTACGATTTCGCCTATCGTTTTCCGGGCATGAACCGCGTCCTCCAGGCCGCTGGCCGCGTCATTCGCGCCGAATCCGATCGTGGCATTGTTCTCCTTTTGGACCGTCGGTTTGCTGAAACCCGTTATCGAAACCTTTTTCCCGCCCACTGGCGTCATGTCGAGTGGCTCTCTAATTTGGATAAACTTCGCGAAACGCTCCAGGCATTCTGGAACAAGCATTTCTCATTGAAATCTTAGAGCTTCCATTTCCAATTGCCCATCGGGGTCCCTTTGCTACTGTCCCGGGACTGATGGAAAACGCTAAGAAAGTAGCAATCGATTTTATAGTAAGTTACGGGTTCCAAATCATCGGCGCCCTTTTCATTCTCGCCGGCGGATTCTTCGTCGCCAAATGGATCGGCAACCTTCTCATGCGCACGCTGATGCGGCGCGAAATGGAGCCGCCCGTCCGCACGCTCATCGTCCGAATCGTACGCCTCATTATTTTCGCGATGACGGCCGTCATCGCCCTGGACAAATTCGGCGTTCCGGTCACTTCGCTCATCGCCGGCATCGGCGTCGCCGGCGTCGGCGTCGGCCTGGCCATGCAAGGCGTTCTCGGCAATCTCATCGCCGGCCTCTTCATCATTCTCGTCAAACCGTTTCGCGTCGGCGAATATATCGAACTTCTCGGCGTCCACGGCGAAGTCCGCACCATCGAACTCTTCAGCACCGTCCTGCTTCACCCCGACCGCTCGCGAGTGGTCGTTCCGAATCGAAAAATCGTGGGTGAAATCCTCCACAACTTTGGGACCATGCGGCAACTCGACCTGACTTTTGCGGTCGCCTACAATACGAATCTCGCCCAGGCCATCGATCTCATCACTCGCGTCGTCCAGGCCAATCCTCGAATCATCAAAGATCCCGCCCCCGCGATTGGCGTTGCGGAACTTGGCGATTCCGCCATCAAAATCTCCGTCAAACCATGGACAGCCATCAAGGACATGGGGCCCGCGCAAAGCGAATTGTATCTCGCCATCTTCGATCAATTAAGCGCCGCCAAAATCTCGATTCCATTCCCGCAACACGAGATTCGCGTGTTGAACGAAACGATTCCAGCCCTTTCAAAATAAGCGGAACCTCGGCACAAGCTTTGCTCGAAATACGCCCGTGCGCACTGTGTTTGATGGAATCGCTCGACATTTGACTTTGCTTGAAGCCAACCTACTATTTCCACTGCGTCCCCGCTAAGCAAACACAGGACCGACAGGAGAATTGTGGCCGCTAAAGATGATTTTTTGTTAGATACGCTGACCGACATGGCGCTGGTTACCAGCGAACAAGTCGATGCAGCCCGCGCCGAAGCCGATTCCACTGGCGAAGGCGTTGTTGACACCCTCGTCGCCCAGGGCGCAATCAAAACCGCTGACGTCGCCCGATCCAAAGCAGCGAATTTTGGCGTGGAATTTGTCGAACTCGCCGACCTCAAGTTGCCAGACGACGTCATCGCCACTATTCCGCGTCACATCGCCAAAAAGTTCAGCGCCGTTCCCATTTACAAAGTCGACGACATGACGATCGCCGTCGCTTTGGCCGACCCGACCGACCTCGACGCCATCGACGGCCTCAGCCACGCCATCAATCTCACCGTCGATCCGAAAATCGCCGCTCCCGACGAAATCGAAGCCGCCCTCGGCAAATATTATGGCGGAGGCGGAGGCGGCAAGCCCGGTCGAGGCGACGGCGCCTTCCAGAAAATGATCCAGGACATCACCGAAGGTGAAGTCGAGATCGGGAAGTCTGGCGCCATGGATGATGGTTCCGCAGTCGACGCCGACGCACCCATCATCAAACTGGTCAATACCCTCATCGTCGAAGCCTTCAAACAGCGCGCGTCGGACATCCATTTGGAACCGCTCGCGAACCGATTCCGCGTCCGCTACCGCATTGACGGCGTGTTGCATGAAATGAAGGGTCCGCCGAAGAAGCTCCAGCCCAACATCGTCAGCCGCCTCAAAATTCAGTCCAACATGTCGATCTCGGAAAAGCGCATCCCGCAGGACGGGCGCATCCAGACATCGGTCGGCGGCAAAATGATCGATTTGCGCGTCAGTTGTCTCCCCACCAATCATGGCGAAAGCATCGTCATGCGTATTCTCGATAAGGAAGGTTTGCGCCTTGGATTGGCTGAACTCGGCTTTTTCACCGATGACCAACAGACTTTCGAACGCCTGATCGCCTTGCCCGACGGCATTCTTCTCGTTACCGGCCCAACCGGCTCCGGCAAAACGACCACGCTCTATTCCTGTCTAAACTACATTAACAGGCCCGACCGCAAGATCATTACCGTCGAAGATCCCGTCGAATATCAATTGGCCGGCATCAATCAAGTGCAGGTTCAGGAATTGATCGGGTTCACCTTCGCGATGGCCCTTCGCGCGATGCTTCGCCAGGCGCCCAACGTCGTCATGCTGGGGGAAATTCGTGACTTGGAAACCGCCTCCATCGCCATCAACGCCTCGCTTACCGGTCACTTGGTCTTCTCCACGCTCCACACCAACGACGCCCCCAGCGCCGTCACGCGTTTGATCGACATCGGCGTGAAACCATTTTTGGTCGCCTCCTCGACTCGCGCCCTCATGGCCCAACGCCTCGTGCGCAAAGTCTGCAAAAAGTGCACCACCCCGCACATGCCGACCGATGTCGAACTTCGCGCCCTCAACATCGATCCCAACACCGTTCAAGGCGCCAATTTCCGCAAAGGCGCCGGATGTCCGAATTGCAACAACACCGGCAACCGCGGTCGTTTCGGTATTTTCGAGATTTTCGTGATCGATGACGAAGCCCGCAAATTGATTTACGAGAAAGTTTCCTCCGCCGTTCTGCGCAACCGCGCACGCGAAATGGGCATGCGCACCTTGCGCGAAGACGGCGCGCGCAAAGTCATTGCCGGCCTTACCACCGCCGACGAAGTCATCAAGTCCACCGTCAACGAAGAATAATTTCAGCTATGTCGTATCAAATGTCCGATCTTTTGCAGTTGATGGTGTCTGAGGGCGCCGCCGACTTGCATCTCCGCGTTAATATCCCCCCCGTCATTCGTCTGCACGGCATTCTCCATCGTGTTGAAGGCCCCCCCTTGCGCCCCGAAGACACTGAAGAATTGATGCGCAGCATCACCTCCGAAGATCACATCCAGCACGTCCGCGAGCGCGGCGGAGCTGACTTCGGTTTTGCCTTCGGCGAACTCGCCCGTTTCCGCGTCAGCGTGTTCAAGGAGAAGGGCAATTTCGCCATGGTGCTCCGCCAGATTCCCAGCAAGCTACTTACAATGGAGCAAATCGGACTGCCCCCCTCCGTCCGGGAACTGCTCTACAAACCGCGCGGTCTCATTCTTGTCACCGGCCCGACCGGTTCAGGAAAGACCACCACGCTTGCTTCGATGATTAACATCATCAACGAAGAACGCGATGACGCCCATTTAATTACGATCGAAGACCCGATCGAATATTATCATAAGCACAAAAAATCCGTCGTCACCCAGCGCGAAGTCAACGTGGACGTCCCCAACTTCGCAGAAGCTCTGCGCCGCGCCTTGCGTCAGGATCCGGACGTCATCCTGGTCGGCGAATTGCGCGACTTGGAAACGATGGAAGCCGCCATTGCCGCCGCCGAAACGGGCCACTTGGTCTTCGGAACGCTCCACACGACCGGCGCCGCCAAGACGATTGACCGTATCGTCAACGCCTTCCCGACCAACCAACAGGAACAGATTCGTATTCAGCTATCGACCGTCTTGCAGGCCGTCATCTCACAATTGCTCCTCCCGCGCTCTGACAAACCCGGTCGTGTCGCCATTTTCGAAATCATGATCAACACGCCTTCCATCGGCGCGCTGATTCGCGATAACAAAACGTTCCGCATTAATTCCGACATTCAAACCGGCGCCAAATACGGCATGGTCACTCTCGACGGCTTCCTCATTGAAAAATTCCAGGCGGGTCTGATCTCCCAGGAAGAAGTCATCACCAAATCCCAGGACCCAACCACCATTCTCGCCAAGTTGCAGGAGCTCGAAGCGCAACGGAACGCCGGAGCCGCCTAATCCCGTATGGATCCACTGCTTTCGCTCATCAAAGAAAAAGTTCTCCTCGACGATCTCCAGATCGAAGAGGTTGACCAGGAACAAACCCGTTCCGGCAAGGCCGTCAGCCAAATCCTTGTCGACATGGGCTTCATGGATATGCCTACTCAGCTCAGCGTCATTGCCGAGCAATTAGGCACCGAAGTCGTCGAGCCAAACGAAAGCGATATTCCGAAGGAAGCCCGCGACGCCCTCCCGGCCGATGTCGCTCGCACGCACGCCTGCATTCCTGTGAACCTTTTCGGCGACACTCTGCAGGTCGCCTTCGCGAATCCGCTCAATCCTGAATCTGTCGATCACGTTGCTCACGCCGTAGGCAAGGAGGTCATGGCCGTTGTTGCGGACCCCGCCGTCATCACCAAGCTCCTCGATAAACTTTACGCCCCGCTCTCCGACTCCTTCAGCGACATCTTGAAGCAGATGGGCGAGGATTCCGAACTGAAGGAATTGGCCGACCCCGCCAAAGCTCTTCCTGACCTCACGCAAGTCGCCGATGCCACGCCAATCGTCAAGTTCGTGAACCTGGTTCTCTTCCAAGCGGTGCAGGATCGCGCGAGCGATATTCACTTCGAACCATTCGAAGACGAATTCAAAATCCGTTACCGCGTTGACGGCGCCCTCTACGAAATGGCTCCGCCGCCCAAACATCTGGCTACGCCCGTAACTTCCCGCTTGAAGGTTATGGCGAACCTAAACATTTCCGAACGCCGCCTCCCTCAGGACGGTCGTATCGCCATCAACCTCGGCGGAAAACAGATCGATCTTCGTATCTCCACGCTCCCCACCCAGTTCGGCGAATCCGTCGTGTTGCGCGTGCTCGATCGTTCAGCCGTCAATCTCTCCCTTGATAATCTCGGTTTGCCCAAAATAGTGCTCGACTATTCACGCCGCGCCATTCAGGAACCCAACGGCATTTTCGTCGTCACAGGTCCAACCGGTTCCGGCAAAACGACCACGCTTTATTCCTGTCTCCGCGAATGTAATACCATCGACGTTAAAATCCTCACCGCTGAAGACCCGGTCGAATTCGACATCGAAGGCATCATGCAGGTCGCCGTCAATGAAGGCATCGGTATGACCTTCATGAAGGCTCTGCGTTCCTTCCTCCGCCAGGACCCCGACATCATCATGCTGGGGGAAATGCGCGACTTGGAAACCTCACAGATCGCCATTCAGGCCTCCCTAACCGGTCACTTGGTATTAAGCACACTTCATACGAACGACGCCCCAGGCGCTGTCACGCGTCTCGTTGACATGGGCGTTGAACCATTCCTGATTTCCTCCTCGCTCATGGCCGTGCTCGCGCAACGCCTTGTCCGCACCGTTTGCAAAAAGTGCCGCACTCCCTTCGAGCCCACCGAGTCGCAGCTGACGATGCTCAATCTTTCGCCGCATGATATCGGCGACAAAGTGTTCTATTACGGCCGCGGCTGCCAGAACTGCAACGACACCGGCTACAAAGGCCGAAAAGGTATTTTCGAATTGCTCGTGATGAATGACGCCCTGCGCAATCTAGTTAATGAGCGCGCGCCCACCGTCGTCGTCAGGCAAAAAGCTGTGGAACTTGGAATGGTCACCCTGCGCGAAGATGGTTTGCGCGGCATATTTGATGGCGAAACCACCATTGAAGAAGTCTTGAAGTATACGTGATTAAATCCGATACTCATTTTGATGGCCCTCAAAACCGATATTGACGAAGCGACTCAGAGGTAGCGTATGCCAAAATTTAATTATGTCGCCATGGATTCCCGTGGCAAAGAAACCAAGGGCAGCCTCGACGTCGCCAACCAGAACGAGGCCATCGGGCGCTTAAAGGAAATGGGCTATTTCCCGACCAAGGTGGTCGAAGCCGAAAAGCCCAAGGAAAAGGGCGACAAAAAGAAGGCCGCTCCCGCCCCTTCTGGCGCGAAAAAGGGCAAAAAAGGAATCTCCCTGAACTTCGCCATCCCCGGCTTCGGCGGCAAAGTGAAGCCCAAGGTTCTCACCGCTTTCACTCGCCAGTTGGCCACGCTCGTGGACGCCGGCTTGCCCCTTTTGCGCGGTTTGCGCGTGTTGGAAAAACAGGAACGCAGCCCCGTTCTTAAGCGCATCATCAACGATCTCGCGATTTCGATTGAAGGCGGCAGCACTTTCTCTGAAGGCCTCGCCCAACATCCCAAAGTTTTCAATCGCCTCTTCGTCAACATGGTGAAGGCCGGCGAACTCGGCGGTGTGCTCGAAGTCGTGCTCAACCGTTTGGCTGAGTTCATGGAAAAAGCTCAGAAGATCAAAGGCAAGGTCAAGGCCGCCATGTTCTACCCCGTGGCCGTCATGGTCGTTGCCGTTGCGATCTTGACCATTCTGATGGTCTTCGTCGTTCCGAAGTTCAAACAGATCTTCAACGACATGTTGGAAGGCGCAGCTCTTCCCTCCTTCACTCAGTTCGTTCTCGGCATCAGCGAATTTGTCGCCGGCAACGTCGGCAAGACCGCCTTGGGCGTGGTCACCATTGTCGTCGGATTCAAACTATTCCTGCGCACCCGATTCGGACGCAAGTTATGGGACCGCGTTCAACTCAACTTTCCCCTGCTTGGGCCTGTTGTCAGCAAGGTCGCCATCGCTCGCTTCACGCGGACGCTCGGCACCCTCGTCAGTAGCGGCGTCCCAATTCTTCAGGCGCTCACCATCGTCAAGGAAACCTCCGGCAACATCATCGTTTCCGATGCCGTCACCGGCATTCATGAAAGCGTCAAAGAAGGTGAAACGATCACCGCCCCCATGGAAGCATCCCGCGTTTTCCCGCCCATGGTCATCAGTATGGTGGACGTCGGTGAACAAACCGGCGCTCTTCCCGAAATGTTGATGAAGATCGCCGACAACTATGAGGAAGAAGTCGACAACGCCGTCTCGGCTATGACCTCCCTTTTGGAACCGATCATGATCGTCTTCCTGGCCGTCATCGTCGGCAGCATCGTCATCGCGCTGTTCCTCCCCCTCATTACGCTGATCGATCAGCTCGGTTCCGAAGGCGAAGGCGCGAAGAAACAAAAAGAAGGCGCCGGCGCCGAATAACATATTTAGTAGATACGAAAACGGCTGTCGTTCGTAAGAGCGACAGCCGTTTTGCTTAAAGGCGCAATACAGAACGCGCCAGCGTCTTGGATTGCGGCGCATTCCACGCCGCTTTTTCCAGCCACCCACGCGCCCAAATCCATTCCAAACCCCCGCCATTCCACCATTCCAACCCCAACCCACCCAAAACCGCCCACAATTCCAACATTTCAATCCAACAAACTCAAAAACCCCCGCCATTCCCCGCCCCCAATTAAAAATTCTCGATTCTCGATTCTCAATTCTCAATCACCCCAACTTTTATTAACTCCTGACCCCCAATAACCAACCCAACCCAAAGGACCAAAATGAACTCAATCATCGACTCTCTCTCCCCCGAAACCAAAGAGACCTTGCTCTCCTGGTGCGAAGACCACTCCTACATCGAGGTCAAACAACTGGCCGCTAAGCCTCTCTCCGAAGGCGGCCTAAACCTAAAAATCAGCAAGTCCACCCTCTGCCGATTCTACACCACCCACGGCATCGCCGATTCCAAGGAAGCCCGCGCCCAATACGCCGCCTCCATCGGCCTCGACGCCAACAAATCCCTCCTCGATGCCGCCCATGAAAACCTCGAACAACGCCTCTTCGAACTCTCGGCCCGTTCCAACCCCGGCACAGCCGAACTAAGACTCCTCGGCCAACTCATCACTAAACTTCACGCCTTAAAACTGAGCGAACGCCGCGTCGAAGTCGCTGAGAAACGCGAAATCCGCATGTCGACCCCGCCGCCTCAGCCCGAAAAGCCAAAAGTTCTCTCTGCTGCCGAAATCAAACACCGCGTTCGAGTTCTCCTCGGCAAAGAACTCCCGCGCGACGTTTCTCAGGAAGAATACGAGGATTGGTGCAAATCCAAGAGCCAAACAGGCCGACCGCCCGCATTTCACTCCAACCCTTCAGTTTGTCCTAAACTTAGGCAGACCTGTCCCGAACTGGAACGTGACAACTCGCCCACACTGGTTTCTGAGCCATGAAATAGGGGCTTGGACGCTATTCTACAACTGTGTCGACCATGGCTTTAATCTTGCTTTTAAGGGAAAAACTGGCTTAATGCTCGTGGTGAACGCTCGCCTTTTCTATACGTGCCTCGCTGGCCTTGGCGCAGGGGTGAGCTGCTTTTCCCAAACATGGGACGGCGGCGCGGGCACAGGCGCGTACGGAACGGCCAACAACTGGTCGCCGAATTCAGTTCCCGGCAATGTCGCACTCACCTTCGACGCAGCCCACGCGAATAACCAATACAACATCACCCTCGGCGCAACCCGAACCGTTGTTGGCCTCACCTTCATCAGTGCCGTGGGGACAAACGCCTTCACCTTTTCCAATAACCAGTTCGTCATCGGCACAGGCGGCATCGTCAATAACGACGCTGATATGCAGCGTTTTGATTCCACGATCAGTTTCCAACTTTCCGGCAATCAAACTTGGAACGCCAACTCCGGCGCGCTCTATTTCGATGGCGATGTTGATATCAACGGCAAGACGCTGACGATCACCGGTTCGAACCAAACCACGTTAAGCGGAAATATTCTCGGAACAGGGAGTTTAATCAAACAAGGGTCTGGTCTTCTCATGTTTGATTACATGATGGGTACCTACACCGGCGGCCTCACCGTGCAGGCCGGCACGATGTACATCAAGTTTCTCGGCACCCTCCCCGTGCCAAATATTACCACCATCACCGGTGGCACGCTTATTTTCGAACCGACCGTCGATTTTTCGGGTTTCCAATCCACCGTCAGCATCAACGGCGGAACCATTCAGTTGCATCCGCTCGGGCAGATTGCCGATATTCTCAACGGCGGTTCGCTCACGTTTGGCGCGAGCGGCGGAACACTTGACCTCGCTTCCCAACTTCAAACGGGTGCTAATGTTGGACCTATAACCGTCAATTCCCTTGCGGCCACTCCTGGAATTATCAAATACGGGACGATAGCCAACTCGGGTTCAAACCCATTCGGTTGGGATACCGCCGGTCGCGACCTGAACGTGCTGAATGGGGATATTGCGGGCTCCGGCGCTCTCCAATTCAACCTCTCGAACGGCGCGATGGTTCAGTACAACCAGTCCGCCTTTTCCGGCAGCATGAATTTTACCGGGGTCTCCGGAGGCAATGCCGCAGTCGGTTCCTCGGGCACAACGGTCGGTCGCCTCCTTCTCGACACCGGCTCTAGCTTCACTTTCGCCAGCGGCCTTTCGTTCGATAACTCGATGCAAGTGTCGATCAACGCCGCCGCTCGTACGCTCGATGCGAACATCACGATCAACTCCGGTGAGACTGCGTTCCAGGGCGAAAGCAAAAGCAGCGGCACGGCAGGCGCCCTTACGATTGGAGCCACGGTCGGCGGCAAAACTTTGACCGTCATGGACGGCGCCGCCCTCACGTTCGACCAACGCTTCCGCAATGAATCCACTTTGAACAAAGTGGGCGGCGTGACCGTGAACGCCAATACTGTCCTCAATGCGGGCGGCACACTCAATTTTCGCAAGAGCGCCACTGTGGCGGGTGAAACGGTCAGCACGATAACCGTCAATGGCGACATCACCGGCCAGGGCACGTCGACCAAGGAATCAACGATCAGTTTAGGCATCGGCTCCACCGGCGCAACGTTTGCAAGCGGAGCGGGAACGACGGGTTCCGACCTCATCGTGAATGGTTCCGGAACGGGCGGGCTCCGTGTCGAAGGCACCCAGGCCAACGTCGATAATTTGCTGACCACCGCGCGTATTCAGGACATCACCGGAACGGGCGGGACGTTCACGATCGCTTACAGCGATAACGTGACAAAGAGTTTCGTCGCCAGCCCGACCGCCGCAACGGATATTCGTCTTGGCTTTGATTCTGAAAATGGGAGCACGCCTACTTATCAGATCGGCTCAGCGATTAACGATCTCACCCGCTGGGGCGGCCTTGTCGTCAAAGGCGGCACCGTCCAGACGATGTTCAATGAATCGTTCACCGGCGGCGCCGCGGCGACGTCACTGGATTTGATGGGCGGCACATTGATTTTGAATAGCGGCAGCGCCGCCCGCACCCTGACATTTGAAGGCGGCGCCAACCTCACTGCGGGCACGCTCAACGGCGGCTCAAGCGCCGGCAGCCTTGTCATCGCAGGTGACCTGACGCACGGAACCGCGGCGTTGGTGAACAGTCCGAACATCGTTATGAATGTCAGCGCGGCCGCGAATATTTCCGGCTCTGCGATTACGGGCATCGGGACGTTGACGAAAATGGGCGCGAGCACCGTGACGGTGCAGACCGGCGTCACCGCAAACACGATCGACATTCAAGCGGGCACGCTCATGTTGGGCGGAAACAATTTGATTGGCGACACCACCGCAATTCGGTTGAGCGGAGGCACCCTCCATCTTAACGGCAAATCCGACACGGTCGGCGTCCTCACGCTCGCCGCGAATTCCATTATCACCTTCGGCGCCGGCGCTGATGTCATTAATTTTGGCAACAGCGCATCAGCTTCTTGGACCGGCGGGTCGGTTCTTACCATCGCCAACTGGAGCGGCCAGTGGAACGGCGGCGGCGGCGATCAATTGATTTTCGGCAGCGCGATCAGCGCTCTTACGGGCGGGCAGGTTTCTCAGATTCGTTTCCTGAATCCGGGCGGCGTCACCGGCACCTTCAATGCGCGCATTCTCGCAACCGGCGAAATCGTCCCCGTGCCCGAGCCCGCCACCATCGGCTTCGGAGCCTTGCTTCTCGGAAGCCTTGGCTGGCGCGAACGTTCCCGTCTCGCGAAGCTGACTCAGTTCCTCAAAAAAGCTTTTGCGTCTTGAACGACGCTTTCTCCGAACCGACTTTCAAAGGCTGGACCAAACCCGGGCCCAAGCCTGCCTCGAACTTAACACCCGAAGAGGGCGAATCGCTCGATGCCATCAGCGGCTACTTCCGATTGTTTCAGCTTAAGAAAGGACATCGTTTTTCGACGGACGATGTTTTGACCGCATGGTATGGCACGACATGGGCGCCGCGTGCGGAACGCGTCCTTGATCTTGGCAGTGGTATTGGATCGGTTGGAATGATCGCCGCCTGGCGATTGGCGGGGGCGCGGTTTGTGACCATCGAAGCGCAGGAGGAGAGTGTGCGGCTGGCGCGGAAGAGCGCTCGGTTTAACGAATTGGAAAGTCGTTATGAGATTCGGCAGGGGGATTTTCGGGATTCGAATTTGATTGGGCCGGAGGAGAAGTTCGATCTGGTGCTGGGAAGTCCGCCCTACTTTCCGCTTGGCACTGGTATTGAAGGGGATCATCCGCAGAAGGTGGCTTGTCGGTTTGAGGTTCGCGGGGATATTCGGGATTATTGCGCGGTGGCGGCGCGGGCGTTGGCGCCGGCGGGGTGGTTTGCCTGTGTGTTTCCGACTGAGCAATTGGAGCGAGTCGAAGGGGCGGCTCGGGATGCGAAGCTCTTTATTGTGAGGCGGCGGCCCATCGTGCTCCGTGAAGGCGAGGCGCCGCTTTTAAATTTGTTTGCGATGGTGCGCGGTTCGGATGTGCCGAACTCGTTACAGACTTGGGTTGAGCCGGAGTTGATCATTCGACGGCGCGATGGGTCGGTGCATCCAGAGTATTCGGCGGTGAAGCTCTCCATTGGTTTTCCGCCGTGATCATTGGATGCCGGATTTTTCTTCCTTGCCGGTTGGGACGGCGGTGACTTTGAAGATGCGTTCGGGTTTGTAGTATTTGGCGAAAGCGGTTTTGACCTGGTCGGGGGTGAATTTCTGGAAATCTTCCGCGATCGTTTTTTCGATGGAAAGATCGCGATGGCGCAGGTCCATGTTGCGCAAGATGCCCCACCAATAGGTTGGTTCGCGCAGGCCGCTGTCGAGGGCGTTGGCCATTTGTTTTTTGGCGTTTGTCATCTCTTCGGGCGTCGGTCCTTTTTCGACGAAGTCGCGGAAGATTTTTTGGATCTCATCGACGACCTTGGCGGCGTTGGCGGGATCGCAGGGAGCGCCGGAAAGGAATTGGCCGGCGTCGTTGTAAATCCACGAGGGAACATTATTGGCGTTGATGGAATAAACGATGGCCATCTCTTCGCGCACTTGTTTGGTGAGTTTGCTCGTGAGGATGAGTTGAGCGAGTTCCAGGGCGCGACTGTCCGCGGTGTTCTTGCCTTCGGCGCCCGCGAACCCGGCGATGGCGACGGCTTTGGGCGTGACCGTGGCGACTCGCACTTCGCGCTCGAGCGGGCCTTTCGGACGCGGGGAATTGCGGAGGGCGTCGAGCTTATTGGCGTTGCGTTCGCGCGCGGGCAAGGTGCCGATGTAGCGCTGCGCGAGGAGGAGGGCGTCTTCGAGTTTGATGTCCCCAACGATCGCGACTTCCATGGGGGCGGTTCGGCAAAGGCGATTATACCAGGCTTGTGCTCCTTCCAGCGTGAGAGCTTCGACCTGATTGCGGCGCATGGGGACGCGGCGTGGGTCACCGCTGGAAATCATATCGACGAGGGCTTCCTGGGCTTTGAACTGGGGATTTTTTTCGCGCTCCTCGAGTTGCTGGAGAATGATCTGTCGCCAGTTTTTGAAGGCGGCTTCTTCGATCTTGCCGTCTTTCAAAAGAAGATGGGCTTCCTGTAGGCCCGTTTCCAAATCGAGCGGGGAACCGGTAACCGTGATCATAAAGTGATCGACGGCGGGACCACCGCTCACATTGATGTTGCGGCCGGTCATCAAGTCGCGCATTTCCGAGGAGCTAATGTCGGAGGTGGCGGCTTCGTTCACCGCGAGAGCGGCGACGCTGGTCACGCCGATGTTGGTGGCCGTTTCTTCGAGTTGTCCGCCGGCGAGAGCGATGCTCACGAGGACGCTGTCCTTCTTATAATCCATGAAGCGGTGGTGAACATGCACGCCGTTTTCCAACCATGCGCTGGTGATGCCGAGATCTTTGTCGTCGACGGTTTTTTCAACGATTTTGGCGGGCTCCGGAATTTTGGAGAGAAGATTGGTGCGAACGTTTTCTTCCACCAGGCTGGCGATTTGGATGGCTTCGGCCTTTTTCACGACGGCCATCACTTGCTCGCGGGTGGGAATGGGTTCGTTCGGTTTTTCGCCGGTGGTGACGACGAAAGCGAAAGCGCCGGGAGCAAAATTCTTTTTGAACGAAGCAGAAACTTCCTCGGCTTTAATGCCGGGCAACAAATCTTTATAGAGATCGAGTTCCTGTTGCGCGGACATGATCGGTTCACGGTTGTTTACGTCGCTGATGATTTTGTCGATGAAGGCCTCGGAGTTTTGAGTTGGCTCAGTCCGGACGGCGCGTTCGGCTTCGGCGAGAATTTCTTTGCGGGCGAGGGAAAGTTCGCCTTCGGAGAATCCGAAATCGCGGGCGCGTTTCACTTCAACCAGCATTTCTTCGAGCATTTTGGCCCATTCGGACGGGTTGCCGATGGCAAAGCCCTGGGCCTGGACGGCGTCGTGCATGAAGTCGCTCACGTAAGCGCCGGCGCTGCGGTAACTGGCCTGCCCTTTCTTGACGCGTTGATCGAAACGGCGGCCAACGATCCAGGAGCTCACGTATTCGACGAGTTCGACGCGGGCTTGCTCGGTGGTGGTGGTGGGTGGGCGTCCGGGGAGGAGATTGAGCATGTCGACTTTGCAAAAGGCGGTCTCAGGATCGCTGACAACAATAGCGCGCTCCGTTTTGAAGGGCGTGAATTCGGGGCCTTTGGGTGTGCGGGCGGCGGCCGGGGCTTTGTATTCGCCGAAGCGTTTTTGGATGAGAGGAATAATCTTATCAGGCGCGGCATCGCCGACCAGGACGACGGTGATATTTTCCGGGCGATACCAGGCGCGATAATAATCTTCCAGAAGTTCTTTGGAGGCGTTGGCGATGATCTTTTCGTCGCCGATGGGGAGGCGTTCCGCGAAGCGCGAACCTTTATACAATTCGGGATCGAGTTTCTTTTGAATGCGTTCGCGGGCGCTTTTGCGGGCACGAGCTTCTTCCAAAACGATGCCGCGTTCCTTCTCGACTTCCGGTGTGAGGAGCGACGAGCGGAAAACGTAATCGCTGAGGACCACGAGCGCTTTGTCGATTTGCTCCAGCTCGGTATTTGGCGTGAAGAGCATGTAGACGGTTTGATCGTAGGAAGTGTAGGCGTTGAGATCGGCGCCGAATTGCATGCCGATGCTTTCGAAATAAGGAATCAGTTTGCCGGGCGGGAAATTTTCACTGCCGTTGAAGGCCATGTGCTCCATGAAATGGGCGAGGCCTTTTTGGGTGTCGGATTCGTTCAGGGAGCCGGTGCGGACGTGGACTTGAAGGGCCATTTTGCCGGGAGGATTGTTGTGCTGGCGGAAATACCAAGTGACGCCGTTGTCGAGTTTGCCTTTTTGAATCCGCTGATCCTCCGGCAGCAGCGCGCCTCGGCAGATTAAAAGCCCGGAAAAGAGAACGAGGAAAAAACAGCTCCTTAGAAAACTGCGATTTGTTTTCATGTCGAGGCGGAAGGTAGCCCACGAGGGCGGATGGGGCGAATGTATTTCCCGGAGAGGGTTGAACAGAGTGAAAAGTGGGGACGACGGGTGGAACGCAAAGTCGCGAAGCGGAGCAAAGGCGCACAGGGGATGATGTTTACGGATGGAGGACCGAGGGCCGAAACGCAAAGGCGAGCGACCCGGCGGGCGACCGGGTCGCGTCCGCTTGAAAACCGGGGGGTCGCCCGGGGGTCAGCCGGGGTCGTCCATCGGGATGTTGTTGCAGTTGAGGTGGAAGCACATTTTCGCGCAAATTTTTAGTATCTTTTTTTTGCGGACAGGAGGGGGGATTCGAAACAGGAACAACCCGAGAGCAACGGAGGTCGGAAGGTTTTTGGGATGAGGAGGGGAGATTTTCCGGAAAATTTCGGAATTTTTCGCATTGTTTTTCGCTTTTTTCCCGCATTTTTTCGCATGATTCGCCCTATTTCCCGCAATTTATCGCTTTTCCCGCTTTTTTCTGAAGGACGGACGCGAGAGACGGAACCGCGCTGAGGCACGACCGATTGGGTCCAATGGAGACGCGCTGAAACTTTCCGAACTGAAAGGGACGGCAGTTCGGTGTCGGGCGTCTTTCAGAATTGTACGTGGCTCATGCATTCTTTTCCTGGCGCAGAGAGCGAGCGAAGGGGTCAACGTTCCGACGTTAACGTTTGCGGAGGGTTCGTGACCGGATTCCTCGGGATCGAACGGCCTGCAAGCTGACCTTCGTTCGGTTGTTCAGTCCGAACCAGCTAGATAAGGATATCAATTCGTCTTTAAATGTCAAATAGGATTCTTTAAAAACGGCAAAGGCGCATGTGGGGGTTGTGTTTCGATTGCGTAGTTGGAAAACGGCGAGGCTACGACCGGTCCGGGGTTGGGATTTTTGCGACTGAATCGAGCGTAACTTTCGCAGATGAACGAATCAGTGAGGTTTGTCTGTAGGTGGATGAACCTGTATGGTTCTCGGGATGCAGGTGGTTCTGGATGAAAATGAGAACCTGGATTTCTCGAAGTTCTCGTTTGAGGAGTTCGAGCGGTTCTTTTTTGATCGTCCGGTTCTCAAAAAAAAATATTTTGAAGAGGAGTTTTGTCCGGGGATTTTCAGCTACGCGAGTAGCGATCCAGAGAAAACGGTAGAGTTGTTGGATCGCACGATGTCTGATTTCAAACGGATTGGAGGGCGGTATAGTCTTGGCCAGATCAATCAAGGGGTTTGGGCGCTATTTGGCGCCAGAATCGAAATTCAAGAACACCTTTGGAATAAAAACGTGCCGTTGGACGCCCGAAAGAAATGTATCCGCGCGATGGTGGTTCCGTATCGAGATTTCGTATGCGGACATCCCGCCAAGGTGATGGAGAATTGTTTTCAAATGTGGTGGGACTTGATTGCAGTCCGCGGCCGTGTGATTACGGAAGACGCTAGCGCCATTGTGGAGACGATGTTTGAGACGCTGTGCGCGATATTGAGTTTGCCAGATTTACGGTGTCAGTTTTATGCGTTGCATGGACTCGGACACGTTCGTGACCCACGGGTCAAAAGCGAGGTGCAGAAGTATATCGATAGGCATCGATCTGAATTTGATCCTGAGACGATAGTGTGGATCGAAAAGTGTCGTGACGGAACCGTGATGTGATCGGTTGGTTGGGGGGATTCCTTAAAGGACGTTCGCGGGATTTCTTCGGTGCGTCAAATTGAAGAGTGAACCGCTTACAGGGTTCGGGCATTTGTAGAGGATGGGTTCCGTCTAGCGCTTCGATTGAGCGCGCTACCGATGGGCTGCGGATAAAGGACGCGGTTGGCGTTCTCAAGATCAATTAGGTTCGGCGAGGATTTTTTCCATCTCCTTCAGACTCTTCGCAGCTAGGATTACATAGGCTTGGGCAAATCGCTTTGCCTCTTTTGGATTGTCGTCGACTGCGTCATAGAAGTGAGCCAGAGATTCCAGAGTTTCCAAGTCGTTTGGATTGAGTTCGAGCGCGGTTTTGTAGCTTAGTTCCGCATCCTTCAATTCCAAGCCTGGCAGGTCCTCCGACAGTTGGATCGCGTCGCCACGAAGGTTCCACAGGTGTGGACATGATTTATTTGACGCCAACAGAAGTTCAATCTCAGCGAGGGCTCCGTTAAAATCCTTTGCGCCCCATTTTTCAGCGATGCGTTTATAGCTCATAGTACGACTTGGTGAATCGCGGAATTTATACTGCCCGACAAACGGGATACTGCAAAGCCTGGACGATTTGATAGTTGCGTTCCCAACGCCGCCACAATTTTGTTTCCCAAGTAATTGACGTTCACTTCGCGAAAAGTGGTTTGTGCATGGCTGCCGGAAAAGTCAGAGACTCGTTACCTCGTCTCCTACGAATTGGACGTTGGGCTATAAACATTTGGCGCTGCTGGCGCTCGGAATTGGGTTTTTGATTCGCGGTTCATGTAGGGCCCAGAGGGGCGCCGACCTCCATCCCGACCCTCTCCCGTTCGTCCGGTTGGGAATTTCCTGAGAATGGAATGCTGAAGAGAATCGCTTCCGATTAATCGTCGAAGTCACCTGATGCATGGCACTGCGATGCGTGCAGAAAGCGACGAGGCCACAACCCATCCTGGGTTGGGGAGGTCTGCAACTGGCCCCAGCGTAGTTTTCGCAGACGAAAACAACGCTGGGCTGGGGCTGTGAACTTCTTCGAAGTTCTCAGATAGGGAAAGCAAAGTATGCCTCGAAAGAGTTCCGTCGAGCGGGGCGTTGCTTTGGAGGGGAGGATGGGATATGGCTGGCGGGGTGAATTCTTTGGAGGGGAAAAAGCGGCTGAGTTTGGGGCTGATTTTTGGGGTGGGGGCAGTTTGCCTTGTTCTGATGATTCCGCTTTCGATTGGTGTTTGGAGATATCGATTGAAGGGGCAGGTGAACGGGCGGTTGGCGTCGGTGCGGGCGGAGGGTTTGCCGACTTCGGGCGCCGAGTTGAATTCGTGGATTCCGCCGGTTGTGGATGCAAGGAATGGGGCGTTGGTGATCGGGCCGGCTTTGTGGAAGAAGATTCAGTTTGGAGGTTCCAACACTTCGGACACGGAGGTATCGCAGTTGCTGGAGACGAATCATTGGTCGCTTGCAAAACGCGCTGAGGTGGCGGCGTGGGCGGCGACGAATGCGACCGTGTTTGCGGAGGTGCGGCGTGGACTTGGTTTTCCAAGTTTTCGGTATCCGGTCGATTATACACCGGGTGTGGCGACTTTGGTCCCGCACCTTGCGCAGTTGATAGGCGGGGCGCGTATGCTGGCGTTGAAAGCGGCGCTGGACGGAGAGAGCGGGGAGTTGCCGGCGTGGCGCACGGATGTGGAAATGATTTTGAAATTGGCACGCACGCTGGATGGTGATCCGCTTGTGATTTCGTTTTTGGTGAGAAGCTCGATGACTCGCATCGCATCGAAGGCTGTGGGGCGACAGTTGAATCTAGCGGCGCCTAGCGATGACGACTGCAAGCTGCTGCAAATGGCTTTCGCGTCGACGATGGAGACGAATGTTTTGCCGTCGGCATTGATTGGGGAACGGGCGATAGGGATAGGGGTTTTTCAGATGGACATGGCGAAATTGGAGCAGATGGGAGGGGAGGAGTGGGATAAGAGCGTGAAACCGGCGCAGTTGAATTGGTTTTTGTCGGCAACCGGTTTTCGCGATCGGGACGAGCGTTTTTATTTGGATTCGATCGAGAAGGCGATTGCGATTGCGAAACTGCCCCCGCCGCAGAGTTTGGTTCTGACCAATCAGATGGCGGAAATCGCTGATGAGGCGCGGAAGAAGTTATATATTTTTACTTCGATGATTGTGGCAGGTCTGGGAAAGGCCACTGTGAAAGACGCTACCGACAGGGCGGAGGCGTCGTTTGTGATCGCGGCGTTGGGGATTGAAATGTATCGGCGGGCGCATCAGCAGCAGTTGCCGGAGAGTTTGAGCGAATTGATCCCGGAATATTTGAGGATGGTTCCGATTGATCCGTTCGATGGAAAAGAGATTCGTTATAAGCAAAACGGGAAGGGGTATTTGCTTTATAGCGTGGATGCGGACGGGATTGATAATGGGGGCGAGGTTCGACCTCCGAAATGGAAACCTGGGAGTGGGACAACTTTTGATTTGGTTTTTAAGGTCGAGCGAAAAGGGCAGTGAGTCATGCGCCAAATGCACCCGTCCGGCGCACTTTCAGTGCGCGCCGCCATCCCTCACGAAGCCCAGGACTGACGTCCTGGGCTTCCACGCTACGGGCTTTCAGCCCGATGAAGAAATGTGTCGTACGAGCGCGGCCCGCTGAGACAGCGGGCCCTACCTTAATACACGTTTCTTAATCAGCGCCGACGATGGTGCGGGATTCGCCGACGGCGAGGCGGCAGGTTTCGAGAATATCGGTTTCATTGGCGGCCTGGAGCCAGCGGCGGGCGTCGGCGTATTCCTTACGGGCGAGGGAGATTTTTCCCATGGCGGCGTGGGTTTGGCAGAGGAAAGCTTTGGTGAGCATGAGATTGCTGTAGCGGAAGAAACGTTCGCGGGCTTCGAACCAGATTTTTTCGGATTCGAGCAGGAGGCGTTCGGCGTCTTCCAATTTGCCTTCGCGCAAAGCGATGATGCCGTTATTCCGGATAACAAAGGGGATGGCGAGGTTGCTGGTTTCGAGTTTGGCGGCGGCGTCCATGGCGGCTTTGGCGAGGTGGAGATCGCGATGGTAGTAAAGGTATTTCCAGGCGAGATCGATTTGGGCGACGGAAGTTTCGGGGTTTAAAGCGACGGCGCGTTCGGTGTGGTTGATGTCGCCTTCGGCGTCTTTGGCGGCGCCGTAAATGCCGGCGACCTGGAGGGCGTAGAGCCAGGGAGAGAGTTTGGGTTTGTAAGGTTCGAATTGGCGCAGGGCCTGGTCGAGCTTGCCTTCCCAGGCGAGGGTTAAAGCGTGGGTGCGGGCGAGATCGTGAGCGGGGACGTTGACGTTTGTAAGGCGGCCGATGGTTTGCATCCAGCGGGTGATGCGACGAATGCTTTTGATGCGATGCCATTCGCGAGCCTCAATAAGTCGGGCGTAAAGCCAGCGGGTCAAGTGGATGGTGAAAATCCAGGCGAAGGCGCCGCCGCAGATGATCAATGGGATGCCGATCCAGCGACCGCGTCGCCAATTCAGCCACGCATAGAAACCGGTGATTGCAAAAATTGAAATGCAATCGCGGCAGGTTTTTAGAAAAACGTTGAGGAGCGTGACGCGGCTTTTTCGAGGATTTTAACTTCATCCGACGCGGAGAGGGCCTGGAGCGAGGAGGAGCGTGAGGTGACCTCGGCCATGACGTCGTCCTTGAGGAGTTGAAGATCGGTGAAGCCTTTTTCCTCGGGAATACGGCGGGCCTCCTGGGCCGAATTGGCGGTAACGCGTTGAGCGGTTTCGGTTCCATCGCGAGACTTTGCCTTCCAGAGATAGGTGTACATGCGGGAGTGGAATCGATGTAGGGGAAGGGTTGGGAATTGTAAAGATTAGGAAAATCGAACGCCGAGCGCTTTTCGGCTTCTAATCCAGAGCCGAGAAACTAATATCAGAACAATTCCCATTGAGTATGAACTTACCTGCAAAGGCCCTTGCGGTTGGATTGGCGATGGCGGTTGGCGGAATTGCGATTTTGTACACGCGGCAGCAAGCGGTGGTGGCGGAGTTGAAGACGGCAACGGCGGAAAAGGAGGAGTTGGTTGCGAATGTGGCGGCGTTGGAGAGTCGGGTGACGGAGTTGTCGAATCAAGCGAGCGTGACTGTGCGAGCGCAGGAACCAGCGGGTGAGCAGATGCGGGAGTTGTTGCAGTTGCGAAGTGAGGTGAATCGGTTACGACAGGGGACGAATGAACTGGGACAGGCGTTGCATCAAAGTCAGAAGGATTTAAATGTGGCGACCCGATACGGCGCAGCAACGCCGGTAGCGGGAAACAAGGCGAATGGAGAACCGGTTTATTCTTTCACGCCCGGCACGATTCGAGCGACGGCTGAAAATACGCCGATTCCGAGTTCGACTTTGCCGGCGCGGCCGCCTGATCCGCCTTTTTTGCAGACGACTTATGATTTTGCGCGGCTTGGATCGGTGGAGCAGATGAAAGCGATGTTGGAAGCGCATCCGGAATTCTTGAACGCGCCGGTGGGAGTGCGCGGGTCCACGCTATTGCATACGGCGGCGTATAACGACCACAGCGATGTGATCCAGGAATTGATCGCGCGCGGGGCGACGATCAATCAGAAGAATTTGGTGGGCGAAACAGCGCTTTATAGCGGGGTATTGCGCGGCGGGAAGGAATCGATTGAGGCGTTGTTGAAGGCAGGGGCTGATCCGGGGTTGCCAGATAATAATGGTTTGACGCCTTTAAAATTGGCGACGGACAGGAAGTTTACGGAGGTGGCGGATCTACTTCGAAAATACGGCGCGAAAGAATAGGGAGGCTGAAACGCGCCCGTCCCCTTGTACCAAGCTAAGATTGGGCGTGGGTCAGGTATTCCTCCTATGCCAAAGCGTTTCGGGTTGGGATATGTTCATGGCGAGGAGTCAGACCGGGTTTAATGGTTTTCCCGGCAGAAATCTGGCTCTCTCCGGTTCCGATTCGGAACTGTGTTCATGGTTTGGGCGGGGTGAGTTACCCACATAACTTTCATCCCGCCCGCTCTTTTTATTTCACTCTTTGAGGAGTGCGTCGAGGTCGAGGGGTTCGGTGATCATGTTGAGTTCGCCAGTAGGGGTGCGGGGCCATTGGGGTTCGGGGCGATCCCAGTAAAGTTCGACGCCGTTTTGATCGGGATCGCGGAGGTAGAGAGCTTCGCTTACGCCGTGGTCGGAGGCGCCGTCGAGTGGGATGCCGGCGCGGATGAGACGGCGGAGGGCGTCGGCGAGTTCGGCGCGGGTGGGATAAAGAATCGCCGTGTGAAAGAGTCCCGTGGATCGAGGTGGAGGGGGCGGGGCACCGAGGCTTTGCCAGGTGTTGAGGCCGATGTGATGATGATAACCGCCGGCGGAAAGGAAGGCGGCCTGGCTGCCGTAGCGTTGTGTGAGCTGAAAGCCGAGGACGTCGCGATAGAAGGCAATGGCGCGTTCGAGGTCGGCGACTTTGAGGTGGACGTGGCCGATGCGGGTGGCGGGGTGGATGGGTTGGGCGGGTGAATTCATATCTCTTCTGTTTATGATGGCAATATGTATCCAACTACTTTTGATGTCGCGCCTTAACGGGTTGTGTTAGGCTTTCACTTTGCAAGGGAAATGAACACCAAACTTTTTTCAGAATTGGGATTGTCGGCTGAGGTCTTAAAAGCGATCGATAAGTTGGGCTTTGAGAAGGCGTCGCCGATCCAGCTTTCCAGCACATTGGGATCCTAAGCTTAGAATTCCACGTGGACAAGTTGTCGCG
>JADMIO010604059.1_pt1 | contig 36429 bp, 38 predicted proteins | sample 8958161 | NCBI WGS metagenome assembly JADMIO01 (sample SAMN16585339, study PRJNA669376) | soil metagenome | isolation source: Crop rotation soil | place: USA: Cullars Rotation, Alabama | collected 2011
CCCCGCCGCGAGGAAGTCGTCGTGGAGCTCCTGCGAGTAGTAGGTTCGCTCCTCGCACTCCGCCTGCTGCTCGACGAGCTTCGGCCGCAGCGCGACCGCTCGGGCGATCATCTCCTCCGGCGTCAGCTCGGGCTCGGGCGGCAGCATCTGCCGCGAGTCTATGCATGCAACGGCCGGCGCCGAAACGGAGAGCGCTCAGCGACGGTGGCTGCGGGATCGGCTCGAGCCCGACTGGCCGATCCTGCGGTCGATCCCGTCGAACAGGAGGTCGAGCCCACGGTCGAAACGGCCCGGGTCGAGCGCGAGGTCGAGCAGCCTCGTCAGCTGCACGGCCGGGTCGCCGTCCGAGAAGAGCGCATAGACGTACGGAAACGTCTCCGGATCGAGCTCGCGGACCCGCTCGGCGATCTCGTCCCGGTGCTGCTCGACCATGCGGGCGGACTCGCCGATCAGCGACGTATGGATCGCGTTGAACCGTCGCACGTAGCCGAAGACGTAGTCGTCGACCAGCAGGATCAGCTCGTGGCACTCGTCGCGGGGGAGGCCCGTCTTCGCCATCACGGCGAGCGACTGCTCGAAGTGCCGCACGCTGTTGGGGCCGCCCTCCGAGCTGTGCGGCATGTCGATCGTCCACGGATGGGCGAGGTACGCGCTCTTGGTGCGCTCGGCGATCTCGGTCATCCCGGCCCGCCAGCCCTCGGGAAGGTCGTCGCCGGGGATCAGGAGCTCGCCCATGATCGCGTCCTCGACCAGGGCGAGGAGCTCGTCCTTCGTCGCGATGTAGTGGTAGAGCGTCATCGTCCCGGCGCCGAGCTCGGCGGCGACCCGGCGCATCGAAAGCGCCTCGAAGCCCTCGGCGTCGGCGATCTCGATCGCGGCTCTGGCGATGCTCTCGCGCGAGTGCGCGGGGCGGCGCGAGCCGGGAGCGGGACGCGCCCAGATGTTCGGAGTCACGTCGTCGCGACGCTCCTCCCGGCGACGCGGGCGGCGGGGGCGCTCGGGGCGCTGTGGGCGGTCATTGGACATCTCGTACATCGTACTGCTAGTCTGATCGTACAATGTACGAATCATCCATACACCGTACTTCGAATGCGATCGAGACCCACAACCTCGGCAAGTCATATGGCGAGCTGTGGGCGCTCCGCAATCTCGACCTCGCGGTCGAGGCGGGCACGATTCTCGGTCTGCTCGGTCACAACGGCGCCGGTAAGACGACGACGATCCGGCTGCTGACCACGCTTTCGACTCCGACCGAGGGCTCGGCCTCGGTCGCGGGTCACGACATCGTCGCGTCGCCCGCACGCGTGCGCAGCGACATCGGCGTCGCCGCCCAGGCCGCGACCGTCGACGGGCTGCTCAGCGGTCGCGCGAACCTCGAGCTCATCGGCCGGCTGTATCGGCTGTCGGCAAAGGACGCCCGACGTCGCGCCGGAGAGCTCCTCGAGCGCTTCGGGATTGCCGACGCAGGCGACCGCCTCGTGCGCGAGTACTCGGGCGGGATGCGCCGCCGGCTCGACCTCGCCGCGAGCCTCATCGCCGACCCACCGGTGATCTTCCTCGACGAGCCGACGACCGGGCTCGACCCGGCCGCCCGGCGCGAGCTCTGGAACATCGTCCGGGAGCTCGTCTTCAACGGCACGACGATCCTGCTGACGACGCAGTACCTCGACGAGGCCGATGCGCTCGCCGACACGATCGTCGTCCTCGACCACGGCCGCTCGATCGCGCGCGGGACTCCGAGCGAGCTCAAGACCCGGATCGGCGGTGAGCGGCTCGAGATCGTCGTCGAGGACGCGGCCCAGCTTCCCTTGGCGGTCGACGCGGTCGCGTCGTTCGCCGACGGCAAGCCGGAGCCCGACGACGACGCTCGTCGGCTGATCGTGCCGCTGCGCGAGCGCGTTCGACTCGTCGACGTCGTCCGCGCACTCGACGCCGAGGGCGTCGAGGCGGTCGACGTCCAACGTCGTGAGGCGACGCTCGACGACGTGTTCCTGACGTTGACCGGTGGGCTGCCCCCCGAGGACGTGCCGCAGGAGGTGGCCGCGTGAGCGTGATCGCGACCGACTCCCTGCTGCTCGCCCGTCGAAACCTGGCCCACATCCGACAGATCCCCGAGAAACTGCTCGACGTCACCCTGCAGCCGATCATGTTCGTCCTGCTGTTCGCGTTCGTCTTCGGCGGCGTGATCGGTGTTCCCGGAGGGAACTACCGGGAGTACCTGATCGGCGGGATCCTCGTGCAGACGATCGCCTTCGGGATGATGGGGCCTGGTACGTCGCTCGCGACCGACCTCACGGAGGGGATCGTCGATCGCTTCCGGACGCTGCCCATGGCACGGACGGCGTTCCTCATCGGTCACATGCTCGCGGAGCTCGCGGGGATGATCCTCGCGATCACGATCCTCAGCCTCTCGGGGCTCATCGTCGGCTGGCGGATCCACGCGGGCGTCGGGGACGCGCTCCTCGGCTATGGCCTGCTCGTGTTCTTCGCACTCGCGATGGTCTGGGTCGGGTTGCTCGTCGGCGTCACCGTCCGTTCCGCAGACGCGGTGATGGGCGTGGGCTTCATGGTGGTGTTCCCGTTGACGTTCGTCGCCAGCACGTTCGTCCCGATCGCCGGCCTCCCGGCCGGGCTCGAGCAGTTCGCCGAGTGGAACCCGATCAGCGCGCTCGCCGCCGCCACGAGAACCCAGTTCGGCAACCCGACGGCAATCCCCGTGGGCGCGGCCTGGTCGCTGCAGCACGCCGTCCTCTACAGCGTCCTGTGGTGCCTTCTCATCCTCGCGGTCGCCGTCCCGCTCACCGTGCGCGGATACCGCAAGCGCACCGCGGACTGAGCCCCGCCTCGGCGGGCGCCGATTCAGGCGCCCGCCCGGAAGCGGGCGGGGGTAGTGCCGAGCTGACGCCGGAACGCTGTGGTGAGGTGGCTCTGGCTCGCGAACCCGCAGTCGATCGCGATCAGCGCGATCGGCTCGTCGGTGCCCGCGAGCAGCCGGCGGGCCCGCTCGAGCCGGCGCTGGATGACCCACTGGTGGAGGCTCGAGCCGGTGTGTCGACGGAACTGCTTCGCGAGGCGGTGCGGCGTGACGCCGACGGCAGCTCCGATGCCCGCGAGTGAGAGATCACCGGTGAGGTTCGAGTCGATGTACTCCATCGCGAACTCGACGGCGCCTTGCGGCGCGCCGCAGGGCGTGGCGTCGAGGGACGAGAGGTTCGAGTGGCGGCGGAGCAGGCGGAGCCCGATGAGGCGGATGAGCTGGTCCGCCCAGAGGCCCGACGCTCCCGGCTCGTCGTGCATCGCAGCCTGGAGGAGCGCGACGGCGAGCTGCTCGAGCAGGGCATCGTCGAAGCCGAGTCTCGGCTCGACGTAGACGGAGCTCGGATCGACGTCGAACTCGCCGAGTGCCAGTGCGTCCATGGTCTCCCGCCTGATGTAGACGAGCTGCACCTCCGGCTCGCCCACGAGGCTCCAGCTCGACGGCCGGTCGGTCGGGATCATCCCGAATTGGCGTCGGCTGAGATGCGCCCGCTCGGGCGCGGCGCCTTCGAGCCGGCGGTCGATCGACGCCGACCCGCGGGCGAAGTAGGCGAGGCTGTAGTGCGGCACCGCGGGCAGCTCCGCCGTCCAGGACGACTCGACCGCCAGCGACGTGTAGCCGTCATGCCAGCCGAGACCCGTCGAGTCGGCGATCAGCCGGTTCGTCGTCCAGTGGGCGATGCCATGCGTGTCGGCCGCCCGGAGCTCGTCCGGATCATGCAAGCGGCTGCGCGGATCGTGAAAGACAGCAGCGGCGCGATCGCCCACAATTGCGATCGTAGACGACTACGCCGCGAGGAGATCGCCATGGCAGACGCACACGGCACGGCCGACATCGAGGTTCCCGTCCTCGTCATCGGGGGAAGCATGGTGGGCCTCGCGAACGCCATGTTCCTCGCGCAGCACGGCGTCGACGTCCTCTCGGTCGAGCGCCACCAGGGAACCGCGATCCACCCACGGGCCGGCTACTTCCACCTGCGCACCCTCGAGCTGATGCGCGTCGCCGGGATCGAGGATCGCGTACGGGCTGCGGCCCTCGCCCTCTACGACGCGGACGGGACGCTGAACGCGGTCGAGACGCTCGCCGGCCGGGAGATCGCCCAGTACATCCCGAACATCAACGGCGATGTGGCGGACGTGAGCCCCGCGCGCCGCCTGTTCATGCCCCAGCAGGTGCTCGAGCCGCTGCTTCTCGAGCGCGCCCAGGAGCTCGGGGCAAGGTTTATGTACGCGACGGAGGTCGTCGATGCGACCCAGGACGCCACCGGCGTCACGACCACGGTCCGCAACGTCGACGATGGGAACGAGCAGACGATCCGCTCCCGCTACCTGATCGCCTGCGACGGGAACCGCAGCCCGATGCGCGAGCGGCTCGGGGTCGAGATGAGCGGGCACGGCCTGCTCTCGCGCAGCATCACCATCTACTTCCGCGCCGACTGCTCCGCCGCGCTCGCGGGCCGCAACCTCGGCGTCATCTACGTGAACAACGAGAAGCTGCGAGGCTTCTTCCGGCTCGAGAAGACCGGCCTCGGCGGATTCCTGGTGGTCTTCACGGTTGGTGACATCAACGAGCCGGGGGCGCGCTTCTCGGCCGACACGATCACCGATGAAGGCGCCGTCCAGCTCGTGCGCGACGCAGTCGGAGACGACACGCTGGAGGTGAGCGTCGAGTCGGTCGACAAGTGGCGGGCGGTCGCGGACAACGCCGCCACGTACCAGGTTGGGCGGATCTTTCTCGCGGGCGACGCCGCCCACACGATGCCCCCGACCGGCGGCTTCGGCGGGAACACGGGCGTTCAGGACGCCCATAACCTCGCCTGGAAGATGGCGCTCGTGGTCGACGGCAAGGCTGGTGAGGCGCTGCTGCGGACGTTCGACGACGAGCGCAGGCCGGCGGGCTTCCAGGCGGTGGAGCAGGCCTACAACCGGTACGTCACCCGGAGCGATCCCGATCTCGGGACAGAGGGGATGCACGAGGCGATCCCGGACATGCACGTCGAGTTCAACCGCTACCGATCGTCCGCCGTCGTCCCCGAGCCGACCTTCGTCGACGACGGCCGTCCCGACATCGACCCCCGGGCGTCGCACGGGCTGCCGGGAACGCGCGGCCCGCACGTCGAGTTGCTTCGCGGAGCCGACACGATCTCCGCGCTCGACCTCTACCTCGGGTCGTTCGTGCTCATGGTCGGCCCCGACGGCGAGGGCTGGCGCGAGGCGGCCGAGTCGGCGGGGACCGTCGCGAACGTGGAGGTCTTCGTGTATCGGATCGGCGAGGAGATCGACGACATCGACTCGGAAGCGCTGCCGTTCTGCGAGGCGTATGGGATCGGGCGGAGCGGGGCGACCCTGCTTCGGCCCGACGGCTACGTCGCCTGGCGGTCGCAGGACGGGTCGGGTGCGGCGGAGCTGGGCGGCGTTCTCGAGCGCGTCCTCGCACGCGAGGAGGCGGCGCTCACGGGTTGACCGCGAGCACGATGAACGCGGCGAACAGCACGAGGTGGATGCCGCTCTCCTGCAGCGTTGCCCTCCCGGGGACGACGGTCAGCGACGCGACGACGACGGAGATCGCGAAGAGCACGATCTGGCTCGTGTCGAGCCCCAGCACGAGGCGTCCGTCGAGCCAGATCGATGCGATCGCGATCGCCGGGATCGTGAGACCGATGCTCGCCATCCCCGATCCGAACGCGAGGTTGAAGCTGGTCTGGAGCCGTCCCCGTCCCGCGTTGCGAACGGCAGACAGCGCCTCCGGGAGCAGCACGAGCAAGGCGACGACGACACCGACGGCGGACTGTGGTGCGCCCATCGAGTCGACGGCGTCGTCGATCGCGGGCGACTCGACCTTCGCCAGGCCGACGACCCCGATGAGCGCGACGATGAGGAGTCCGATGCTCACCAACGCCTCACGCCGTGACGGGCCGACGCGGTGGTCGGAGGGCTCGGGCTCGTCGGTAGCTGCTGCGACGAAGGACTCCCGATGCCTCACCGTCTGCACGAAGACGAAGAGCATGTACAGCGCGAGCGACGCGATCGCTGCGAACGTCAGCTGGGTAGCCGAGAACTGCGGGCCCGGCGCCGAGGTCGTGAACGTGGGGAGGACGAGGGTCAACGTCCCGAGCGTCGCGACGCTGGCGAGCATCGTCGCCGAGGCCTCGGCGTTGAACGACGCGTAGTGGTCGCGGAGCGCTGCGATCAGCAGCGAGAGGCCGAGAATCCCGTTCATCGTGATCATCAGGGCGGCGAAGACGGTGTCGCGGGCGAGCGTCTCGGTCTCCTTCCCGCCCGACACCATCAGCGTCACGATCAGAGCGACCTCGATCACCGTCACCGCAAGCGCGAGAACGAGCGACCCGAAGGGCTCCCCGACGCGGTGGGCGACGACCTCGGCGTGGTGGACGGCCGCGAGCACCGCACCGGCGAGGACCATTGCGGCAACGACCAGCATCACTCCGTGCGGCTTCGGCCAGAGCAGCGCCAGGAGAACGACGGCGACCACGGGCACGAGCCAGGTCCAGTGGCGGAGGAGTGACGGCGAGCGCACGGTCGCTGCAGTGTCGCACGCTGCACTCGACGCAGACCGTCGGTCACGTGGTTGAATCGAGGGCAGTGGCCGACGCGCACGACATCCGAATCGAGTACTGCGTTCCCTGAAGCGCTCTGCCGAACGCCACCAGTCTGGTGGCGCGGGTTCTCGAGAGATGGGAGGAGCGCATCGGCTCGGTCGAGGTGGTGCCAGGGCGCGGCGGGATCTTCGACGTGCACCTCGACGGTGACCTCGTGTTCACCAAGAAGATGATCGGCCGCTACCCGGACCCGGACGATGTGCTTCCGCTCATCGCCGAGCGCCTCGGCTAGCCCGCCCCGCATCCTCGCTGCTAGTCGTCTGGCAAAGCGATGAAAGGAGCGACGTGGGAACCTGGCTCGTAACAGGCGCAAATCGTGGAATCGGGCTCGAGCTGGCCCGGCAGCTGCACGCCCGCGGCGACACCGTGATCGCTGCGTGTCGGCGGTCGACGCCGGAGCTCGACGGGGTCGGCTGCGAGGTAGTCGACGGGGTGGACGTCTCGAGCGACGATGTCGGAGTCGTGCTCGACGCCGCGCTCGGCGACCGCGCGCTCGACGTCGTCGTCAACAACGCCGGGCTCCTGCACCACGATCCGCTCGCGCGGATCGACTACGCCAACGCGGTCGCGCAGTTCCAGGTCAACACCCTCGGGCCGCTGCGCGTGACGACCGCGCTCCTGCCGAGGCTCCGGGAGGGCGGAAAGATCGCGATCGTCTCGAGCCGGGCCGGCTCGATCGGCGACGGGCCGTCGGGTGGGATGTACGGCTACCGCGCGTCGAAGGCGGCGGCGAACATGGTCGGCGCGAATCTCGCGCACGAGCTCGCTCCCCGAGGGATCCACGTCGTCGTGCTCCACCCGGGGTTCATCCGCACCGAGATGACGGGTGGTGCCGGCAACGAGGGACCCGACGAGTCGGCCTCCGGCCTGATCGCCCGCATCGACGAGCTCGACGCCGCGCGGAGCGGGCGCTTCTTCCACGCGCATGGAGACGAGATTCCCTGGTAGTCGCATATTGCGAGTATCTTGAGAGCCCATGTCCGAGGAAGCCACGACCACGAAGCCGCGCCGTCGAGGGGCCCGGGCCGCCGCCGCGGTGCTCGTGATCGCCGCCGCGGTCGCGGTTCCGTCGCTCGCGTTCGGCTCGGCCGCGTCGAACACGAAGAGCTTCGACGACACCCGCGGCGAGAGCTTCGCGGCGCCCGACATTATCCGGACGACGGTCTCGAACACGGACTCGGGGACGCTGCGATTCGCGATCACGCTCTCGAATCGGCCCGTGTTCGGTCGCGACATGCTCGTGCTGGTCTTCCTCGACACGGTGAAGGGCGGCGACCCCGACTCGAACGGCGCGGACTACGTGATCCAGCTCGAGAGCGGCCTGCCGTTGCTCTTCAAGTGGAACGGCAGCGATTTCGCGCGTGTGTTCCCTGACGGCGGGCTCGGGTATCGCTACCCCTCGACCGGCCCGATCATCGAGCTCAGCTCGACGGCGCTCGGGTCGCCGAAGCGCATCGCGTTCCGCGAGCTCGTCGGCTCGGGTGCGACGCGTAACGGCCAGGGCGAGTCCATCTACACGAACTTCAGGGCGGACGCCTCGCCGAACGAGGAGACGAAGGCGTTCACCTACAACGTCGTGACGCACATCCAGCTCACGGCGTCCAAGGCATCGCTCAGCCCGGTCAAGCCGAAGGCTGGAGGCTCGCTGGCCGTCGTCCTTCCGGTCGCCGCGACCGACACGGGTGCGCTCACCCGGGGAACCGTGACCTGCGCCGCGAAGGTCGGCGACGCGCCACTCACGGTTCAGACCAAGGTGCTCGCCAACGGCGTCGCGACGTGCGGTTTCAAGCTTCCGGCCGGCTCGAAGGGCAAGCTCGTGAAGGGGACGATCTCGGTCACGGCGCGCGGGATGACCGTCCGGCGCACCTTCTCGGCCACCGTCACGTAGCGCTGGCTAGCGGTCAGAGGTGATCGGCTAGCCGATCACGGTGCCGCCGAGCGCGCCGGTCGCGCGTGAGCGGCTGAGGCCGAGCACACCGTCAGCGGCGCGCGATCCCGTCACCGCGATCGTGCCGGCGAAGCCGATCGGGAAGTCCGAGTTGTCGATCGCGACGGCGCCGGTGAGCTCGATCCCGGGCACGACGCTGTACCGCTTGAGAATCACGCCGCCGGGAACGGGCTGGAGCGTGCCGCCCGCGAGGCCCGGAGCGACGGACCCCGTGAGCAGGAGAGTCGCCTCCGCCTCGCCGAGCGTGAGCCGGACTGCGTCGAGCGTCTGCTTGGGGGTGAGCTTCGCTGCCTTCGTGAACCCGGTCAACCCGGCGACCGGGGCGATCAGCGACTTCGCGCGCGGGCAGGTCGTCGAGAAGTTCTTGTTCAACATCCACTCGCGGACGGCGAGCGCGGCGCAGTAGCTCGGGTCGGCGCTGAGGACGCTGTGCCCGACCGCGGGAACGACGATGACCTTGCCCTGCGGGAACCGCGACGCGATGTCGTAGGCGGCGGTCGACGGCGTCCGCATGTCGAGGCCGCCGGTGACGGCGAGCATCGGCACGTTCGGGAGCGGCCCCGCTCCGAGCTTGGCATTGCCCGTCGGCGACGGCCAGCCGATGCAGAAGTGACCGTTGCTGAAGTCAGCCGACCAGGTGCCGAACGGGCCGAGCGAGCCTGCCGGCAGCGCAGCTGCACCGGCGGCGTACGTCGCCGCGCGTGTCTCGATCGGCGCGTCGGGAGCCCAGGGGAGAGGTCCGTCGGCGCAGACGGTGGCGGCGAACAGCCCGCTGCTCAGCTCGATCGCGTCACCGGTGAGGCCCGAGAAGTACATGCTGTAGAGGCGGCCGAGCGGCTTCAGGTCGCCACGGCGTGCCGCGTTGACGACCGCCGGGAGCTCCGCCTCCACGCCGGGGTTGAGGTCACCCTCGACCGCCATCGCGAGAAGGTCGAGCCCGTTGACCCGCACCGTGCGCTTCGACCCGTTGGCGGTGGTCACCTGGATCTGGGCGGGAGAGGCCGCGAGTTGGTTGGCGAGAGCGGCGAGCTCACCGGCGAAGTCGTTCGTCGCAGCCTTGCAGCGTCCCTGGGCGCAGAACTCGTTCTCCGACTTCGGCATCGCGCGGAGCGTGTCGCCGGCATACGGGTCGGGCTCGTCGGCGGGGACCACCGAGTCGAGCAGGAGCCGATCAACCGACCCGGGGTGGGCCAGCGCGTACGCGAGCGACAGCTTCGTCCCGTACGACGTGCCCCAGAGCGCGATCTTCGGGACACCGAGCGCGACCCTGACCGCCTCGAGGTCCTCGGCGTGGTCGCGCGTCGCGTAGAAGACGCGGTTCGCGCCGATCTTGTCGCCGCACGCCTTGACGCGGCCGACCTCCTCCTCGATCGGATATCCGACCTGGAGCGTCGGGCAGTCGAGGAGCCCCGACTCACCCGTGCCGCGGTTGTCGACGGCGACGAGCGTGTACCCGGGGAAGAGGAACTCGTAGTACCACGCCTGCGACGGATCCTGGAGACCGAAGACATGGGCGGAGCCCTGGCCGGGGCCCCCGGCGATGAGGAACACGACGCCGCGCTCGACCCCAAGGGCGGGAAGCACCTGCACGTGCAGGTCGATCGTTCCGGAAACAGCGCCCGTCCGATCGAGAGGCACGGTCACGACCGCGCACCGCACCTCGGTGTTCGGGGAGCACGGAGCCCCCAGCGAGTTCGAGTGGGCGCGCGCCGGGACGCTCGCGCTCGTGGCAGTGCTCGCCGACGGCAGCGTCAGCGTTCGCGGCGCGGCGGCGCGACGGGCGGCATCGGCGCGCTGAAGCACCGCCGCGGCGGTGCCCTGATGGGCTGCGGTGTTCCCGGCCGGGGTCGACGCCCCGGGTGCGCTGAGCGCGCCACCCGCGATTGCGGCCGCGATCACGACCGCGAGCGCGGCGAGGGCGAGTGTCCTCCGAGGTCGGGCGAGAGCGCGCATCGGCCGTCACAGAGTACCCGCGTCCGAGCGCGGCGACGAGTCCGGTTTCAGAGTCCGGGCAACCCGCGTGAGTTGCCCTCGCTCGCGCTCCGGCGAAGCACGACGTACGCAGTCGCGACCGCGGTGAGCGTGAGCAACAGGATCATCGCCGCGGTCGCGTTGACGATCGGCGAGACGCCGAAGCGGAGCGACGAGAAGACGTACAGCGGCAGCGTCGTCGCGCCCGCGCCGGAGACGAAGAACGAGGTGTAGAAGTCGTCGAAGGAGAACGTGAACGCGAGCAACCCGCCGGCGAGGATCGCCGGGAGCAGCCGCGGGAGCGTGACCTGACGAAAGGTCGAGAGCGGGCCTGCGCCGAGGTCGAACGACGCCTCCTCCAGGCTAGAGCCCATTCCCACGAAACGGGCTCGGACGATGAGCGCGACCGCGGACGCGCTGAAGACGATGTGGGCCAGCAGGATCGTCCAGAGGCTCAGCGAGAGGCCGACGTGGGTGAAGAAGACGAGCGCGGCGATTCCGAAGACGATCTCCGGCGTGACGAGCGTCATCATCACGAGCGCGTCCATCGGCTGGCGGATCCAGGCGCTCATTCGCGGAAGCGAGAGCGCGAGCATGGTCCCGAGCACGCAGGAGATGAGCGCGTTGCCGATTGCGATGACGAGCGAGTTGCGGAGCGCGCCGGTGATCGACTCGTCACGGAGCGCCTCGCCGAACCACTTGGTCGAGAAGCCGTCCCAGACGAGCACCTGCCGGCCGCCGTTGAACGCGTACACGAGCACGACGACGATCGGTGCGTAGAGGAACGCGTACACGAGGAACGCCTGCAGCTCGAGAAGCCGCCTACCCACTTGCGGTCGCCCCCCTGTTGGCGAGCCGCGAGAACATGGCGAGGACGATCGTCATCGACAGGATCACGACGATCGCGATCGCCGATCCGAAGGGCCAGTCGTGCGCCTCGCTGAACTGCTGCGCGATCAGCGAGCCCGTGTACGACGTCTTGTTCCCGCCCAGGATCGCCGGGATGAGGTACTCGCCCGTCAGCGGGATGAAGACGAGCAGCGAGCCGGCGACGATGCCGGGTAGTGCGAGCGGCAGCGTGATTCTCCGGAACGACCGGAACGGCGTGTCGCCGAGATCCTGGGCTGCATCGACGAGCGACCAGTCCATCCGCTCGAGCGCCGCGTACAGCGGCAGCACCATCAGCGGCAGGTAGTTGTAGACGACCCCGATGTAGACAGCCGTCGTCGTGTACAGCAGGTCCATCCCGAGCCACCGGAAGACCGGGAACTCGGGGTCGAGGATGATCAGCCATGCGTACGTGCGGATGAGGAAGCTCGTCCAGAACGGGATCACGACGAGAAAGAGGAGCAGCGTTCGCCGCCGCGCATAGCGCGAGAGCCAGTACGCGAACGGGAACCCGATCACGAGCGTTGCAGCCGTGCCGAAGAGCGCGAGCCCCACTGTTCGGATGAACACCTCTCCGTAGAGCGGGTCCCAGAGATACCGGTAGTTGTCGAGGTTCCAGGTGAACGCGACGTCCGCGTACCCCGAGAGCTCCGCGAAGCTGTACGCGGCGACGAACCCGAGCGGGACCAGGAAGAAGATCGCGTACCAGGCGAAGGCCGGAAGCGCGAGCCAGGCGGGATACCGTGGGCCGCCGCCGTGACGACGGCGGCGGCCCGTTGGGGTGTCGACGGAGCTCACCGTGCGAACGCGGTCACGCGTTCTTGAACTCCGTCCAGATGCGGTTCCGGAGCGCCGTGCCCTTCGGCGTGACCGCGTTCGGCTCGAGGTGCGCGACGACCGAGGCGGCCGGGAACACCCCTGCGTTGTTGAGGATGCTCGAGGCGAGCACGCCCTTGAGCTTCGCCTTCTGGAGCGGCGAGGCGTAGTAGGTGTACGACGTCTCCAGCGCGTTGACCTTCGGCGTGTAGACGAAGTCGATCCACTTGTGCGCCGCGTCGGGGTTCTTCGCTCCGACGGGAATCACGTACGAGTCGACCCAGAACTCGCCGCCTTCCTTCGCGACGACGTAGTTCACGGGCTTCTCCGCGGCCGCGGCGAGCGCGTCGCCGTTCCATCCGAGCGCCATCACGGCCTTGCCCTTGATCAGCATCTGCTTGTACTCGGTCGAGGTGATCGACAGCAGGTGCGGCTTGAGTGCGATCAGCTCCTTCTTGGCTGCCTCGAGCTCACCCTTGTCGTCGCTGTTGTAGGAGTGGCCGAGCATCACGAGCATCGAGCCGATGCACTCCGGGATCCCGTCGAGCACGGTGACCTTGCCCGAGTACTTGCCCTTCGTCAGCGCGACGAACTCCTTCCAGGTCTTCGGGCGCTCCTTGACGAGGTCGCTGCGGTACATGAAGCCCGTCGTGCCCCAGTCCTTCGCGACCGAGTACTGATCCTTCGGGTCGAAGGGGAGCTTTCGGAACTTCTTGTCGATGTTCTTGCGAACCGTGGGGAGCTTCGACCAGTCGATCGGCTGCAGCAGCTTCTCCTGGGCGAGGATCCCCACCATGTAGCCGGTCGGCACCGCGAGGTCGTAGCCGCGGGCGCCGCCCTTCAGCTTCGCGAGCAGCGCCTCGTTCGAGACGTAGTAGTCCTTCTTGACCTTGATCCCCGTCGCCTTGGTGAAGGCGGGATACGTCTTGGGGTTCACGTAGCTCGCCCAGTTGTAGTAGAAGAGCTCGCCCGCGTCCGATGCCGCCGACGCGTCGGCCGCACCGAACCGGCCGAGCCCGGCCGCCGCGACGAGCGCTGCGGACCCGGCGACGAAGCCTCTACGGCTCATCGCCCGGCCGCCGAGCTCCTCGAGCCGCGACTCGAATCCGTCACTCATGTCGTTCTCCCTCCCGTCAGTTCGAGGGCCTCGCCTGCGGCCCATGACACGAACACCTCGTCTCCGTCCTCGAATGCCTCGGCGGCGGTGTCACCCGAGCGCTGCAGCCGCGCGAGCACCTCCTGGCCGTCGTCGAGCCGGACGACCCATTGCACGGTTGCTCCGATGATCATCCGGGTGACGACCGCACCGTGGATCCCGTCGCCTCCCGCACGTAGCCGGACCCGTTCCGGCCGCACTGCCACCCTCGCCCCGGACGTGTCCACGAAGTTCGTGTCGCCGATGAACTGTGCGACGAACTCCGTGGCGGGACGGTCGTAGATCTCCTGGGGAGCGGCGAGCTGCTCGATCACCCCGTGGTTCATCACCGCGACCCGGTCGGACATCGCGAGCGCCTCTTCCTGGTCGTGCGTCACGTAGACGAACGTGATCCCGACCGACTCCTGGATGCGCTTGAGCTCGATTTGCAGTGCCTTGCGAACCCGCAGGTCGAGCGCGCCGAGCGGCTCGTCGAGAAGCAGCACCTTCGGCTCCATCACGAGCGCTCGAGCGAGCGCGACGCGCTGCTGCTGACCGCCCGAGAGCTCTTTCGGCTTGCGTCGGCCGACGTCGGGCAGGTGGACCAGCTCGAGCATCTCACCGGCCTTCGTGCGGCGCTCCTTGCGCCCGAGCCCGCGTTGCTTCAGACCGTAGGCGACGTTGTCTGCGACCGAGAGGTGAGGGAAGAGCGCGTAGGACTGGAAGACCGTGTTCACCGGCCGGCGATATGGCGGTCGCGTGCTCACGTCCTCACCGTCGATGCGCACGACTCCCTCGTCGGGGTGCTCGAACCCGGCGATGAGCCTGAGCGTCGTCGTCTTGCCGCACCCCGACGGCCCGAGGAGCGAGAGGAACTCGCCGCGGCGAACGTCGAGCGAGAGGTCGTCGACCGCAACCACGGACCCGAACCGTCGGGTCACGTGCTCGAGTGCGACGTCGATCTCCGTCATCAGTAGCTCGGTGGGCTGATGATGTACAGGACCTCGGCGCGCTCGCCGCCCGGGTTCGACATCCGGTGGGGGACGGAGCTGCGGTAGTGCGCGCAGTCGCCGGTCTCGAGTCGGGTGGTCTCGCCGTTCAGCTCGAGGTCGACGGTGCCGGCAAGGACGAGCGCGAGCTCCTCCGAGTCGGCGTGCGTGTACGCGGTGTCGCCGGTCGAGCCGCCGGGCTCGAACTCCACCGCGACCACCTCGAGGGCCTCGAACGGCTTGGGGGTGAGCAGCGACTTGCGTCCGAGCTTGCCCCAGGCAGTCTCGGCGCGCTGCTCGCGGCGAATCACCCGCGGCCGGGAGCCTCCGGGCTCGCTGAAGAGGTCGGAGACCTGCACGCCGAGGGCCGCCGCGATTCGCTGCAGCGACTGCACCGTCGCGCCCGTCTGCCCGCGTTCGAGCTGGCTGAGGAAGCTCTCGCTCAGATCGGCGCGCTCGGCGATCGTGCGCAGCGTGAGGCGGCGGATCGTCCGAAGGCTGCGAAGTCGGTCGCCGACGCTGATCTCGTCCCGGTGAAGCTCGATGCTCTCGGGCGAACTCAAGCGGGCTGCACTCCGACTGAAGACATCTGAAGTGGGAATATGACCTGCCGCGGAGCGTCCGTCAACCTGGTTGCGCCGAGCACGTCGCTCGGCTAGACGAGCGCCTCGTCGCCCGCCTCGATCCCCCGCCGCCAGAGCTCGGCGGCGACCAGCTCCGCAACGCCTGTCTCCGTCAGGAGCGCGACCAGCGGATCGTCGGCGTGGGGAATCGGAATCGTGAGGGCGGCGCCGCCCAGCTCGCGACCCACGGCGACGATCGTCGCTGACCGTTCCCGTGCGTAGCCCATCACGCCGTCGTCGTAGCGCGAGCCGGGGAAGAGGATCGCGGTGTAGCCGGGCCGCTTGGAGAGGTAGACGTCGATGTGGAGCCAGTCGCCGGTCTCCGTCGCGTCGGCCGGAAGCCGCGGCCCCTCGCGGAGCATCAGCGCTGCCTGGAGCGCTGAAGACAGGCGTTCCGCCGGAGCGATGGTGTACGTGGTGTGGGCCGCCTCGACGAAGGCCGCGAGCTCTTCGAGCCACGCGCCGCGGCTCTCGCGAAGCGCGGCGGCCGCCGCGACCGCCGGTTCGAGGTCGGCGACGGCGGGTCCGCGTCCGCTCGCAAGCCGCGCAGCCAGCAGCTGGAGCAGCGCGAGCGTCGCCTGGAACGTGAGACACGCGACCCCGCCCTCCTCGACGCCGGCGTGGAGGGGGAGCACGAAGTCGGCGGCTTCGGCGATCGGGCTCGACGGCACGTTCGTGATCGCGGCGGTGCGGCTCGTGCCCCGATGACGTGCGAGTGCCTCGATCGTCTCCTTCGAGCCGCCGGTCGCCGAGATGCCGACCGCGAGCGTGTCGGGCGACGGCGCCGTCCCCAGGGCTGTCGAGCCGAGCTCGGCAACCGCGTCGACGCCTCGTGAGCGGAGCATTGCGGCGGCCGGCAACGCCGCGAACCGCGAGCTCCCCATCCCGATGAACACCACTCGGCGAATGTCGCTCGGCAGCCCGGCGAGGGGCGACGCTGACCCGCGATAGGCGTCGAGCAGCGCGGCCAGGCGGTCGGGCGCGGCGAGGATGTCGCGGGCGAAGCCTTCGGCCTTCACGGGCCCTCCTCGAGGACGAATGGGAGCACGGCGGTCGGAGCGTAGAGCCACTCGGGCAGGTAACGCGTCGCGTACGCGAGCTCGTCGAGCTCCTTCGACACCTCGAGCGCGTGCAGCAGCCGGCGATCCACCGGGCCGGCGATGCGCTCGTAGGCTGCGAGCGCATCGGCCCGCGCGACGGTCGACCACGCGCGCCAGTCGAAGTCGGGGTTGCGTCGGCCGGCTGCCGTCGCTGCGTGCGCGAGCGAGAGCCGGAGCGACGCGAGATCGCGAGCCGGGGGGAAGGGGCTCGAGCGTTCGGCGAGCGGTCGACCTGGCTCGCCCTCCCAGTCGACGATCACGAGGCGCGTGGGCGCGCGGAGGAACTGACCGACATGGAGGTCGCCGTGGATCCGCTGCGCGGTCGTCTGGTGCGTTCCGGCAAGCGCGCGGGCGACGTCCTGTGTCAGCCCTTCGAGCTCTCGGGTGAGCGTGCGCGGCGTAAAGGTGAGCGTCCGCGCGGTCGTTCCGAGCCGAGCGGCGAGGGCTCGATGGACGTGCGCGGTCACCCGGGCGAGCTCCGCGGGCTCACCGGAGGCGTCGTCGCCGGCGGCAAGTCTCGCGATCAAGTCCTCCCAGCCCACCGGCTCGCCCGGGACGAGCTCCTGGACGACGAGCAGCGTGCGCCCGTCCTCGCCGAGCTCGCCGAGCAGCACCGGTGCATGGGGAGACTCGGCCAACGCGCGGAGCGCTGTCGGCTCCGGGTGCGTTCCCCGGTCGGGCCGCCGGTACAGCTTGAGAAGCGCTCCACCGGCGAGCGAGACCACCGTGTTCGAGAGGTCATCTGCAAGAAAGCCTCGCGCGGCACCTGTCTCGAAGCCGGCCGCACGGGCGAGGGCAGCCCAGAGCGAGTCGTCGCCGGCGCACTCGCGGCCGTCTCGCAGCGGGAGCGCGTACTCATCCCGCGAGCCGTCCTCCCCGACGGCCGCCACCAGCTCGACCGACGCGCCGCCGGCGGCGAACAGCGTCTGTACGTGCTCGACCCTCAGGAGCGTGTTGTGCTTGCCGGCAAACCACCGGGCGCTGCGGAACAGGTCGAGGTCGACGGGTTCGAAGTTGCGTCGCACAGGCGGTTCGATCTAGGTTCGGGGTCCCGCGCTGCGGGACGGTGAACCGTAGACGAGAGGCGGAGATGGAGCAGGGCTCGGCGACGATCGTGTTCTTTCCGGAGGGGGCGTACGGCCCGACGAACAACTGCGTCGGGATCGGTCAGGTCCTCCGCGATCGCGGTCATCGCGTCGTGTTCGTGCTCGAGGAGTCGTTCGCCGGCACGCTCGAGACGCAGGGGTTCGAGGAGCGCCTGCTCCGGCTCGGGCCGCTGCCCGAGGTCGAGGAGGAGCCGGGTCAGTTCTGGAAGGACTTCATCCGGGATACCGCCCCCGTCTTCAGACAGCCGACGATCGAGCAGCTCGACGCCTTCATCGAGCCGACGTGGCGGGCACTCTGCGACGGCGCGCGCTACTGCGACGACCGCCTCGAGGAGATCCTCGAGGAGGTGCAGCCCGATCTTGCGGTCGAGGACAACGTCATCTGCTTCCCCGCGCTCGTGCGCTCGCCGAGGCCGTGGGCGCGCATCGTCTCCTGCAACCCGCTCGAGCTGCCCGACCCCGCTCTGCCGCCGGTCTTCTCCGGTCATCCGGTCGGCGATCGGGCCGAGTGGGTCGCGTTCCGGGAGGCGTACGCGGCTGCGATCTCCGGGCTGCACGGCGAGTTCAGCGCCTTCTGCGAGGAGCGCGGGGCGGGGCCGCTCCCTGCGGGGCAGTTCATCCCTGCCTCCGACGCGCTGAACCTGTACCTCTATCCGGCCGAGATCGACTACCCCCGCGACCGCCCGCTCGACGACACCTGGCATCGACTGGACACCTGCGTTCGCCGGTCCGACATCGGCGACTCCGAGCTCCCGGCCGGGATCGCGGAGGGGGACGGCAGGCTGATCTACCTCTCGCTCGGGTCGCTCGGGTCCGCCGACGTGGAGCTCATGCGCCGTCTCGTCGACGTTCTCTCACGGGCGCCGCATCGCTTCGTCGTCTCGAAGGGCCCGCAGCACACGGAGTTCGAGCTGGCGGACAACATGTGGGGCGCGGAGTTCCTCCCGCAGCCTGCGATCCTCCCGCGCGCCGATCTCGTGATCACGCATGGCGGCAACAACACGACGACCGAGTGCTTCCACTTCGGCAAGCCGATGATCGCCCTGCCGCTCTTCTGGGATCAGTACGACAACGCCCAACGCGTGCACGAGACCGGCTTCGGGGTTCGACTGCCGACCTACACCTTCGAAGAGGACGAGCTTCTCGGTGCGATCGACAGGCTCCTAGCCGACGGCGGGCTCCACGAGCGGATGCAGGTGACCGCGGCGCGGGTGCAGGCATCGCCGGGAACCGTCAAGGCGGCCGGGCTCATCGAGCAGGTCGCCCTCGCCGGCTGACGTGTCGTCCCCCGCGATCCCGGTCATCGACCTGCGCGAGCCCGACGAGCGGCGCGCGGAGATCGTCGCGTCGCTGCGGTCCGCCTATACCGACGTCGGGTTCGCGTACCTCGAGGGTCACGGGGTCGATCCCTCGCTCGTCGAGGCCGCGTTCGCCGCGTCGCAGCGATTCCATGCGCTCCCGATCGAGGAGAAGCTGTCGCTGCGCGTCAACGACTGGCACCGGGGCTACCTGCCACTCGCCGAGTCGACCATCGTCGCGTCGACGATCGAGCGGGCGACGAAGCCGAACCGCAGCGAGTCGCTGATGGTCATGCACGAGGTGGATCCCGCCGATCCCGCGCGCCGCGACGACCCGCTCGCCGGGCCGAACCAGTGGCCCGAGCTGACCGGTTTCCGTGACGCGATCGTGGCGTACGAGCGCGCTGTCAGGCAGGTGGCCGTCAGGCTCGTGACGTTGTTCGAGGAGGTTCTCGACGCGAGCCCCGGCGAGCTCGGCGATCAGTTCGCGGCGCCGACGACGTTCCTGCGGCTCCTCCACTATCCACCGCAGGAGCCGGATGGCGACGACGCGTTCGGCTCGGCCCCGCACACCGACTACGGGTTCGTGACGATCCTCGCGCAGGACGACGCCGGCGGCCTCCAGGTGCGGACCCCGGACGGGGCCGACTGGATCGAGGCGCCGCCCAGGCCGGGCGCGTTCGTCCTCAACGTCGGTGACGTCGGTGCGCGCTGGTCGAACGACCGTCTGAGATCGACGCCCCATCGCGTCCTCAACCGCACCGGAAGGGATCGTTACTCGATCCCGTACTTCTTCGACCCGTCCGCGACCGCCGATCTCGCGCCGCTCGAGTCCTGCGTCGGCCCCGGGGGCCCGCGGTACGGGTCAATCTCGTACGGCGACTATCTGATGGGCAAGCTCGACGCGAACCACAGCTACCGCAAGCGCTGAGCGCTCGCGGCGGCCTCAGTGGATATACGGGCGGAGAGCGTCGCGGGCGATCTCGAAGCCGCGCTTCACGAGCTCCTCGGTGCCCTCGAACGCGCGATCCTCATGCTCGACGGAGATCACCCCGTCATAGCCGAAGCGGTAGAGCGTTCCGAGGAAGCGGCCCCAGTCGATCTCACCGAGGCCAGGGAGCTTCGGGACCTGCCAGCCGATGCCGCCGGAGAGAACGCCATGGCGCTGGAGGCCCGCCCGGTCGATCTCCATGTCCTTCGCGTGGACGTGGACGATTCGGCTGGCGTAGTCCCTCACGACCTGGAGCGGGTCGATCAGCTGCCAGTGCAGGTGCGAGGGGTCGAGGTTGAGGCCGAAGTGCGGGACGTCGCAGATCGAGAACATCTCGTCCCAGGCGGCCGGGGTGTTCGCGAGATTGAAGCCGCCGGGCCACTCGTCGTCGCTGAACAGCATCGGGCAGTTCTCGATCGCGATGGTGATCCCGCGCTCGCCGGCGTACTCGAGGAGCCCGGGCCAGACGCGTCCGAACTCGTCGAAGTTCTGCGACACCGTCTTCCAGGGGTCGCGGCCGACGAACGTCCCGACGATCCCGACGTCGAGCGCAACGGCCGCGTCGACGACCCGGCGAAGATGGGCGTGAGCCGCCTCACGTGCCTCCGGATCGGGATCCAGGTTGTTCGGGTAGTAGGCCAGGGAGGAGATCTCGAGCCCGGTCGTCGCGAGCGTCGAGCGCACGTGGTCGACGTCGAGGCGCTCGACGTCGATGTGGCACACGCCCGAGTACCGCCGGGCCGCGCCGTCCGCAGAGGGCCAGGACGCGACCTCGATCATCTCGTAGCCGTTGCCTGCGGACCAGGTCGCGACCTCGTCGAGTGTGAGCCCGGGCAGGGCGGCGGTCATCAGTCCGAGCTTCATGTGGCTCCTTTCGAGGTGGTCAGCTGCGGGCGTGGCCGACGGAGCCGTTGATCGTGAGGCCGCCGTCGACGAGGAGCTCCTGGCCGGTCATGTACCGCGAGGCTTCCGAGGCGAGGAAGACGGCGACATCGGCGATCTCGGCGGGCGTCGCGATGCGGCCGAGGGCGATTCGCTTCGCGTAGGCAGCGCGCACCTCGTCTGTGTACGAGGTCGCGTTCAGGGGCGTGTCGGTCGCCCCCGGTGCGAGAGCGTTGACCGTGACGCCGTGCGGCGCGAGCTCGAGCGCGAGCGTCTTCGTGAGGCCGACGATGCCGCCCTTCGCGGTGATGTACGCGCTCAGGTCGGCGAGCGGCTGGATGTCCGCCGCCGAGCTCACGTTGACGATCCTCCCGCCGTGCCCAGCCGCGACGAAGTGACGCGCGGCGGCGCGGCAGCCGTAGTAGTAGCCGTGCAGGTTGGCGCCGAGGAGGCCGTGGTAGTCGTCATCGCTCATCTCGAGGATTGGCCGAACCAGGGGCTTCGAGGCGTTGTTCACCCAGATGTCGAGGCGGCCAAACCTCTCGACGGTCGAGGCGACGAGTCCGTCGACCGTCTCGACGTCCGCGGTCGAGCCGACGATCATCGACGACTGCCGGCCGAGCGCGTGGATCGCCTCTTCGGTCGCCGTCGCCGCCTCGAGCGACACCCCGGCCACGTCGGCGCCCGCCTGCGCCAGCGCGATCGCGATCGCCTGCCCGATGCCGCTCGACGAGCCCGTGACGACCGCCACGCGACCGGTCAGATCGAAGGGGGAGCCAGGTGCCGCGGCCATCGTCACGACGGTACCGAATAGGCTTTCCCGATGCGCCTGGGCGTGGCAGCGGCGATCGTCGACGGGGCCCTCGTCAGAGGCGACGTCGAGCTCGACGACGGCGTGGTGACCGCTGTCGGGCTTGGCGAGGGCGGTGCCGGGCTCGCGATCCCCGGTTTCGTCGATCTCCAGGTGAACGGGTACGCGGGTGTCGACGTGCTTCACGCGGAGCCAGGCGAGCTCGGCGCAATGGGAGCGGCGCTCGCCCGCGACGGAGTGCTCGCGTACCAGCCGACGCTCGTCACCGCGAGGCCGGATCACCTGCGTGACGCGCTCGCCGTGATCGGGCACGCGGTCGGGCTCGGTGACGGCGCGCACATCATCGGCGCTCATCTCGAGGGCCCGTTTCTCTCGCCCCAGCGGGCCGGCGCACACCCGCCGCACCTGCTTCGCGAGCCGAACATGGACCTTCTCGCGTCGTTTCTGCTCGCGGGCTGCCCGGTCACGACGGTGACGCTCGCGCCGGAGCTCGACACTGCCGACGAGGTGATCGAGGAGCTTCGCCGTCGCGGGATCCTCGCCTCGCTCGGGCACACGGACGCGACCGCGGTGCAGGCCCACGCCGGCTTCGACCTCGGTGCACGGTCGGTCACGCACCTCTTCAACGCAATGCGCCCATTCGGGCATCGCGATCCGGGCTGCGTCGGTGCCGCGCTGTCGCGTGACGACGTAACCGTGATGCTGATCGCCGACGGGGTGCATGTCGCACCGGAGGCCCTCCTGACCGCCTGGCGGGCGGCGCGTGGCCGAATCGTGCTGGTGAGCGACGCAACCGCCGCCACCGGTCTCGGCGACGGCGTCTTCACCCTCGGCGACGTGCCCGTGACGGTCGAGAACGGCGTCTCCCGTCTCGCCGACGGCGGGCTGGCGGGTGCGGTGCGGCCTCTTGCCTGGGGCCTGCGCTACCTCGTCGAGCTCGGGGTGCCGATCGTCGAGGCGGTCGAGGCCGCGACCCGGGCGCCGGCAAGGCTCGTAGGGCGGCCGGAGCTGTCGAGGCTCGGTCCGGGTGCGCCCGCCCACCTCGTCGTCCTCGACGACGACTTCGCAGTCGATCGCGTGTTGAGCGGAGGCGTCGAGGTCAGCTGACGAGCGTTTCGACGTTGGCCTTCAGGAGGAGCTTGAAGCCGACGCGCCCGGTTCCGATCGGGGCCTTGTCCCCGGTCGCCACGAAGCCGGCGCGGTCGTAGAGCGCACGGGCCGGGCCGTTCGCCTCCTGGACGAACAGCAGCACGGTCGTCGCGCCACGCTCGCTCGCCCAGTCGCCGACCGCGCGGATCAGAGCGCGGGCGACGCCGAGGCCACGCGCCTCCGGATCCACCCACATCGACACGAGGTGCACCTCCGAGGGGTCGACGCGCACGAACCCGCCGACGACGCCGAGCCACTGGCCCTCGTTTCCCTCGGCGACGAACAGCGTCTTCGCCACGCCCTCGTCGGCCTCGGAGACCCACGTCTGCCAGACCTCGTCGGGCTCACGAACCACGTCTTCGTATCGCGTCGAGAAGAACGTGGCGTCGTCGCGGAGCATGCGGAGTCTGACCTCGCGCCAGCGACGCCACTCGTCCGTCCGCACCTTGCGGATCCGCATCCGTCGAGGCTACGCGAATCCCGGGCGTCAGTCGGTCGGAACGATCGCCAGCGCTCGGGCGGGCGTGCCCGAGCCGTCGACGAGGTTGAGCGGGGCGGTCACGAGCCAGGCGCCTCGGGCCGGGACGAGCTCGAGATTCACGAGACCCTCGAGCTGCCAGGCGCCGCTCGGGAGCACGCAGAAGTGCACCTCGCTCGAGCTGACGTGGCCCGCGTCGGTGCTCAGGGTGTCGATTCCGATCCCGACGACCTCCCGCTCGACGAGGAGCTCCGCGCCGCTCAGCGCGAGACCCGGGAATGCGGTCGTCCCGTTCGGGCCCAGATAGCGATCGGCATCGACGAGATGTGCGTCCCAGCCGGTGTGCACGAGCACGACGCTGCCTGCCTCGATCCGACCGTCACGCTGCTCGAGCTCCTCGAGGACGACCCTGTCGATCGTGGTCCGTTCGTGGTCGCCGACCCAGGCGCGAACGTCGAGCTTCGCGACCGGACGGACGAAGGTCGAGACGTCGAGCTCGTGGACGCGTGCGGCACCGGGAACGAAGTGTGCCGGGGCGTCGAGGTGGGTGCCGGCGTGCTCGGGAAGCGCAAGCTCACGGGCGTAGCAGGCGTCGTCCTCGTAGGTCGCGACCGTCGTGGCGACGAACGGGCTCGAGCCGGGCCAGAGGGCGGTCTGGGGCCCCAGCGGCTGAGTGAGATCGACGATCCTCGCGCCCGTGAGCGCGGCGGCGAGCCCGGCGGCGCTCGTCACTCCGTGAAGCACTCGGCGGTCGGGCCCTCGCAGCAACCGATCTTGAAGCGGCACCGAGGGCACTGCCACGTGCCGTGCCGCCATTCCATCGTCGCGGCGCAGCGAAGGCACCGCTCCGCTTCGGGCTCGGGGGTCTTCTCCACCGCCCGCTCGGATCGGATGTCGAGGCTCACCCGGCCAGCGTACGCGCCGGTCAGGACGCTGGAGGCGGGAGCGGCGGCGGCGTGGGCGTGACGAACGTCGGCTGTGAGACGTTCCCCGCCGTATCGACCGCGCGGATCGCGTAGAGCGCTCCTGCGACCGGTTTGGGATCGTTCCAGACGGACCGTGGCCAGGGCTGCTTGGTGAGGAGGGTCAGTGGCGCTCCTTCCCCGACGCGCCGGTAGACGTAGTAGCCGAGCAGGTCGAAGTCGGCGCTGTCGTCCCAGTCGACGGTCACGGTCGCGCCGGCGGCCGACATCGTCCCGCCGGTGACTGAAAGCGGGGCCTCCGTGTCCTCGGAGAGGAAGGGCAGGAGGAGCGTGAGCGGGGCGCCGGCCGACTCGCGCCGGTCGGAGACCGGGAAGTTGCCGATACCTGGTAGGCGGTCGCCGCGGCAGGTCGCAGTGTCGATCGCCACGGTCACCTTGTCGGCGATCCACGGGAGCGCCGTCACCCCGAGTTGATCGTTGAGCCGCTCGCGGCGGATCTGATCCTCGAGGATCCCGCGAGCGACGCCCGCGGTCGCGTGGCGCTCCGCCAGGGCCGCCAGGTACGCGTCGCGCGAGCCGCCGAACGCGCGGTCGATCACCGCGGTCTCGGCCACGTCGATATCGGCCGTCGGAACGGCGAGATTACGGCGCAGCACCTGCCGCACGAACGTCGCGCTAACAGCGGTATCCAGGTTGCCGGTCAATGCATTGGTCTCGCGCACGCTCGCGCGCGGAAGCTTGCCGGCGACCGAGATGCACTGGCTCAGGTCGCCCATCACGATCGGCCCCTCGACCAGCGACGCCTTGAACCCGTCGCCTGCGGCGGCCTTGCCGTCGCACAGGCTCTGGTCTCGCGCCCAGAGGTAGACGCACGCGGCCGCCGGCTTGTCGGGATCCTTCGCGGCCGCGCTGAGGTTGCCCCAGCCCCAGGACCAGATCGAGCCGAGGCCCATGTCGTTCGCGACCTGGCGCGCCGCGAGCGCGTTCCACTTCACGTAGCGGAACCAGTCCTGGCTCGGTTGCAGCCCTTCGCGGCCCGCCTTGCCCGGGGCGACCTGGAAGCCGAGGACGAGCCCGAGGCGGTCGCGAGGGATCCCCGTGTTCGCGAACGAGGTCATCACCGAGCGCATCCCGAGGCGCAGGCGGCGCGGGCCGATGATGCGGCCGCGCTGGATGATCCCCGGCGCCTTGTAGTACGCCTCGTACACGACCTGCCCGGCGAGGCCGACCTTCCGCCACCACTCGCGCGCCTCGCCGGTGTAGACGGGGCTCCCGTGCACGAGGAGGACGGGAACCGCGCCGCGCTCCGAGAGCCTTTGCATCAGTTCCAGGATGTTCTGGCGGTACGTCCTGACGCTGTCCGTCCACGGGACGGGGCTCGCGGGGCCGGCGAGCTCGTTCAGCCCGATCCAGGGAGCGCCGCAGAGCGTCGAGGTGACGGCCTGGTCGTAGAGCCTGTCGGCGACGGCCTCGATCGTCGCCGGGTCCGCCGGGGCGCCGGGGGAGCCGACGAGGTTCGGGAGCTTGAGGACAAAGTACGCGGTCTTCGCGCCCTTCGCGTGGTACTGCGCGGGGATCGCCGTCCCGCTCGACGCGGCGACGACGCCGGGACGCGCGAACACCGAGCGCACGTCGGTCGGGACGGAGCCGTCACCGAACTCGATCCAGACCGGGCTGCCGGAAGTCGTCGCGAGGCAGTCGCTCGCGGCGGTGCGCGCCGAGGCCGCAAGCGCCGCGGCTGCAGCAGCAACGCCGAGGAGGACTAGACCGATTCGCATGCGCGGCAGGGTACGGACCATCGGTTATCGGTCTGTGAAGCAGCGTCGTCGGCGGGTGCACGGGCTCACGCGCCTGCCTTCGGTCTTCGCGCACGCTCCCCTGCCGGGGCTCGGCGACGGCGCGATCGAAAGAGGCGAGAACGGGAGTCGAACCCGTTTACGCGGCTTTGCAGGCCGCTGCCTAGCCGTCCGGCCCTCTCGCCCTGTCCAGCTGATGCTGGGCGACTGAGGCTAGCAGCCTCGGCCGGCGCGGCCCGTCGCCACGCCGGCGCCGACCCGGGTGCGACGGCGTCGATCCCATCGTCGCGATACTGGGGTGATGGATCCGAGACGAAGGGCGGCGCTGCTCGTCCAGGTCGACGAGCTCGAGCGGCGCGACGAGGCGCTCGCCGGGATGCTCGCCGAGCTGGCGACGCTCACGGACGACGTGCAGGCGGTTCGGCTCCACGCGACGGAGACCGTCGCGGCCCGTGAGAGCCTCCCGGCAGAGCGGGCGAGCGCGGAGGACGAGCGCAACGCTGCGAACGCGGCCGTGACGGACGCGGCGCGCGCAGTCGCGCTGGCGGAGGGCGCGCTTCGTGACGTCGAATCCGCGCGGAAGCCGAACGAGGAGGAGATCGAACGGGCGCGGAGGGACGTCGTCCAGGCGAGCGCGGAGCACCATGACGCGTCTGCGCGCCGCGAGCGCGCGGATGCCCGGCTCCTCGAGCTCGACGAGCTCGAGACCGCGCTCGCCGCACGTTCGGAAGGGCTCGTCGTCACCGCCAACGCGATCACGCCGCGGCTTCAGGCCGCGCCGCGTGTCGCGGACGCGGGGAAGGGCGAGCCGGGCCAGAACGTGGCCGACCTCGACGAGTGGGGCGCGCGGGCGCGTGCCGCCCTTTTCGTCGCCCACTCGACCCTTGCGAGCGAGCGCGAGCGCGTGCTTCACGAGGCGAACGGCCTCGCGGCGTCGGTGCTCGGCGACATCGGCGCGCTGAGCGTCGCGCTCGTCAAGGAACGCCTGACCCAGCTGAGCTAGACCGCGGTCAGGGGAACCTGCTCGAGCCCGGATCCCGATCGAGTGCGCCGCCATTGCGGCAGTCCTCCGGCAGGCGGTACTCGAGCCGGATCAGCGACCGATCGGACAGGTCGACGAGATAGCGGCCGTGCATGATGCGCGCCGCCTCGTCGCCGTCGAGCCCGAGCCGCCTGCCGAGACCCACGCCTGCCTGGAGCGCCAGGCATTCGGTGACGCTCTCGCTGGGCTCGCCACCGAGGTGCACCGCCTCGTGCGCGAGCACCAGGATCGACTCGGCGCGCCGGTCGCCGTGCGCCGAGCGCTCGGTGAGGACGTCGTGGAGGTCGCGGCAGACAGACGTCCGCAGATAAGTGATTCCACGTCCCGGGTAGGCGACTCCGAGGGCGTCGCTCCGGATTCCGGCGAAGCCGGCGTCGTCCGAGCACACGAGTCGAACCGGCCGGCCCGCGATTCGCCCGGCCTCGGCCTGGAGACGTGCTCGCGTCGAGGCGCGGGACTGCTCCGACAACGAGCTCCAGTGCGTCTCTCGGTCGTCGAGCACCGAGACCGCGATCACGGCGATGCACCCGACGATTACGAGCAAGAGCGGCCAGCGGTCGCGCAGGCGACGTCGGGCGCGGGAAGGGGGAGGGACGAACCGCAGGCCGAGCTCGTCCTCGACCAGCTCGCCGTAGCCAAGGTCGGCATCCTCCTCTCCCGGAAGGTCGCGTCTCCGCGGCCGGGTGCCGCGCTCGTGGAACGCGCCGATCACGAGCTCGGCCTCGATCGCGAGCAACGCCAGCAGCGGCACGAGCATCGGAACGGCGCCCCGCACGGTGCCGGAGAAGAGCCAGACGAGCACGAGGGCGACGAGTGTCGCCCGGAGCACGACACGAGCCCGTCCGTCCTCGCTCATGCGGTCACGGTAGCCCCGACGTGCGGCACGACCGGCGCGCCTCGTGATCCAGCCCGACCGACGTCGGCAGCCCTCGGGTGCTCCCATTAGGCCCGCAGCGTGTTCCGCACGATTGCGCCCGTCCGAGTGATCCCGAGGGTTTCGACTCGGCCCAGCGTGGGGTAACGAGAGCCCATGCCTCTCAAAGTCGTGGATTTTCACTTCCCAGACGGCACCCGGCCGTACGTCGTCTCCTCGGTGCCCGGCATCGGCGAAACGGTCGACGACCGCGGCGAGTGGATGGTCGCGTCGGTCGCCTTCGACCTCAACGGCAGCACCGCCGTCATGCTCAGACCCGCGCCTTCCCCGGTGCAAGCAGGGGGGAGCGGAGTCCCTCGCGGGTTCGAAGAACTCGAGGGCTGGGATGCGCGTGCCGGGTCGGATGGCAGCATCCAACTCGAGCGTCGTCGGTCGGGTTAGCGCACTAGGAGCTGGCCCAGTCGGAGCTGACGCGGGGCGCGCCGTGCGCTCTGTTCGCCGGTTCGGGCTGGCGTAGGATCGCGAGATGCTCGATCCGCTCGCCCGCTGGAAGGCCGCAGGACTTCCAGACAAGCCTGACTACGCGGGCCTTCTCACGTACTCGGCGCTGCCGTACACCGAGGATCCCGCGGATCTCGCCGGGCTCGACGTCGCGATCATCGGGGCGCCGACCGACGATCTCGTGTCCGACCGCCCGGGAACCCGCTTCGGTCCGCGGGCGATCCGCGCGGCCAGCTGCCCTCCCGGCCCGCACCTCGAGGGCAAGGTCGACTGGGTCTCGGTGCTCAAGGCGGTCGACTTCGGCGACGTTCCCGTGGTTCCCTCCGATCCTGTGGGCACGGCGCGGGCGATCGAGTCGCTGATCGCCGAGATCGCCGCTGCCGGGGTGCTCCCTGTGACGCTGGGCGGCGACCACTCGATCACCGACCCCGAGATCCGGGGGCTGACGCCGGTGCATGGGCCGGTCGGGCTCGTGCACTTCGACACGCACACCGACACCGGCGAGGAGGTCTTCGGCGTCGAGGTCTCGCACGGGACGCCGATGTACCGGCTCGTCCGCGACGGTCACGTCGACCCGAAGCGCTACGTCCAGATCGGGCTGCGCGGGTACTGGCCGACCGAGAAGGAGTTCGCCTGGCAGGCCGAGCAGGGGATCACGAGCTTCTTCATGCACGACGTCCGTGACCGCGGCATCGCGTCGATCGTCGAGGACACCATGGCGATCGTCGGCGACGGGCCGACGTTCCTCACCGTCGACGTGGACGTGCTCGACCCGGCGTTCGCACCCGGCACCGGAACCCCCGAGCCGGGCGGGATGACGTCGGTCGACCTGCTCTGGGCATGCCGGACGCTGGCGTCCCGTTTGAGCCTTGTCGGCATGGACGTCGTCGAGGTGATTCCGACGGCGCCGGGGTCGAGCGACATCACGGCGCTCGTGGCGGAGCGCATCGTCCGCGAGACGCTGACCGGCCTCGCGGGGCGGCGCGGCTAGGGGGCTACAGCGCCGACGGCTGGCCGATCGGCTGCGGGCACCGCCAGATCTGACGCGAGGCGGTGACGGTGTAGACCGTGCAGTTGTCACGGGTGAGGGTGGGGTAGCCCGTGAGCATCCCCTCGTGACAGCTCCACCATTGCACCGACGCGTCGTCGCGGATCGGCGCGGCCGAGAGCTCGCAGCCGCCGACGACGCCGATCTTCTCGAAGTAGCGCTGCTGCTTCGCGTACGCCAGCCCCCCGGCGATCAGGGCGACGAAGACGATGATCTTCACGAGAACCATGGCGGTGGCTTGTCGGCGCGAATCCGTTGCGGGGAATACGACCTCGGGACTGATATCGGCACAAACGAGGCGGTTCTTGACGGGTCGTTCGCAGTGGCTCTGTGTCGATCGTCTACAGTCGCCGACGTGACCGCGACGATCATGGATGGCAAGGCGCTCGCGCAGAAGCTGCGGGAGACGCTCCCGGCCGAGGTCGAGGAGCTCGGGCACGTCGGGATCACGACGATGCTCGTCGGCGACGATCCTGCTTCCCACATCTACATCGAGATGAAGCACAAGGCCGCGACCGCAGCGGGCTTCGAGGCGCACGACGTTCGCCTGCCCGAGACGGCGACCCAGGAAGAGGTGCTCGCCAAGCTCGCGGAGCTCAACGCGGACGACTCGGTCGACGGGATTCTCGTGCAGCTTCCGCTTCCGTCGCAGATCGACGAGACGACGGTGCTCCACGCGATCGACCCCATCAAGGACGTCGACGGCCTTCATCCCGTGAACGCCGGTCACCTCTACCTCGGGACTCCGCTCCACATCCCCGCGACGCCGTGGGGGTGCATAGAGCTGCTCCACGAGTACGGGATCGACCCCAAGGGCAAGAACGCGGTGGTCATCGGTCGCAGTGAGCTGGTGGGCCGACCGGCGGCAATGCTCCTCGTGATGGAGCACGCGACGGTCACGATCTGCCACTCGCGCACCGCCGACCTCGCCGCTCACGTCCGCGAGGCAGACATCGTCGTCGCCGCGGTCGGTGTGCCCGCGATCGTGAAGCCGGAGATGGTGAAGCCCGGGGCAGCCGTCCTCGACGTCGGAGTCACCCGTACGGACGCCGGCATCGTCGGTGACGTCGACCCCGCGGTCGCCGAGGTCGCAGGCTTCCTCACCCCGATGCCGGGTGGAACGGGCCCGATGACGATCGCGATGCTCCTGCGCAGCACCCTGAAAGCCGCGCGCTTCCGGCGCGGGCTCGATGCGTTCGTCGTCTAGCGAACCGCGAAACACACACGTCCTTTTCGGACGTCTTGCCTGAAAGCGCCGGAATCGCTACGGTTGCGCGGCTCAAGTCAAGTCGCGCCGGTGACACTGGCGCATTCGCAGGAGGACGTTCGGTTGGCAGCTGAGACGGGCACCGTGAAGTGGTTCTCGAACGAGAAGGGCTACGGCTTCATCGCGCGTGACAACGGCGATGACGTCTTCGTCCACTTCTCCGCGATCACGATGGACGGCTACAAGTCCCTCACCGAGGGACAGAAGGTGGAGTTCGAGGTCGTCCAGGGGCCCAAGGGCGCCCAGGCCGCGAACGTCTCCGCCGCCGCATAGTTCGCAAGCGGTAGGCAGAGCTTCCGGCGGGCCCCACCAGGGGCCCGCCGCTTTTCTGGAAGGATGGGACAGCGGTGGCGATCACGCGAGAACAGGTGCTCCACGTGGCGAAGCTCGCCCGGCTCGAGCTGCGCGAGGAGGAGGTCGAGCGCCTGACCGGCGAGCTGGACGCGATCCTCGAGGCCGTCTCGAAGGTCGCCGAGCTCGACCTCGCAGACGTCCCGCCGACGTCGCACCCGCTCGACATCGTCAACGCCTGGGCCGAGGACGAGCCTCATGTCTCTTTGTCCGTCGACGACGCGCTCCGCAACGCACCCGCGCGAGAGGGCGACCTCTTCCGCGTGCCGCCGACGGTCTGATGCCTGCTGTTCCCCCGACACCCAGGCGACACGAAGTTGGCACAGACGTGACACACCTTCACGCGTACCGTTCCGGAAGGGGGGTCTCGCACCCCCATGGGGGCTGCTGGACCGGCACTCGATCCTTGCGGCCCTCGGCACCTGCGGCGACGGAGGCTTGCCGGTGAGCGCGGTCGTCGACACGCTGACGCTCGGGGCGGAGGAGGCGATCGGCCTCGTCGAGCGCAAGGAGGTGAGCCCGGCCGAGCTGCACGCCGCGTACCGCGCGGCGATCGACGAGCGGGACGGCGAGCTCCACGCATTCCTCCGTACCGCCGAGTACGACGGCGGCACGGGGATCCCGATCGCGCTCAAGGACGTGATCTCGACCAAGGGCGTCGAGACGACGGCAGCCTCGAGGATCCTCTCGGGCTACGTCCCCGTGTTCGACGCGACGGTCGCGGCACGCTGCAAGGCGGCCGGGCTGACGCTGCTCGGGAAGACCAACACCGACGAGTTCGCGATGGGCTCGTCGACGGAGAACTCAGGGTTCGGCCCTTCGCACAACCCGTGGGATCCGACCCGCGTGCCCGGCGGCTCCGGTGGCGGCACCGCGGCTGCGGTGGCGGCCGGGCTCGCTCCGTGGGGCCTCGGCTCGGACACCGGGGGCTCGATCAAGCAGCCGGCGGCGCTCTGCGGCAACGTCGGGCTTCGGCCGACCTACGGCACGGTCTCGCGATACGGGGTCGTTGCCTTCGCCTCGAGCCTCGATCAGATCGGGCCGGTCGCACGCTCGGTTCGCGACTGCGCATTGCTGACCTCGATCATCGCCGGAAAGGATCCGGCCGACTCGACCACGGTCTCCCATCCCGAGTCGATCGCGCTCCCGGATCGCGACGACCTCACCGGGGTGCGGCTCGGCCTCCCGCGTCAGGTCGCCGGCCTGCCGGGGATCGAGCCCGGGGTGACCGCGTCGTTCGAGGCTGCGCTCGAGACCGCCCGTGGGCTGGGCGCCGAGATCGTCGAGGTCGACCTACCCCTCTCATTCGAGTATGGGATGGCCTGCTACTACCTGATCGCACCCGCCGAGGCGTCGTCGAACCTCGCGCGCTACGACGGCGTTCGCTACGCGGGCCGAGCCGAGGGCGACTCGTACCGCGAGATGGTCGAGCGCACCCGCGACCAGGGCTTCGGCGACGAGCCGAAGCGGCGGATCATGCTCGGCACCTACGCGCTCTCGGCCGGCTACTACGACGCCTACTACGGCCAGGCCCAGCGAGTGCGCACGTTGATCGTCCGAGAGCATCGGGATGCTCTCGCCGGAGTCGACGCGCTCGTCACTCCGACGTCGCCGACCGTTGCGTTCCCACTCGGCGACAAGGCCTCGGATCCGCTGGCGATGTACGCGTGCGACCTGCTGACGATCCCGTCCTGCCTCGCCGGCCTTCCCGGGCTCAACGTCCCGAGCGGGCTCGCTGACGGACTTCCGGTCGGGCTACAGCTCATCGGCCCTCAGTTCGGCGAGAACACGCTCTTCCGCATCGGGTACGCGCTCGAGCAGGCGATCGGCTTCACTCCGATTCCGACGAGGTACCGATGAGCATCGAAGGCAAGACCGGCGCCTGGGACGCCGTGATCGGGCTGGAGATCCACGTCCAGCTCAAGACGAGGACGAAGATGTTCTGCCGATGTCCGGTCGGCTTCGGCGCGGGCGAGAACACCCAGACCTGTCCGGTCTGTCTGGGCTTTCCGGGTGCGCTGCCCGTGCCGAATCGCGTTGCGATCGAGTGGACGCTCAAGCTCGGCCTCGCTCTCGGCTGCGAGCTCGCCCCGCACGCGGTGTTCGCGCGCAAGAACTACTTCTACCCCGACCTTCCAAAGGGATATCAGATCTCCCAGTTCGATCTCCCTTCTTGCATAAACGGCAAGATGATAGTTCCATCGAGCGATGGTGACAACATGATTGGGATCGTCCGGGCCCACCTCGAGGAGGACGCGGCGAAGACGGTGCACGTCGGTGGGCAGACGGGACGGATCGGTGGGGCGGACTACTCGCTCGTCGACTACAACCGCGGCGGCACGCCGCTCGTCGAGATCGTGACTGCGCCCGACATCCACTCGTCCGAGGATGCAAAGCGCTTCCTGCAGCTTCTCCGGCAGACGATCGTCGAGCTCGGCGTCTCGGACGCCGAGATGGAGAAGGGGACGCTCCGGGTCGACGCCAACGTCTCCGTCCGTCCCGCGGGCTCCGATGAGCTTCGCACGCGCTGCGAGATCAAGAACATGAACTCGTTCACGCACATCGCGAAGGGGATCGACACCGAGGTCGCCCGGCAGATCGAGGTGTGGGAGTCCGGCGGCGAGGTCGAGCAGCACACCTACGACTACGACGTCGCGCACAACCGCCTCACCGCCCGCAGGACCAAGGAGGAGGCCGACGACTACCGCTACTTCCCTGAGCCGGACCTCGTCCCCATCGAACCGCCGCCGTCGCTGGTCGAGGAGCTGCGCGCGAGCCTGCCGGAGGCTCCGGGTGCCAGGATCAGGCGGATCGAGGCGAGCCTCGATCTCGACCGCGCGACCGTTCTGGTCACGGGAGGCCTAGACGCGCTCTGGCAGGAGGCGGTCACCGCGGGTGCCGACCCCGTCGGGACCGCGAACGTCGTCGCCAACAACCTGGTCGGCGCCGGCGTCGATCCCGCCACCGTCGACCCGGGCGAGCTCGCGAAGCTCGTCGGCGCGCGCGACCGGATCCCGCGCAAGGCGTTCGACGAGGCGATCGCGCACTCGGGTGACGCGGGCTTCTCGGCCGAGCCGTACCTCGCGCAGGAGGCGGTCGCCGACACCGCGGCGCTCGAGCCGGTCATCGACGCGATCGTCGCGGCGAACGCAGGGCAGGTCGACGCGTACCGGAACGGCAAGACCGGGCTACTCGGCTTCTTCGTCGGACAGGTGATGAAGGAGACGAAGGGCGCTGCCGACCCGCGCGTCGTCAACGAGCTCGTCCGCGCCAAGCTCGACGGCTGAGGTCCGCCTGCTGCAGCCGGGTGATCCGGCTGGCACGATTGCGTCGTGCAGCGCCGCGCTTTGATCTGGGCTCTCGCGCTTCCGTTCGTCGCCGCGAGCGTGTTGGTCGGCCATCGCCTCGCCTACGCTGCGACCGGCGTCGACCCGGGCCCGATGCACGGGTATCTCGCCCACGCGCCTCAGGTCGTGCTCGTCCTCGCGCTCGTTGCGCTCCTCGCGGCGGCGGCCGAGCAGCGGGTCTCGCCGCGATTCGACGCGCTGCCGTACGTCGCACCCGCCGTGTTCGTCGCCCAGGAGCACCTCGAGCGCTACGTCCACACCGGCAGCGTCCCGTTCCTCCTCAGCGACCGGACGTTCGTCCTGGGTCTTGCGTTGCAGGCGCCGCTTGCGCTCGTCGTCGCCAGGCTCTCGCGCAAGGTCGTTCGCGTCCTCGCGTGCGTGAGCCGCGGCCGCGCTGCTCCGCCTCGGTTGTGGGCTCTGCCGGCGCCGAGCCACGCCCACGTTCCCGCCGTCATCCGATCCTGCGTCGAGCTGAGACACCGGCCTGTCCGCGGGCCGCCGCGCGCCTGCTGAGCCACAGTCCCCGGCACCGTCCGTGCCGGATCCATGTCTCGGAAGGAGGAACGATGAGCGCGAGAGGAATCCGCCTGCTCCTGCCGGTTGTGCTCGTGGTGGCCGCCCTCGGCCCCGCTACGGCGACGACGACGGCAGCGGCGGTCAAGCCCAGGGTCATAACGATCACCGTCACGAACGGCCGCCCCGTCGGTGGCATCAAGCGACCGATCGTGAAGAAGGGGACGCTGCTGCGGATCGTCGTCAAGACGAACGCCGGCTCCGAGGTGCATCTCCACGGCTACGACATCGAGCGGAAGGTCGTCAAGGGCAAGCCCGTGGTGATGCAGTTCGTCACGAAGCTCCCCGGGCGGTTCGAGCTCGAGCTGCACGACCCGGACTCTCTGCTGGCCCAGCTCACCGTCAAGCCATGACGGTCGCCGCCGGCGCCTCGTCGGGCTTCTGGCTCGTCGCGCACGGGATCGGGGGGGTCCAGGACCTCCCCGTCCCGCGGTGGCTCTTCTACTGGGCCGGGGCAATCGTCCTCGTCGTGTCGTTCCTGCTGCTCGGCGCCCTCTGGCGCACGGCGGTGCTCGGTCGCCACTCCACCGGCCGGGCTCTTCCCCGTCCGTCCACGGCGATCCTCGACAACGCGCGCCGCGCTGCTCAGCTCGTTTCCGTGCTGCTGTTCGCCCTCGTCTGGATGACCGCCCTCTTCGGCGACACGGACCCGTTCTCGAACCTGGCGCCGACGTGGATCTACATCGCGTTCTGGCTCGGCGTCCCTTTGCTCTCCGTCGTCCTCGGCGACGTCTGGCGCGCGCTCTCGCCGTGGCGCGCGATTGCCGATGCCTCGGTCTGGGCGATCGAGCGCACCGGCCGGAGGGCGATGCCACTTGCCGCCTATCCCAGCCGGCTCGGTCGGTGGCCCGCGGCGGTCACGCTCGCCGCATTCGCTGCGCTGGAGCTCGCGTACTCGGATCCCTCGAGCCCGCGCGCCCTTTCATTTGCAATCGCGCTCTACACGTACGTGGCGCTCTTCGGGATGGTGTCGTTCGGGCGCGAGTGCTGGTGCACGCGAGGCGAGGGGTTCGCGGTCGCCTTCTCGTACTTCGCCCTGATTGCGCCGTTTCGCGTCGAAGACGGCCGCCTCCGCGTGCGCTGGCCGTTCACCGGTCTTGCCCATGCGGAGAAGGCGCCCGGCTCGATCGCGGTTGTCGCCGTGATGCTCGGGTCGGTGATGTTCGACGGATTCAGCCGCTCGACGAGCTGGCAGGACCTGCTGGCGAGGGTGGAGGGGCCGTACCTGATCAGCCGTCCGGGCGTTGCCGAGCTCCTCGTCACCGCAACCAACATCGCCGGGCTTGCGGCAGCGGCGCTCCTCGTCGGGCTCGCGTTTCGCGCCGCCTGCGCCGCAGCCGGGCTGCTCGTCGACGCGCCGCGGGATCTCTCGCCCGATTTCATCCTCTCACTCGTCCCGATCGCGTTCGCATACCTCGTCGCCCACTATTTCTCGCTGTTCGTCGTGCAGGGGCAGTTCCTGATCCCGCTGTTCTCGGACCCGTTCGGTCAGGGACGGGACCTGCTCGGCACGGCGGGCTTCTCGCCCAACCTCGTGCCGTTCTCTCCCAACACGATCTGGTACGTCCAGGTCGGGGCGCTCGTCGCCGGCCACGTGATCGCACTCGCGATCGCCCACGATCGTGCAGTCACGATCTTCGCCGAGCGGCGGGTGGCACTGCTCTCACAGCTCCCGATGCTCGGGCTGATGGTGCTCTACACGGTCGGCGGGCTCTGGATCCTCTCCCGGCCGTGATCGTCGCCCATCACCTGAGTCCGGCCTCGATCGCGATCGAGCTGACGATCGTCGTCGGACTGATCGTCCTCTTCGGCTCGATCTGGCTGAAGGAGCGGCGGCGTCGGCTGCGGCGGGGCGGGACCGCGGTG